>CEWR01043186.1_pt1 | contig 27419 bp, 30 predicted proteins | sample 356321 | NCBI WGS metagenome assembly CEWR01 (sample SAMEA2621551, study PRJEB7988) | marine metagenome | biome: marine biome (ENVO:00000447); feature: mesopelagic zone (ENVO:00000213); material: "saline water (ENVO:00002010), including plankton (ENVO:xxxxxxxx)" | depth 790 m
ACCGGGTGTGGTGTTCTGGCGATACTGTTCACCAGCGCAGTCAAAACGCCCGCCAGGGACAAGTCACGTGCCAGAACGGCCATGTTGGGCGACATCAAAAGCGGCTTAATGTACGTCGTGCGCTCCCGTATGGTGCTGGTCCTGATAATTCTGGGGCTGCTGACGACGCTGTTGGCGCAGCCTTTCCGATTCATAATGCCGGTGTTCGTGGTGGACGTTTACGGAAAAGGCCCAGAGTCGATGGGCCTGCTTGTCACCATCACCGGCGTGGGCGCTTTGATAGGCTCATTGTGGATCGCCTCGATTGGAAAGTGGCATAGAGGGTTGCTGCTATTGGGAAGCGGCCTTGTGTCAGGCGTCGCGCTGTTGCTGGTTGCGTCGATTCCCGTCTACCTCGCGGCGGCCGGCATCATGATCCTGCTTGGGCTGGGGGACGCGGGGAGGCAGACTCTGAATCAGGTAATGATCATGGAAGAAGTCGACGACGAGTACAGAGGCCGGGTCATGAGCATCTTCATGATGATCTGGGGTATGATGCCTCTGGGCGTCCTGCCAGCCGGACTCCTCGCCGAGGCGGTGAGTGGCCAGTTCGCCGTAGGCGTTATGGCGACGCTGCTGATTCTGGTCACATTCGTGCTATGGGCAACCCAGAAACAACTGCGAAACCATATGTGACTCTCAGATGTCCGACACAGTCCTAGCCTCGCCGAGTCTCTAACTCGACGGGTTCACAGAAGATCGTAACCCTTGCTTCAACCTCTCCAGGCGTGTTCTAGCCTCGATAACCACGCCTGCGTCGAAGGGAGCGGGGTTGAACGCCGCGGCCCATGCAGCCTGTTTGAGCCATCGCAGGTCCGGGATTCCCGGTTTGTTAAGCCGTGTTGCTGGGTCCCAGCGCTCGCCGATGGTGTCTGCTGGAGTCTTGGCGGCGAGTCCTGCCTTTGCGAGCATCTGATCAATACGCTTGCGGATTTTCAGCATCTCCTCGCGGCCATCGCCCTCGATGCGGGAGTAGGTCAAACCGGACGGCCCTCGGCGACTGCGGATGAACAGGTACGCCAGCACGGCAAAGCTGCCGAAAGTAACCACGCCTCCCAGGGTTATCAGAGCCATTGATCCGGAGTTGGCTTGGTTGAGCAGATCGTTGAGCTTGCTGGGCGACTCGGTCACCGCCCCATAGACGTCCAGGGCGAGGCTGGTGCGGAACAACGAGTTGGACAGCGCGTTTTTGTGAGTTCCGCCTGTTCCAAATCCCGCCGTCTCTGGGCGTGGCGTGCTGTCGAAAGGCACCCACCTAACGCCGTCGAAGTATATCTCTGCTCACACATGAGCGTCGCTGCGACGAACGACGTCTGTGCCTGACACGGGATCCTTGCCAACAGCTAAAGCTGTGAAGGAGCAGTTTGGTAAACTTCTCTCTGCTCGAACAGTATCCAGATCAATGGATTGCTGTCTTCAACCAAGAAGTCCTCGACGCCTCTTCAGACGCGCGGAAATTACTCGTGCATCTTAGATAAGAGGGGGCGCCATTAACCAAAATCCTAGTAAAACACTTGACCCGAGAAGAAGAGGTTTTCATACTCCCTTCGGAACACTGAATCTCGCCCCATGATGCGATGCGGCTCTAGAGCCCGCGCGCCCAGCAGGCAATGAAACCGCCAGCGATTTCCTCAGCAGCAATCCCCCCATCCGATGACACCACACACACGCGATTCGACTCGCCGTCAGACAGCGGGGTCCTGTCCCTCTGGAGGCCCAATTCGCCGGCGAACAAAAGTTGCGTGCCGTCAGGAGACCAGGGCGAGTGAGACTGGTTGTACTGGTCAAAGTACATGAATGTGATCAAATTTTCTTGGGTGGGACGGAAATCAACCAGATACGTCACGTCTCCCGACTCGACGTCATGGACCGCCCATCTCAGCGAACCCTGACCCGTCTCTGAAGTGGTGACGTACGCGATTTTCGAGCCGTCGGGCGACCAGAAAAAGGCCAACATCGGGTCATCGTTAATCTTGTTTTCGGTCCCTTCGTTAGGCTCCAGCATCCACAGCCCATCGTAGAAACCAGACCGGCCTCGCATGTCCCGCACCAGCGCAAGGGCAGAGCCGCCAGGCTGCCAACAGCACGCTCCGATCCCCGGCACCTCCGTGACGACTTTGACCTCCGGATCTCTAAGGCCCAGAACCACCAGCCTTTGCCTGTTGTTTTCAGCGTCAAGAAATATCGCGGCCCTGCCATCCACTGAGTTCCATGCTGGAGCCATGTAAAGAGTGCTGGAGCCGGGGAACTGGCGCATCTCAAACTCGTCCTCCAGGTCGATCAGGTAGTGTTCCTGGAACGAATGCACGAATATCCTGTCTGATTCTGGCGCCCACGCGCAGTAGAGGGGGCCGCCACTCAGAATCCGACGCAGTGGCGCCTCGGAGTCTGCGTCGTGCAGAAACAGGGTCAGCGCCCCATCTGACGTCTGTGCGACGAACGCCAACTTTGAGCCGTCAGGCGACCACAGTGAGTAGTGGGGAGTGTTTGGAGCGATTTCGCCGGTCTCGAAGTCGTTGGCGTATGCTAGCCGAGCGTCATCGCCGTCCAGATCAGCGAGATACATGCCCAACTCGTTGTCACCAGCATCGACTGACTGGTAACCAGAGAATGCGATCGTGCGACCGTCAGGAGACCAGTTGGGCCAGGTGCAGTAGGTATCCGGCGCATTGATTCGACGAGGAGAATCTCCAGCGCCGCCCAGCACATTCAAAATACCTTCGTGATCCACGTAGGCGATAGAGTTCACCGCCTGACCTTCATCTCCGCCAGTCTCTCGATGACTCCCTCATCGAAAGGCAGGGTGACGTCTGGAACGTCCGAGGGCTCGAGTTTCGCGCACGGTACGTCGAGACGGTCTGTCAGTCCGTCGTACACGATTTCGGCGATCTTTGGTAGAGACAGAACGTCCTCAGCGTTATACCTGACCAGAGTGTCTCTGGCTGCTTTGTCCCCGTTGCGCCACATACGCCACATCAGCACGGCGTCAAATCCATTTAATGTGGACAGCGCCGAAGGACGCCCGACTTTCAGCCGTTTTTCGATGGCCTTCAATCCACCAGTCAGCCCCATTCGGCGCAGAGGAAACATCAGGTCGATGTGCGCGACCTGGGCGAACATTCTTCCCAGTTTGTGTTCGATGAAAGGCAGGTCAAACGCGGCGCCGTTGAACGTGACCAGCAGGTCATACTCTTCCAATGCACCGCGAAGGTCTTCCATGTTTTCGTCTTGAACGAATGCCCGATAGCCCTGGAAATCCAGCACGCCCACCATCGTGATGTCTGAGGAATCGGGAGACAGGCCGGTTGTCTCAATGTCGACAAAGGCGGCGCGATCTCGAAATTCAGCGTATAGGCGCCACATTTCGTTTCTTGGCAGGGCGTCCGAGAAATAGGAAGCGTCCATTTCGTCGAGACGTTCTTGAGACTCTGCCACGAGACTCCGAAGCTGCCCTGCATTGCGCTCGGCACGGTCGGGCAGGCTCGACGCGCTTAGAAAGTCTTCCCAAGTGTGTACGCCCGAATCCCAAAGCTCGCGCTCAGTGACGGGGCCAATATCAGGGAGGTGAACGAAGGTGTTGGGCAGCATGGCAAACCGATTTTCTCAAGCTGGACATATTCGCATTTTAACCCAATCAAAACAGGCGCACAACGACGGAGGTTTCAGGTGTCAGGTGAGTTTCACTGTCATACAGAGTCCGCAGGCGAAGTATCTAGTGTCCAAATGCGTCTGCCATGTCAAAAGCAACCCCAGATGGCGGCGAGCGCTACCTGATGCCTGAAAACCTGAAACCTGGTCACTCAGTCTCCAGCCGCTGCGGAGGATGCCTGGAGGCCGCGACGATAGATGCCTCTGAGAGTAACGCCCTGCCAGCTTGCGAACATTACGATTACGAACCCGACGCCTGACACCAAGAGAAGCATGGCTGCATCCAGTGAGTCCGCCAGGCCTCCATTGATGAGGTTCGCCGATGCCATCATGCCGCCAATATGCACGGAATACACGGCGCCAACGCGTCCGCGCACTCCATCTGGAGTGATGGACTGAATCATCGTGTGAGTCAGAGTCATAAATCCAGCCTGCGAAGCTCCCATAGCCACGGCGGCGCTAATCGCCATCGGCATGCCGCTTGATAACGCCAGCACGGCGGGAGTCAAACCGCTCAGGACACCCAGGTTGAGAAACAGTTTGCCTTTGAACGACTCGCTCTGCACGCCCGCAATCCCAATTACTGCGATCATCGCTCCAGCGCCGACACTCATCATCAGCACACTGAACCCCGCGCCCTCAGCATCCAACCTCTGGGTGGACAACACAGGGAGCAGCGATTCAAAGGACATGGTTAGGCCACAGTGGAACAGTGCCATGAGCACTATCGCTCTCAAGATCGGTGTTTTATAAACGTACCGTAACCCATCGAACATGTTGCTTACGAAACTTCGATTTGGGTCGATCTCGCCGGTTGACCTGGTTTTGACTCTGAGTGCTTGCGTCAGGCTGATTGCGTAGAACCCGGAACAAAGAAGGAACGCAGTGCCGACTCCGGTTGTCGCCAGCAAAGGCAGGATCGCCAGCGGTCCGAGAAGCCGAGAGCCGTTCTGTGTCGCTTGGTTCAGCGCGATGGCGTTCAACAACAAGCGTCGAGGCACAAGATTGGGAATCAGAGCCTGGCTGGCAGGCATCTGAGCCGCGCGAACCGAACCGTTGACGAAGGACAGAATGATCAGATGCCAAACGGTTGCGACTCCAGCCAGCACAACTGCGGCCAACACAAGATTGTGGACGAGGTTAAGCGCGAACATTATCGCCATAACCCGGCGGCGGTCGAACCTGTCTGCCAGATACCCGGTGAATGGTGTCACCAGAACGCGGGGAATCATCGCCGCGAAGGTCACCAGTCCGACCCAGAGCGAAGAATCCGAGAGATCGTACACGAGCCAGCCACGAGCGACGATCAGCGCCCAGGAGGCCGCGCCCGCCGACAGGCTGGCGATCCATAAGGTACGAAAGTCAGAGTATGCCAGCGCGGCGGTGTAGCGGGAACCAGTGTTGCGAAGGTGGTTGCGGGTCTGTTGGGCTAGACGGATTTTTACTTGCCTCGATGTTACGCCAAAAATTTATGGGGCAGACGAATCGCCTGCCCCATAACCTACATCAGTCGTTTCGTATTGGCAACCGCATGGTTGTCACGCAAATTCGGTTTACGCGGCCACTGTTACGCACACGGGGCGAACGCCGTTGACAACGTATCCGCCTGCGTTCCACCGAGTCTTAATAGGTTGAACGTTGCCCAGCCGGTCGGTGGCCCTGCACGCCAGGGTGTAGTGGCCTGACGCCGGAGGCGTCCATGTCATGTGCCACTGTTGCCACGCGTAACGCTCAGAAGGCCCTGTGAGGGTCGCCTGCTCCCAGGTCTGGCCTCCGTCGCTGCTGAACTCGACGTTCTTGATCTGAGCATTGCCGGACCACGCCATGCCTGCAACGCATGTAGGTTTGTTCGCCAACACTTCACCGCCAGCCGGAGAGCTTATCAGCGACTTGGTGGACATTTCTTTGATCGGCTCCCACACGCCATCATCATTCTCAATGACGTACCTGTCGGTCTGAAAAAAGCCTTCAAATTCATAGTCGATTACTTTGATCCCAGATAGCCACTTGACTGAAGCCATGCCGTACCATCCGGGAACCACCAGTCGAAGGGGGTAGCCATGCTCAATCGGAAGCTCTTCCTGGTTCATTTCATAAGCGACGAGCGTGTCCGGGTGCATAGCGACTTCCATCGGAAGGCTTCTGAGGTATGACATTTCGGGTCCGCCGGGAACAGGCGTCCCAGAGTCTGCGCCTTCGAATAACACCTGACGGGCGCCCGGTTCGATGCCAGCTTCTTCCAAAATGTCTTTCAATGCGGCTCCAGCCCACACAGCCGTGCTTACTGCGCCTGCCTGAAACTGGTTTCCAGGCGTAGGCGGTTCAAGGTCTGAGCGGTTGTTGCCGGCGCATTCAAGGGTAATGGTAGATGTGTACTTGGGTAGTCGCTTGACGTCGTCGAAATTAAGCTGGCCTGGTTCGGAGACGAATCCATCGACGGAGAGCCGCCAGGAAGACATTTCAATTTCGGGGGTATCGAAATGATTGCGTACGTAGAAGAGGGGATTGGGCGTGAGCCAATTTTGTAGAAGAGACTGTGGAGTTTCGCCGATCAGTGGAACCTTGTCGATCTCCACCAGAGTTTGTTCAGATGGCCGTGTTTGCGTTTGGTCTTTAACCGCTGTCGCAACCCCGGCCTCGCTACATGTGCAAGGAACCATCACGTGACCTCCATATTATTCTGTTCGGCTTCCCATTCGGTTACCTTATCGCCACTTTATATCACCTGCCCAGCGAGTTCAAGTGTCTGATTTACGTAATCCCGTCCAATTCGATAAATCGATCAAAATGACAAGCAATCTCAATCCTGGCACCGGTCGTAACGGTTGGTAGATTGTCAGCCACATGGCGAGTAGTTCAAAACACGACAGTGACAGGTATTGACTGCCTCTATATACTATCGTGGACGGCACGTTCATAAGAGAAACCTCTCCAACATCAAGGGGGAATAATGCCCGCAAGTTTGCCATCCGAACAAGAAGTCTTGGAATACTTCGACTTGCTGAGCAACTGGGGACGTTGGGGCGAAGACGACCAGTTGGGGACTCTAAACTTCCTGAACCAGGAAAAGGTCAAGCAGGCCGTGGGACTGGTCCAGGATGGGACTACCGTGTCGTGCGCCCGGACCGTCACCTTTGAAGCCGAGGCCGACATCCCGCGCCCTCCCCTCCACTATATGCTGGAAAGCGGCGAGGGCTGGGCCAGCGGAGACAAGGTGAGCAGCCGCCCTTCTCAGGCATCAATTGACTTTTTCGGCATGGTGTTTCACGGCTATGCCATCACCCATGTTGACAGCCTCGCTCACTTCTTTTGGGAAGGCAAGATGTACAACGGTCGACCCGCTCATCTGGTCTCGACGAGTTTAGGGGCGACGGTCGAATCTATTGAGCTTGCCAAGAATGGGATCGTGACAAGGGGCGTTCTCGTAGACGCGCCGATGATTCGAGGCACAGACTGGATCGAAAGAGGCGACGGTGTCATGCCGGAAGACATCCTGGCCGCCGAGGAACGCTGTGGATTCAAGATTCAAGAGGGCGACGTTCTGCTGGTCCGAACCGGCAATCTGCACCGCCGCAACGTGGAAGGCCCTGTCTTCCCGCCAACTGACGGTTCACCTGCCTGCCATGCCGCCTGCCTTCCCCTGTTCCACGAACGCGGAATCGCCATGATGGGCAGCGACACAGGCAACGACGTGTCGCCAACCGGATATCCCAAGCTGACCAACCCGATCCATCAGGTCGGTATCGTGGCAATGGGCATGTGGATTCTGGACAATGCCAATCTGGAGGAGCTTGCTCAGGCGTGTAGTGAGCGCAACCGCTGGGAGTTCATGCTGTCCATCGGGCCATTGCGACTTCACAACACCACCGGTTCGCCGGTCAACCCGATAGCGATTTTCTAGTCGCAGTTTCTTCTCCGTCGAGGCAGTCCAAAATAAAGTTATGCGAAACTCAACAAAACTGATTGCGGCCCTTCAACCGGCGGCCCCGCTGGATACTGCAACTTACTTGAGAGAAGGCGAGCGAATCGTCTCTCAGTTTGGGCCGTACTTCGCGACGTCACAACGAGTGCTCGTTGTGATAAATAGAGCCGCAGGCACAAATGTTGACGAGCTTCTCTACGCGCATCTCGAATCAATCGACGAAGTGAGCGTGTCCGATCACCGCAAAATGATAATCGGCGCGATAATGGCAATCGCCGGGATCATACTCACCTTCGGTTGGTTCCTGATTTTCCCATTGATCGCGGTCATCGCCGGGGTGATTCTGGTTTTCCACGGAGCGGTAGGTCAGCCCGCATATTATCAACTTCGTGGCCGCGATATGGAGAAACAACAACTGAAACGATGGCAGGTGCAGCACTACGGCGCCGGTAGTTTCGTCGCGACAATCCGAACGATAACCGGCCTTGAGCCTGACGCCCCATTCCCTGGACGCTGATCCAGGGCGCCGACCGTCAGTCTCCGTTCCTCGAAATCCCCATTCCCTTGATGTTCGTATGCCTAGTCGTACGATTTCACCCTTAGAGCATCTCATGAGCACGCGACCAAAACTCATATTAGGCGGACTTTTATTGATGCTTGCGGTAGCGGCCGCCGCCTGTTCTGACACGACCACGCCGGCAGCCCCTGCCCCGGCGCCTCAACCTGTGCCAACTCCCGCTCCGGCCCCAGCGCGCTAGCCTACGACGGCGACGGCTCCCGCGCCGTCTGCGCCTTTGCCCCTTGCCCCGACCGAAGCGCGGCTCGAAGTGGCCTCAAACATCATGAACTTCACTCTCGAAGACCTTCCCGTCGAAGTTGGAACGCGGATTGCGTGGACCAACCACGACTCCGCAACCGCCCACTGTCGAGGCCCCGCCGTCAGCGACGGCAGGCCCCATCGCAGTCCTGCCCGGAGCGACAGGCTCGCTGAGGTCTCCGATAATAGATTTCACGCTCGAGAACCTGACAGTCCAGGTGGGCGACACTATCACTTGGGAAAACGAAGACGCCGCGCCCCACACCTCAACGTCCGGCGTTTCGCCTGACAAGGATGGCATTTGGGACAGCCCAGCCATGAACACGGGCGGACTCCTTCAGTTTCACTTTTGATGAGCCTGGAGAGTTCCCGTATTGGTGCACAATACATCCATTCATGACCGCGACCATAACAGCCACAGGCGACGGAACGGCATTGCCAAGAGTGGCAACTGCTACACCAGTTCCGGCCCCTCCTACTCCCATGCCTCCGACGCGTCTGCCACCAACGCCCGTGCCCGCCTACGCCTGTGCCGCCCACACCGACGCTGACTCCCGCAACCGCGAATTTCGTGAACTCCCCGATACTGGACTTCACGCTGGAAAATCTTTCGGTAGCTGTTGGCACAACCATAATCTGGGAGAACCAGGGCGCCGCCCCGCACACGACCACTTCAGACGTACCTGCTGATAAGACCGACATCTGGGACAGCGGCACGCTGAACAAACGGCAAACCTCCGAGTTCACATTCCGGGAGGCACGAGAATTCGCTTTCTTCTGCTCCATATATCCCTTCATGACGGCGACAATCACCCGGACCGATGGACAACCGACGCTGCCGACTCCGGCGCCTCCTACTTCCGTACAGCCTACGGCAATACCGCCGACTGCGGTGCCTTCAAGCTCGGCCCAGTCGATGATAATCGGCTCCAGCAAAGACAACACGCTATATGAGACCAGCGCCGGCGACAAAAGCAATGGAATCGGCACGAGCATGTTCACTGGAAATACCAATGCAAGATTGGCGCGCCGAGCCTTGATCGCCTTCGACCTGTCTGTTGTGCCAGACGGAGCCACCATCAACAGCGTCACCCTCACATTGAATATGAGCAAGACCTCACAACCGCCAACACGGCGGTGCTGCATATATTAACCACAGACTGGGGCGTTGGCGAGTCAAAAGCGGCCGGAGGCCAGGGCGGCAGAACCACCGCACAAACTGGCGACGCAACCTGGATACACACCCACGATACCGCAATGTGGACCAACGCAAGCGGTGACTTCGTAGCTGAGGCCAGCGCGGCCACAAGTGTCGGAGGCCTTGGCAAGTACGAATGGAGTTCAGACCAGATGAACGCTGATGTTCAAGCATGGTTGGACGATGCGGCCACTAACTTCGGTTGGATATTGATAGGCAATGAAAACAAAATCAAAACGGCCAATCGGTTCGACACGATGGAATCGTCGGAGTCGGCCAGGCCGACTCTGACCATCGAGTTCACGCCTTAGCGGATTAGCTACCTTCTCTGGCACGCCGAATCGGCGAGCCAGAGAAGAAATTTTCCAACTTCGCTGACGCTGTTGACTGAGTAGTCGGCGAGGTCCATCAGCCCCTGCGGCGTGCCGTCGTGATTCACGACGATGCCGATGGCTTCAAGTGAGCCGTCATTCTGAATGTCTCTGACAGCCCTCATGCCGTCGATGTCGGTTGTGTCGTCGCCGATGAATATGAGCGACTCCAGGCTGTGGTCACGAGCCAATTCGCGCACTGCGTGGCCTTTGTGCAGTCCGGTTCTACCTCGAATTTCCAGCACCAGATTACCCCAGAATACGTCGAGGGCTTTCACTTCGGGGGCAGTTTCCAGAGCGGATTCCAGCCTTCGTTCTGCCTTTTCGAGGTCTCGTGCTTTGCGGGTGTGAATAGTGACGCTGAAGCCTTTATCTTCCCAGAACAGGCCTTCATCCTCGGCAACGGGTATCACGTGCTTCAACACGGCGTCAATGCGGTCACGAGCCTCGCCAGCGCCGTCCACGACGCGGTACTCGCCATCGGATATGTACTCGGCTCCATGGTTGCCCACGTAAATTATGCCGTCGATATTCATTCGCTCGGCAACATTTCTGCCGCCTCTGCCCGACACGACCGCAACGAGTGAAAGTTGGCGGACGAGAGACGGTAAGGCTTCAGCAACGGCAGGATGCAGGACTGCCTCATCGGAGACTGGCACAAAATCGGAGAGCGTGCCATCGTAGTCCACAACGAGTCCGAACCGAGGCCCCGCCACCAGGGGCGCAACATCGTCAAGATGGTCGAACAGAGGCTGCGGGCCAATGTTGGTCACTCCGAGATGAGTCGGGACACGGCCCGCGCGACCATCGACGCAGTGAGCCGGACCTTGTAGCTATTGTCGCTCAGGGGTTGGGCGTCCTTCACGGCCAACTGGCCGATGGCTTGAACGTCCACTTCCCGGATTTTCTGTCCTGTGAGCTCCGAATCCACTTGAGGAACCGAATATGGAACTGGCGCCACACCACCTAGTACGACGTGGGCCTGCGTTATCGTCTCATCACGCACTTCCAAAGACACTGCCACGCTGGACAGCGCAAAGTCGTAGGCCTGTCGTTCTTTCGCCTTCAGATAGACGCTCCTCGTGCCCGACGAAGGTTTGGGAATCTTCACTTTTGACACGAACTCTCCTGGCTCCAGCACATTTTCGGCAAGCATGTTCACATCCGGCGACACAAAGAAATCGCCGATGGGCATCTGTCTATCACCTGAAGCGTTAGACACAACCACCGTCGCGTCCAAAGCCAGTAGGGCCACGGCCACATCCGAGGGGTGGACGATGTGACAGTTCTCTGCGCCCAAGATTGCATGATATTTATTCCCCTCGTCAGAGGCAAAACAGGTCTCGCCACCCTTCTTCAGGCAGTCGAATAATGGGCTGCGATAGTACCAGCACCGCGGCCTCTGGCAAAGGTTGCCGCCCAGCGTTCCGACGTTGCGAATCTGAGGAGTCGCCACTGATTCTGCCGCCTGAGCCAGCGCTGGATAGGTCTCGACAATCGACTGGTCAGACGCGATCCGAGCCAGCGTGACCAATGCGCCTATCTCCAGGCCAAGGTCGGATGAAATAATTTCGGACGCGCCGGACAAACCCGCCAGACTGACCAGTATGTTGACCTCAAGAACGCTCTCTTTGATCTCGCCCAGGATGTCCGTTCCGCCTGAGATAAACCTGGCGTTCGGGGCGGCGTCGGCATGCGTTTGGCTGGCCTGGACTGCGGTGGTAGCTTGCTCGAACTTGAACGGTTTCACTGGCTGTCGCCCCTCTGGGCTTCTATCTCGTTCAGCACCCGATCGGGGGTCAGAGGCAGATCGCGGATGCGAACTCCTATGGCGTTATATATGGCGTTGGCGACAGCGGGCGCGACCCCTATGCTCGGAGGCTCGCCCAGCGCCTTGGCCCCGAACGGCCCTACAGGGTCTACAACGTCAGCGAACAACACCTGCATTTCTGGGAAATCCTGAACGGTCGGACTCTTGTGTTCCAGGAAGCTGGCGTTCAGGGTGACGCCGTTGCGCGGGTCGGTCAGCATCTGCTCGGAGAGGGTGAAACCCAGCATCTGAGACACTCCACCCTCAACCTGATTAATGGCAAGCTTTGGATTCAGGATGCGGCCCGAATCGTGGGCGGCTATGTATCGCAGAACTCGCACCTGTCCGGTGTCAGTGTCCACCTCAACCTCGGCGAAGTGCGCTCCGAAGGAGTTGATCACATGGTCGCGGCTTCCAGGCGATATGGCGGCTTCGACTTCAATCTCCCCAACGGATTCTGCTATCTGTGCGAATGAAACACTGCGTTCGGGATACTGGATATGCTCGACGCCATCGTCAGTTATTTGAAGATTAGACGGCTCGGTGTCTAGAAGAGGAGCGACAACTTCGATGATGCGCGCCTTCAGTTGCCTTGCGGCTTCCTTCGTTGCGGTTCCGGTGGAGAATGTCGCGGTGGAACCGGCAGTGAGGGGAGCTTCGGGCGTCGTTTCCGAGTCTCCGAAGGTGACCAGTACCTGACCGTAGCCGACTCCCAGTTCCTCAGCCGCAATCTGAGGCATAACCGTCAGGCTGCCCTCGCCCACGTCCATTAAGCCTGTGAGCAATCGCAACGACCCATCAGATTCCAGCCTCATCCGAGCGATGGATCGGCCTCCCGCGCCGCCGCGATAGATGAACATTCCCATGCCTTTTCCACGACGCAAGTTGCCGGACTCCGGCCGCTCCGACGGCTGCCCCCAGTCGATGGCTTCGGAGCCTCTTTGCAAGCACTCCCTGAGCCCGTTGCTGGAAAATGGCACTCCGCCCTCAACGGGTTGAGTGTCGAGAACCTCATTGGCAGGCGTCACGCGTTCTCCAGGCTGGCCTTCCAGTCCCACGTGATTCTTCAGTCGGAACTCCAACGGATCAATGCCCAGGGCTTCGGAGATCGTGTCGGCCAGTGATTCCAGAGCGAAGTGGCCCTGCGGCGCTCCCAGCGCTCGGTACGAGCCACCGGACGGAGTGTTGGTGTAGGTGAGATAGCCGTCGTACTGCACATTGGCGCATCTGTAGAGGTACAGCGCGCCCTGTCCCGCACGTCGGATGACTCCGGGGCCGGAGGATAGATACGCTCCCGTGTCCATGATTGTCGTTGCGTGAACGGCGGTCACCGTCCCGTCGTTCTTGACACCCATCCGCACAGTCGTGGTTGTGCCGTGCCTGTGGCGTCCAGCGACGAATTCTTCTTGTCTGGTAAGCTCGATCTTCACGGGTCGGCCCGCTCGTTGGGCCAGAACCGCAGTGATCGCGCCCAGCCGGGTCTCGTCTTTAGTGCCGTAGCCGGCCCCCATATTCTGGCCCATGACTCGAATGTTTCCACGAGGGACGTCCAGAGCCAGCGACAACGCAAGCTGGTCGGCGTGAACGCCACGTGTGGACTTCCAGACAGTCAGGTTATCGCCGTCCCAGGAAGCGACCGCGGCGCGAGGCTCCAGAGCCGCGCCCGCCTGGGCAGGCGTCGAGTACGTTTCCTCGAAGATGCGGTCCGCCTGAGCAAATCCTTCTTCGACGCTACCCCTGATCAAGGTCAACGGTTTTCCTCCGACGAGGTTGCCCCCAGGCCGAGTCTGCGGGGCGTCGGGTTTGATGGCCTCCACAGCGTCAGTCACGAAAGGCAACTGCTCGTACTTGACCTCGATGAGGCTCAGAGCAGCCTCGGCCAAGTCTTCGTCATCTGCAGCCACAGCCGCCACTTCGTCGCCGACGTATCGGGCTTCAGTGTCGAGAATCGGCATGTCGGGCGCGACCTGACCCTTCGGAGCGTCGAATGGCGTCACCACAGCTCGGACTCCCGGAAGGTTTCGAGCGGCATCGACGTTGATGGACAGAATCCGGGCGTGGGGATGAGGACTCCGCAGAATCTTGCCGAACAACATCCCCGGAAGTTGAACATCAGCGGTGTACTTCGCCTCGCCAGTCAGCTTCTCCGGCAAGTCTCTTCTGGGTTCAGATTTTCCGATGGTCTTGAATGTCGTCATGTTCTTTAGCTAGCCTCGGATTTGGCCGCAGCCTTCACCGACTCGATAATTCTGCCGTAGGCGTTACAGCGGCATATATTGCCCACCAGCGCGGCCTTGATCTCATCCTCAGTGGGGTCAGTGTTGGACTCCAGCAGGGCGGTTGCGCTCATGATGAAGCCCGGAGTGCAGAAACCGCACTGCCCCCCATCCTCAGCGAGAAATGCCTCTTGGAGAACATTCAGACTGTTAGCGTCTCCCAAGCCTTCGACTGTCCGCACCTGGCGTCCACCTACTTGAAGAGCCAACATTGAGCAGGAGCAAACCGGGTCGCCGTCGACCAGAACAGTGCAGGCTCCGCACTCGCCCCGGTCGCATCCTCGCTTTGCCCCGGTCAGGCCAAGAACGTCTCGAAGCACGCGCAGCAACGTCCAGCGGTGGTCAACCTCAATCTGATGATCGGTCCCATTGACGTTCAGGGTAATGCTCGCACTGTAAGAAATCGGTAGTTGCGCCATTCGCTGCTCTATGCCTCCACAAGCCGTCGTGCCGGGAATCCTGCGCTGTGGAATCCTACCACCACACCTTCAGAATTTCGATTGAACCGAAGCTCTTCTCCTGCGTATCTGTCTCCGGTGACAATGAACACGTCCGGATCGTCGGTCGGGATCATCGGAATCTTTGAAGACGCGTCGTTGGAGTATGGGTCCATTTCAAGGGTCAGGCTTCCACGCCGGTATTCAATGGACATTGCGCCACCGAGAACTGTCGAATATCTGCCTAAGAACTGCCGGAGTTCTGGCGGCGTGGGCGTGGGTCGAGAGATTCCAGAGCCGCGAACCGTGGATTTCGTCATTTCGTCATAGACATCGAAAATCGCATGCACGATCGGCGAGTTGGCGTCGTGACCATCGCTGTTGGTCAGCACGATTGCTCCAACTCTGCGGGTCGGATCGAAGAAGATCTCAGTCAGAAACCCATGTATTCCGCCGCCGTGCCCGAGGTACACATGATCTCCGAGACGATGGGCAAACCACGGAAGACAAAACCCTGCCCGCCACCCGTTTTCCAGGAATTGCGGGCGCCACATCTCCGCCTTTGATTTTTGAGACAATACAGATTCATTATCAGAATCTACCTGGAACCCGATCCACTTAGCCAGGTCCGTTACCGACGAGTACAACTGTCCGGCGGCGGTGTGGCCCTTTATATCCGGGTGCGGGGCAACATCCGGGAAGTCTTCATGGGCGCGTGGTTGATAGCCAATTGCCATCTGCTCTTGGATTGCGTCGGTGAGTTGGAAACCACTCGATGACATTCCCAGTGGATCGAGAATGTTGTCTCTGATGTAATCGTCATATGGAACGCCCGACACACGGCTCACCACCTCACCAAGCAGGGCGAAGGCGAGGTTGGAGTACTTGAACGCGCTGTCCGGCTCGATCACGATCGCGGTACCAGGCAGCCGATCGATAAACTCCTGGATGGTCGGAAAACCCAGAGTCTCCCAGTAGTCGCCGGGAGACTCACCCATCAGACCTGAGTGATGACACATTATGCGTCGCAGCGTGACCTGCTCGACACTGCCAACCTTGACTTCGACCTGTGCAAATTCCGGAATGTGCTTGACGAGGGGGTCATCGATGCCCAGCTTTCCCTGGTCTCTAAGCTGGAATATGCCGGTGGCAGTGAAGGTCTTGGTTATAGACCCGACCCGAAACACAGTGTCGGAGTCCGGCGCCCGCTCCGATACCAGGTCCGCGTAGCCGTACCCCCGGCTCCACGCCAATTCGCTGTTCACCACCAGACCCACGGAGAGGCCGGTCAACCGATGTCTTCCAAACTGCTGCGACAGCTTGCTGTCCAGCGCTTCGGCAAGCCCACCAGGGAGATTGTTGCTCATGGAAAACTCTCAAGAAAATATCAGGGCTGAAGTCAGACGCCCTCAAACCATTCGACCCACCGGCCATGAGGGTCGCAATTCGCGTTGGCAATGACGCTCCAGACGCCGGAATCGCAGCGGCTGACCACCAGAGTTCCACTTTCGGCAGACACGAGATAGACCGTTCGATCTGCCGACGCCGCTTCAATAATATCTCGAAAACTCTCGCGAGCCTGGGGCGTGAACTGGTTCAGCGTGTGGCAGTGGAAGACGCATGGCGCGGAATCGTCCCTCACAGTTTCGAGGATACCAGGCAACAGGTCAAGGGCGTCTCCAGCAAACAGAGCCGGCGGATTGTCAGCGAGAACGGTTGCCGCCGCCTCGAACACTCTTGCGCGCCGGGGGTGCTCTGGCCAGATGAGAGCCCGAGACCACAATAAGTCGACGGGCTTGGACAGGTCAATCGGGTTCATGTCGATACCAACTCGGCTGGATACTTGAGGAAAATGCTCTCGCAGTCCAGGAAATTGTTGGCCTATGATCTCGCATTCCAAACGCACTCTGGCATCTGAGGAACCGAACTCCCGACCGTTAGAGTACGAGTAGTGATACCAGTCCCAATTCAGGTTCAGGCCCGCGCTGGCCCCAACGTCGATCAGTCCAAGCAGTCTGCCATTCGCATGATTTGAGACGATACCAAAAGCAGGCATCAGGTAAGAGCAGCGTCCCACAACATTTGTCTGCACTCTTTTGAATGACAGCATTTCAACAAGCGAATCCTGCCTCTGAGTGCAAAATGTCTTGTACTCGGAGAAGATTTCCGCAGCAACGCTTTTTTCGCTTTCGATGGACGAAAACTGCTGGGCCAGTGGATGTGAAATTTCCTCCAACAGCAAATAGTGAACAGCGGCAAAGAACAGATTGGGAATTGGCTGGCCTCGATTGCACTGCCGAGCGATGTCCAGCACCTTGAAGTCGCTGGCCACCGCCTCTGACAGTCCCTCGTAGAACGGCGCATAACCATGGCACTCAGTCTCTGCGAAGGCCAGAAACCTGGCCCTCATCTGCTCGGCACTGCGTTCGGACGGCGCAAGCTGGTCGATGGACATCCGAGCCTGCATAACCGGGTCTGTTTCCAGATCGCTGGTCATTTGAGCGTTGTCGAGAAGTCTTGTTGTCTCACTTAGCGGTTATACCTCCGTCGATGACCAGTTCTGCGCCCGTCATGAACGAGGACTCGTCCGACGCCAGGAACAGCGCTCCATACGCCACGTCATCGACAGTCCCGACCCGACCCAAGGGAACGCGGGCAATGGACCCGGCGCGGCCTTCCTCAGTGCCCAGAGTTTCGGCGATCATCTCGGTGTCGATGGGGCCAGGGTGGATCGAGTTGGCGCGAATGCCATCTGCCGCATGCTGAATCGCGGTGTACTTTGTGAACAATCTGACGCTGCCCTTGGATGCGCCATACGCGCTCCCTCTGGCGCTACCCACAAGACCCGCCGTCGACGACAGGTTGATTATCGAGCCTCCGCCCGCCTCTCGCATGGCCGGTATCACTGATTTGGTGCCCAGAAACACACCCGTGGAGTTGATGTTCATGATGTTGTTCCAGTCCTCTAGCGATGTGTGTTCAATGGGCACTCGCTGGTAGATGCCCGCGTTGTTGATGAGGACATTTATCCTCCCGAAGGCATCAACAGTCTCTTGAATGGCTCTCTGCCAGTCCTCTTCGGAGGTCACGTTCAAACGAGTGAACAACGCTCTGCCACCGGACTCGTTAATCTCGGCCTCCACCTGCTTGCCCTGATCCTCCAGTATATCGGCGATAACTACCGCCGCGCCCTCCTGAGCGAACAGCCGGGCCTCCGTCGCCCCTTGGCCTCTGGAGCCTCCGGTAATCAGAGCCACCTTGTTTTCAAGTCTCATAACACCACCTCAAAGGGCCAACAGCCCAGTTATTTGTATCCCACCGAATTCAATGCTCCAACCCGTTGACGCGCGATTCGGCAGGAGCATGCCGATTTTAGCATCTTGGCTGTGGATGGCAAATACGACGCGCCAACGGATGTCATTTGTCGTAAGATACTGGCATCCGAACCGACACATACAATATTCGAGGACGACCATGTTATCTGACAATACGAAAGAATTTCTGGCTGGAAACCATCAGGCCGTATTGACAACATTCCGGCGCGATGGCGGAGCGCAGATGTCGATTATCACCGTCGGCGCGTATCGTAGCGGCGCGGCTTTCACCACCACCGACGACAGGGCGAAGCTGATGAACCTCAAACGCAATCCTCGATGCTCTCTGCTAGTTGCCCAGGACAGTTGGCGGTCTTACGTCGTGCTTGAAGGTCAAGCCCAGGTTCTGGCCGCAGACAATACCGACGCGGAGGAGTTGAAGCACGCTTTGAGAGACGTCTATCGCTCAGCATCAGGAGGCAAGGAGCATCCCGATTGGGACGATTACGACCGATCGATGGTCGAGGACAAGCGCGCGGCAGTCGTCGTCGTGCCTGACCGCGTTTACGGAACCGCCGTTTAGCTACGTCATTCTGAACGGACGTGGAGAGCCTGGTCGCGCATTGGCGCAACGGTTAGCCGATTAGCGACGAGATGCTTCGCCTCGACTCAGCGTGACAATTTGAGTTTGCGACAACCAACATCTCTTAATTCGAAATGAGACGCTCGTGACTGACCAACCTAACATACTAATAATAATGTCCGATGAGCATGGCCCCATGTGGAGCAGCGCCTACGGTCACCCCTTCGTCCAGACCCCAAATATGGAGCGTTTGGCCGCTCAAGGCGCAACATTCGATGCGGCGTACTGCAACGCTCCCCTTTGCGTTCCGTCGCGCCTGTCCTTCATGACTGGCAGGCACGTGTCCAATGCGCGAGGCTGGGACAATGCTGTGCCTCTGCCATCCGACGCTCCGACTTGGGCATACGCTCTGAGGTCGGCTGGTTACGACTGCGCCCTGTCAGGCAAGATGCACCTCATAGGCCCTGACCGACTCCACGGGTTCCAGAACCAGTTGGCCTACGATCCTCACGGCGGGGGCCACGAGGATGACGCGACCGCGCAAAGGCTCGGTCTCTCGAAGGGCGGGCGGCACCCCATCTACTTGTGGAAGGATGGCATCCCAACAGCCGATGAACCCTGGCCCAGCGTCAAGGAAGCCCGCGCGGGAACCGGCCCAATGATAAAAGCCGACGACATGATGGAAGAGGCCGCCATGGCCTACTTGCGCGACCCGACGAGACGAGACAAACCCTTCGCGCTATGCGTTGGGTTCGTCGCTCCGCACTTCCCGTTCATCGTGCCGGAGCCGTACTTCTCGATGTACTATCCCAAACACGCCGATCTACCTGACAACCCTCCCGGCCACCTGGAATCCCTACCTGAAGCGGCCCAGAGGCTTCGCCAGGCCTTCGGTTTCGAAGGCTACACAGACGACGAAGTTCGACGCGCCAGAGCCGCCTACTACGGTCTCATAACATACATGGATAACAAGATTGGCAAGCTCATGGACGCTCTCGAGGAACAGGGTTTGGCCGAAAACACAGTCATAATCTACACCTCAGACCACGGCGAATCCCTGGGCGAGCATGGGCTGTGGCGCAAGATGAACTTTTACGAACACTCAGCGCGGGTGCCTCTGCAAATCTCTTGGCCCGGAGTCATCTCAGGCGGTCAGCACTTCGACGGCGCGACATCGCTGGTGGATGTCACAGCAACAATTCTCGATGTCGCGGGAGTCAGCGGTCGCGATTTGGAACACCTGAGGCTGGACGGCGACTCATTGCTGCCTTTGATGCGCGGAGTAACGTCGAAGTGGAAGGACGAAGCGTTCACGGAACATCTCGCCCACGGCACAGACCGCGCCCGTGCGATGGTGCGTAAGGGCAATTGGAAGCTCTGCTACTCCCACGGCAATCCGCCGGACCTGGAACTATACGACCTGTCAGCAGACCCTGGCGAGTTCAACAATTTGGCAGGCAGTCCAAAACATCGAGACGTCCAGGAACAGCTGATCGCTCGAATCATGGAACATTGGGGCGACCCTGGCAAGCTCACTCAGGACATCGAATTGGGCCAGGAATCTCGCCTTATGATCCGCGACGTGCTGGGTGAGGGCGCGATTTTCTGAGTTTTCATTTTGGACGCGGCCACACTCCGGGAACCGCTGTGGCTAACCAACTCACGAGAGCGGCGTTCACTTCAACCGGCTTTTCTTGAGCCACCCAATGACCCGCGCGAATTGTCTCTTCTGTCAGATTACGGCAGTAGTTCCGCATCGGCTCGGGCAGTCGAGAATGGGCGCATTCGCAGACATAATCGTATTGGGCGGTTATGAATAAGACAGGCATATCGACATAGCCGTCATTTTGAGCACTCTGAGCGTAAGTTGCATTGGCAGCGTGGTTCATATACCAGGAGGATGGGCCGAAAAACCCGTTTCGCTCCAGCGCAGCCACGTAGATGCTGAGGTCTTCTTCGGTCACAACATCACCATCTCGCGGCACATCGGGAATATCTCTGACGCCAAAAAGAGCATGATCGCGCCGAGACGTCGCCGTTCGAGCAGGAGTCCCTTCTAGTTCTGGATTTCCTTTGCGAAACAGCAATTTTGTGAAATTGTGAACATTAGCATCCATTGGCGCAATGGCCTCTTCGAAACTCTCTTCATAGAGACGCATATAATCCCATTGGCCCGAAGGATACTCGTCTTCGGGATAGAGAAAGCGATCAACCAGGGTTAGCGTATGGTCAAGGCCGCGCTCGATCGTGTAGTAAGGAACGCACAGATTCGCAACTGCATGGCAGCGGTCGGGGTGGTGACTGGCCAGATTCCATACGACCGGACTACCCCAGTCATGTCCCACCCAAATGGCTTTCTCTCTGCCCAGGGAGTCCAACAGGTCAAGCATATCGCTCACAATGAGTTCCTGCGCGTAGTCGTTGTGGTTTTCATAGACTGAAGAGCGTCCGTAGCCGCGCATGTCCGGCGCGATGACGCGGAAACCCAGAGCGCCAAGCACGGGAAGCTGATGCCGCCAACTAATTGACAGTTCAGGCCAGCCGTGGATAAAGATGGCTAATGGGCCATCTTCAGGACCTTCAGCAAGATAGAAGGTCGTGTGCGAATTATTTTTCACGACATGTTCTGTGATTGGCAAATGCCGTCTCCTTTTTCACGTCAATTCGGTCCCGTTCAAAATAGTGCGAGCGCTACCTATGGCCAACCAACGCCCGGAACCTGGACCTCCACCATCCGAATCTGGCCGTTGCCTCGGCCTTGAATGCGCTCTGGGTTGGCGGCGAATGCTTCCAGCATGAACAGCGTTCGACGTTCCGGCCCGCCGAGCATACAGGCGAACCCGCCGCGATCTTCGAGATCGACGCGGTCTTGGACCTCTCCGCCTTCGGCCACGCGAACGAAGGCGCCAGGACTGCCGGGAGCGGCAACCCATATGCAGTTTTCGGCGTCCAGACAAATGCCGTCCGGTGGCACATCCAATTCAGCCCACACGCGACGGTTGGACAGCGAGCCGTCGCTCGCAACATCGAACGCAGTCAGTCGCCTACCTCTGGTCTCAGCAACGATCAGCGTGCCGCCATCTGGAGTGATAACTGTTCCGTTGGGGAACATCAGGTCGCCGGCGCCTACGCTCGTTTCTCCATCGGGCGTGACCATGACCAGATTGGCGTTCTGAGGCTCTTGGCCGGCGAAGATATCCGCTCCGAAGTTGCCAACATACGCCCTGCCGTGCCTGTCCACGACCATGTCGTTGCAGTGAAACGCTGCAAACTCACTCATGTCTCCAGCTTCAACCAGCCCATCGGGGTCGAGACGCAGCAGTTTGCGGTCGGTCATCGACACCACCAGCATCCGACCATCGGGAAGCCAACCCAGACCAGACGGCCAAGTCGGAACTTCGACAATCGTGTCGCGGTTGCCATCCATGTCCACCGAGACCACTTCGTGGGCATGCATGTCTGAGAACCAAAGCCGTCCCTCATGCCAACGAGGGCCTTCTGGGAACATCAGATCTCCGAGCAGGATTTCGGGGGTTGAATCGGGCATTTTCCCTCCTGAGTTAGACGGTAGCATACAGAGCTTTGGAAATGCGGCTGGCCCGGTCATCACTGGAGCGCATGGACAGACGGTTCATGGTGTAGCTCCGGGAAACACGAGCGTTCAGGTCGGCCATGCCCAGGGAGCCTCTCACTCCGGTGTGCCCGAAAGTGCGAGGATTCGGGCCCAAGGGGCGTTCTTTGGAGACGAGCATAAAGCCTGCGCCCAGACGCAATGGAACGTTGAGCGTCAGGTCTTTGCCTTAGACTTGCTCCCGGATTAAGTTGTCGATGGCCTCCGCGCTCAAAAGGCGGACTCCATCCACCTCACCTCCGCAGGCTAGGGCCGACATCACTTGCGCTACAGAGTGAGCGTTGCCGTGCCCGTTGGCCGCCAGGATTTCAGCCCTGCGCCACTCGGCTGCGTTGCCTGCAATAAGCGCCATCGCGGGGTTAATCGATGGACGAATGGGACTCTACGGTCGAGGAGTCGGGACCGACAATTCGGCGACTCGCCCGAAATGTTCATCGCCAAGACCGATGTGGAAATCTGCGCCCAGCGGTTCGGCCACTTCCTCTCCGAGGAATGTTCCTACCGTCTTCCCAGAAACCAGAAGAATGACCTCGCCCACCAGAAACCCGAATGTAACCGAGTGATAGCCCGACTGTGTTTCTGGCTCCCAAAGCGGTTCTTGCTGGGCCAGTTTTCCTACGATCAAGTCCCAGTCTTAAGACGCCTTCACAGACAGCATGTCACCCATTAATCGTGACAGCGCCGACTGGTGGGTGAGGAGCCACATTACCGGCATATTCTCTTTGCCGCCCTGGGCGAACTCCGGCCAATAACCGGACACCGGAGCTTCGAGGTCCAGCAGGCAACGACCTACCAGCATATGGATACCCATTATTACCAATGATTTAGCGGTGGACCACACGTTGACTATGGTGTCATGTTCCCACGGGCGAGTCTTGGCGACATCTACGTGACCAGCGCAAATGTCCACGACCATCTCACCGTCGATGGTGGCCGCAAAGGACGCACCGATGTCCTGGTTCTCGCCTTCCTCGAAGTTGGAAGCGAACGCTTCCGTCACCCGTGCAAATTTGGGGTCATACGTTCCGTGCACTGGAATGTCGCCCGTCAAACCTGCCCCCAATTCTGATTCTCAAGGTTCCAGAGAAATTCTACTAGGCGTCAGAACTGTCTTTTGTGGCGAACCAGGGCATTGCGGCGGCCTCGTCGGGCCAGAGGAACTCAAATCCCGCCTCAAGGGCGTATTTCTTGTCCAGGTCTTCCCTATCGCCAACGTGAAAGTAACGATCCGCCTCGAACTTCGCCTTGACGTCGGCGAGCATGTGTTTCGGTATGACGAAGTCATAGGGGATGTCGTGCGCTTCCCATATGGCCCGCTGTGCGCTCATTGGACGGTCAGAGCAACTGCCAATCAAGAACCCATCCCCGACGACCATTCTCACCATGTCCATCGTGAGGACTCCTGGCGGATCGCCCACTTCGAGAGTTCCGTCTATGTCAAAGCTTATGAGTATCACCGATTGGGTTCCTCTTTCCTGCAAATAGTGTCCACGCGCTGGCAAGCCAATGGGCGTTGCGAGCGCATGGACATCGTCGTTATTGAGCGACCCGGAGGGTTTAGTCTGGAGTTGCGCTCCATACCGTATAGTTGCCGCCCAGCGGCATGGGGCCTCCGGAGACTGCGATCTCGGGTTTCACGCCCGTGACCTGTCGGGCTCCCGCGCGGCCCTGCAATTGCTGGATGCTGTCGGTATGCAGCCATACGCGGCTGCGTCCGCTGCCGATGTTGCCGCCGCTGGGAGACACCGGGTTTGGCCCTTCGATGCTGATGTCGGTCTGATAAAAGTCCAGAGCTTCCCCGAATTTGATGCCCCGATACCCCAGGCCTTCTATGTGGAACTGGTGGAACTCGGTGAAGCCGTCGTACATATTCTCAAAGGACAGATCCGCTGCTGTGATCCCTGCGCCCTCGTAAATCTTTCTACCTGTTTTCGCGGTTTCCGCCTCGACCTCGTCCAAGGTTGGAGTCAAGCTGCGAGGCATGGCATTGCTCGATGCATGGTTGAGGATATAGACAGGTTTTTGCTTCATGTCCTGGGCGCGTTCGGCGGTCGTGAACAGATAGGCGCCGGCCATCATGATTGGAATATCGTTGTCGAACAGGTTCGCGGGCTTGGCTATCCACCTCGCGTACTCGTAGTCCTCGGCAGTCAATTCCTCGGGCCGATGCTGTGCCCAGTATCCCTCTGGGAACATCAGGCCGTTCCTTCTTGAGTTGGTCATGAACGGGGCCATCATGTCGTGGGTCTTGCCGTATTTTCGGCAGTACTCGGCAAACTGCAACGCCGTTCCGTAACAGGCGGGAGCGCCCCAGAGGCTTTTCAATGCGGCAGTTCCTGGGATGGCGTCATGGGCATTCGCGCCTGACTGATAGTACCGGCCCTCGAGATTATGCCATGCTTTTAGCACCAGGCAGGTATGGGTGAGACCGTCGCCAATCGCTTGTGAGGCAACATTCAGGGCGTTGGACATGCAACCCGCGCCATACATGGTGAAGTTCACGTTCGTCAGTTCCGGCATGTTGTTCAGGAGCCATTCGGAGCTCAGCTGAGCGATTCCGTCCAGAGGGTCGCCGGTTCGGTTGAAGGAGTTAACGATGTCCATAGGAACGGGCGTGTCCTCAGGCCAAAAAGCTCCGGTTGTGGTGACGGGAACGATAACCAGACCGTCAACTTGGTCTGGCGAGACGCCGGCGTCCTCGATGGCCCTTCTGAGCGCAAGAATGCTCCAGGCGCCAACGGATGTCTCTGCTTTCCCGTCCCAACGACGGGCGGTTGGAGAGTGCCCGACGCCCACCGCCGCCACTTTCCCTCTATGTTCCCATATCCCCATTCCTTCGTCGTTCCTGTACATGGATTCTGGCGCTAATTGGGTGGCCACAATGGACTCCTTTTTTTGCGAGGAATTGATGTGCAATTAATGTTAAACGAGGTCTAGTCGACCACTCTCCACTCTGGGACTTTTTGATCGTTTGCTGTCGCTTCAAAAATCACCTCGACGTTGGCCCCCACCGGAACGTCGTCCGGAGGTGTCCCAGGCAGATGAGAGTACATTTGTATGCCCGGATCATCGTCCAGCATAATCACTGCAACGTTGAAGGGTTGGGTGACCTGAAGCAATCTTACCGGAGTGTCATACACGACCCCGTAGTTGTATATCTTGCCCCTCCCGCTCATCTCTTTCCATTCTAAGCCGTCGCCGGACCCACACTGGCTGCACGCCGGCGCAGGTGGATGCTGGAGCCGGTCGCAGGCTGTGCAGTTCTGAATGACCAACCGTTCATCGTTGGCGGCGTCAAAGAAGGGTTTTGTTAACTCGTCGGGCACTATGCCTTGCTTTACCATATTGTCTACTCCATCTTTTGATCGTATCCTGTCCCGATCATAGGCGAATCCGCTCGATTGAAACTTGATGCCTCCAACTGACACGATCACTCGGCGCCGGAGGCGGATATCTGAGACGAGTTGTAAGTTATCATCGTTGCAATACATGGTCAATGAATATGGTCAGGTCATCAGCTTACAGGATCACCACGATGGCCGATGTCTTTGACACGTTAGCCAGTCGCCCATAAGATAGGCGCATTCTCGCAGCAAACTACCTGCGGGCTTACGGAGGAGGCGTTCGAGTGGAGAGCCGGTGAACCAGGCCTCGTTTTTAGAGGCGATTCACGACGCGAGACGAGTAAGGGATGAACTACTGTCCGGTATCGACGCCAGCGACATGACCCGATGCGGGGCCGTCGGCGAGTGGTCTACAAAGGAGACAATCTCGCATATTTCCTAGTTTGAGCGAGAGGCGGCTGACATGCTTGAGACAATGGAGCTGGTCGGCTCTGAGCTTTGGACTCTGCCACCTGACGACCGAAACGACGCTATTTACAAACAACATCGGGAACAATCGCTAGAAGAAGCATTGTCCGATTCAACCGAGAGCTTAAGCAGACTGGTTTCGGCTATCGAAACTCTGGAGGATATTGACCTTTCCGACCCAAAACGCTAAAAGAATATGCCGCCCGGCTGGGTTCCTTGGCAGATCATAGCCCAGAACTCCTACGAACACTATCGACATCACGCTACCGATATCCGAGCATGGATGAGTCAGACCTGAAAGAAAGATATGGCTAAATTACTGAAGAAACAGATCCCGATGTCACCCCCGGCGGAAGAGTACTCTGCCACCGCCTTCCGACGCACCGAGGAGACGAAAGCCACAACCCGACACATTCTAGACGTGGCCTACGGTCCGGAGGACGACCAGGACATCGACATTTACCTCCCCGACGACGCAAACGCCACCAACGTGCCAGTGTTCATGTTCGTCCACGGCGGCTCGTGGACCCACGGCTACAAGGAATGGTTGGGATTCATGGCTCCGGCCTTCACGACCTTGCCCGCAATTTTTGTGTCGGTGGCGTACCGTCTGGCCCCGGACACGAAATTTCCCTTCCCGGTGGAGGATTGTCGAAATGCCCTGAAGTGGGTATACGAAAACATCTCGAAACACGGCGGAAACCCAGACCGAATCTTCGTGGGTGGACACTCTGCCGGAGGACATCTGGCGGCGATGCTAGCCCTTGAACTCGACGCTTTGGAGGCGTCAGGGATGCCTCGCGACGTGCTAAAGGCGTGCTTCCCGGTCAGCGGCGTTTTCGACCTGACCGGACGCGACGAAGAGCGACTCGGCCCGTTGCTCAAAAGTCCTTCGGACGCCCCAGCGGCCAGTCCCATCCGACTGGTGGTGGGCAACCGAACGCCCTTCCTGTTTGCCATAGGAGAGATTGACTTCCCGGAACTCATCCCTCAATCTCACGCAATGGCCGACGCTCTGAGGAACCAGTCAGGGGCGGTCGAGTTGATGAACATGCCAGACGAGGACCACTTCATCATTAGCCTTGAGGGTGGAAACCCCGACGGCCCGTGGGTCACGAGAGTTAGAGAGTGGATGTTGAACACTCCCACAAATTGAGCGGATGGCAGAGTCAGGCGCCAACCGATACTGGTATAGGAGCGAGACAAACATGGTTGACCAGTCATCAAAACACGAAACCACTGTTAAGGTCGACTTCGGAGGCGAAGCCTTCCTGGAAACGCTGAACAATAACGACGTTGAAGTCGTGTTCATCAATTCAGGCACCGACACGTTCCCGATTCAGGAGGCGGCGGCGAAGTACCAGGCCGAGGGCAAGCGCACACCCAAGTTCATACTCTGCCCTGACGAGACGACGGCAGTCGCCGCCGCTCACGGCTACTTCAACGCGACGCGAAAACCCCAGGTGGTGCTGGTCCACGTCGATGCCGGAACCCTCCAGCTCAGTGGCGGGCTTCACAACGCCCAGCGCGGACGCGCGGGCATGGTGCTGTGCGCCGGCAG
>CEWR01039592.1_pt1 | contig 27057 bp, 19 predicted proteins | sample 356321 | NCBI WGS metagenome assembly CEWR01 (sample SAMEA2621551, study PRJEB7988) | marine metagenome | biome: marine biome (ENVO:00000447); feature: mesopelagic zone (ENVO:00000213); material: "saline water (ENVO:00002010), including plankton (ENVO:xxxxxxxx)" | depth 790 m
CATATTGGTTAACTGATCTCCATAAGCTAAAGCCATAATACTTTTGGGTAAATATATTTCTAAATTATTTGCAGCTTGTACAATTATAGGACCCTGAATGGCCCATTGTCCACCACCACTAGGAACAAAGATATTAACTAAACCAGCACTCAAAAAAGTATAAATAGGATAAGTTGTTTCATTAGATATTTCAACAAAAAAAGCTGAGATATCAGTAACTAAACCAGAGCTTTTCATTATTCCCATAATACCAAAGTACAATGGGAATTGAATTAAGATGCCTGAAGCACCACCAATAGCTTTATCTATAGCTTTTAAAAAGTTAAAAAAGCTTTGATGCATAATAATTGCTAGAGATAGTAACAGTAGATTTATATTATTAGGGTTAAAGAATTTTAGTAAATCATAATTATAATCTATTGCTACTTTATATCCTATATAGAATAAAATAACTCCACCAAAAATCCAAGAGAAAATTCTAGAATGATCTAACTTTTCAGCTCCTAAAAGTTGAATTGAATCTTCTGTAGTTTCGTTATTAGATAAATTAACAACTGAAGAGCTAACTTTTTTTCCTATCCAATACATTGAAAGAGGTAAAACAAGAATTAATAAAATCATTACAAATAAGTTCATATTAGAACCTACGGTTTCCCAATAAGAGATACTATTTGGTAAGTTTTCAATTTGACTCTTTGATAAAATACCACTCATCATTTCTTTTAAATGACCTGGTTCTGCAACCTTAGCTAATGAAGACCCTGATAATCCTCCGTGCCAAACCATTAAACCAGAATAACCTGCAGCACCAATTAAAGGATAATTTATATTTAGTTTTAATTTAGAAGCATTTTCGCCAACTTTTCTTGCGAATATGGCTCCAAATATTAATCCTAACCCCCAATTGAATAAACTTACAAGTATTGTTAGTAGAGTTACTATTGCAGCTGCCTTAGCTGTGTTATTGCATGATTTTACGGCAAGCTTAATAATTGAGTTTATTGGTTTTGTTAATGCTAAGGTGTGACCTAAAACAAGCATTAACATCATTTGCATAGCAAAAACTATTAAGCTAGAATTCCAAAGTCCACCTTCCCAATATCTTATCAGCTGAATAGAATAACTAGAGATGCTCTCTATTTCTGGACGAGTAGTAAAAAAAGCAATAAAAAAAGTAACTATTGTTAAGCTTACAGCAATTGTAAAGGGAGCTGGTAGTAAATATTTAAAAAGTTTGGTGTATTTGGCAGTAAAGCTCAATATTTTAATTCAATAGTATACTCCAAGCTTTCATAACTTCTCCTTTTTCTAATAATTCTTTTGCCTCTTGGTGATTTGAAGAATCATTTAAAGAACCTGCTGGAATTTCATCAACACTTCCTAAAAGTCCTAAATCATTTCCTGATAAAATAGTACTATTTCTTATTTCTAAAGGTATTTGATCTATACCAATTCCAATAGAAGTAATAGGTTTCTGAATTTCAAACATTGAGTTCTTATCAGCTCTACAATACCAGTTTCCACCCATACGGCTAACCAAGTCAATCTTGTGTTGGTCAATCATTCCCTTATCATCTAAAATAGCTTCGTTAATGTGCATCTTTAAAACTTCACAGATAACTAAGTTTCCTGCACCACCACTTTGCCCTAATTCAACAATCTCATTTACTTTACATTCAAATTGAACAGGAGATTCTTTAACTCTAAACGGTCTTATTTCTTCAGAAGGAACAGGTGTTAATCCAGATTTCACAAACTCATCAATAGAAGAATCATAGGGAGAACTTGATAAAGACATTTGCTGTACAATATCGTGGTTTACTACATTGATAACAACTTCTTTAGTCATCTTAACATTATCTAATGTATTTTTAGTAGCCCCAGTTCTTCCACTACGTGCAGGAGAAAAAATCATTATTGGAGGATTAGCACTAAAAACATTAAAAAAGCTAAAAGGACTTAAGTTTGGAGTCCCATCTTCACTAATTGTACTTGCAAACGCAATTGGTCTTGGACCAACAGCTCCTAATAAATAATGATGCAATTTTGGTACTTCAATGTCTTTTGGATTAATCGTAAGCATAGTCTCTTTTTATTTCTTTTCGTAAACAGTAAATGAGTAGGAGTGTGCGTGTTTCTCATCAGAAGGATTTTCAATTTCAGAAACCTTTTTCCATTTTTCAGTATCGATAGTTGGAAAAAAAGTATCACCATCAAAATCCTCATTTACATGAGTAATATACATTCTATCAATGAAACCTTTATCTAAAGCTTCCTTGTAAATTTGTCCGCCACCAATAATAAACAACTCTGTTTCATTATAGTTTTTGGCATATATTATTGCATCTTCTAAAGAATTAGCAATAATACAATCCTCTTCCTTAAAATCAGTTTGTCTAGTTAAAACTATGTTTGTTCTATTAGGAAGTGGTCTGAATTTTTTTGGAATAGAAATGTAATTTTTTCTTCCAGTAATGATATGATGATTTAAAGTCGTTTCCTTAAAGAACTTCATATCTTTAGGCAACCTCCAAATAAGATCGTTATCCTTACCAATTACATTGTTTTTAGCAACAGCTACTATTAAAGAAGTAATCATTTTTTAGAAAGCCATTTTTGGTAAGTACTATTTTTCTTTTCAGAATCGTCAGTAATAAAATAGTTACTTGTTCCTTTCTCTAGTAATGGGAAAGTTAAAGTTTGAATTAAATCATCTCTACTAATTAAAACATTAACAACATCTCCAGCAGGTCTACCATCAATAAAATCTTTAATATCATTATGAATTCTATAACCATCAATGGCTAAAATTTCATCTTTAACATTTAATCCTCCAGCGTATGCAGAAGTTCCTCTATAAACTTTAGATACCTTATTTCCTGAAGTAGAAACACCTAAACTTGTGTTTTTGTTTTCGATTTCTTCAAAAGTTAAACCAGCATAGCCATAAATGGTTTTATAATCAAAAGTCTTAGTGCCGTTAATAAAATCGTTGTAAAAATCATCTAACTTTAAGCCTGAAACTTCTTCTAAAGTAGATTTCATTTCTTCCTTAGTAAACCCTCTTCCTTGTTTCTTATAAAATTCACTATATAAATATTGCATAACATTATCTAAATTCTTTTTTCCTTTACTGTTCTCGATAATCATTAAATCTAACATGTTAGCAACAACACTTCCTTTAGAATAATAAGAAATTGTTGTATTATAGCTGTTCTCATTAGATCGGTAAGCTTTAATCCAAGCATCAAAACTTGAATGAGCTACTGGTTGTACTTTGTTTCCAGGTTGGTTCTCAATATTACTAACTGATCCTTGAAACTTTCTAATAATCTCTTTATTCGTATAAATACCAGCTCTGTATAATAATAACTCATCATAATAACTTGTAAAACCTTCCATTACCCATAATAGAGTCGTGTAGTTTTCGTTATTATAATCAAAAGGCCCTAAGGTTATTGGCCTAACTCTTTTTACATTCCATAAGTGAAAGTATTCATGAGCTACTAAACTTAAAAATCCTTTGTAAGCTGATCCAGTATAAGTCCATCTATTTACTTGTAATGTTGTTGAACTTAAATGTTCTAATCCACCGCTTCCGTTAGTTAAATTATGGATAATAAAAGTGTATTCTTCGTTAGGATTATCTCCAAATACATCAGTACAAGCCTCAACAATTTTTGCCATATCAACTTTTAAAGTTTCAATATTATAATTTCCTTTACCATACATTGCAACATGGTGTATGACACCTGCAGCAGTAAAATCAAACGTTTCTTGGTTTCCAATTTCTACAGGAGAATCAACTAAAATATCATAATCTGGAGCTTCATATTCAAAAGCTGTTTCAGATATTTTGGTTAAAGAAGTACTTACTTTTTTCCAATCTTTAAAAGGAATTAAAGTTAGCTTGTGAGGAGTACTTTTTAACTCATCAATAAACATAAACATACTTGTTCCGTTAAAATAAGCGTGCGATGCATCAATAAAACTAGTTCTTACGCTTAATTCAAAAGCATAAACTCTATAATTAATAACAACATTATCCGATTTGTTAGAATAAATTCTCCAAGTATTTTTATTGATTTTTTCAGATTTAATAGATTTGTTAGCTGAAGTAGATTCTAAACCTTCAACAGCTTTAGCAAACTCTCTAACTAAATAAGAACCTGGTGACCAAACTGGCATTTGAATATCAAAATGATCTTTTTGATGATCACTAACTGTCATTTTTATATTGTAATAATGTGTATGAGGTTCAGGCATAGAAACTTCATAATTGATGTTTCCTGCATTGGCTATTATTGTTGAGATAAAGCAAATAATTAAAAGTATTTTTTTCATAGATATTACTTCTTTTGAATAATCGGTTTAGATATAGCCAATTTACTATAGGTTAAAAAATTATGAAGGTAAAATTAGCTAATAATAGTTGATTTTTTAATGTTTTATTACAAATGATAGATCAAGAAAATACATATGTTATTTATTAAGGATTTTAGTAGCATTTTTGCACCTTTTTTTGCATTTTTACGTAATCAAAATGATGTTAAAACTAAACATAAAGTTATTACTTTTTACACTGTCTATTTTACTGGCAGGAAAGATGTCTTTAGCTCAATGTCCTCAGTTTTTTGATTCTCAAGGGGCACTAAGTAATAACCCGCAATGGGTAGATTGTTTTGCTGGTGATTTTAATCTAAGTGTTATACCAGATATTAATATTGGAAATTACTCTATAGATTGGGGTGATGGCACTGCTATAACAATTGGAAATGGTTGGTTAGCAAATACAGCAATTCTACATAATTATGCAGCAACCGTTTCTAATTATAATGTAGTAATCACTTTATCGGATGTTCCTTGTGTTATTAACGGTACAGTTATAATGGAAGAACCATCTAACGCTTCTATTCAAATTCCGTTTGGGGGATTAACAAGTGTGTGTGCTCCTGGAAATTTAGATTTTATTAATTCATCAACGGATGTTTCTGTAAATACTGTATTTACTTGGGATTTTGGAGATGGTTCTCCAATTCAAGTATTTAATAATACTAATGCTGGACAAATAGTTACACATACTTATTTACCTGGAACGGTTAATTGTATTACACCAGTTACGTTAACAGCAGAAAATGTTTGTAACACGTTGCAAGGAGGTCAGAGTGTTGCTACATTTAATCCTATTAGAATTTGGGATCTTGATGACGCTGCAATTACTGCATCTGCAACATTATTATGTTATCCTGATACAACGGTTACACTTCAAAATACTACCAATAGAAATTGTGAAGCTCAAGGGAATATAGCGCAACGTTATGAATATTGGAATTTAGGAGATTATTGGGGGCTTGGTTACGATTCAATAATTGATTGGACTCCATGGCCACCAACTTTACCTTTAACTATGGAATACCCGGGTATTGGAACTTATAATGCAACGTTAATTGATAGCAGTTTTTGCGGATTGGATGCAGCTACGATAACTATTCAGATTGTTCCGCCACCTACGGCTGCTTTAACAATCAGTAAAGACACTATTTGTGAAGGAGGAAATGTTACATTCAATAATTTAGCAGGAGGTGGAGCCAATACTTATTTCTGGAATTTTGGTGATGGAACTGGTTGGCAAAATTTAGGTGGAGGTGGCACGGCTCGTGCCTATAACTTTTCAGGAGATTATGTCATTCAATTGGCAGTTTTTATAGGTGGAGGTACTGCAAGTTGTACAGATACTGCGTCTATTCCTTTACATGTTTTGCCTAGTCCTGTGGCAAATTTTAATTTTGATAATAATAATGGATGCGATAGCTTAACGGTCAATTTTACCGATTTTTCTTCGGTTGATGTTGCTTTTTGGCAATGGGATTTTGATAATGGAAACTTAAGTAATCTGCCTGTACCACCTGCACAGTTTTATAATGGACCAGGAAATTATAATGTTGATTTAGATGTTGTAAGTGTTAATGGTTGTATTCATAGTTTGACGCAGGTAATTAATGTTTATCAATCACCAATACCAGACTTTATTCCTACGAGTGTTTGTCAGAATGTAAATTCTTTATTTACAGACTTATCTACAAGTTCAGTAGGAGATCCAATTATTGTTTGGGGATGGGATTTTGGGGATGGTAATTCAAGTATTCAACAAAATCCAACACATACATATACTTCAGCAGGACCTGTAGATATTATTTTAGACGTCAGTACAGTATTTTGTTCAGCTTCGGATACTGTTTCTGTTACTGTTGAAACAGAACCAACTGCTTCATTTACTGCAAATATCAATGTAGGATGTTCTCCTTTAGGAATAATTTTCACTAACACTTCTTCTGCCAATGCTGTTAACTTCTTTTGGGATTTTGGTGATGGAAACACTTCTAATTCTACAAACCCTACTCATATATTTATCAATAATTTTGGTGTAGATAAAATTTTTACGGTTACGTTAATAGCTCAAACCACTTTTGGCTGTGCTGATACTACCTCACAACAAATTTCAGTTTTTCCAAATCCAACTGCCTCATTTACGGATGATGGTATTCTGGACTGTGCTCCCCTAAATGTGAATTTCACCAATACTTCGATAGGTTCAATTAGTTATACTTGGAATTTTGGAGATGGAACACCTTTAGATAATGGTATAAATCCTAGCCATACTTATAATAACTTAACCCAATTTATAGATAATAACATTGTAACTTTGGTTGCTATGAGTGCAAACGGTTGTACAGATACTATTATAGATAGTGTAACAGTTTACCCAGAACCCCAATTCGGATTTAGTACAAATCCTGATTCTGGATGTAGTCCTGTAAATGTTATTTTTCCTTCTGTTATTGGTGCAGTTCAATATCAATGGGATTTCGGAGATGGAAATTTTGGGGCTGGACCAACTCCAAATCATACATATCTTAACTCAACAACTAATGATGTTACATATATCATCCAATTAATAGCAACATCTCCCTTTAATTGTGTTGATACAACTTATGGGCAGGTATTAGTATTTCCTAATCCTTCAGCGCAATTTAATACAGACGTTATTTCTGGATGTCATCCATTACCAATAAGTGCCACAAATATGTCTGCCGGTGGTTCTTTATATCATTGGGATATGGGAGATGGAACAATATTTGATACGTTAGTTTCAAATTTTGGACATATTTATCTTAATATAACTGGAGTGCAACAAACTTATCCGATTAGCTTAATTGCAGAAACTGCTCAAGGCTGTACAGATACCATAATTCAAAATATTGATGTTTTTCCAAATGTTACAGCAATTTTTTCATCAGATACGATAGGTTGTAGTCCATATGATGTTGGCTTTACTGATGCTTCTATTGGAGCTATAATTTATTCTTGGGATTTTGGAGATGGATCTGTCATTAGTAATCTGCCAAACCCTGCTCATCAATTTACAAATTCCACCACTATTGATACGATTTATACTGTATCTCTAATAATAGAATCTATTTTTGGATGCTTTGATACTACAAGCCATCAAATAACAGTTCATCCGGATATTTCAGCACAATTTACTACAGATATTAATATTGGCTGCCATCCACTGCCGATTGCAATTACTAATTCTTCAATAGGAGGAGCAATTTATCATTGGGATATGGGAGATGGATCTACTTTTGATACGCTTGATTTAAATTTTAATCATCTGTATTCAAACTTTACAGGAGTTCAACAAACACATACTATTGTTTTAATAGCGGAAACTACTCAAGGGTGTATGGATACCGTAATTCAAAATATTGATGTTTTTCCAAATGTTACAGCAATTTTTTCATCAGATACGATAGGTTGTAGTCCATATAATGTAACATTCTCAGATGCATCAAACGGAGCTATGAATTATAATTGGGGTTTCGGAGATGGGAGTATTAGTAATTTACCAAATCCTACACATATCTATTTAAATTCAACTACTACTGATACAGTTTATACAGCAATACTTATAATCGAATCTATTTTTGGATGCTTTGATACTACAAGCCATCAAATAACAGTTCATCCGGATATTTCAGCACAATTTGTAACAAATATTAGTGCTGGATGTCATCCATTTCCAGTTACAATTACTAATGCCTCAACTGGAGGGGCCATTTATCATTGGGATATGGGAGACGGTTCGATATTCGATACTTTAGATTTTATTTTTGGCCATGTATATACTAATTTAACTGGTGTACAACAAAGTCATACGATTCAACTTATAGCAGAGTCAGTTAAAGGATGTATGGATACTGTGACTCAAATTGTAGATGTCTATCCAGATGTTACTGCAATATTTGAATATGATACCGCTGGATGTAGTCCTTTTGATGTAGCTTTTACTGACTTTTCTATTGGAGGTGTAAATTATTCTTGGGATTTTGGAGATGGATCTCCATTAGAAAATATACAGCATCCTTCACATCAATACCTAAATACAACTGCTTTTGATGTAAATTATACAGCTATTTTAATTATTGAATCGGTCTTCGGATGTTTTGATACTGTTCAAAATGTTATAACTGTTTTTGCAACACCAGTGGTAAACTTTACTCCATTTCCATTTGTTCAAACATACCCTAGTGCAACAGTTGCAATCACTAATAATTCTTTTGTAGGACCATGGCAGTATTCTTGGGATTTTGGAGATAATTCATTTTCAAATCTCCAAAACCCACTAAATCTGGTATACTCTACTTGGGGAGTCTATCCAATTGAGTTAGTTGCTAGTAATCCAAATTGCTCAGATACTATTGTGCAAACAATAACTATTATTCCACCAATTCCGGTGGCTAGCTTTCAGGGTCCTGCACAGGGTTGTAGTCCTCTAGATGTTCAGTTTCTTAACTTTTCTGTGTATGGGGATACTTATTTATGGGATTTTGGGGATGGTGGAACTTCAACACAATTTTCACCTTCTTATATTTATTATAATCCAGGAGTTTATACAGTAACTCTTACTGTTAATGGTGATGGAGGTCAAGATGTTCAAACCCAACAGTTGATTATAGAAGTATATCAAAACGCAAGTGCTTTCTTTACTGTGTCTCCAAGTACAGTATATATTCCAACAGAACCAGTTTTGTTATTTAATCTTTCGAATTTTTCTTCTTCTTATACTTGGGATTTTGGCGATGGTAATAGCTCTACAGAAGACAATCCCCAGCATATTTATACTACACAAGGAAACTATGATATTACATTAATTGCTACAAATCAGAACAGTTGTAAAGATACTTTTGTACTTTCAGCTGCTGTGGATGCATTATCTAAAGGTGATATATCTATACCTAATGCTTTTACTCCAAACCCGGATGGGTCAAATGGAGGAATATTTACTAGTGTAGATACAGATAACGATGTTTTTCATCCTATTGTTGTTGGAGCAGATGAGTATGAATTAAATATTTTTAATAAGTGGGGAGAGTTACTTTTTATTAGTTTAGATGTAGGTATAGGATGGGATGGGTATTATAGAAATGAATTAAGTAAACAAGATGTTTACATATATAAAATTAAAGTAAGATACCTTGATGGTAGATCAGAATCCTTTGTTGGAGATGTTACACTTTTAAGATAATTTATAGATTATGAAATATTTACTAATTGCAATATTTTGGTTGTTTACAACTATGGTTATTGGGCAAGAAAATTCCAAAGAATTTAAGAAGTCATTTAATTTAGCGACTAAAAAATTTAAGTTTGGAGATTATCATGGTGCTCTAAAAATTTACAATGAATTATATAAAGTAAATTCAGAGAACAAAGAATTGAATTTTAATTTAGGGGTATGTAATTATTATACTCGAAATTATGAGGAGGCAGAGGCTAATTTTTTAAAATCAAGTAGTTCAGTAAGTCTAGAATTATTTAGATATAAAGCTTCAATAGCTCATATAAATATGAAGTTTAAGAAGGCCTTAAATTATTATAACGCCTACAAATTAATTTCGGGAGAGAAAGAGGTTAGCAATCAAGAAATTAATAGATTGATTCTGAAGATTAACTATGCTGAATTAGCTATTAAAGATCAGCGGAATGTTTTAGTCCAAAATCTAGGACCGACAATAAATACGAAACATCAAGAGTATGTTCCGCTAATTTCTGCAGATGAACAAATGATGATGTTTACATCAAGAAGGCCGGGAAGTACTGGGGGGCAGTTGGATCCTAATGGGATGCCTTTTGAGGATGTTTATATGTCGACTAAAATAAATAATACATGGATGGATCCTAAAGCATTAAATGAAGGAATCAATACTTCAACAAATGATGCTTGTGTAGGACTTTCTGCAGATGGACAAATTTTATTTCTTTTTAAACCCTCAGAAGATCAGCTGACCGGTGATCTTTATGAAAGTAGAATGGGCCTAGATGATTGGGAAGCTCCTATTAAATTAGGGTCTAACATCAATACTGAATTTAATGAAACAAGCGCCACTATTTCGTTAGATGATAAAGTAATCTATTTCTCAAGTGATAGACCTGGTGGTTTTGGCGGGAAAGATATTTATAAAGTTTTAAGACTTCCTAATGGTAAGTGGAGTAAAGCGATGAATTTAGGTGCAGTGGTAAATACTCCATATGATGAAGATGCTCCTTTTATTCACACAGATAAAAAAACACTTTATTTTAGTTCTAAAGGACATCAAAATATGGGGAAATATGATGTTTTTAAAACTGTTTTAGAAAAAAGAATTTGGTCGGCACCTGAAAACTTGAAGTACCCTATTAATACAGTACAAGATGATATCTTTTTTGTGTTGGCCGCAAGTGGTAAAGTAGGATACTATTCTTCCTCACGTTCTGGAGGTTATGGAGGGCAAGATATTTATAAAGTTGTATTAAAAGATGAAAATGTTAAGCAATATGTATTAAAGGCAATTATAAAGTCGAAAAAAGAGGGGGAGCGTTTATCAGCCAAAATAATGTTGATAGAAAATGAGTCAAAAAAAGTGATGGGAATTTATAAATCGAATAGTAATACTGGGAAATTTATCATGTTAGTTGACCCAGAGAAATCATATAATATTGTTATTGAATCTGATAAATATCACACCTATTCAGCAGAATTAGATTTTGATATTAACAAGGATGAACGGTTTGAATTTACATTAGATAGGAAGGATTGATGTGGTAAATAAACTTGAAATTATATTTGTTATGGGTTTACTTTTTTTTGCTATTGAAAGTAGTGGGCAAGATATGCAGTTTACTCAATTTAATGCTGCGCCACTATATCTTAACCCCGCCTTCGCAGGGGCAACAATCGAGCATCGATTTGCAACAAACTACAGGAATCAGTGGTCCGGAATTCCCGGACACTTTGTTAATAGCACTTTTGCTTATGATCATAATTTATCTGAATTTAATAGTGGTTTAGGGTTGGTTTTTGCCAGAGAAAGAGCCGGAACTGGTGCATTAGGTAGTACCGAAATGGGTTTACTTTATTCTTATCATTTTAAAATTGATAAGAAGATTATGATTCAACCGGGAATTAAATTTAATTATATAACAAGGAGTGTTGATTTTTCAAAATTGGTTTTTAATGATCAATTAGCTAGAGGAGGAAGCTCGGTAACTTCAGATGATATAAAATTAGACAATGTCAACTATTTGGATATTACTGCTGGATTTTTAGTTTATTCTGCAAATTTTTGGGGAGGATTTTCATTTAATCATATAAATGAACCAAATCAATCTTTGAATAATGATGAAAGTCCCTTGTTTATGAAGTTTTCTGCCCATGGTGGTTATAAATTCGATTTGTCTGAGGGTGGTAGAAAATCATTAAATACTTCTTATTTTAATTTGGCTTTACATTATAAATCTCAACAAAAATTTGATCAATTAGATATCGGTTTATACTATACAAAAGAGCCATTTACTTATGGTGTTTGGTATAGGGGTTTACCTGGAATAAAATCTTACGAAGGAATATTTAATAGTGATGCCTTAGCGATTATTTTAGGTTATAAATTAGTTGATTATAATTTAAATATTGGTTATAGTTATGATTTAACTGTTTCTCGCTTGGCATCAAGCTCAGCAGGTTCACATGAGATTTCATTAATTTATGAAGTCGCTAGTAAAAAGAAGAAAAGAAGAAGTAAACGGTTCTTTGTTCCTTGTGCCAAATTTTAATTTTTTTATTTAGATCGATTTCCATTAGGATCAATTCCTTGTGGATCATATACTGCAGGACAAGATTTTGAACCTTGTCTTAAAAACATAAAACGTACTTTAATTAAAAAAGGACGATGGCGAGTGTTATTATAAACATGGGCAGATTTAATATGATTAAATGGAAGTAAAGCTAAAATTGGAGTCTCTATCATTGGCATTATGATTAATCGGCCTTTTGTTTTAAATCCAATTCCAAAGAAGTAATGAAGCTCTCCTAATAATGAAGCAGGTCCATCTGTATAATTCTCATTATCAGGTATTTTTTTATTTACGCCTCTGCTTTTAATAAAATGATAATCTAAATTTAATCCCAATCCATTCACGTAAAATAAGTCGTCATTTTTATCAAATCGATATCCTAAATTAAAGTTTCCTGAAACTAAATGATCACTATAGTTAGCTCTGCTTTCAATTCTATTAGTTTCAATATTGTTAAAGTTAGTTGTTTCTGTATAATTCTCACCTCCTCTAAACCATTTCCATGATAAACTGTAGTCCATATAATTGATGAATTTTTTATTATTCATTTTAAATTTTCCAATTTCGAGCATTGGAGCAAGTTGAGAAGTAAAGCTTTTGCCAAAGGAATTTTTTGGTTGAGCTAAATAATTTGTAGTTGTTGTTACATTTGTAAGACTGTCAGTAGCACTTATTTTATCTGAATATTGAGAATAAGGCATCATATAAGTTAAACCTAATCCCAAAAACCATCCTTGATCAACAGCATCACCTCCGGTACCATAAAGACCGTTTCCTTTGCCTTTTTTATATTGGCTAAACCCAATAAATGGGATAAGGATAATAAGTAGGAGTATGGATTTTAGGTTGTTCATAATTAGTTCAGTTTAAATTTTAGAAAGTATTGCTTGTTCAACATCTTTGCTATCCCATTGGTTTTCAATGTCATCAAATTGAGACATTACTTCTTTCATAATAGCATCTTGTTTTTGACCAGCTTTCCACGCTACAGAATATCTAATATGACTAAAAGTTACTTGACTGTATAATGGTAACCACTTGTCCGGATGTTTAGTTGAGAAGTGGGCTTCAATTTTCTTTTGTAGTAAAAATTTTGGATCTCCAACATAATCTCTCATGACATAATAATTGTGTAACGATAAATCTTGAACACCATCTCCATCAGGTTTTCTAAGTTCTTGATATTCTGCAAAAACTTTATCCCAATCTTCATTGTGTTTTTGCATCAAATCCCACATTACGGTACAATCTTCCATTCCAGAGTTCATCCCTTGTCCGTAAAACGGAACGGTTGCATGTGCTGCATCTCCCATTAAGGCTACTTTACCAGAAGTCCAAGGGTAACAACGAATAATTGATAAAGAGGATAGTGGATGATCATTCCACGCTTCTCCAACATTTGGCATCATTTTGTAAAAATCAGGAAATGTAGTTTTGAAAAAAGTATCAACAGCTTCTTTAGATGTTAATTCTTCAAAAGAACTTTCACCAGTTGAAGGCATAAATAACGTACACGTAAACGACCCATCATCATTAGGCAGTGCTATTAGCATAAACTTTCCTCTTGGCCAAATGTGTAAAGCGTTTTTGTCTAATTGATAAGAACCATCTTTATTAGCTGGTAATAATAACTCTCTATAACCATCATTAATAAAATGTTGGCTGTATTGAAAACGATCTAACTTCTGCATAGAATTGTAACGAACAGCCGAAAATGCTCCATCGCAAGCAAAAACAACATCAGATTTATGGTCTGATTTTTCTTTTGTTATAGCATTTTCCAAGTAAACTATTCCATTTTCTAGATCAACACCTGTACACTTTTCATTATAATGGATAGTTGCTTCGCCTTTTTTCTCAGCAATATCCATCATTAAAGCATTTAGACCACCTCTAGATACTGAATAAATAGCTTGACCTTCTTTACCATAAGCTTGGTAATTAAGGTTACTTTCCAAATCATGCATAATTCTTCCATTCATTGGAATTGCAATTTCAGAAACTTCATTTTCAAGATTTACATTTTTTAAAGCTTTCCAACCTCTATCAGAAAGTGAAAGGTTGATTGATTTACCTGCTTTTATTTCGGCTTTTCTAATATCAGAACGTCTCTCAAAAATAGTTACTTTATATCCTGCTTTAGAGAGGTAAACTGCCCAAAGTGTTCCTACTAATCCTGCTCCTACAATTGTTGCTGTTTTCATATGTTTTATTTTGTTATACCGCTCATGTTTTGCTCAAGAAGCAAAAGTCTGGAGGATTTTTTTATTTTTTAGCATTTAAGTCCAAAGTGTACTCTGTTCTGTTTTTTATCACTCCAATCAGAATGATAGTTAAATTATAATTTTAATGCTCTTTTCAAGATTTCTCCAAAACGGTAAATGTCTTTATAAGAGTTATACAATGGTATTGGAGCCATTCTAATTACGTTAGGTTCTCTCCAGTCAGATATAACTCCTTCTGCTGTTAATGAGTCAAATAAATCCTTGCCATATCCGTGTGCAATTACAGAAACTTGAGAGCCTCTTTCATTCCAATTTCTTGGGGTAATAATCTCTAACGATTTATCAGAAGCTGATAATGATGCATTCACATCATCAACAATAAACTCTAAATAACCAGAAATTATTTTTTGTTTTTTTAATATTTTATCCATACCAACTTCATCAAAAATATCAATAGCAGCTTTATGTGCTGCCATAGACAATACTGGAGCATTGCTCATTTGCCAAGCTTCAGCAGATTTTATTGGATTAAACCCTTTTTCCATTAAGAAGCGAGTCTCTTTCTCTTGACCCCACCAACCTGCTAAACGAGGTAGTTCTTTATTATTACAATGTTTTTCATTAATATAAACACCAGAAACTCCACCGGGACCAGAATTTAAATATTTGTAAGAACACCAACATGCAAAATCAACATCCCATTCGTGTAACTTTAATTCTATATTTCCTACTCCGTGTGCTAAATCGAAACCACAATTAGCACCAACTTTATGAGCAGCATCAGTAATTCCTTTCATATCGAAAACCTGACCAGTAAAATAATTTACTCCACCAATCATAACACAAGCTAAGGTATCTCCAGCTTCTTTAATTGCGGAAATAATATCTTCGTTATGAATAGTTCTTTCTCCTGTTCTTGGAGCAATTTCTATAATAGCATCATCAGGGTTCAATCCTAAATTTCTTACTTGCATTTCTAATGCGTACTGATCAGAAGGAAAAGCCTTTGCTTCACAGAGAATTTTAAAACGTGTTGCTGTTGGACGGTAAAATGAAACAAGTAGTAAATTTAAATTTACAGTTAAGTTATTCATCACTACAACTTCTTGTTCAGTTGCACCCACAATTTTAGAAATTGGTTTAGCAAACATTTCATGGTAAGCAAACCAAGGGTTTTTAGCATGAAAATGTCCTTCAACTCCCCATTGAGACCAATCTTCTAATTCTTGACCAATGTAATCCTTAGTAGATTTTGGTTGTAACCCTAAAGAATTTCCAGTAAAGTAAATGGTTTCTTTTCCGTTGATTACTGGAATATAAAATTTGTTTCTGTATTCCTTTAATTCGTCTTGCTCATCTAATTTTAGAGCAAACTCTAAACTATTCTCGTAAGTCATTTAATCCCTTTTATAATGGACCGTAAATGTACGTAACTAAGTCAGAAAAATATAAGGTTTGAAAAGCAAAAAATCATAAATATTATAAGTCTAATTTGATTTTTCTGGGTAAAAGCTGAAAAGTCATTCTATGAATATTCGTTGTTCCAATACTTTTTATTGCTGCTCGATGTGCTTTTGTGGGATAGCCCTTGTTTTTATTCCAAGCGTATTCTGGATGTTTTTCATGTGCAGCAAACATAAAATCATCACGATAAGTTTTTGCTAGTATTGAGGCCGCAGCAATAGATAAAAACTTAGTATCTCCTTTTACGATACATTCATGATTAATATTAGAATAAGGGGTAAACCTATTACCATCAATTAATAATAATTCTGGAGTCATTTTGAGTTGATCAACTGCTCTATGCATTGCTAAGAAAGAGGCATTAAGAATATTTATTTCGTCAATTTCAATGTTATCAACTATGCCAACTCCAAATGATATAGCTTCTTTTTCAATTTCAACTCTTAAGATTTCTCTATTCTTTTCTGAGATTTGTTTAGAGTCGTTTAAGATTTTGTTTTTATAATCTTTTGGTAAAATAACAGCGGCAGCATAAACTGGTCCGGCTAAACAGCCTCTTCCGGCTTCATCACAACCAGCTTCGATTAATCCTTTTTTAAAATAACTTTTAAGCATTTATTCTAGTTTGTAAAGTTTATAAAGTCAAAATTTTATCTTGATATTTGTGATGATATTATTTGAAAAAATAATTGTACTCTTTACTCTTTCATTGTTTTTAAAATGGAATGCCAAAGGCGATCTCCAGTTTTTTGCCAACTGAACTTTTTTGCTTGAACCTTACTTTTTTCAATTAGTTTATTTCTAAGATTATCATCAGTAGAAATAGTAATCATCGCTTGTGTGATATCTTCTACAGAGAAAGGATCTACCAAAAAACCTGCATCTTCAACAACTTCAGGCATTGACGTGATGTTAGATGTAATAACAGGTGTTCCACAACTCATTGCTTCAACTAATGGAATTCCAAATCCTTCAAAAATAGGAACGTAAGTTAGTGCATGTGCTGCAGCAGTAATCTTATACAATTCTTCCTCAGGTAACCTACCTGCAAAAATAATATCAGATTTAAATTCTAAATTTTGAAATGTAGTTTCAATTTCGTCTGTCCACCACATTTTTCGTCCAACAATCAATAATTTAAAATCAGACTTTGTTTGAGATTTAAATTCATTAAAAGCTTTAAAAAGGTTAACTAAGTTCTTTCGAGGGTGAAGTGTTCCTACAAATAAAAAGAAGGGTTTTCCTTCAGAGTATTTACGTTGAATTTCTATTTTTTCTTCTTGATGTATTGGTTTAAAATGCTCGTTAGGTCCATTATAGACTACATCAATTTTGTTTGAGTCAATTTTATACGTATCAACAATATCTTTTTTGGAAAATTCTGATACCGAAGCAATTCTATCTGCATTATTAGCAAATTTCGGAAAATATTTACAGTAATATCTTCGAATTATTTTTGGTAAATGTTCTGGATGATGTTCAAAATTTAAATCATGAATAACACTTAAGGTTTTAGTTTTTATTTTCAATGGAATCATTCCATTGGTACCAACAAAAATATCGGGTTTAATTTTCTTTAGTAATCGTTTTAAAGAAATTCCATACCATACCATATACAAGAAAGGATGTCTAGCTTGAGGGCCTATAACTTTTGCTGTTACATTGTTTCCAAAAATAAAATCTAGATGAGGTTCTCTATCAAAAATAAATATAAAATCAACTGTTGGGTTAGAGGCTACTATATGTTTGAAAGATCCTTCCGTAAAAAGACCTAAGCCATCCATTCGGTCTTTTAGAAGTAATCGGGTATCTACGGCAATTTTCAATTGGAGTTGTTTAAGGTTAATTTGTTAAAAGTAAAAAATACAGCATTAAGCATTTTTGAGAAGCATAGCCATGGTTTGATAAAATAACGATAAGTTTTCAAAAAATAAACATTTTCACCGAACAAAATCAATCTTAAATAACTCCTTAATCTAATTTTAATGCGAATGTAATAATATTGACTTAGATAAGTTATTTTTGTCAGAAATCAATTCTGAGTGCAAAAAAAATTCATAACCAATTTAGCCTTACTCTTAGTACTTAATGTTTTAATTAAACCATTTTGGTTATTTGGTATTGACAGAACTGTTCAGAATTCTGTTTCTCAAGAGGATTTTGGAATATATTTTACGTTATTTAATTTTTCAATGTTATTTAATATCTTATTGGATGTTGGTATTACCAACTTTAACAATAAGAATATAGCTCAACATAAGCAGTTGCTTACCAAATATTTATCAGGAATTGTTGCTTTTAAATTTGTGTTAGCAGCAGTTTATTTCATGGTAACATTTGTTGTTGGTTATCTTTCAGGATATGATTCTGATAGGTTTTATATGCTAATATTTTTAACTATCAATCAGTTTTTAATATCCTTTGTTCAGTATTTAAGATCAAATATAGCGGGTTTACAATTGTTTGCTTTAGATAGTTTATTGTCTGTACTGGACAAAACACTTATGATCATTTTCTGTATTATCTTATTTAGAGGAAATTTGATTGATCCAAAAATTGAGTTGATGCATTTCGTTTATGCTCAAACCTTAGCATACTCTATTTCGTTACTTGTTGTTTTTGGCGCTGTTTTGTTAAAGTCAGATAAATTTAAATTAAAGTTTAATAAGCCATTCTCTTTAATGATTTTAAAACAAACGTATCCTTATGCTTTATTGGTTTTAACAATGACATTTTATTATAGAATGGATGCCATCATGTTAGATTCTATGTTGGAGGATGGAGAGTTGCAAGCCGCAATTTATGCCCAAGCTTATCGTTTGATGGATGCTTCAAACCAAATAGGGGTTCTGTTTGCTGCATTATTACTGCCGATGTTTGCTAATATGATTAAAGAAAATAAAAAGTTAGAGGAATTAGTGAAACTATCTTTTAGTTTAATTTTTCTGCCAGCAATTGTTGTCGCTATTTTCTGTTTTTCTTTTTCTAATAAATTAATGGGGTTAATGTATAAAGGGAATACCGATGCATCAGGAGTTCTAGTTTTACTTATGTTTTGTTTTGTGGCAATTTCATCAACGTATATTTTTGGAACATTATTAACTGCAAATGGTAGTTTAAGAACATTAAATAAGCTAGCAATAGGAGGGATGGTCCTTAATTTAGTCCTTAATTATATACTTATTCCAAAGTTTAAAGCTGAAGGATCTGCAATAGCAAGTTTGGTTACTCAATCATTAATTGTTATCGCTCAAATTTTTGTAGTTAAAAAGGTATTCAACTTTAGAGTGAATTATATTTTTATTATAAGCTTGTTCATATATATACTGTTATTAGGAATTATCATTTACTATTTAGGAATCTTCGTTTCAGGAATTTTTATCCAACTTGGCATATTTGTTTTGTTGTCAATCATATTAGCACTTATAATGAAAATTATCAATGTTAAAAAAATGGTTAAAATCCTTGTTAGTAACGAATTGTAACGGTTTCGATAAAAAAAGCTATTTTTACCATTCTCAAAAAAAACACAAACAAATTAAAGCCAAAATAGATAAAGAAAAGGATGAGCAATAATGAAGGAAATAATACTGATTTAAATTCAGAAAACTTGGTCGTTTTTTTCTATAAATGGAGAAAACCTTTACTTATTTTATCTGCTATAGCCCTTATTGTATCAACAATTGTTTCTTTTTTCATTAAAGAGAAATTTGAATCTTCAGTAATACTTTACCCTACTGTAACAAGTTCAATTTCTAAAGCCTTAATTTCAGAAAATTACAATGGTAAAGATGATATTCTGAAATTTGGAGAGAGGGAGGAGGCTGAGCAAATGCTACAAATATTAAATTCAGATGAAATTAGAAACAGAATTATTGAAAAGTATGATTTATTAAATCATTATGATATTGATGAAGACTATAAATATAAAAAAACTGAATTGCAGGCTATTTACGAGTCAAATATAAACGTAGATATGAACAAGTTTATGGCTGTAGAAATTGAGGTATTAGATTATGATGCAACAATTGCAGCATTAATTGCAAATGATATTGCAGCATTGTTGGACACAGTTAAAAATAGAATGAGAAGAGAAATAGCTGTTTCAGCATTCACAATAGTTAGTAAAAGATATAATGAGCAAAAAGAATATGTTCAAGTTTTAGAGGATTCTTTAACGAGTTTACGTCAACTTGGAGTAATTGATTATGAATCTCAGGCTGAAAGAATTACAGAACAATTATCAATTGCAATTTTGCTAAGCAAAAATACGGCTATTAAAGCGCTTGAAGATAAACTGAAAATATTAAGTCAATATGGAGGTGCCTATGTTTCTATAAGAGATCAATTAGAATATGAGAAAAAGCAATTAACATTTATTCATGCTAAATATGAAGAAGCTAAAATAGATGCAGAAAGTAATTTACAGCATAAATTTATAGTTAATCATGCATATGAAGCAGAAAAGAGTACTTACCCTCTAAAGTGGTTAATTATTTTTGTTTCTACAATAGCAACTTTCTTATTAACTTTAATGGCTTTGTTATTTATGGAAAGCTATGTGAATGTAAAAAATAAATTTAAATGATAGATTTAAAAAATATGAATACTAACCTATTCAATGTAATAACCAATAATTTAAAACTATTAATAGTAGTTGGTATAACAGCAGCTATATTGTCAGTTGTTTTTTCATCAGCAGTCTTTATTGCTCCGAAATATAAATCTACAGCTATTATTTATCCTTCCAATTTAGGAGAGTACTCTGAAGAGAGCCCAATAGAACAGATGATGCAATGGTTTGAATCGATAGAGATTAAGGATAGGGTAATCGCTGAAAATGATTTGTTTACTCATTATGAAATTAAAGAAGATGATAAATTATCATCTTATTATATGTTGGAAGAGTATGCCGAAAATATTACTGTTAAAGAAACAAAATATGAATCTGCTGAAATTATTGTTTTAGATACTGATCCAGAAAAGGCTGCAAAAATAGCAGTATCCATGATAACTAATTTTAATAGTGTGATTAGAGGTGTACATAAAAAAAGAGCCTTAGAAGATTTAAATTCTCAAAAACAAAAACTTGATGTTATTAAATCTGAGATTGATTCTGTATCAAAGGAATTGCAAAATTTGAGAGTAAATTACGGTTTGATTGATTATTCTACTCAAGCAAGAGAAATTACTCGAGGTTATTTAAAAACGATTGAAGGCGCTAACAAGTCAAATATTAATATTGAAGGAATATTGAAGTTAAAAGCAAACATTGAAAAAAAAGGCGGAGACTTTATTTTATATAATACAACGATTTATGATTTGCTTAAAGAATTTTCTAAAATTCATGCGGATTATAATTATGTATTAAGTAATTACAGTAGAGTAATCACATATACGAACATAGTAAGTGAACCTCAAATTCCAGTAAAAAAGGTTTATCCAGTTAGATGGATTATTGTATTACTCTCAACATTAGGGTCTGTCGCTTTTGCTTTTATATTATTGTTATTTTCTGCACAATTAAAAATTGAAGATTAGAGTGTTAAAAACTCTTAAACCATATTGGATTTATATTTTTAGTTTTGTTTTTATAATTTTAAACAGCTATTTAGTAGTTAAAGAATTTTACTACTTGGCTCTTGTTCCTTGCGCTTTAGCCTTAGTATTTATGGCCTTTTTCAGGTTAGATAAGTTAATGTGGTTTATAGTCTTTTCTACTCCTTTATCCATAAATTTAGAAGAATTAGACATTGGAGGAATAGGGATGTATATTCCTACTGAACCTTTAATGTTTGGCGTTATGTTACTTTTCTTTTTTAAGCTTATTTTAGAAAAAAAATTCGATTCTAACATTATAAAACATCCAATAACATTGGCCATTTTGGCTAATTTGGTTTGGATTACTATTACTTCCATTACTTCAGAAATGCCTGTGGTATCTTTAAAGTTTCTACTTGCAAGAGTTTGGTTTGTAGTTTGTTTTTATTTTATAGCTACTCAGTTGTTTAGGGATAAAAAGAATTATAAAAAGTTTATTTGGGCTTATGTAATTTCTTTAACGGGTGTTATTTTTTATGCTATTATTCATTTGTCAATGTACAATTTTGATCAAAAACCTGCTCATTGGGTGATGAACCCATTTTACAAAGATCATACTTCTTATGGTGCTGTATTAGCAATGTATTTACCAATGTTATTTGTCTTTTTCAATAAGCGAAATACACCAACTGTTAAGATAATATCTATATTTCTAATAGGAATATTTACGGCCGGAATTATTTTGTCCTATACAAGGGCAGCTTGGGTAAGTTTGGTAGGGGCTTTAGTATTGTATTTAATATATAAGTACAGAGTTAAATTTAAAACATTATTAGCTATTGGTGTTGGATGTTTAGTCTTATTGGCTTTTAGTTGGAACGCATTGGTTCTTAATTTAGAAGATAATAGTCAGGAGTCCTCTGATAAACTCTCAGAGCACGTTGAGTCTATTTCTAATGTTTCTTCAGATGCATCAAATTTAGAACGTTTAAATAGATGGAGTTCAGCTTGGAGAATGTTTCAAGAAAGACCCTTTTTTGGTTGGGGTCCTGGAACTTACATGTTTCAGTATGCACCGTTTCAAATGTCAGATGAACAAACAATCATAAGTACAAATAGCGGTAATATGGGTAACGCACATAGCGAATATATCGGGCCTTTGGCTGAATCTGGTGTTTTTGGAATGTTAACCTTTTTAATTATTGTTATTACTGTCTTTTATAGAGGATCTTTATTATATCATCGTTTACCCAAAGGAGAGTTTAAAACTGTTGTTTTACTTGCTCTATTAAGTTTGTTTACTTATGTAACTCACGGATTATTGAATAATTATTTAGATACAGATAAAGTATCTGTTCCATTTTGGGGATTTATAGCTATAATTGTAGCTATAGATGTTTACCATAGTAGGGATTTACTTGATTCTGAGGCACATTAACGCGATATCATCCTTAAATTCTACTTCCTTTTTAAAGTCAATTAATTGTTCTGTTATAGAGTTAAGTATGTTCTTAGTTGATTCTTCTTTACTAAGTAGTAAAGTGTTTTCTAGTTTTTTCATTCCAAACTCTTCGTTTACTGTATTAGGCTGTTCCACAACTCCATCAGTATAACAAGTTAGAATAGAATCTTTTGGTATGGTTAAGTTTTTTTCAGTTACAGAAGGTAGGTTTTCAAACATTCCTAGGATAGTACATCCGTCAATTAAATGTTGAAATTGATGACCTACTAAAAGTAGTGGTGGATTATGTCCAGCATTAATATATTGAAGATTCCGAGTTTGTAAATTGTATTTCCCTATAAAGGCAGTTATAAATTTTTCTCGGTTAGCATTAGCTAAAATATTTTTGTTTAGTTCAATAACTAATTCGGATAAGGAAGTTGTTCTTTTGATTAGAACTCTTAAGCTTGCCTGGAAATTTGACATTAGTAAAGCTGCAGGTACACCCTTTCCAGAAACATCAGCGATACAAAATGCTATTTCGTCTCTGTTCAATTCGATAAAGTCATAATAATCTCCTCCTACTAGTTGATGAGGATTATAGCTAGCCGAAACTTCAATCTCATCATTATTTGGTAGGTTTTTTGGGAAAAGCATAGCCTGCATTTGAGAGGCTAATTCCATTTCTTTTTCAATAACTATTTTTTCTAAATTTTCGTTAAATAGACGTTTGTTTTCTACTGCTACAATAATAACATTGGTTAGTGTCTGAACAAAAGTTAAATGTTTTATTATGGGACTAACTTCAATTTTCTCGCCATCAAAATCACCAAGTAATAAATAGGCCAGGGGCTCTTTCTTATGGAAAACAGGAACAATGACATCAAATGGTCTGAGCTTTTTGTTTGTGTTGTCGGATAGAACTTCAATTTCTTTTATATCTAGCAATTCTGTATTTACATCTATTTTATTGCAATTCGTTCCAATACATAATTCCTTTGTCCATCCTTTTTTATCAAAACTAAAAAGCAAGAGTTTTCCAATTTTTAGATCATCTAATAAAACTGTTTTGTATAGTGATAATAGTTCATCTTTAGATAAATTATTATTAATTCCCTTTGTTACTTCAAGAAGCGTGTCTAATTTGAACTTGCCAAGCTGAAGTCTTTTCTTTATGTTTTTTGATTGTTGACTCATATTATGAATATATCTTGCTCTAAGATAGTAGGATATTTGGAATAAAAAAACCGTCTTATTATTTAATAAGACGGTTTAAGTATTTTAAATAGATTTTTTTACATCTTAACTCTCTCAGAGTAATCTCCAGAAACAGTACTAATTTTGATATGATCACCTTGATTAATGAATAATGGAACTTTAACTTCTGCTCCAGTTTCTACTGTTGCAGGTTTAAAAGCATTAGTTGCAGTATTTCCTTTCTCTCCTGGCTCAGTATATGTAATTTCTAGAACTATTGAGGCAGGAAGTTCACAAATTAATGCAGATTCATTATCTGCATCAAAAACTATTTCAGCTGTATTTCCTTCTTTTAAGAATTTTGGTGCATTTATTATTTTCTGATCAACAAAAGTTTGCTCAAACGTTTCGTTATTCATAAAGTGATAAGTAGTGTCTTCTTTGTATAAAAACTGGTAAGTTCTTCTTTCAACTCTAACATCATCTAATTTATGTCCAGATGTAAAAGTATTATCAATTACTTTACCTGTTTCCACATTTCTTAATGTAGTTCTGATGAATGCTGGTCCTTTACCAGGTTTTACATGTTGAAAATCAATAATTGTATAAATACCATGATTATATCTTATACATAATCCTTTTTTTATTTCTGATGTACCTACCATTTTATTTGATTTTAATATTTATAAATACGAACGTTTAAGTTCCGATTTTCTATAGATGAAGACTTAATTTAAAGGACCTCTAATTATTCCTTTAGTTGAATCTTCAATAAATTTTAGAATAATTTCTTTTTCTTTTGATTTTGGTTCTTCTTGCTCAATTACCTTTACAGCATTTGATACATTTAAACCTCTAGTATAGATATTTCTATAAATATCTTCTATTTGTGTTACAGCTTCTGCAGAGAAACCTCTTCTTCTTAAACCTACAGAATTTACACCAGCAAATGTTAAAGGAGCTCTAGCTGCTTTAATAAAAGGAGGAACATTCTTTCTAACATTAGATCCAGCGGCAATAAATGAATGTTGTCCAATTTCAACAAATTGTTGAACTCCAACAACACCCTCAATAATTACAAAATCACCCAAAGTAACATGTCCAGCTAAGTTTACACAATTTGCTAATATGCAATTATCACCAATAATACAATCATGAGCAACATGCACATAGGCCATTAATAAACAGTTTTTTCCAATAACAGTTTTATTTCTGTCAGTAGTTCCTCTGTTTATGGTAACATATTCTCTGATAATAGAGTTATCTCCAATTTCTGCAGTTGTAACTTCTTCATCAAATTTTAAATCTTGAGGAATTGCAGAGATTACGCTTCCAGGAAAAATCTTACAATTTTCACCAATTCTAGCACCATTAAAAATAGTTACGTTTGGTCCAATCCATGAACCATTACCAATTACTACATCTTTATGTATAGTTGTAAAAGAATCTATAACAACATCTTTTCCAATTTTAGCTTCTGGATGTATGTTTGTCATTGGGAATTTTTCCATCATATCAATTCTATTTTCGCTAAGATAATTTTTATTAAACTGCCTCGGTAACTTTTTCTGTATTTTTTTCTTTTACAATTTGAGCCATTAGTTCAGCTTCAATACAAACGTCTCCATTTACATATCCTTTTCCTCCCATATGGCAAATACCCCTTCTTATAGGTGTTAAAAGTTCTAAATGGAAAACAATTGTATCTCCAGGAATTACTTTTCTTTTAAATTTAACATTGTCTATTTTGATGAAATAAGTACTGTAATTTTCAGGATCAGGTAAATTTCTTAACACCATAATCCCACCACATTGAGCCATAGCTTCAACTTGTAAAACACCTGGCATTACTGGGTTTCCGGGAAAATGACCCATGAATTGGGGTTCGTTTTGGGTAATATTTTTCACTCCTACAATGTGGCTATCTGAAACCTCCATTATTTTGTCTATTAGTAGGAAAGGATATCGATGAGGAAGTAATTTTTCTATATCGTTTATATTGTAAACAGGCTCCTTTGTTAGATCAATTTTAGGACCTTTTTTTAATGACTTTTTTATTTCAGCTTTAATTATTTTAGCAAAATCAACATTACCCTTATGTCCTGGTCTAGCAGCTAAAATATGGCCTTTTATTGGTCTTCCAACTAAAGCTAAATCACCAACAATATCTAATAATTTATGTCTTGCAGGTTCGTTTTGAAAATGAAGTTTTAAGTTATTTAAAACACCTGTTTCTTCTACTTTAATATGAGGTTTCCCTAATAAATCAGCAATTTCATCTAATTTTTCTTGAGGTAAAGGTTTGTCAACTAATACAATTGCATTGTCTAAATCACCACCTTTAATTAATCCATTTTTAGCCAGAATTTCTAACTCTCTTAAAAATACAAACGTTCTACATTTAGATATTTCAGACTCAAAATCACGAACATTATACATGTGCGCATGTTGTGTGCCTAAAAAAGGAGAATTATAATCAACCATTACAGTTAATCTAAATTCATCTTGAGGAACCAATAACATTTCTGTTTGTCTTTCCTGATCTTCGTAAGTAAGATTCTCTGTAACAACAAAGTATTTTTTATCAGCTTCTTGTTCAATAATACCAACTTGGTGAATAGCCTCTACAAAAGGAAAAGCACTTCCATCCATAATTGGCACTTCTGCTCCGTCTAATTGGATAAGAGCGTTATCAATTTCCATTCCAGAAAGAGCTGCTAATATATGTTCAGTAGTAATAATCTGAACACCATTTTTTTCTAAAGTTGTACTTCTAGATGTATCAACAACTAGATCTGCATCAGCATTAATTATTGGTTGACTTTCAACATCTACTCGTTGAAATTTAAAACCATGATTATCAGCTGCTGGATTAACCGTTAGGGTTACTTTTTTTCCAGTATGTAAACCTATACCAATTATAGAGAATGGTGATTTAATGGTTTTTTGTTTTGACATATTTTTTATTTGTTTTCTAATTCTTTTATTCTATTAACTATGCTTGGTAAATTCTTA
>CEWR01008045.1_pt1 | contig 27002 bp, 20 predicted proteins | sample 356321 | NCBI WGS metagenome assembly CEWR01 (sample SAMEA2621551, study PRJEB7988) | marine metagenome | biome: marine biome (ENVO:00000447); feature: mesopelagic zone (ENVO:00000213); material: "saline water (ENVO:00002010), including plankton (ENVO:xxxxxxxx)" | depth 790 m
TACGGCCGTTAAATAGTTACTGTCAATTTGTGCCAAATTGCCCGAAACCCCATTATAAAAATGTAACCAACACCCTATTATTTAGAGCACACAAAAAAGATGTCACCATTTATTCAAATAAGAGAATAATATAATGACTCCTGATAATGTTAAGCTTACTTACATTCCATTCAATCTTGGTTCTCAACCATAGCTTAATCAAGATAATGACTGTGATGAAAAAGATAATAAAGTAAGAAGTTATTTCTACCAATATTACACTGTATATCCTAATTTTCTATTTCTAGTTTGTAAAACAAGAATAAGAGAATGTTTAGAAATGAACTTATTTCTTATCCACAGACGTCTTGGAATCTACGCTATAAAACCAAACCCCCAAAGTAGATAATGAGAGTCCAGCATTTTCGCAAGCTTAGCAGGTAAAGCTTTACATCCAACATCTGTTGAGCCTATTACTAAAGACTTACAAGCATTTTAAAATGGTTAGTAATAGAAAAGAAATCATATGAAGAAGTTATTGCCGCCCCATTTCCGAGTGACAGTGTAAAAGAAGAAGTAAAATCATTACCTATCTGGCAATACCTGAATTATCTCTATAACAGGTTTGAAAGCAATAGCTTAAGTTATGACGTTGCGGATAGGAGGTTGTCAACAGTTCGTCACTTTTATCTATGGTGTTATAAAAAAAGTGTTATTTCTTCTTTCCCATTTTCAATGGTATATAAATCGATTAAGGTGCCCAAAAAAAATGGCGAATATGGTCTATTCTGACTACCTCATTCCGCTACGATAATTCACAAGGGAGTTCAAAACTGGGTAAGCAACCTTGGCATACCTAAGGCAAGTATTCAGCCCGATGCAACTCCAAATCAGCTTCAGCCATACTCACCTTCAGAGTTAGCCTTTATATTAACAACAGATGTATCAAAGCATAGAACCTATGGTTTGTTTTTGAAATGTGCATATCTTGGCGGCTTTAGATCGGCAGGGGTGATAAAAATTAATTATTCCGCTATTTATGATCCCAAAGAGGATAATTTCTCTAAGTTCTATTATATATACACCAAAAGGAAGGAAGCTAAAAATGAGAATATACTCATTAGCCCTAACCTGATGAACATGCTCTACCAATATATATTAGACCCATCTTGGTCAACACGTAGATTAAAATTTGAGTCAAAATATGGCATAAATAATCCTAACGCACCACTTCCACTATTTATCAATAGTTCAGGTGAAAGGTTAGCTGATACAGCTCTATCTTCAACTATTGGCTATATGCGACTTGAACAGAGAAATAAAGGTAAATATGTAATTGAACGGGACTACCATAATCTTAGGGCCACCTTTGGTACATATTTAGCGATGGCAATGATTTCAAATGGTGAATCTGAACAGCGTGTAAAGTCAATTTTACTGAAACTATTTAGCCATCAGAGCTTTTCAACATCTGAAGAATACTTAGATTTTGTAAAAACGATGCTAGATGAAAGTGAACATGGGGCGATACAGCAACATAAGTAAGTATGCTTACTCGCTTTTGAGGTCAATCTAGCGCGGATCTCATCGTGGAGCTGGGCCTAATGTATTAGGTAACCAACAAAGACTCCGAATACATTAGCGCAAACCAACTACGTTATCGATATTATTACTTGCAATATTGAGGCGGACCATACATTCACCCCCTGAGCGAGTTAGACACATAAAGCCTAGTATACGGAATTAGGTTGATTTGTATACGTTCAAACAAAGCAGAGATCCCTTGATATAACTTAAATTGTCTATATATTAGTCAACACTATAATATGTAGACATGCACTCACTTTGTACGAAGACTGCCCCTAAACATTAGATGTTTTTCGCTTTGCTTTCGACATTGTAGGTGTCCCTAATTCCATAATAAAATAGCTAAAAAACTGTTTTTTGATTTTAAAAAGCAGTACCAACAATAGTCCAATATTCAAACATATAGGGAGCGCTACCGTTTATTTGTTGCCAGCCATGTAAGGTTTTTCCGTCAAATAAACTTTACCAGCCAGCAGCAGTTGTTTCACCAGACGAACAGCCAGTAATCATTGTTACAGTACATAACGCTATTATTTTTCTATTTCCCACTTTATTTATAATAAAAATTATGATGCATATGATAAATTAGCATTGAGCGCTTTAATGACACCGCGAATTTCGGCCAAGCCTTTTAAACGGCCGATACACGAATAGCCAGGATTACCCTGTTTATCGATGTCATCTAATAATTGATGCCCGTGGTCTGGCCGAATAAATATCTCGCGACTATTTTCAGTTTTATCACGCAACTTTTCTTCATTTATTAGCGCAGATATTATCCCTATCATATCGACGTCACTTTCTAAGTGTTCAGCTTCATAAAATGAACGTTGTTCCTTCTCATCTCTACTCACTCCCCTTAAATGGGCAAAATGAATTCGTGACCCATATTGTTTAGCCATGGCAGGTAAATCATTATCAGGTCGGCTACCATAGGTACCAGCACATAAAGTAATACCATTGGATGGACTCGGTAGCGCTGAAAAGAGGATATCTAAATCTTTAGCTGTACAAATAATGCGTGGTAAACCGAGCATATCTCTTGGTGGATCATCGGGGTGAATAGCTAACTTGACCCCTAGTTGTTCAGCTTTTGGTAATACTTGTGATAAGAAAGAAAATAAATTTTTTCTTAATACAGCTTTGGTAATATATTTATAGTTTACCAACATGTCTCGGAAATCATCGATGGTATAAGCATCGGTCATTTTCCCGGGTAAACCCGCAATAATATTCTGAGTTAACAAGGATTTTTCATCCCCAGTCATTATATCGTATATGCTTTTTGCTTGTATTATTTCTTCCTCTGAATAATCAGACTCAGCATCGTCACGCTTGAGGATAAACAAATCGAAAGCGGCAAACTTTTGTTGATCAAACCTAAGGGCATAACCACCATTTGGCAATTGGAATTTTAAGTCAGTGCGCGTCCAATCAATAACCGGCATGAAGTTATAACAAATGGTTTTAATACCACATTTTACTAGATTTTCCATCGATGTAATCCAGCTATCAACATAGTGCTGATGATTGGCACGTCCTAGCTTGATATCTTCATGAACGGGGATACTTTCAACAACCGACCACACTAAAGCAGAGTTTGACTTATTATTTTGCTCAATCAACTGCTTATGGGCACGAATTTGTTCTAATGGCCACACTTCACCCGTAGGTACTGTGTGTAAAGCGCTAACAATATCTGTAGCGCCGGTTTGTCTAATATCCTTAATTGTCACCGGATCTTTAGGACCAAACCACCTCCAAGCTGCACGCATTATTTAATCTCCACTTCTGTACATCATTATAATTTATAAGCTTTCTTTGCTAGCTTATAAGCTAACTCAATCGCAAGTTCTTCTGCTTCATCAAGCTCTAATCGATGATCACAAACTAATTCAGCAAGCCAATTACAATCCATTCTTCTCGCCACATCGTGACGAGCAGGAATAGACAAAAAGGCACGAGTATCATCGTTAAAACCGACGGTATTATAAAATCCTGCGGTTTCAGTCATTTGCTGTCGGAAGCGACGCATCCCTTCAGGACTATCATGAAACCACCATGGTGGACCTAAACGTAAGCAAGGATAATGCCCTGCTAAAGGCGCTAATTCCCGGGTATAACTTGTTTCATCTAGGGTAAACAAAATCAGGGTTAATTCTGTGTTAGTGCCATATTTATTAAGTAAAGGTTTTAACTGTTCAACATAACTGGTTTGCACCGGAATATCCGCGCCCTTATCTCGACCAAAACGGTTGAAAACGTCTTGGTTATGGTTACGGGAAACGCCTGGATGTAATTGCATGACTAAACCATCTGCTATACTCATCGCTGCCATTTCAGTAAGCATATGAGCACGGAATAATTCTGCCTGCTCGGGAGAGGAATTTCCTGAAATAACGATGGCATATAAAGCTTCTATTTCAGCTTTTGGAAGATCGGCTGTTTTAGCGGTTGGATGGCCATGATCGGTTGACGTTACTCCAGTTGCTTTGAAATACGATCGACGATTTCGATGGGCAGCTAGATAGCCGGAAAATGTCGAGGTATCTTCACCAGTCAGTTCACCAAAGGTTTTAATTGCACTAACAAATCCTTCAAACTCTGGATCAATAACCGGATCTGGTCGATAAGCTGAAATGACTCGCCCTTGCCAATAACTGTCATTAATCACTTTGTGATCTGCAAGGGAGTTTAACGGTGATTCTGTGGTCGAAAGTAATTCTATTTTAAAACGCTCAAACAATGCGCGTGGCTTAAAGGCATCGGTTGCCAACGCCGCATTAATGGTATCGTAATAATGGTCTGCCGTTTCTTCGCACAAGATAACATCAAAGCCAAAAACTTCAGAAAAGACCGTATCGAGCCACATTCTTGAAGGCGTACCGCGAAATAAGTAATAATTTTTAGCTAAAATATACCAGATTTTTCGACTGTCAGTTTCGACTTTAATTTTATTTATATCAACAGTATCTTGGCTTGAAAGACCTAAGTCTTCTAAGGCGACACCCTGACTATATAACATGCGAAACACATAGTGATCGGGCTTTATCAGTAACTCGGTTGCATTTTCAAAAGCTAGATTGTTAGAAAACCACGACGGGTCGGTATGGCCATGAGGGCTAATAATAGGTAAATCTTTGACCTTCTGGTACAAAACCCGCGCAACTTGTCGAATATTTTCATCTGATGAAAACAATCTGTCTGGATGTAGAACTAGTTTTTTTATCATAAATATTTTTCCAAGTTATCTTTTAACAGTTTACCTTTTTGTACTCAAAAAATGTATCTTACCAAATACTCATTTAGCTTTCGATTTTAGCGAGGATAATAACTGCTCATTTATTCAAAATGACTATTTGTATTGATGATTACAATCGAATATAGCAGAAAAACTATTGGTAAGTCCAATAACTTTAAATAGTAATAATTTTAAAATGAATTAAAAACCACTAAACTTTCATTTATATTTAAATACAAACCAAATATATCGAATAAAACCAACAAAATAACAATAAAATCAGTATAAAAATAGTGCGTAAAAAAATATTTTTTGATTCGACAATGCTGCTCTTTAAAATAACAGAAAAAATAAACTGGTAAGGTAGGTTGATTTTCGTTTAGAATATAACCAAAGATACAACTAACCATTTTTAAATACTATATAGAGGTACCCATGACTGATATTGCTATTATTGGAGAAATAATGCTTGAGCTATCTCCCTTGAGTGGAAGAAATTTTGCCCTAGGGATCTCTGGTGATACTTATAACTCAGCGTGTACTCTTGCCGGACTTGACATAAACACTACCTATATTACCAGTTTAGGTGAAGGGCAATCAGCAGAAATTATTCGTCTGGATGCACGGCAACGAAAAATCCATTTACTTGAGCCTGAAGCCGTTATCAATAAATCCCCCGGCCTTTACATGATAAGTAATGATGCTAGTGGTGAGCGTTTTTTCGAGTACTGGCGCAGCGACTCTGCAGCAAAAGCTTTATTTAATAATGAAGACTTACTACTCCCCTTGTTAAAACAAGTTGAAAGCCACGATTGTATTTATTTAACCGGTATTACCCTTGCACTCATGAGTGAAACATGTCGAATGATGTTCACCCTGTTTCTTGTTGATTATAGGAATCAAGGTGGTAAAGTTATTTTTGACCCCAATTATCGCCCAAAACTATGGGTAAACAAAGTCACAGCAATTAAAGCTATTGATGAATTTCTATCAACTGTTGATGTCTATTTGCCTGGATATGAGGAAGAAGAAATTCTTTTTAGCGCAACATCAACTGAAAATGCAGTTAAGAGATTACTCACTATTGAAGCCAAGGAAATAGTAGTTAAAAATGGTCCTCAGAATTGTTTTTTAATCACTAAGCAACAAGTTGAAAATATCAAGATAACCCCGTCAAAAAATGTAATTGATACTACAGGCGCAGGCGATACCTTTAATGGTGGCTACATTAGCGCACGATTAACAGGACTGACTGCAAAGGATGCTATAGAGTTTGGTGCTAAATCTGCCAGCCAAGTATTAAGTATTAAAGGTGGCGTTCTTCAACCCACACAATTGTCTAAGCTCAAGAAAAGCCTTACTAGCATGTTCAATTCGACAAAAAACAAGTGAAATTAATAACATGAACCTATCTCAAAATAAATCAGCTAAAAAAAAACTAACTCAAGAAAATTTAACGCAAGTAGCAAGCATAGCCGCTATTGCCACCCCACAATATGATAGAGAAAATACAGAGATAGGTATTGTTCATCTAGGTCCTGGTGCTTTTCATCGGGCGCATCAAGCTGTGTACACCGAAAATGCGATGAATTTATCAGGTGGAAATTGGGGCATTTGTGGAGTATCACTGCGTAGCGCTATCGCGCAAGAAGTATTACAGCAACAAGATTACTTATATACTCTAGCTGTTTTAGACCAAAACACTCGCTATCAAGTTATTGGTAGTATAAAAGAAATTTTGGTCGCCAATAAACAATCTGATGACGTTATTACCCGTATGTCAGCCGCAACCACTAAGCTTGTTACACTTACCATCACAGAAAAAGGCTATTGCTTGGCGTCTGACGGTTCATTAGATTTAAACCACGAAGACATCAAACATGACTTAGCCAACCCAATCAAGCCAATAAGTGCCATTGGTTTTATCGTCGAATCACTTAAACAAAGAAGGATGAACGGTACGAGTGCATTTAATGTATTAAGCTGCGATAACGTTTCAGGTAATGGCGATAAACTTCGCCGTGCCGTTTTAGATTATGCCGAGCAGCTTGATGACCAGCTTAAGACATGGATTAGCGACAATGTTGCCTTTCCAAATGCCATGGTTGACAGTATTACCCCTAAAACCGAAAATTATACCGTCGAATCAGTATCAAAAGCCATTAATGCCCAAGATAATTGGCCAATACAAAGAGAAGATTTCTCTCAATGGGTTATCGAAAACAATTGGCAGGGTGAACGCCCTGACTGGGGAAAAGTAGGCGTTATTTTTACTGACGATGTTGAAGGCTTTGAGCATGCAAAACTAAGACTACTGAACTGCTTGCACTCAACTTTAGCTTACGCCGGTTCGTTAGCTGGCTTTGAAACTGTATTTGATGCCATCAGTGATAAAGACTTTTTTCAATTTATATCTAAGCTTGCCCAGAATGAAATTATTGGCTCGTTTACACCACCAAAAGAAATGGATGTAAAAGTTTATGCCGATGAAATTATTCAGCGCTTTCTAAACCCTTCTATTCGCCATTTATTGGCACAAATAGCATGGGATGGTTCACAAAAATTACAAATGCGTCTTTTACCTATTATTCGAGATAATATACAGCTTAATCGTTCGACAAAATTACTTTGCTTTTCATTAGCAAGTTGGTTTGAATTTATTTGCCAAGCAGTAAAAAACAATCAAGAAATTATAGACCCTATGGCCAACCACTTTAATGAAATAACTGGGGTTTTAAGTAATGATGTAACCGAAGTCGTTAATAGTTTTTTGGCGATAGAGTCAATTTTTGGTAATGACTTTGTCAAAAACGACATAATTATTAAGCAGCTAACCGGGCACTTAAAAGAAATACGTAGCACCACAAAAAACCAGCTAAGCACATTGATACGTTCACTTTAACGCTTCAATTTTTCTGTTAATATGTGCAATTGTTCTTAATTGATTTTTTGTAGGAAACTCCCCTCTAACAGCTTTATATAATTACAGCCGCCATTCTTGGTTTGAATGAGTGCAATGTCGGCTGCTTTCAATAAATTATATGATAAACAGCTATATCTTGATACGTTTCTGCTCAGCAACCTAAACAACCAGAAACGTAGTAAATATTTGATAGTCAAGTACTGCGCTTATACAGCTAAACACTTTTACGTCATTTTGGCCATGCCAATATCAAAAAAAACAACCTTACCAATGGTAAAATAATAATTTAGCTCAAATCAAATGATAATGACATTCTAATTTTCATTATTACTCGATGACAAAACTATAAACTACTGAATAGTTGTTCATCATCTATTATAGTAACTAGGAAAACCTTCCTTTATATATAGCTCTTTCAATAATATAAAATGTTTCTACCAGATATAAATTTAACTACCACCTAGAAACAATCAAATTCCTACCACGAAATTGGTCAGGCCAAGAGCTTGACAGTAGTTAATTATAGATATACCATAAATTAAATTGGTCAGGACAAATGGTAACGATTATTCGTCCTATAATACCTCTACTTTATGTAGAATTTATTTTTTATTGGCGATAGTGACTTAAGTAACTACACCAAATGATTTTTGCCAAACTAAATTGACCTTTAGTTAATCGAAGTGGCCTATCGGATTCTGGTTTAGAAAGGAGATAAAAATGATTTATGTCGTTATGGGCGTTAGCGGCTGTGGAAAATCAACCGTCGGTGAAATGTTAGCACAACAGCTCAATATTTCCTTTTATGACGCAGATGATTTTCACACTGACCTTAATAAAGAAAAAATGGCTAGCAGTATTGCATTAACGGACCACGACCGTAGCCCTTGGTTAGGTTTATTAGCAAATCACATGGTTGACTGGAATGCGTCAGGCGGTGCGGTGCTAGCTTGTTCAGCACTAAAACAATGTTACCGAGATGCATTGACTTCTACATTACCTAACCGCATTCAATTTATTTACCTTAAAGGTGATGAAAAGACACTTGCACAAAGGTTATCAAATAGAACAATGCATTTTATGTCTTCGGCTTTATTACAAAGCCAATTGCAGACACTGGAAGAACCTAAAGGCGCAATCTTAATTTCCATTGAAAATACCGTAGACGAGATTGTAGCAACTATATTCAAGGCGATTAACGTATGACATACCCTATCCATAAAGTCGATACTGAGTTAACCCTATCAGACGATGACTTACGCGCGATTTTAGATGACTTTATTCAGCAGAAAGCTTTAAAAGCAAAACGCATATTGATATTACCCCCTGACATCACGCGCTTTTATTCTAAAGCAGGCTTTATCACTTCATATCTATATCATCAATTGAAAGATAGGGCTGAAATTTTCTTTTTGCCTGCCTTAGGTACCCATGAACCTATGTCCGACAGCCATATCGATACAATGTTTGGCACTGATATTCCAAAAGAGTTATTTTTGCCTCATCAATGGCGCACCGACGTTGTAAAAATGGGCGAGATAAGCAGTGGACGCATGGCACAATTGTCTGAAGGAAAATTAGACTGCACCATGGAAATTGCCGTGAACAAGCTGTTGGTGGAAGAAGATTGGGATCTCATTGTTTCCGTAGGGCAGATAGTGCCACACGAAGTTATTGGTATGGCTAACTATACCAAAAACGTACTTATAGGTGTAGGCGGTGAAGATACCATACATAAATCACACTTTTTAGGCGCGGTTTATGGTATGGAACGCATAATGGGCAGAACGTCAAGTCCGGTTCGACAAGCCCTCAATGAGGGATATGATGCTTATTTACGTCATTTGCCGATTGAATTTATATTAACCGTACTGGGGAAAAAGTCGGGTAAGCTAGCCCTGCAAGGGCTGTTTTGTGGTAACGACGACAATACCTATGAGCAAGCATGTAAATTAAGTCAGCAACTTAATTTGAATTTACTGGATAAACCCATCAAGAAAGCCATTGTTTATTTGGATCCAAATGAGTTTAAGACGACCTGGTTAGGCAACAAAGCCATTTACCGAACACGCATGGCGATGGCCGATGATGGCGAGCTGATTGTATTGGCTCCCGGACTGAATAGATTTGGTGAAGACAGTGAAATCGATAAGTTGATCCGTGCATTTGGTTATAAAACTACCGATGAAACCTTAGCGGCAGTTCAGGCCAACCCAATCTTAGCCAGCAATTTATCGGCGGCGGCTCATTTGATCCATGGCACAACAAATAATCGCTTCAAAGTAACCTATTGTCCGGGTGATGGCGTTAGCCAGGAAGAAATTGAATCCGTTAATTACCAATATTGCCACCTAGACGATATGTTAAAAATATATCCGCTCGATAGTTTGGAAAATGGTTGGAATACTTTAGACAATGGTGAAGAAGTATTCTATGTCAGTAATCCGGCTCTGGGTTTGTGGGCAACAAAATCCAGTTTTTTGCAGCGTGGTAAATAGCTTGGAATATTTATCATGAGTAGTTATTCAAATATTTATCACATCCACCTAGATATAGTCGGTGGTATTGCCGGTGATATGTTTATTGCTGGGATGTTAGATGCCTTTGAGGAGCTAACCCCCATAGTGATGGCTTCATTATCAAAAGTTTTACCCGCCAATACTGGCACACCGATTTTATCGACCGGTATAAATGCCGGCATTAGTGGCTTGAGGTTTTTCTTGCAAGATGATGATGCAGATAATTTTTCATCCGCTGCACAAGATACTGACAAACATGCTCATAGCCACTCACATGAACATGAGCACAACCATCAAAGCCATAGCCATGATAATGAAAGTCATGCCCACAATCACAATCATGGGCATAAACATGAAACCAGCTACCAATATTTATGTCAGTTGCTAACGGATAGTCAACTCGACAGCAGTATTCTAGATATTGCCATTGAGCTACTGACGATAATTGCCAAAGCAGAAGCCAAAATACATGGAAAAACGTTAGCTGATGTACATTTTCATGAGTTGGCTGATTGGGATTCATTAATGGATGTGGTGGCAAGTGCCGTAATTTTAAATGCCTTAGCTAGCGTCAACTGGAGCACTTCAAAATTACCCATTGGTGGTGGTTTAGTTTATACACAGCACGGATTGATACCTGTACCGGCACCGGCAACAACGGAAATATTAAAGGATTTTGAGTTTATTGATGACGGCATTAAAGGCGAGCGAATTACCCCAACGGGTGCGGCAATTTTATGCTATTTATCTGAAAGCTTATTACTCTCAGGTCAGCCTCAAGGTAAGCTGAAAACGAGTGGATATGGTTTAGGCACCAAAGAATTCCCAGGCATGCCAAATATATTACGTGTTTTATCGTTTGAAAAAGCGAATAGTGCAAGTAATCAGCAAGGCACTGTGGTGGTAATAGAGTTTGATATTGATGATATGACCGGTGAAGAACTGGCCTTGTCACTTGATTTATTAAGAGCAGAAATGGGCGTACTTGATGTTGTGTCGCAAACCGCTAGAGGCAAAAAAAATCGAGCAGTAGAGATAGTTAAAATACTAGTATCCACCAGCGATTACCAAAATATTATTAAACAATGTTTTATACAAACAACCACCATAGGTTTGAGATATCGCTTTGAAACTCGCCAGCATTTATCCAGACAACTAACAGAATATAACAATCAGTCTTGTAAAAGCGTTATTCGCCCCGACGGCACTACCACTACCAAAATAGAGCATGATCAGCTTCACAATTTTTCAACATTGGCAAAACGCAGAGCCATCAAAAATACAACTGAATCATTATAATTATTCTGGAGATGTAAATATGACTACACAAAAAATAACTAGACTAATCCAGTACTTTGACCAGTTTGAGCAATTCTCTGTCGCGGTTAGCGGCGGTATAGACAGCATGGTGTTGGCTTATTTGGCACATAAATTTTCTACTGCACAAGTGACTGTGGTACATGCCTGTTCTCCTGCCGTGCCGGAATCTGCTTTGGCAAGAATTAAACACTATGCACAAAGTCAAAAATGGCTATTTAAACAGGTCAATGCTGGTGAATTCTCTGATGAAAACTATCTTAAAAACCCAGTAAATCGCTGTTATTTTTGCAAAAGTAACTTATATAGTCGTATAGCAGAACATAGCTCTGGGCAAATATTTTCAGGAACAAATTTAGACGACCTCAAAGATTTCAGACCAGGATTAGAAGCGGCAAAAGAATTACAGGTAAAACATCCCTATGTTGAAGCCGGTATTAATAAAGCTGATATTTATCGAATCGCTAAACACTATAATTTAAATGATTTACAGTGTTTGGCCGCTCAACCCTGTTTAGCAAGTCGTGTCGAAACTGGCATCAGTATTAAAGCACAAGATATGGTATTTATTGATGATGTAGAGGTTAGAACACGAAAATTATTTCCAACCATTGAAAATGTTCGTTGCCGCATTACCCTTCAGGGCATATTTGTTGAATTAGATGAAATACCTGCCTCCCCTGCTCTATCGCATTTATCAAGCCAGCTAAATGATCTTTGCAATCAACAGGGACATTTATTTTCAGGGGTAAGGTTGTATCAAAAAGGTTCCACTTTTCTTAATGGCCTAGATCATGGAGTAACTCATGGATAATTTTACTTGGGATAAAAGTCGTCAAGCTCGCACCGGAGTCGCTGAAGCAGTTTTTTGTCAGGGCAAGCACTGTAAAGATCTTCAAGCAATTATTGAATTCAATATCAGCAATGAAAGTTCAGTTTTATTAACACGGTTAGAACAAGAACAATGGTTGGCTTTACCCCTGGAACTATGTGAAAAGTTAGATTATGACTCACATTCTAAAACGGCAATTTTTAACTGCAAAACTACCAGCCCACTACAACAGGGGATTTGTATTGTTACTGCAGGCACTTCAGATCTAAGCGTTGGTTTAGAAGCACAACGCACCTTAGTTTTTAACGGCTTTGATGCGCCCTTATATCCGGATCTTGGCGTAGCAGGTTTATGGCGATTAATGGAAAAAATTGATGAGCTTCGCCAATACAAGATGATTATTGCCGTGGCAGGCATGGAAGGTGCGTTATTTAGTGTTCTTGCTGGCTTAGTCGCTGCGCCAATTATAGCCGTTCCTACTTCGATTGGTTATGGCGTTGCTTCAGGTGGAAGAAGTGCATTAGACAGTGCCTTATCTTCATGTGCTCCGGGGTTATTAACGGTGAACATAGATAATGGTTTTGGTGCTGCTGCGGCGGCGATTAAAACCATGCGTCAGTTTAGCTAGGAGTTTTTCATGACAGAAGTCAGTATGCTCTCAGTGATGGGTTTTGGCATTATGATCGGATTATTTCATGCCTTTGATGTTGACCATGTCGTTGCTATGGCAACCTTTGTTGATAACAAGTCAAAGCTTAAACCTATTCTCTACTATGCCATCAAGTGGGGTGCTGGTCATGGTGGAACTTTGTTGCTGCTCGGTGTTTTACTCGCCTTTATCGGCATACAGCTTCCTGACTGGTTCGTACATTACTCTGAAATTACCGTAGGCCTTTTGCTCATTTATCTTGGCTGTCGTGTGCTTGGTTATTTAACTAAAAATGTTCACACAAGCAGCCAAAGCAAAAATAAAAATCTAATAGCTAAATTAAAGGATGATCATGCGCCTATATTAATCGGCATGTTACATGGTGTAGCAGGCAGTGCATCTGTGCTGATGATATTGCCCAACCTGATGAAAACACAATTTTTAATTCACATTGCCTTATTTTCAATGGGCTGTTTACTTGGCATGTTTTGCTTTGGCTTATGTTTAGGTTTTATGCAATCTTTTGTTACCAAGCACAACCGAAATATGGCAGATATTTTTACCCGATGTTTAGGGTTCAGTTCAATAGGCTTAGGAGCTGTATGGATTATTAGCTGAGTCTTGACAAAAACGCCCCACTTCAGGGATATGTATTGATATACCCAAGCCACCTCAAGATGCAGGGTTCAGCTGGAATTAGAAACGTCTTTAGGCAAGGTATTGATAAGGATAATGGTTATTCCATTGTTGAAATCAATAAAGCAGCATAAAACGTTTCTAAACCAGTCCTGTGGAGACGTCTGAGCAAACCATGTTCATCGTTGCGTATGTAATTAAGGACGCTGCATGGATGCAGCTTAATTTAATAGAGAATGCAGGAGCATATTCTCCTGAATAACCATTAATAAAATACGCGCCTTGATCATGAATCGCTCAAGCGCCCTGAAACGAATATATTGAGGCGGTTTTGGTATATAAACGTGTATAAAAATAAGCATGCTTTTCTAACTAACTAATTAACTCAATAAATAACTAACTAAAGCGAGAAACATTTAATGAAAACAAAATCTGATATTGGCCTAGTCGGTCTGGCCGTTATGGGTGAAAACCTTATTTTAAACATGGAATCTAAAGGTTTTACTGTTACTGCATATAATCGTAGTTATGAGAAAGTAGAGAACTTCCTCCGCGGCAGAGCGGAAGGTAAAGATATCAGAGGCGCGAATAGCATTGAGTCTTTGGTTGATTCATTGGCAACACCAAGAAAAATCATGCTAATGGTGAAAGCTGGCCAAGTGGTTGATGATTTCATTGAACAACTTATCCCCCACCTTGAAAAAGGCGACATTATCATTGATGGCGGTAATACTCATTACCCAGACTCAGATCGTCGCACTAAATATCTAGAAAGCAAAGGTCTGTTATATATAGGTACGGGTGTATCTGGTGGTGAAGAAGGTGCGTTAAAAGGTCCTTCAATCATGCCTGGTGGTTCAAAAGCAGCATGGCCAGCCGTGAAAGACATTTTTCAGTCAATTTCTGCGAAAGTAGATAATGAACAGGGTGAAGCAGTTGTGCCATGTTGTGACTGGGTTGGTGACGGCGGTGCTGGTCACTTTGTTAAAATGGTACACAATGGCATTGAATATGGTGATATGCAGTTAATTTGTGAAGCTTATCAATTGATGAAAAATGTGTTGGGCTTAAACGCAGATGAATTACATCAGGTCTTTGATGATTGGAATAACACCGAACTTGACAGCTACCTTATTGAGATCACCAGAGACATATTTGCCTATAAAGATGAAGATGGTGAGCCATTAGTTGAAAAAATACTTGATACCGCCGGTCAAAAAGGCACGGGGAAATGGACAGGTGTTACTGCGCTAGATTTAGGTGTTCCACTTACCTTGATTGCTGACTCTGTATTTGCCCGTTGTATTTCATCGAAAAAAGAGCAACGTGTTGAAGCTTCAAAAGTAATTTCTGGTCCTGAGATCAGCTTTACAGGTGATAAATCCGCATTTATTGAAGATTTACGTCAAGCCGTATTAGCAGCCAAAATGGTTTCTTATGCGCAAGGTTATATGTTGATGGAAGAATCAGCAAAAGAGTATAACTGGGAAATCAACTTTGGTGATATTGCCTTAATGTGGCGTGGTGGTTGTATTATTCGCTCAGCATTTTTAGGGAAAATCAAAGAAGCCTACGATGACAACCCACAAGTGGGCAATCTATTATTAGCGCCTTATTTCAGAGATTCAGTGGTTGGTTCACAAGCTGGCTGGCGTCGTGTCATTTGCACGGCTGTTGCCAATGGTGTAGCCGTACCTTGCTTAAGCTCAGCACTGACTTATTTTGATGGTTTTAGAACAGCACGTTTACCAGCTAATTTATTACAAGCACAACGTGATTACTTTGGCGCACATACCTATGAACGTATCGACAAACCAAGAGGCGAATTCTTCCATACCAACTGGACGGGACGTGGTGGTGATACCGCATCGACAACATATAACGTTTAAGTGAAATTCTTGGGACAATATTATGCATATTGTCCCTTAATATCAATCGGATTAATTAATCGATCACTTAGCGAGAATTAAAAGGCTTAGAGGCAAGGCATTGATTGAAGAGAATGATTGTTCCCTTGTCAAAATCAATAACGCCGGATTTATGCCTTTTAAACTCGCCCTTCGGGAGTTCAGTAGCAAACTGATAACTTCACAAAATGAATGAAATATAGAATAACTATGTTTAACTCATTTTGTTTGTTCTAAGCTCGCTACAGAAGCTCTAAGTTGGTCGATTTATTAATCCGTTTGGTATAACCAACCCCGTATAAAAATATATCCCCATGTTACCTCAAAATGCAGGAATGAAAATGCCAACTCAACTCGAACAGTTACGTAAATTAACCACCGTTGTTGCCGATACCGGTGACATTGAAGCCATTAAGAAATTTTTACCACAAGATGCGACCACAAACCCTAGTTTATTACTTAAAGCATCTGAAATACCTGAATACCAAAACCTAATCACTGAATCTATCAGCTGGGCTAAATCACAATCAAATGATGTTGAACAACAAGTGATTGATTCGGGTGATAAACTTTCGGTAAATATCGGTCTTGAAATATTAAAAATTGTACCTGGCCGCATTTCTACTGAAGTGGATGCGCGTTTGTCTTATAACAAAGACGCATCACTGACTAAGGCGAGAAAACTCATTGCCCTTTATAACGATGCCGGCATCAGTAATGATCGGGTATTAATTAAGTTAGCCTCTACTTGGGAAGGCATTCAAGCAGCAGAAGTGTTAGAAAATGAAGGCATCAACTGTAACTTAACGCTTCTGTTTAGTTTTGCTCAAGCTCAAGCCTGTGCTGAAGCTGGCGTATTTTTAATCTCGCCATTTGTTGGCCGCATCCTTGATTGGTACAAAAAAGCTGAAGGCGTTGATAGTTATCCTGCGGATAAAGATCCTGGCGTAGTCTCAGTGAGCGAAATCTACAATTACTACAAGCAACACGAGTATAATACTGTTGTTATGGGCGCAAGCTTCCGCAATACCGATGAAATTTTAGCATTGGCTGGTTGTGATCGTTTAACTATTGGTCCTGGTTTATTAGCAGAACTTGAAGCAAACACGGGTGATGTTCCGGTTAAGTTAGCTTATAGCGGCGACATTAATGCCAGACCAGAAAGATTGTCAGAAGCAGAGTATCGTTGGGCACATAACCAAGATCCAATGGCCGTTGAAAAATTAGCCGAAGGCATTCGCAATTTTGCCCTTGATCAAAATAAGCTAGAAGTCACTTTAAGAGCACAACTCTAAGACTTCAACATAACCAATGTTCGATAAGCTTTACCAAGATAAGGGATAGAAGCTAAGTATGTCTTTATTTACACAATTAAAAAGTTATCAGGCCTTGCAAGCGCATTTTTCAAACGTTGAAAATGTTCACATGCGAGATTTGTTTGCTGCAGATGAACAACGTTTCAATAAACTATCCACCAATGCCTGTGGCATTGAACTGGATTATTCGAAAAATAGAATAACAGATGAAACACTGCAACTGTTATTTGATCTAGCGCGTGAAGCTGGCGTTGAAGAAAAACGCGACGACATGTTTACCGCTAAAAAAGTTAATACCAGTGAAAACCGTGCTGTTTTACATACGGCCTTGCGTAATATTTCTAATATCCCTGTCATGTTAGATGGCCAGGATGTTATGCCAGATGTGAATGCAGTGCTTAAAAAAATGCAGCGCTTTGTTGAGCAAGTACATAACGGTACTCGTCAGGGCTTTACAGGAAAATCCTTCACTGATGTATTAGCCATTGGGATAGGTGGCTCATTTTTAGGGCCTAAAATAATAACGGAAGCTTTAAAGCCTTATCAGAACTCAGCAGTTAAAGTGCATTTTGTCGCCAACGTTGATGGGGCGCACATTCATGATGTTTTAGCAAAGTTGAACGTTGAAACGACCTTAGTTGTCATGTCTTCAAAATCATTTGGCACACAAGAAACGGTTAAAAACACCGAAACAGCAAAAGAGTGGTTTTTAAGCAATGGCGCGGAATTTACCGATATAAAAAATCACTTTATCTGTGTTTCTTCAAATATTGCCGCAGCGACTGAATTTGGTATTGCTCAAGATAATATTTTTCCGATATGGGATTGGGTCGGTGGTCGCTATTCGTTATGGTCGGCTATAGGATTGCCGATTGCCTTAGCCCTAGGTTTTGATAACTTCAAAGCGCTACTTTCAGGGGCAAATGAGATGGATGTACACTTTCGAACGGCACCTTTGGCAGAAAATATTCCGGTTATTTTAGGCCTGTTAGGTATTTGGTATATCAACTTTTTTGATTCACAAAGTCAGGCACTATTACCCTATGATCATTACCTCAGAGGCTTTCCTGCCTATGTACAGCAGCTAGATATGGAATCTAATGGCAAAATGGCGACACCAAACGGTGATTGTTTAGATTATGCCACAGGGCCTGTAATCTGGGGAGCTGAGGGATGTAATGGCCAACATGCTTTTCATCAATTGATTCATCAGGGGAGTATTTTGATCCCTGCTGATTTTATCATGCCACTTAACTCTCAACATGAAATGAGTAATCATCATGCCATGTTAGCGTCAAATTGTTTTGGCCAAACTCAAGCATTAATGCAAGGTAAATCTTTAGCACAAGTGAAGACTGAACTTGATGAATTAGGTTTAACTGAAGAAGAAATAAACCGCGTAGCACCACAAAAAGTATTCGAAGGTAACAAGCCCAGTAACACCTTATTATTTGATAAAATGACGCCTCATGCACTCGGAAGTTTAATTGCTTTGTATGAGCATAAAGTTTTTGTGCAAGGTACTATCTGGGGCATTAACTCATTTGACCAATGGGGGGTAGAGTTAGGTAAAGTATTAGGTATTGATATTTTGGCTAAACTCGAAGACAATTCATTAACACTTGATAGTGATAGTTCAACGAATGCTTTAATTGCGCGTTTTCGTAATAGAAAAAATACCGAAGTGGATTTTGTTGAAAAAATTGCCGTTTAAACGCATTAATCCTGTTAAATTTATGCGCTGAAACTGGATATGTAGACTTAGAAGGTAGCTAAATATGAATAGCATGTTCATGCTATTCATATTATTGTCATTTGTATTTCCCTGCTGCTGTTGTAAAACCAACCAAAATGTCAATTATGTCAGTTTTCAAGGCAGCTCATCTAAACTTAATAAAATTGATAGAATAAATGATTCAAGAATATTTACGTTTTATAAGGCATAGCTGGCCAATGCTCATTTTTGGCATGATGACTGTTTTCATGGGGAATTTCGGTCAGTCCTTTTTCGTCAGCTGGTTCGGCAGCAGCTTTCAAGAAAGTCTTGGTTTATCAGCCACAAGTTATGGCTCAGCCTACTCAATGGCAACACTTGCCAGTGGCCTACTACTTATGTGGATTGGTGGCAGTATTGACAAGATCTCGTTAGAAAAGTTTATCGTATTCTGCACACTTGGACTTTTCCTGGCTGCGCTCACGCTCTGGCAAACCAATAATTTAACAATGCTTGTTATCGGGCTTTTCCTACTACGTTTTTTTGGTCAGGGACTTTTTCCACACACCGCCATAACCACAATGATAAAAGAGTTTTCGTTGAATCGTGGCAAAGGTCTGAGTGTGGCAACCGCTGGTGTGCCCTTAGGTGAAATCATATTACCTTCCATTGCCGTATTTCTTATTACACAATTTGGCTGGCAACAAAGTTGGCTGGTCATAGCCCTATCAGTCCCCTTACTTTATCTTCCTCTGGCACTTTTTTTTATTAAACGCGGGAAAAATAAAAAATATACTGAACATCAACCAACGGTAGACAGTAATACTTCGAAACCTCTCAAAGAGGATGGCACTAGAAGAACACTACTTGCCGATTATCGTTTTTGGTTGGCACTACCCACATTTCTTGCCGCACCATTTATCGTGACAGGAATATTTATTCACCAGGGCTTTTTTCTCCCTCAGATGGGCTGGACACCAATATTTTTTGCCAATTGCTTCGTCTTTTATGGGATTGCCCATTGGCTTTCATCCATGTATGCAGGAGCAATGGTTGACCGATTTAGCGGCAGACAGCTGTTTAAGTATTATCCCATCCCAATGTTCTTCGCTTTGTTGTTGGCATCGTTGCTAACAGGTAACTGGGTTGCTTACGCGCTACTTATTTTACTCGGCACCGCCATTGGCTCAGGCAGTCCAATCGTTAATGCGCTTTGGGCTGAAGTGTATGGCACCAAGCATATAGGCAGAATACGAGCACTCATGGCATCCCTTGCTGTGATATCTACCTCGATTTCTCCAATCTTATTTGGTTATCTTATCGACAATGGAATCACCGGCTCTAAGCTTTTCTTCTGGCTCTCCATGTACGTATTACTGGCAATGTTTGTCGCTTTCTTTTCATACGCTAACGAGAAGTAACTGGAAATTTGATTCATCATGTCTATTGACAATATTATTAGAGAAAAACACCGAATAGGGAAATACATGCCCTACTCGACGTTTTACTTTAGTATTACAGAGCTTTCACTTTATTTACCACGTTTTCAACGGTAAAACCAAAGTGTTTGTATAGTTCAGCCCCTGGAGCTGATTCTCCAAAAGTAGACATACCAAGCACATCGCCAGCAAAGCCAACATATTTTGCCCAGTAATCAACATGGGCAGCTTCAATTGCCACACGTTTAGTCACCGATGCCGGTAATACACTTTCTTTATAAGCTGCATCTTGAGCATCGAATACGTCAGTAGATGGCATAGAAACCACGTTAACCTTAACGCCGTCAGTCGCTAATGCTTTTGCAGAATCTACCGCTAAGCCAACTTCAGAGCCAGTAGCAATTAAAATCACTTCAGGTGTTTGACCACAATCAATTAAGACATAGGCGCCTTTGGCAATATTCGCTACTTGCTCTGCATTACGAACTTGTGCGGGTAAACCTTGACGAGAAAATATTAACGACGTTGGGCCATTTATACGCTCAATACCGTGTTTCCATGCCACCACAGATTCAGTAGTATCCGCAGGGCGCCAAGTTGACATATTTGGGGTCATCCGTAAGTTAGCTAATTGTTCAATCGGCTGATGGGTTGGACCATCTTCACCTTGACCAATGGAGTCGTGGGTATAAACAAAGATATTTTGAATGCCCATTAATGCTGACATTCGTACCGCATTACGGGCATATTCCATGAACATCATGAAAGTAGCGCCGTAATTGATAAAACCGCCGTGTAATGAAATACCATTCATGATACCGCTCATACCAAATTCACGCACCCCGTAATAGATGTAGTTACCGGCAGCATCATCTTGAATACCTTTTGAACCAGACCATAAGGTTAAGTTTGAACCGGCTAAATCGGCTGAGCCACCTAATAATTCAGGTAGTAACGCACCAAAAGCTTCGATAGTATTTTGCGAGGCTTTACGTGAAGCGATGTTTTCAGCTTTTTCTTGAGTATCGAGTATCAGTTGCTCAGCCGCTGCGGCAAAGTTTTCGGGCAATTCTTTGTTGATCACGCGGCGAGAAAATTCAGCTGCAAGCTCTGGGTAGGCTTCAGTATAGGCCGAGAATTTTTCTGCCCATTGTGTTTCTAGTGCCGCACCTTTTTCTTTACCGTCCCATGCTGATTTTATTTCGCTAGGAATAACAAATGGTGCATGTGGCCAATTTAAAAATTCACGTGCCGCGGCAATTTCATCATCGCCTAAGGGTGCACCATGACAGTCATGACTGCCTGATTTGTTTGGTGAGCCAAAACCGATAATGGTTTTGCAGCAAATCATGGTCGGTTTGTCGGTTACTGATTTAGCTTCTTCGATTGCAGCAGCAATCGCTGCTGGGTTATGGCCATCTACGTCGCTAATCACATGCCAACCGTATGCCTCAAAACGCATGGGCACATTTTCAGTGAACCAGCCTTCAACATGGCCATCGATAGAAATACCGTTGTCATCCCAAAAAGTAATTAATTTTCCTAAACCTAAAGTACCAGCTAATGAAGAGACTTCATGAGAAAGTCCTTCCATTAAACAGCCGTCACCTAAGAAACAGTAAGTAAAATGGTCGACAACATCATATTCTTCACGGTTAAACTGGGCTGCTAAGGTTTTTTCAGCAATAGCCATACCAACGGCATTTGATAACCCTGCGCCTAATGGGCCAGTAGTGGTTTCAACACCTTTAGTGTAACCGTATTCAGGATGACCTGGTGTTTGAGAATGCAATTGACGAAATTGTGCCAGTTGCTCAATCGGTAAATCGTAACCTGATAAATGCAATAGTGAATAAATCAGCATAGAGCCGTGGCCGTTTGATAACACAAAACGGTCACGGTTAACAAAATCTGGATTAGCAGGGTTATGTTGTAAAAAATCACCCCATAATACTTCGGCAATATCAGCCATTCCCATCGGCGCGCCTGGATGACCTGATTTAGCTTTTTGTACCGCATCCATGCTTAAAGCACGAATCGCATTTGCACGTTCTTGACGTGATGACATAACTACTCCTAATTAGTAGAACAGAATAAATGATTTAAATAAATTAATGGATGTAATGATTACGTGCTGTGCTATTTTCAAGGCCGATAGCGCCGTTGGTGCGATAAAAATACACCCTACGTCCATCTTCTATGACCCAAACACCACCAGGGTATTCTTCTCTCTAGACTTCAGTAATAGCGTTTGTTCGCATAACTATGTTGTTGTCCACTCCTTTAACGACTAGTCAAAAAAAAAGGTTGCATTAACAACCTTTTTTATAGCCAGTAATTTATCAACTAAAGTCCAAATAGACCCGGTAACCACAAACTAATAGCCGGGACAAAAGTGACTAACAGCAAGACCGTAATCATCGCCGCATACATAGGTAAAATAGGTTTCACAATTTGCTGAATGGATGTTTTGGCAATACCACAACCAACAAACAAGACACTACCTACTGGTGGCGTACATAAACCAATGCATAAGTTGAGCACCATCATAATGCCAAACTGAGTCGGCTCGATGCCTAAACTCGTGGCTATAGGTAAGAAAATAGGGGTAAATATCAATACCGCCGGCGTCATATCCATAAAGGTACCGACCATTAATAAAATAAGATTAATCATTAATAATATCATGATTGGATTATCCGATAACGCCAACATAGCCGCGCTCAAATCCTGAGGAATATTGGTATAACTTAGAATCCATGACATCGCACTAGATGCCGCAATCAGCAACATGACTACAGCAGTAGTTTCTACTGATTTCAATAATATATTGGCTAAATCTGAAATTTTTACTTCTCTATAAATACCCACTGAGAGTAATAAGGCATAAAGCACTGCAATAACACCCGCTTCGGTCGCAGTAAAAACACCAGATAAAATGCCACCAATAACCAGAAAAATAAGAAATAGTGCCGGCAATGCTGCAAGCCCAGCCTTAAAAACCTCAGCAAGCGTTGATCTTTTCCCTAATGGATAATTATGCTTTTTAGCATAAATGGCACAAACCACCATCAAAGCCGCAGCTAGCAATAAACCTGGTACATAACCGGCGATAAATAGCGCCGCGATAGAAACACCACCACTGGCTAAGCTAAAAATAATCAAAATATTACTGGGTGGAATAAGTAAACCTGTGGTTGATGCGGTAACACTCACCGCCGCACTAAATGCTGGGTCATAACCTTCTTTTTTCATCGCTGGGATCATGAATCCGCCAATCGCACTGGTCGATGCAACAGCAGAGCCAGATATCGCCCCAAACAAGGTGCTTGAAATAACATTGACCATGGCTAAACCACCGGGCAAGGCGCCTAATAAAGTTTTTGCAAATTCAATTAAACGATGAGCAATGCCCCCTTGGCCCATTAAAATTCCAGAGAGGATGAAAAAAGGAATCGCCAATAAAGCAAAGCCGTTGATGCCACCTGCCATACGCTGGGCGACGGTCGTCAAAGCCGGTGTTATATCGATAGTGACCAGCATGGTCGCCAGCGTTGCTAGCCCAATACTGATAGAAATAGGCACATTGGTTAACAATAAAAGTAGAAAAACAACGATTAATAGTAAAATAGAAATATCCATGTTATTTCCCCTCCGCTTGCACTGTTAATGGATCAGATGTTAATGAATCATTTTCTAAGTGCGGCGCAATATATACTTGCCCGGCTAAAATATCTTTGATAAAAACTCCCGCATAAAAAGTGATTAATAAACCACTCGCGGGGATCACCATATAGATATAGCCAATTTTCCAGCCTAAAGACGCTGATAGCTGATTAAGCTCTAAGGTTAACTGCACTAATTGACTGCCGCCATAAACCATCACTGTTAAGGCAAATAATGCCGAAGCCAAATAGCTGAATATGGCTAGCCACTTTTGGTGTTGTGCACTTTGTTTGTCAACCAAGTAACTTAATCCTAAGTGGGCGCGTTGACGATAAGCCCATGCTGCCCCTAAAAGTCCAATCCAAATAAGTAAAAATCGCGCTAATTCTTCAGTCCAACTACTAGGCGAATCGGTAGCAAAACGGGTAAATATTTGCCATGTGACATCAAGTACCATCAGCACCATTAGCGTTATCAGTACAGTTGAGAGTATTTTATCGATAATTTTTATCATGTTTATAAACCTCTATTCTATATCAGCAATTTGCTGTATTAAATCAAAAACAGGCTGACCTTTATAACTGTTATGCATGTCTTTTACTGCATCTTTAAATGCTGCTTTGTCTGGTCGAATAATGGTCACACCAGCTTCTTCAACCGCTTTTAGTGCCGCATCTGACGATGCTTTCCATAGTTTCTTTTGATAGCCAACAGAAAGTTGAGCCGCTTCTTGTACCCACGCTTGTTGTTGTGGATTAAGCGTTTTCCAAACATGACTCGACATTAATAAAATATCAGGCACTGAAGTATGCATATCTAGGGTGTAATATTTAGCAATATTATAGTGTTTTGACAGATAAAAACTGGGTGGGTTATTTTCGGCGCCATCAACCACACCTTGTTGTAATGCGGTATAAAGTTCACCAAATGAGATTGGTGTTGGTGAGCCGCCTAACGCTTCAACCATACGCATCGAGGTTTGGCTTTTCATCACTCTTATCTTTAGACCTTCCAAGTCTTTAGGAGTGCGTACTGGTTTATCTCGGGTATAAAAACTACGACTGCCAGCATCATAATAAGCGAGTCCTCTTAGTCTGACCGATTCACCGGCCAATAATAATTCTTTACCAATATCGCCATCTAAAACATTCCATAAGTGCTGTTCATCACGAAAAACATAAGGAATTGAAAATATTTTCATTTGTGGAACAAAGGCTTCCATTGGGCTAGTCGAAACTTTTGTTATTGCCAATGAGCCAATTTGCAATAACTCCATGGTATCGCGCTCTGAGCCGAGTTGACCACTCGGATAAATTTCGATATCCATGGTGTCATTAGAAAGCTCTTTTAAACGTTCATTCATAAAGACCATCGCTTTATGCACAGAATGTTTGGTATCTAAGCCATGCGCTAGTTTTAAAGTAATATGACCGTTGTCATTACTGCATCCAGATAAATTAATACTTGTTAGTACAACAACAGTTGCTATAGCCAGAGTATTAGTTAGGTTTCTTAATCCTAGTTTCATTATTTATTGCTCCTCCTAAGAGCTACTTAAGGGGACAGACCACTTCGAAAAAAACAACGAAATTGGCCTGTCCAGTTAACACCATAGCATTGCTACTTAGGATCATCAAGATCGCATTAAAGAAATTTCCATAACTTCATCAGTTGCACTTATTTTAAATTGTAGAAATAGGCTTTGTTTTTTTGTCTAACATGTTAAACTGGTCATTCCAATTATTTTCCCTTATGGTATATCATAAGGTATAAACAGCTAGCTTTTCATTTTTATGCTTTGATTATTGCTGAATAATGCTGTCTTCGATATCGACAATAATTTGGTAAAACATAGTTAATTAATTAAATTTTAAAAGAGGAATTTATGGCATCTTCATCAGGTAAGGAACCACGTCTATACCAAAAAGTGGCTGAAAAATTAGTTGCTCTGATAGAATCAGGTGATTACACCGTAGGGATGCGATTACCAGCAGAACGTGACCTTGCTTCGATGTTTAGTGTCAGTCGACCAACGATCCGAGAAGCGGTGATAGCACTAGAGCTAGAAAGTTTTGTTGAAGTTCGCATGGGCTCTGGTGTTTACGTCATTGAAAATCGTAAAGGTAAAAGCCGTTTTTCTGACAAAGATGTCGGGCCGTTTGAACTCACAGAAGCAAGGGCTTTATTTGAAGGAGAAGCAGCAGGACTAGCAGCAACAATGATTACGGATGAAGAATTATCACTTCTTTCCGGTACGCTAGATGAAATGGCATGTGAAAATAAAAATGACATGGATACCCATGAAGCGGCGGACAAGAAGTTCCATATGATAATTGCAAAAGCAACAAATAATAGTGCGATTACTTCTGTTATCGAACAACTTTGGGATGAACGCGAAAGCTCTAAACTGACTAAACGTATGTATGAAAAAGTACGAAATAGCGGGCTAAAACCTTCGGTTGATGAGCATCGAGAAATCTATGAAGCCTTAAAATCTCGTGATGCTAAAACGGCTCGTGATTTAATGCGTGCGCATTTAATGCGAGTGATTGATGGTATTTTAGAAGCCACCGAAGTCGAAGCGGTAGAAGCGGCTCGAAAACAAACCATTAAGATTAGAGAAAGATTCAGTCAAACGCGTAAACTTGGCTGATTAGGTATTAGGTATTATTAAGATTAAAGCCTGTTTGTTCTTTGCAAACAGGCTTTTTTATGTGCAGGAAGTACAGTATATCGAAATTTCAGGAGCATAATTTTGTGTATGCACGGTATGTCAAGGTCACATGGCCGTTCTAAGTCATCTCTACCTTCACGGCATTAGTGCACGTCGATCACAAAGAGTGACGATATACATACTGAAACTGGTATTACAAAGTGTATTTTATGAATAGCAACCTTTAGCAAGTACTCGTCAATTAACCTTTAATCTTCGAATAGAACAACACGTATGTTGCTCAGCTTATCCCTTATTTTTTGTATTACCCATACACGCCTATGTGACCAATTCATACTATTCTCGGATTATACCCTTTTAAACGAAAGAACCTTAAACAACTGTTATAAATTAATAATAAATTTTCATTATGGTTTATCTCAATTTGTATTACTTCAAAAAAATAAACTTACCTTGACATATATGGTGAGTCATGATTATTATTGGACAGACCAATTTGTGATATGGCTATACAATATAAAAATTTTTGTCGTATAGGTATACTTGGCCGAAACGATTATAAATAAAAACTATAAAAACTATAAAAACTATAAAAACTATAAA
>CEWR01086097.1_pt1 | contig 26765 bp, 19 predicted proteins | sample 356321 | NCBI WGS metagenome assembly CEWR01 (sample SAMEA2621551, study PRJEB7988) | marine metagenome | biome: marine biome (ENVO:00000447); feature: mesopelagic zone (ENVO:00000213); material: "saline water (ENVO:00002010), including plankton (ENVO:xxxxxxxx)" | depth 790 m
AATTTTTCTATCTGATCTGGTTTCCCTAGAAACCGACGTCTCCCACGAGTATTCATCATCAGAGGATCAGACAAATCACAACTTTTCTTTGGGCACCGGCGTCCAGTATCACATAACACCCCCGACGCGTTCTTCCACGTTTTTTATGGGAGTCGGTACCCGTGTCAACTCGCGAGGCCAGGCTACAGGAAACGAGAAACGTGAATTCGAGAATGAGCGGGACAAAGACAAGAATCTGGATCGTGATAGGCGCCCACCCACGCCACCAACGCGCGATCCTCGCCCACCTCGAGATGAAGACAAAGATGAGTGGGATAAAAATGACCGGTACCGTGAAGGCAGATCTCCGAACGACACTCAATTTGGGGTCTCAGGAGAGATCGGGTATAAAGTGAGAATCGATGACAGATTGGGCTTACGAGCGAGTGGCTTCTTCTATCATGACTTCCGGTCTTCCAGTAGGGCCGCCAAAAGCAGCCTTGGAGTTGGATTTGGATTTTCCTTCTTCACGGGCGGAACAAGACGCGGGGAACGAAGCCGACGCAGATAACGGACTGGAGTTTATCAGGGTGCGCTAATATCGAGCTGTGCTGCTCTAGGATCTTGCCCCCCTCAGATTCCGACCCCAATCTGCTCAGCCATCCCTAACCCGACCCTTGAACGCACAACTATCAACCCCACACAATGCGTAAAATCATAACCCTCGGAATCCTAACGGCACTGGTCTTAGCAATAGCCAGTTTAGTGGCGAACCGAACGTCTGATCCGCCCCCCCTGACCACTCTCGTCGGTCCTTTTTTCGATGCAGATTATGATGTAACTGCAGAATTTCTATCGTTTCAAAAGGAGAGCCGCTTCGTCCGCCTGGAGGATGGGACTGACCTGGCGGTAGACATTTTCGTTCCTGAAGACGCGGCAGATGACAGCGGATCACTCACAACAAGCTTCCCGACAATCCTAGAGTACACACCATATAACCGCGCCTTCGCTTTGCCGGGTATGGCTTTATGGGAGAGGATAGGCCTCCGTTGGCGTACAGGACTCAAGGAAGCAGTCTTCGACCGATCTCTGTCGCAACCTGTACGCACCATGATCGGCTTAGGGTACGCTTACGTCGTAGTCGATATGAGGGGAACCGGAGCTTCGTTTGGGAGCCAAACACCTCTCATGCCTAGACTCGGATCAGACGGAGCTGAGATCGTGAATTGGATCACCAGCCAACCATGGTCGGACGGGTCTGTGGGAATGAGGGGACAGTCCTACGTGGCCTGGAGCCAGTACGCTACCGCGAGCCAAGCACCTGAAGGCCTTCAATGCATCGCACCGGGGGTCATCATGTTCGACACCTATACCGAAGGAACGAGACCCGGTGGAATAACCACGACTCGATGGCTCTCAGAGTATAGTGATCACCTCCAGGCGTTTAATCTCAGCAAGAATGATCCTGACAATGGATTCTTCCCGGTAGCACCAGTCGTGGATGAAGACGGCGACGGACGATGGATCGATGAAATCCCACTCGCATCGGCCGGCGATGTCACGCTCTTCACTGACGACGACGAACTCCTCTATCCAGACGGACGATCTCGGGAACAACATTACTTGGCTCGAGCCGTAAATGAGCATAAGGACAATGTCTTAGGCCGGCGCTTGCTTGAACCCGACATGCGTTTCTCAGATGCAATCCAAGCGTTTGGAAATGATACCCTCTCCTTCAGTGATACCAGCCCAGGGGCAATGCTTGAGAGGGTAGCCGCATCCGGTGTCTCTATACTAAACCTGGGTGGATGGTTCGATGGTTTCCTGAAGGGCACGACAAAGCTCTTCAGCTCTATGGAACAAGGTTCGGGAATGCGGATGATGATCGGACCCCGTTTCCATGTGCCCGAAGGTGTGACCCCCCCCTACCAAGAATTACTCGGCTACGATGGAGACCTGGCATCCGACGTTGTACTTGAAGAAATCCGGTTCTTCGACTGGTGCCTGAAGGGGATTGATACTGGGGTCTCAGAGGAGGATCCGGTACTCCTCTATGTCATGAACCGCGGTTGGCGTCATGAAAAAAGCTGGCCGCTGGAAAGACAAGAAATTCAGTCACTTCACCTTGGACCCTCTGGATCCCTCGCGCCTGACATAGGAGAGCCTGGATTAGATCACTACAACGTGGATTTTGAGCATACTGCCGACTTCGGTTCCAACGCCACAAATCGCTGGATTCTGATGCGATCTCCAGACTCGCTCATGGTTCGAACAGAGTTAGATGAACAAACGATATTCTATGAAACAGAGCCGCTGGACACTGAGTTGGAGGTCACAGGCCATCCAGTAGTAGATCTCTGGATGAGTGCGAATCAACCTGATGCGGACGTATTTGTGTATCTGAGTGACGTAGCACCAGACGGGACAGCGAACTACATAACGGAAGGTCAACTAAGAGCTGGATTCCACATAATGCAGGATCCCACACTACAAACCCAAGGCCTCCGACCTGTGCGTCCTGAACTTCCCTGGCATGGATTTCGGGCCGGAGATTATGACGCGAATGCGTTTGCAGATGACCATATTGTTAACCTCCGCTTTGATCTTCAGCCCACGAGTTGGGTCTTCACTAAAGGGCACCGTATTCGAATCTCTATAGCTGGAGCAGATGCGGGCAACTTCGAGTTGCACCCGGATCTCTGCGCTACCGGTGTTGCTGAGCAATGCTCGGCCACAACACTTACCTTACACCGAGGTACCGTTTATCAGTCTCGGATTGAATTACCCGTAATCCCACTTTCATAATGAGAACCTTCTGCAATTATGGGTCGCTAATGGAAACCATAGTCCGGTTAAGATCCCACACGTTGCCACTCCTCTTGCTCAGTCTACAGCTGAGTGGATGCTCAACCTGGCAGCCTCGAACTGTGAGCCCGCAAGCGGTGATCGAGATGGAACAACCCTCACGTGTGCGCGTCACAATGGAAGCTCGTGTAGTCGAGGAGACGAGTCCTGATCTGGATCGTGTAGCGCTCAGAGACGAAAATGAGCTGGTACTTAGCAATCCCACTGTGGCCAACGGTATGATCATCGGTACCACAGACGCCGGTCCGGTAGCCAGAGTTGTACTTGGGGATGTTCGCACAATCGAAGTTCAGGAAAGGGACGCTGTACGAACTGGTGTACTCGCGGGTGGAGTCGCACTGGCTTCCACTCTCTTTGTCCTCCTTCTCTCGACTCTTTCTGGCAGCTGACCAGGCAATCGGGGCCGTTACTTGCAAGATGACGCGGTGACTAGATCACCGCTGAACGAGAACATCAGATCAACGTCATCCACTTAGGTGTGTTCCCGTTCCAGGACTAGAGGCTCTACTCACATAACCATCCATGCTTAGGTTACCGCTATCCACATTCCCCGGATGACGGACTTCTGCGAATACTCTATGAGCTTGGGCCTGAATCTTATTCCTCTTTGCCGACACCTCTTTTCGTTATTCATCGCATTTACTGTCGCTTTTCCTCTGCAGATTGCTGCACAAGTGGATATCGAAGCACTCCGGACTGAAGATCCAGAGATGGGGTATTCAGGCTCTATCGGTAGCAACGTGACTGTCCGGACAGGAAATGTGGATTTCATTCAATTTGGACTAAATGCTCGCCTATTCCACGTCAATGACTTGGCAACCACACTGGTGGTTGGGAATGGGGGACTTGGACTTTTAGGACGAAGCCGTTTTGCATCGTCAGGACTGTTGCATTACCGCAAGACCTACCTCTACAACAGACGAATCTCACCTGAGTGGTTCGGCCAACTGAACTATGACAGGTCTCAGCGGCTCGACTTCAGAATGGTCCTCGGTGGAGGAGCTCGGACCGCATTCGCAAGCGGAGAGTGGGGAGAATTCGGCATGGGTGCTTCCCTTGTTCTCGAACACGAGGCCCTAGATCTCCCGGAAGATGCAGTACACCCGGATAATACGAATACAGTCAGATGGAGCAGTTTTCTCACGCTGCGCGTGGTACCGACCGAAGATCTTGTGATTACGTCTACGACCTACATGCAACCCGCTTATAACGACTTTAGTGATCTTCGAATGCTCGGAAAAATTCGTATTGCAACGCCCGTGACTGATGAGTTAGCGCTCACGGTATCGTTTAATATGCGTTACGACAGCGGACCACCGGACGGCACCTCGGCTCTGGATACCACACTGAGGACAGGTATCGCCTACGTTTATTAGACAGCCGTCTAGTTGCCGGCTGCCCTTACTGGGAAATTCCATCCCGGAATCTCAGACTCAGTTCTACCAGCCATAACTTCGGCAATGCGTTCTACGATCGCAGGATGGTCAGCAGATACATCACTCGTTTCTCCTAGGTCACTGGACAAATCATACAGTTCGATCGGTACATCAGCAGAAGAATGTCCACCGAGTCGCACGCCCTTCCAGTTACCCATACGAACAGCTTGTGCACCGTCCCATAGCCCATGGTACTCCCAGTAGAGGGCTTCATGGTCTTGTTGCCGGCCGGTGCCTAACAAGGTAGGGAGCAATGAAATGCCGTCGATATCATCAGGTGCGACACCACCTGTTAGGTCAGCGAGTGTCGGGACGATGTCCCAAAATGCCGACACGTGTTCACTGGATGAGCCAGCCTCGATCATTCCAGGCCAACGCGCGATAAATGGCACTCTGATACCACCCTCGTAGACGGAACCCTTTAGACCGCGAAGTCCCGCGGTGCTCTCGAAAAAAGAAGCATCAACACCTCCTGTGTAAGTGGTGCCGTTGTCACTTGAGAACATCACAAGAGTGTTCTCAGTGAGACCCAGCTCATCTAACAGGGCTAAAAGCTCGCCGATATGCGCATCCATACGCGTGATCATTGCAGCGTACGCAGCCTTCGGCCTTTGGTGTGGTAGATATGACTGATCACCTATATACGGAGCCTCCTCCCATGCACCGTCATATTCAGTCAACGCAGAATCCGGGACCTGGAGTGCGAGGTGCGGAATCGGGAATGGGAGGTAGAGGAAGAAGGGCTCATCCTGGTGCGTATTGACGAAGTCCAGAGCCTCTACTGCCATAAGATCCTGGGCGTAGTCTTGCCCAGTGAATCCCTCATAGGAGGCAGGGTCATCGGGGTTCCCCTCCAGCCTTTGATGTGGCGAAAAATACTCGTTAGCCAATGTGTCCCAGACCTGATTCCGCCACAGGTGCGTCGGGTAGTAGTTATGCGCTTGCTTTTGGTCCAGGTAGCCGTAGAAAAGATCAAAACCCTGCTCGTTGGGGATGCCTGAGGACCCCGGCCCACCGAGGCCCCACTTCCCAACTGCCGCCGTAACGTACCCGACTTCCTGAAGCATACGGCCTAGTGTAAAAGAGCCAGCCGGAAGAGGCATTTGACCGAACTCCTCGCTATCTAGCCACCCGCCAAGCTCGAAGTTGTCCTTGATAAGTCCATGACCTGTGTGTTTGCCACTCATCAAGGTTGCACGTGACGGTGCACATACAGGGCTACCCGAATAGTGTTGCGTGAATCGCATCCCCTCCTGGGCCAGCCGATCAAGGTTGGGAGTCTTGATCAGCGTCTGCCCATAAGATCCCAGTTCACCGTAGCCAAGATCATCCGCCAAGATATACACGATGTTCGGCGGCGACTCATCTAGTGAGACAGTCTCAGAACAGGCCATCAGAGCCATCGATAGAAGAGCAAGAAGCTTGGGAAATCTAATGATTTTACCTGCTTTGTTAGTGATCAATGCGATACACCATATTTCTGGACTTAGGTCTTAGGAGATAGCTCATAAGGTACGGCATGCACACGGGATATACACAGGGATACCGTTCGACTGGCGTGTTTGAGAACTAGTGTCGCATCTTAGCTGCCGTGCAAGACCAGAAAAGGAGAAAGACCCTGAGTTTCAGATTATACATATCGGCAGCTGTTATCGTGCTACTCGCATGCTCCGACACGACGGAGGCGATGACGAGTGGAACTGAGCAAACGTCCGATAATGACTTAGTGCAGGTGCCGCAGGGTTTTGAGGTATCGATTTTCGCCGAAGGCCTATCAGGCGTACGGATGCTCAAGTTGGGTCCTGATGACCGCCTGTATACCGCACGTTCTTCAGCCGGAGAGATTCTACGTTTTGATTTGAATGCAGATGGAACAGCTAATGGCAGTCCAGATGTCGTCGTATCCGGACTCAGTCAGCCGTACGGGCTGGCGTTCCACGAAGGAGACCTCTACATCGGCGAAACCCATCAGATCATTCGCTTGACCGGACCCGGGTTTACTGAAGAAACCGTGATCATCCCAAACCTCCCGACCGGAGGCCACTGGACTCGGGAGATTGCGTTCGGTCCCGACGATCGGCTCTACGTCTCGATCGGTTCGAGCTGCAACATCTGCGAGGAAGCTGACTCTCGGCGCGCCGCCGTGGTCAGCTACGAGGCAGACGGATCTCTTGAAGAGACCGTCGGCGAGGGGCTGAGGAACTCTGCCGGACTCGCGTTCCACCCCGAAACCGGTGAACTCTGGGCAAGTCAAAATGAGCGCGACAACCTCGGGGACGATCTTCCAGCAGAGGAACTCAACATCTTGGTGCCTGGTGGCCCTATCGAACACTACGGATGGCCGTATTGCTATGAGGATGGGTTGCCGAATCCTGAATACCCGGACGCCCAAAGGTGCGCGGGAAAAGTAGGGCCTGCACTGGAGATGCAAGCGCACTCCGCACCTCTCGGGGTGGTCTTTTATGACCACGAGCAGTTCCCTGTCGAATACCGTGGTGATCTGTTCATGGCCTTCCATGGATCCTGGAATCGCTCAGAACGGACCGGATATAAGGTGGTGAGAGTCGAGGTCGAGGACGGTCAGCCTATTTCGTACGACGACTTTGCCACTGGCTGGCTTACCGAGTCCGGGACCGTCGCAGGTCGGCCGGTAGCGGTCGAGGTTGGACCTGAAGGAAGTCTCTATGTATCGGATGACGGCACAGGTCGTATCTGGAGAATCAGATGGGTGGGATAGTAGATCAAAGTTTTAACACTGGTATGCTCTTGGAGAGAAATAAGATGGCGATGTTCAACGAAAGCACTCGACGTGAGTTTTTGGTTCAACTAGGCGGGCTAGGTGTGCTGCTCGCTCAACCACAGCTCGCCTTCGGACAACAGCCGTTGCCCACGAGAATGATCCCCGGGACTGATGAGTCTTTGCCAGTCATCGGCTTAGGATCATCGAAGCCGGTCTTGGAAATTCCAACCGAGGGCACGGAGCCCGTAGCCGCAGTGATACGCATGCTGCTTGAGCACGGCGGTCGCCTTGTGGATACTTCGCCGAGAACCCCAGACATCGATGCCGAGTTTGGGCGTGTACTTGCTGAGCCCGATATACGAGACGGCATCTTCCTCGCGACAAAGATCAATACACCCAGTGAGGAAACTGGTATCCAACAGCTAGAGCAGACTGAAAGACTGTTTGGTCGCCGCACCATAGATCTAGTCCAAGTTGAGAGCCTCAGAGGTCTCCAATCTCACTGGCCGAAGCTTCAGGAGATGAAGGACTCGGGGACAGCACGTTATATCGGAGTCACGGTCTCATCCTATAGAAACTTCGACCGACTCGAAGCGTTCATGAGAACAGGATCTCCGGATTTCGTGCATGTCAACTACTCAGTGATTGAAACACGCGCCGAAGAACGGATTCTTCCGCTTGCTCAGGACCTTGGCATGGGCGTGATCATCAATAGACCGTTTATGAACGGCATGTATTTCGGTCAGGTCAGCGACCGCGAATTACCGCCCTGGACCGCGGACTTCGACTGCGTGAGTTGGGCGCAATTCTCGCTTAAATACATTCTCGCGCACCCTGCGGTCACTTGCGTGCTGACTGAGACGACGAACCCGGAGCACATGGAAGAGAATATCCAGGCCGGCTTCGGACGTGTGCCTGACCAAACCGCGAAGCAGCGGATGAGGGAGGTGTTTAGCCGCTGAGTCCGAAGGTTTAGTGTGGGACTGAAGCACGGGGATACTAGCTCCTAACACATGGTGGGTACGTCAGATTCTCATCGTCTTCAAACCATTCACCACACTCTATCCCATCTTTGAAGGTGCCCTTTGTCCACAACCGACCGTCCTCGAAATAACTCTCATAAGGTCCATCCAATCTGGTTCTCGGTCTTTGTTCTTCTAGCTCTGCTTGCGTCCAGATTTTGAATGCACCCTTCCTGTAGAGTTGACCGTTGTCATAGAACGTCTCGAACAACCCCTCGAATCTTCCATCCCTGAACATCCCTCGCTCATAGACACTGCCGTTCTCGTAATACGATTCGTATGGACCCGTGAACGGTTCACCAGTCAGGGGATCGACCCAAATTCGTCCCTCAATATCGAGGGTATTCATATCCCTTGGTTCCGGCGCTGTTGGCCTGCACCCCAGAACTACTAGGAGTACTACCTGGAGAACAATCCTCATCCAGATCCTCTACGAGTATCCTGAGATCCTGGCAATCGCATGCGCTGCCTCTGCCACGATCTCAGTATTGTCCCTTGCGGTACTGCCATCTGCTAACTCGAACGTGTCTTCGAGACCTGCTCGCGTGTCGTAGCCGCGTCTTGTGGCCTCCTCAATCAGAGGCCACGCGGTTGCTCGAAATCCATGAAGCAGACGAGGCCGATCAACTCCGGCAGCATCGAGCACGGCCTCCATCTCTGCGACGTTGCTCAGGGCGTCTTCGAGAACGCGGTTACGTGGCTCCATCATGAACCTAAGACAATCACTGCCGAGTCCACTCTCGACACATGTTGCGGCAGCATCGGCATTGAATAAGCCCGCCTCAACCCCAACACCGTTCTCGATCAGCAATTGAGCGAGTGCGACCGAACCGGGTTCATTGAAGTTTACCGATGCAAAATCAGGCAATACGGACCACATGCTCACGATCTCCTGACGCCGTTCAGCATCACCGACAATCCCAAAGTGGGTGCTGATACCGATTGGTGTGGACGGGATTATGGAACGAACCGTGGTCAGGACACTGGCGATATCTTCTGATCGCAAACTTTCGTTCACCTCGCTATCACGAACGTGTATGTGGATCGCACCGGCGCCAGCCTCTACCGCATTCTGAGCCGCATTGGCCAACTCATCAGCGGTTGTTGGTAACGCCGGGTGACTTCCAGGCTGGCGCCCACCGTTCAGTGCAGCTTTAAGAAGAAAAGGTCTGATCTGCTCCTGCTGGGTCACGGCACACCCCCCTAGAGCAACGACACCCGCTCCCGCCATAGTGAGGAAAGCGCGTCGTGAGTAATCGGAGCTATGAATCAGAGACATAACTTGATTCTGCTCTTCCTACCTCCTGAACCGCAACCTAGAGGGTTTTATCCCTAGATATAGATCGAAGTGCTGTATGTGCGCAGGGTTCCACCGATCAGGCACTACCCGTCCAGGATTTGAGGATGATACCCGTGTAAGTAATTGCAGTGAAAACACTTCTATCGATAAAGGGTCCCAGAACTCAACTGAGCCTTGTCCACTCCCTGCACCCACCCTACCCTGCCTTCAACCTCTTTTGGCTCATAGAACATCGACGCGGAACTTAGCCATGATCAGAAAAACCATCATCGCCCTGTCTCTTGCCTGCCTAACAGCGGATATGACCAATGTCCTAGCCCAAGATATGCCAACTCTTGGCCCTGACGACTATGACCAGTGGGAAAGCCTAGGCAACGGCGTTCTTTCTCCATCCGGCAACTGGCTTGCCGTATTAATCAGCCGAGTAAGTGACGAGGGTGAACTACGTATCCATCGCACCAACACGGACTCTTTAGTAGTCGTCCCATTTGGTACGCGGCCGGCGTTCAGCAGTAATGGTGCATGGCTCGCCTATGCGATCGGAGTGTCCCCAGATGAGCGAGATGCCGCCCAGAAAGCCGATGAGCCGGTGCACAACTCGATGGGCTTACTAAATCTGAGCACGGGAGATCAGGAGGCAATCGAACACATCGAATCGTTCTCTTTCTCTGATAATGGGGCATATCTCGCCATCGAACGCTACAAGCCGGAAGACAAGGAAAGTGACGGCGTCGATGTCGTAATTCGCACGATGGCTACCGGCTCCGTAATGAGCTTTGGTAATGTCTCGGAATTCTCTTGGCAGGATGGAGGACACCTGCTGGCGCTTACCACAGACGCAGATGGGCAGGTCGGTAATGGCGTGTCAGTCTTTAATCCAAGCAGCGGACAACTCCGTTCTCTCGAAACTGATGCAGCAACGTACCGTAGCCTCTCGTGGCGTGAAGAGTCTGCTGACCTCGCCGTCCTGAAAACCTTTAAGGACGAAGCGTACGAGGACACCGCACACATCGCGTTGGCATGGCGTGATCTCGATGAAGAGGACCGAGACAGCTTTGAACTTGATCCTCGCTCCCAAAGCGCCTTTCCGAACTCCATGCGCATGGTCGAATTTCGTGCACCGTCATGGTCGGAAGATGGCTCGACCCTATTTGTGGGCATCCAAGCCCGTAGGCCAGCAACCGTGTCGGAAGAAGATGGCGAGGAGGAGAGTGAAGGTGACGAAGAGGATGACGAAGATCCTGCCGGCGTGGAAATCTGGCATTCGTTAGATCTCGATCCTGTGCCTCAACAGCGCGTCCGGGAGCAGCAACTCCGGCGGGTAAACTTCCTTTCTGCATGGTCTTTAGATCAGAACAGCTTTGTCCAGCTTGGTGACGATCTCACCGAATTGACGTCTATGGTTGAGGGCGGAAGCTACGTTGTTGGCCGCGACGAGAGTCCTTACGACACAGATGCGATGTTCCGCCAGCAATTCTTTGACCTGTTCGCAATCAACGTTGAGACGGGTGATAAAACACTGGTTGAGGACCGTCTCACCATAGAGTTCGGGGCAACCCCGGACGGCCGCTACATGGTATGGTTCGAAGGAGAGGACTACTACAGCTACGACCTACGCACCGGTGAGAAGCAAAATATCACTGAGAATGTTGCAACGCAGTTCGTGAATCTTGACGTGACGCCGACCCGAGAGCAGATGCCTCCGTTCGGGGTCGCGGGATTTCTCGAGGGTCAAGATGCGATCTTGCTCAATGACCAATGGGATGTCTGGGAAGTCAATCTGGATGGATCCGGCGGGCGTGCACTCACTTCTGGTTCAGATGAGTCAATCCGTTATCGCCTCGTAGATCTCGACCCGGATGCAGATGAATACGACCCCGACGAACCGCTTTACTACTCAACCTACGGTGAGTGGACAAAGCAGGCAGGATACGCACGGGCACGGCCGGGTGACGATCCAGAGATGCTTCTCTGGGAAGACAAATCAATAGGCCGGCTGCAGAAGGCCGAAAACGCAGATGTCTATGTTCTTCGCCAAGAACGCTTCAACGATTCTCCTGACTATTTCGTGGCTGGAGCAGACTTGGCTGCCCCTCGTCAGGTGACCACAACCAACGCGTTCCAGAGTGACTTCTCATGGGGCAAATCAGAACTCGTCGACTATGAGAACGAATGGGGACGCAGGCTTCAAGGTGCACTCTTTTATCCCGCCGACTACGAGCCGGGACAGAAGTACCCGATGATCGTGTATCACTATGAGCTATTGTCTCAGTCGCTTCATCAGTACCAGGTGCCTGATCCCACCAGCTACTACAATGGCCAAATCTGGAGCCATGAGGGATACTTTGTGCTCCGTCCGGACATCGTGTATCGGGATCGACGTCCTGGGCAATCGAATGTGGAAACGCTCCGTCCTGCAGTCGCTGCCGCAGTCGCAACCGGCATGATCGACGAGGAGCGAATTGGACTGATCGGACATTCATGGGGCGGATACCAAACGACTTTCTTCGTCACACAGGATGATCTATTCACGGCAGCAGTCGCTGGAGCACCTTTGACGAATCTTATGAGTATGTACCTCTCGTTCTATTGGAACAGCGGCGGCACGGATGCTCGGATATTCGAGATTAGTCAGGGCCGTATGCAGGTGCCGTGGTGGGAAGACTACGAATCCTACTTCAACAACTCTCCATTGCACCATATCGAGAACATGAACACACCACTGTTGATGATGTTCGGTACCAACGATGGCGCGGTTGAATACAACCAAGGTGTAGAGTTTTACAATGCTGCGCGGCGCCTCGCGAAGCAGATGGTGATGCTGTCCTATGACGGCGAGAACCATGGGCTAGCGAAGAAAGAGAATCAGCTAGACTACCAGGGTCGTATTCTTCAGTGGTTCGCGCACTACCTAAAGGGTGAACCAGCTCCGGAATGGATTTCTAAGGGGGTTCCCTTCATTCAACAGAAAGACGGACTGAAAGCGAAGAGACCCATCGGCTAAACCGGCGCTTTAGAGCCAACAGATCCCGTACTCGGGTATGGTATGACTAAGGCATGAATGACGCCTCGAAATTCGGCAATCGCATTGGGGTTCGGAATCATCGAGCTGATAGCTCAGAACGAACTTTTTGCCCAAACAGCGAGAGTGCTCACGATTCACATTTATGAACTAAGAAGGTCAGCGTAGGAGGACCCACTTGATTCGTGACCCTTATCAGAACAACCGACTCGCGGAGCTAGTCGAAAAAACTACAGGGCTCCAAGCAGGACGCAGAATCCTTCACGCGATAACGGGTACGGTCATATTCCTCGCAGTTACCCAACTGGAACTATCTAAGTCTCTTACAGTCACCGGGCTGTCCGTTTTATTCCTGATATTACTTGCCTCAGATCTAGCAAGACTCCGAGTACCTCACCTCAACATTCTATTCTTCAGGTTTTTCCAGATCTTAGTATCTCCGAGAGAATCGCAGAACATCGCATCTTCCACTTGGTATATCCTGGGCGCGTTAATCGCGATCGTGCTATTTCCCATTTCAGCTGCATTGTCTGGGATTCTGGTCTTAGCCTGGGCTGATCCAACAGCCAGTTACCTCGGACGCCGATGGGGAAGGCGCGCGTTCTTGGGGGGCACATTGGAGGGTACAACAGCTTTTCTAGTCGTAGCCGTCTTGATCCTCTCAGTGCGGCATCCACCATCAATCGCAATCCCTTCCGCATGCCTCATAACACTAGTAGAACGGTCAGCTTGGCCGCTCGACGACAATCTGATATTAGCTCCTGCATGTGCTGGCATTCTGACATTATTGGATTTGATAGTTTGAAATCCAGAGAGCCTATAGTCAGTGGGATCACGCTGATTGCCGTTGTACAAATCAGGACCGAAGTTGAACTTAGATTGAGGGGTGAGAAACTCTGCGTGCTGACTAAGAAGGGGGATGCAGCGGATGATCACGGGGATTGGTGAGTTCGCCCGAGGCATCGCATATCAGACTGTCCAAGGAGCGGCAATGCTGATTCAGTCACCATCGGCCGGCGGGGCCGAGCTTCTGGGCATGAGCGCCTCGATCCAGGGCCAAGTGGTTATCTCTGTCCTCGTCATCATCATCCTGTTTGTCCTTCGCAGAGCATTGTTGGCAGTTGTCAGCAGAACGGTCGAAGATCCGGCATCCCGCTACAAATGGGCGAAGACCTCTGCGTACACAACCTCTCTCATCGGTCTCGTTGTCGTTATCCAGATCTGGTTTGTTGCGCTTAGATCGGTGAGCACCTTCCTCGGTCTGTTGTCCGCAGGCCTAGCCATCGCCCTCCGAGATGTGGTAGCAGACTTCGCTGGATGGTTATTCATACTGTTCCGTCGCCCGTTTGATCTTGGAGACCGCATACAGATCGGCACTCATGCGGGTGACGTTATCGACCGACGAATCTTCCAGTTCTCAATCATGGAGATCGGGAACTGGGTGTCCGCTGACCAGAGTACAGGCAGGGTGATCCATATCCCAAACCAACGTGTTTTTCTGGAACCACTCGCCAACTACTCGGCCGGGTTTCCTTACCTGTGGAACGAGCTAGAAGTACTGCTGACGTTCGAAAGTGATTGGAAGCAAGCCAAGTCACTCTTCAAAGATATCACTACAGAAATCATGAAGGATGTGGTGGCCGAGGCCGAAGGGCCAAGGAAGAAAGCAGACCAGCGCTTCCTGATCCACTACCGTACCCTCACTCCGACAGTTTATACGTCCGTGGAGGAAAGCGGGGTGTCGTTGACGGTGCGCTACCTGTGCCGTCCGCGTGAGCGTCGAGGGACTGGTGAAGAACTCTGGGAGGAGATACTACAAGTTGTCGAGCGAACCGATAACATCGAATTCGCATATCCGACCCAGCGCCGCATTGTCGACTCCCGTTCAGACTGATGGATCAAGCGGGGGACCACTTGGGTCCTCAGTTACTTGAGCAAGGCGGGTACGTCATCTGAGTAGGCTGGCCACCCTCATCGATCCATTCACCACACCTTACACCCATGCTGTAGCTGCCCTTGGCTAATACTTTACCATCGAAGTAGTACCTCTCGAACGAACCATCGAACTCTCCGTCCCTGTATTCGATCTTAGAGTCCACTTGTCCGTTAAAATAAAAGGACTCATGGAGCCCCTCCCACGTACCGCCCCTTAGAGTGCCCTGCTCCCTGATCCGATTAGAGTCTGAAGGAAACACTGAGAACGCGGGGCCAGAGTACGGCACCAGCGTTTCCGGCGTCAGATAGATATCACCTCTCTGAACCAAGTTCACGAGATTCATCGGCTCTTGGGCGTCTAGACCAACCGACCCCACCGATATTAGGACGAGCCCAATAATCAGAGTTCTATTCATAACTTAATTCTGCTTGGGAACCCCTCAGATCCGCAACTTAGCCGGGTGCAAAAATTGTGATCATGATCGGGCGGGCACGTTAGGTTTATGAAGCAGGCTCATCGTGGACCCGCTCACCTCGCGAGTGGGTCGGGACGCAGTTGGAAGTGTACCACCTTACTGGGTGTCCCCATACCGGTCTCGAGGTGGAAGGGCGCTCGCGTGCTGTACGTCGCCCACAGCCCCTTTCCCTTCCAGCCCGCGTCCGGGTCGTCAATACGCCCATCCATCCACTTGGTGTAGAACCCCAGTGGGTAGGGTACGCGCAAGACTACCCACTCCCCGTCACTCAGTGCTAACAACCCTTCAGATTCATTGCCAGTGTTGATTGGTACGTTCTCCCCTAACCCCAGCGTGTTGAACTGATCCACCCACGTGTAGTAACTACTCTCAGCACTGCCGGAATCCGAGAGGCCCTTGAGCTGAGGTAGCGGTTCTGGATAGAGAGTCCAGCCTTCAGGACAGTGTTGGCCGGTCGCGGTCGGCCCGTTGAGCGGGCCCGTGCATTTGCCGCGGTCGAAGCTTGCCATGTGTCCGCTCGCGAGAGGCGTCCACACGACGCCATTTCGATCGATGTCCATGCCACGTGGCGAGTACCCCTGTATCGGTGCTTCCGGGTTTCCCCAGGGTGTCTCATAGATCTCTGTCAGAGCTGTCGTCGCCGGTTCCGTACCAGGATCAAGCCTCAGGATCGCTCCGGGAAAGCCCAACGATGAGCCCCAAATTGAGCCGTCAATAGGATTGTACGCCACACCGTAGTAGCCAGACCTGATCCGCATGTCTTTCTCCGGGTCGAGGGGCTCATTGGGTTCGACATAATCATCGCGTTGGCCATTCCCGTTCGTATCGACGATCAGCGGCGTCCAGCCCTGCGACCTCTCTTCGTCACCGGTCTCGTCGAACATCTTCGTGTTCAGCCAACCGATGACCTGGCCGCCACCGCTCGTCCACAGCGTGTTGTTCTCGTCTTCGGCGAAGATCAAATGGTGCGTGCTGAAGCATGTACTGATGAGCGTCATCTCTTCCGAGACAGGGTCGTACACGGCGAGATGGCGACCGGCCCTAGTAGTCGGGAAAGCCCTCGCGGATGGATGGTCCGACCCCTCCCGACAGAACGCCGGATTCTCGGCTGGACGAACCCGTGAGGTGAGCCACACTCGGCCGCGTTCATCGAGCATTGGGTTGTGGACGTTAGCCCGACTGTCCCAGATCGCCTCGTTTCCCCAGTAGGGAGAAGGCTCCATTGGGGCACCCGCTGCAAGCGGGGTATCCGGATCACGAACGGGTACCGGTACCTGGCTGGTCATATGATTGACTGGGTCGAGAACCGGCACATAGTCTGCGCTGGCCTCAAGCGCTCCATAGATAGAACCGTAGGGGTTTACAGTCGGATCACGCTTATCGGTAGATGCCTCGTCATGAAGATAAGTCGTCGGATCGGCCCAATCCCATTGAGTAATCACGACGTTGCGCTCCACACCCTCCGGGCGTGGCGGAGCAGGAGGCAGCTCTCCCCCAACAATCCGATCGGTCCAGTCGGCGAACATTTCCAACGCAGCTGAGAGACCCATCCTGTTGAGGCCACCGTACATACTGCCACCCGCCTGCCCGGATCGGATACGACGATCCCATGCCTCTTCCATAGAAGCGAACTCACCCAGTGCTGCCGGAACCTCCCGGGTCGGTTTGTTACCTAATTGATGACACGCCATACAGCCGCCAGACTTCAGATTCCGGAGCCACTCTGCCTGGCTTCGCATAGTTGGTAAGATGCCATTACCTCCGGGGCCCGTGCCTGGAAATTCACTTTTGGCCGGAACCTCGATCAAGGAGAACCAGTACCCAGCAGGATAGTACTGTGCGGCAGCGTGCTCGTCGGGTGCCAGCACCGCCTGCAGGTCCTGAGTCGTGCCAGGTCTCAGGCGGATCTTCTCTGAATCGACCAACCCATAGCCACGGACCCACACGTCATATGTAGCTTCCGGCAAGTCGGGAATGACATAGCTGCCCTGGCCGTCTGTAACGACAGTCCTGCTGAACTTGGTCGGAAGGTCTGTGGTTTCTGCGATGACCCAAACTCCAGCCTCAGGGCCGTCTGGGCCGCTTACAACGCCACCGATGTCATCGTCATCGATGACGACCACCTCACCGCCCTGCTGGCAAGCACTCAATCCAACCAAGAATACGGCCATGAATCCGACGATACAGACAAATACACTTCTCCAAGACCCAAATCTCTTGTTCATAGCACCCCGCTCCCTACAGACAACAGTTATTCGCAAGAGATGTCCTTCGGTGTCGTCGCACCAGAGGTGTCAGGGGCACCATATCGGAGACGCAAGACAGTATTGTATGATCGATCGATGAGCACAGTGAGATAGGACGGCATACTCTACCAGGTTGCGGGTCACTTCCCTGGCGTAGATGAAGACGCGGAATACATCTTGCAGCCAGAACGGTCATGTCGACAAACACCGAACTCATGGCGCGATGACAACAACCACTTCCCTCATCCTAGATCGTCTTCACGATCCGGAAGAACTCGAGTCACTATATAGGCAAGATCCGGAAGCGTTTCGAGAAGCTGTCGACAAATTAATTCGTGCCTCACCCGATTCGATTGTGCTGCAGGTTTGGGGGGCACGCCTTGAATACAATCAAACGATACCAGGTGCTAAGCATGGAACTAAGCTTTGGTATGCGCTTGGCATCTGCCTCGCGGTCGGCGCACTTGTCCGACTCCCAGCTATCGTGTTCGAGGAGTGGTGGTACTACCCGCGGTTTGGACCATTGTGGATCATCTTGGGGCTCGCTGGCTATTTCTTGGCCAGGCGGCCCGATCGTGCACTGCTGATGACCGGTGTGATCCTAGCCGCGATAGCAACCGGTTATGTCAGCTTGCTACCAGCTACCAGACTAGGGGAGGATTGGTACTATACTGATTCAGTAGTCATGGCGCTGATTCACCTACCGATTGCATTGTGGTCCTATCTCGGGTTGGTCTTTTTGGGGAATTCTTGGCGAGATGCGCGCGCTCGGGTTCGCTTTCTGCACTACAATGGCGAGTTGGTCATTCTCACCAGCGTGGTCGGGCTTGGTGGCTTGGTACTCAGCGGTCTGACGGTAGCCTTGTTCCAATTGATCGACCTCAACATCGAAGAATGGTATTTTCCTAATGTTGGGGTTTTCTGTGCTGTCGCTGTACCAGTAGGCGCAACATATCTATTCGATGCCGTGTTTGATCGACGCACCGCAATCGCGCCCGTGCTAGCTCACGTTTTTGCTCCCCTTTTTCTCATAATGATCGTCACCTATCTGGTGATTGCGTTAGCCGAAGGAGCAAACCCGTTCATTGATCGATCTTCTTTAATCACTTTCAATGGTCTGCTACTACTGGTCCTCGGCATCTCCATTTTTTCATTGGTGGAACGAAAGAGAGAAGCGGGTGTCGGGTTGATTGATTATATCAATCTCGCACTCGTTAGCTTGACACTCGTGATCAATGTCATCGCACTGTCGGCCATCCTATACCGGGTCGCTTCTTTCGGATTCACGCCAAATCGCGTGGCCGTGCTCGGAGTCAATGTAATCGCTCTAGTGCATCTCACGTGGATATTGGCGACCTATATTGGCTTGGTCCGACGTAAAGTCGGGATTGAAGCAATGGATTGCGTCGTTGGGAATTACCTCCCCGTCTATGGTGCCTGGGCAGCCGTCGTAGCGTTTCTTCTACCGGTGGTGTTTGGGTTTGGTTAGTAAAGCGGCCCCGTCTTTGGGAACGGGACCATTTTGGTAGATTCAGGAATATCAGGATTATCAGAAAACACGCCTACTGAGAGAAAATCTTAGATGAGAACACGGGTCCCTGTAGCACGGCAGCTCATAGCCACACTCCTTATCGCGCTGCTAACGGGTTGCCATAGCTGGCAACCTACGACCGTCAGTCCACGCACAGTCATCCTCGAAGAGCTTCCGTCCGGGGTGCGTTTCAGACTGCCGGATGGAGATACTATGATTGTCATGGACCCCCTAATGAGAAATGACTCCATCCTCTCTACTGAAGCTGGAACGGTGCCAATAGCATTACAAGATGTAAGCGGACTCGAGGTGAGGCGCTTCAGCACTCGGAAGACAATCGTATTCGCGGCCGGCATCTTAGGGGTCATGATAGGCTGGACCCGCTGGGCCACTAATCGCAGCGGAGGAGTCGATCCTGGAGAACCGTCCGTGCCGAAGGTACCGGTACCCGGAGGATAGCCGAGATAAGATGCGGAGGCAGTAGACGTACGCTAAACTGCGACAGATCACTCCCAGAGCATAAGGCTATGAGATCACGGTTGCCTTACCCCATGCGGTGCACGGTCAACGCACTCAGCCTTGCAATGTTAGGCTGTCTTGGAGCATGCTCAATCATTCCGAATCCATTCAGCCAAACACCATCACCGGTGAGTCATGATGGTGAGCAGCGAACATCCCGGGATGAGCTCTTGCGCGAAGAGATCCTTCGCGATGGTGAAGCAGACCCAACCGCATATGAACTAATACAACGTCTGCGCCCCAATTGGCTTCGAGCCCGCGGTCAGGTTTCTTTGGGATCCCCAGAGGCGTCTTATGCACTCGTGTACATGAATGATGTTCTGTTTGGAGGGCTCATGACGCTGCACCAGATCCGGCCGAGTCAGATACAGAGAATGGAGTTCATCAGAGGCATCGACGCGAGCATACGTTGGGGTACTGGACACACGGCTGGGGCAATCAGCATCCTGACGGGAGGCTAACCAACCGGGGATCTTCGGACCCGCTTGGGGCTCATAGAAGAGTGGGGACGAACCCGCATCCGGGTCCGTCCCCACTCACTACTCCAAAGAACCTCTGACCGCGAGGTTCCGGCACCAACCTAGGTAGGCGCCGATCAGGTTTTCTCCCTAACCGATATTCTCGTTATTCTGGAACTCGGTAGCCGGAAGTTTAAAGCACAGGTCATTTCCGAAAGTGTCTCCAAACGGTGAATACGTTCCGACAGCTGGGACGAGCGGAATGCTGTAGCGCGTTATGTCGTAGAGGTGATGGCCCTCTAAGAACATTTCCGCCGACCGCTCGTAGACGATCTGATCCATAACCTCTTGGGCATCAGTACTCGCAAACGCTGGCAGGCCTGCATTCGTGTGCAGTGTGTTAATGATCGTAACCGCAGCTGCGAGATTCCCAGCAGCATGCTCGGCCTCAGCCTTGATAAGCTGTGCCTCTTCCCAGGTAGCTAGCTCAAGAGGGCTACTCACAGCAGGGAACTTATCCGCTGTCCACACCACAATGCCCGTGGTCGGGTGTGCGACTCCTGAATTGGTCACTGCTATCCGTGGATCAGCTACTCCTCCAACCATCTGGTCCTTACGCGTATCCGCGATCGTCACACTGTTATAGTCGTGATTTTGTAACCAAAGTGGGTTCTTCGTGACACTGGCGTCGGCGGAGAACTGCAGCTCGAACTTAAAGCCAGCTGGTACGTTAGAAGCGACACTTGCAGCGTCACTCGTCTTACCAAGGTTTAGAAGCGCCCTGGCTTTACCAACCCTCGCCGCATTCTGGATATCTCCACTGCCGCCTGAAATTGCTGCGTCGAAACGTGCCACAGCAAGATTCCAGGAATCAGCTCTGGTCTGCTCAGGTCCCCCATCGAAGGCAACAGAACACATGGCTTCACCAAAGAGCGTGTATGCATATCCTGCATACATGGACACCTCAGCCGTATATGCTGCTTTTTCAGGCACATCCGACGCAGCCCACTCGGTCAGGTTACCCAACGTATAGTCAGCGATCCAACGCGCCCTTGAAAGGGGCTTGTACACCGCCGGTTGGCTACTCCCGCAGTCAGCGTTCGCGTACTGCGCCCCGTAACCACTCGTGTCGTGGTTCCGTGAGTCCCAGATGTTTGTGACGGAGTTGTTCGAGGCGTCAGCCCACTCCATCCCGGTAAGGGCACTCGCCGCTGCATACCAGGCAGCAGCGCAGCGCAATTCGTTGGCCACACTACTGACCAGCAATCCAGCCGCACTCGGTTTAGTCAAATCACTTGCTACGACCCTCGATGGAGCATCCACGCTGAGTAAAGAATCAAGCGAGTCACATCCTCCTAAAACGAGAACCGAGCCAAGCGCGAGAGCGGCAGTGAAACGGACTACTGTCCTGGATCCGTATGCACCTCTGCTCATGTGGGATGCTCCTAGCTTAAAGTTCGTTGATGTCTTTTTCATGATTGTCATCCCCCTATCGATTCAGGCGGATGGTGAGTACCAAAGACGTCAGTGGTGGCACTGCAGAGTCTTCCTGCGGTTCCCTATTTCCACTGAACGTATTGCTGGGATCCATGACCTCTGGATCGTGGTGTGGCCATTCCTGCCACTCAGTCCAGATCATCCCTAGATTGCGTGCACCGAGGGTGATCGAACCGCGATTTGAGCCAAGCATCTGAGCCCATTCACTCGGCATCTGGTACGTTGCTGATAACTCCCTCCAGCGTATGAATCCAGCTGGATTGACCCATAATGCGAACTCGCCGCTGGAACCGAACTGGGCTTCAGCAACCAGCCTGGGATCGTACTCCTGTGGATAGAGATTCATCCGTGTCTGGTGGAATGCTGCATACCTCCACCAACCCTGCAGATCATATTTTGTCTGACCCATCTTGGCCTGAATCAAACTCGATATCGTGAGCCGGTCTCCTATCGAGAAGGAGTTGGAAAGAGAGGCTTCGAGCGAAGGATCCGGGTGTCCCTGATAGATCCATGCAGCCTCATCACAAGCAACCTGAACTCCCGATCCATTCGGGATTGGTCCCTGGCCTGGCCCTGGTGAAGCATCACAAGTCATGGTTGACTTGTCGATCTTGTCAGTACCAGCTATGAACTGAGCGTAACCCACTTGGGGGGCGAAAAGCGATCCAACCGGATAGCCCACTTGATGTCGTGTCGACCACCCCAAAGACAGGTAGCCATCGTCGCCTTCCTTCAAACCAAGATCTGTGACCTCATTCTTGTTGGTGCTCATGTTGAGGTCCATATCCCAGTCAAAGCCTTCGCTTTCGATGATCCGAGCTCCGAGTCCAAGCTCGATACCTCGGTTGTTGATCTCACCGATGTTCACAAACTGCCGGCCCGTGAACCCGGTGGAAGGCGGAACATACCGCGCCACGATCGCATCCTTGGTTGTCTGATCGTAGTACGTGAAATCAACGGTCACACGACCATTAAATAGCGTGGCATCAAATCCCGCTTCAACCTCCACGCCCCGTTCCGGTCCAAGCTCACTGTTGCCTGGTGACAACGGAGTCACCGTCGCGCCACCAGTGGGTGAGAGGCGGGTGGTAAAGCTCCGAAGAGCGTCGAACGCATCAGGCTGCTGGCCGGATTCGCCGTATGCAGCCCGAACGCGTAAGGCGTCATTCACCACAAATGATGAGCTGACCTTCGGGTAATAGACTAGAGAGAAGTCTTCACCAAACGAACTGTTATCGTCAGCCCTGACCGCTCCCGTAATAAAGAAACGGTCCTGCCAGCCAAACTGCTGCTGGAGGTACACGCCAACGGTGTTGTTCTCGATGAGACCGTCTGACCCCGTCACATCTTGACCTGTAGCACTAACAGCTGACAGCCCTAGCGCCGGGAAACGTCTCCCGGATGCGGTGAGGTCCTTAATGGATTTGGTATAGACCTGGAAACCAGCCGACGTGGTTGATGCCAGGTTATCCGTTAATGTTTTTTCACCAGTCGCGGCATAGTCGAACGTAGTATAGGCAACTGATTCCCGATTTATCCTTCTCCCGCCAGTTCTAGAGCTAGAGCTATAGTACGGCGCAAAATCAGGCCCCAAGAACGCATCCAGATTATCCTCGGCCTGGTTCGTCAGATCCGTACCGAAAGTCAGTCTATGCGTTAACCAATCGAAGGGCGTGTGAGTTGCCGTGAACCCCGCAGTCATACGGTTCGCATTGTTATAATCAAAGTCCCTCGCTACTCGAGCCTCCGGGATGCCCCGGCGGTAGCAGCGACGATCAGGAACGCGAGCACAATCGGCTGGACCTGCATAGACCGCCTCTTCATACGGATAGTCACTAGGAATCCGCATACGAATGAGCCCGAGACCAGCGTTCGCAGACAGCGTGATGTTGTCACTCGGCTGAGCGGTGAGGTTGATTCGACCGTTGTACTTGTTCGCCCAGCTATTCTCGGTCACACCATCATCCATCGAGGCTGACCCGGCGACGAAGTAACGGAACCGGTCAGAGCCACCAGAGACATCTATTCCATAATATTGAGTGTGACCATTGCTGAAAATCAGGTCCCGCTCAGTCTTATTTTCCAAGATGTTGAGCGACTCGATCTGGCCAGTATTCGGGTTCACTCCCCAGTTGGTGGGAGTACGACCGGCTGGGTCGCGGAACCACTGGCTTCCCTGGCGCATCGTGAAGTTCCATTGTGCCTCACCGACAGCGCCCTTCTTCGTCGTGATATTGATGACGCCGTTAGCGGCCTCCGTACCATAGAGCGTGGCAGCTGCCGGACCCCTGATCACCTCCAGACTTTCAATCATCGCAGGATCAAGGTCGTCAATCCGGGAGACATCCCTGCCCCCACTTTCCATGCGGTTGCTCGCTCTCACCCCGTCGATATAGATGAGCGGCCCATCATTCACGAGCCGCATGGTGGAACTACCGCGGATCTTGATTGTGGAGGCGGTACCGACGTCACCCGCACCTTGCTGGATCACTACGCCAGGCATCCGGCCACGCAGGAGGTCAGACAGGTTGGTGATGGGCTGCACCTCAGCTATGCTGGCATCCAGCCGCCCGACAGCGTTCCCGATCTCTCGAGCTCTGGATCCCGTGGCAGTCCCTGTCACGAGAATCTCATCTAGCTGGAGAGCCTGAGCGCTAACAGTAAAGTCTAGAACGCCTGTCCCACCTTCACTGACCGAGACATCATTCGTCTCGGTCCTGTAGCCAAGTGAACTCACAGTTACCGTATGCGTGCCCGCTGGAACCCCCAACAAGAGATACTGACCGCTTGCTTGGGTCAGCACTCCGAGGTTGAGTGTTTCAATGAAAACCTGGGCATTGGCGACCGGCGAACCTGTAGCTTGGTCTCGGACAGTACCCGTGATCTGTTGAGCATCTACCTGAAGCGGCGATGCTAGAAGTAGAACTACGAGTGCCAACCACGGAACGGATCTCATTCCATCCTCCACAATAATTTGAACACTTTAGGTACTTCAGCTTTTCATGCACTGCAGGTCCATCGGACCACTGTGCATGAAAGAAACATAATTTTAAGCGCTTACAGTTAGCAACTCAGCCATCTTGTGACTGGATACAATCGCAACTTATATGGTATGTAGCATTTCAGTCTTATTTGGCAAATGCCTACGTATTCTAGTTGCCACCACCTCCACGCTGAGCTGACGACATCTGAGCCTGCGTTAACGCACGCAAAGTAAGCGCAACCCTCATGCGTTCTGATTCGCTTAAATCCGCGAGAAAGCTATCCGCAGCTTCGACCCAACCATCATGATCGAGGGCACGAGCAGCAAAGTCCAATGCAGCTAGGATTTTGACTCGCTCCGCAGAAGGCTCGGTAGCCTGAGGAGCTGGCTGACCCGGGCGCGCTCTGGGCGGCACGAGTGCGAACGAGACAGTCCGAATCCGATCTGCGTCCGCTTCATCAGCCATCCAGCACGAACTAGGTGGCGCGACACCCGCAGTAAGGTATGGAAGCCAGAAGTTCAGACCGGCAAATGGGCCGTTCGAAGATGGGATAAACCAGGTGTGCAGCATGTGCAGAGTCCGACCGTCATCTGCGAACTCTGGATGATCATGCCATTTGGCAAGCTCGCTTTCGAATGGAATGGGTATTTCGGTTTCCGGTACATCGACGAAGGCGTAGGCTGCACCGACAAGCCGCTCTCGACCATCAATTTCGACGAACAGCAGATGGTCCGGTGCATTGCGCTGCACACCATCTCTACTGCGGGCCGAGTGCACGTAATGCACGCCCATTCCAGGGATATCACCCAGTGCGGGATTGAATCCAGCAGCACGAGCAGCTTCCGGTGTCTCAAGGCCCGAAACTGCCTCCCGAAGTGCAGCAAATTGCTCTCGATCTACGTTGGGCAATCCAGTCCACGGCGGCGAGCCAAGTGTTGTGCAGCTCACAGCCTCACCTGCATGGCTGTGCCCTTGGTCCGCATGGTCAGGCATCTGTGATAGCGTTGCGCCCGGGGCCATTAACCAAGCCAGGGTCAAGATAACGCTGAATATTGCTGTAGTGCGTGCCATTCGGTGCCTCCGACGTGGCGGGAGTAGTCCAATCTAAAGCTCAATACTACCTGGTGTTAAAGCTCTCCAATACTGTGGTCCGCGATCAATCTGTGTCAATAGATAATTAGGATCAACAACTGATCCCATAATTGCTTAAATCCATGTCAGAATTGAGCTTGCCGCTTCCGGGACTAGTTTGCGGCCAATCGAGTCAGAGCCTCATCCAGATGGCGTCGGTATACTTCACGGTCCTCAGGCCTCAGCCACGCGTCTCTTTGGTCCACTCGCCGCCAGATCTCCTCAATTACTGCAGTCAAGAAATCGGCAGACGCCCTTGATGCATCGTTGGGTGGGGCATCGGTGAAGTAAACCGGTGTGGTGTGCGCGAAGGTGTAATTGTCACCTGAATAGCGTGCCTTACCGCCTCGCGCCCGAACCGCAATCCAGCGAGCGCCATCCACAGGGATCGACTCCTGGGCAGTTAGCTGATGTTCCCCCTCTCTTACAGAGATCGTGTGTGCGACGTCCCCGTCAACGATGATCTCAATCACCTCTACGGGCGCGATCGTCGTGAGGTCCACTTCAACCGTTACTTGGCCGCGGCTACTGAGCTCCGAACCAGGCTCCTGACCATCCACTTCAGCAAACAGTAGCGGGCCATTCGTTGCGACCGTGCGCCCTGCTCGGACTGCCTCGATCCATGTGCGCCAGCTAATCAGACCGTCTAGTCGAGCGTATGTACGCGCTGTTCCCCCCGACGGATCCCGCCAGACATTAGAGAAATTATCGGTGCCCCCGGTGGCCGGTAGCCGAGCCCCGACGTTGAGCATGTGGTAGTACATATCAGCGCTGGCCATCTCATCCGATGCGATGGAGACGATATCGTAGAAATCGCCGCGTCCGAGGATTGTGTGGATGGGGATATCTGACTGAGCGGCCCACTCCGGCGTACCAGGGGTTCCGCTGCCCAGAGTATAGGGATGCATGAAGCCACCGATACCCCTGAGGGCGCGGATACTGTCGAGGTACATGAGCTTCAGGCCATCGGCCGGATAGGGTGAGCCGGAGGTACCACCGATGAGCGGCATGATGAACTCGTTTACTCCGAGCAAGCCAACATGGCCGAACGACCCACGAAACTCCTGAGTGTAGCGGAGGACGTAGTCATCGGTGGACCCAGAGTAGTCCGCTCCCGTCAGGTCGCCCCATCTGCCCATGATCTTGGTCCCATCCATGTGGATCAGATCATTGGTTATGTGCAGATCGTCAGCCCGAAGCTGATCGAAGAACTCCTGTTGGCTCAGCCCGTACCGACCCTCGTGCAGGTCATGGACGTGCGTGTCACCCGACACCCAATTCGATTGACCAGGATCAGAGAGTCGTTCCATCCGAAGCTCAACTGTTGCGGTCCGATCCGCAGGGGCAGAGACAGTCTCGTCAGCCGGAATCCACTCGAAACCCCGCAAGGCCTCAACTCTAACGTCTCCCGCTGGAACGATGACCTCGAACTCACCTGCCGAATGGAAGTAGTGAATCTCGCTAGCCGGACTCACCCGGTGAAAAGCATCCTTCGGCACGTAACCACGTCCGTCGGAGGCAAGGATTTGGATGCGAGCCGGCACTGTCCTGCCATCGGGTCCTATGACCCGTCCGCGCAGGGTTGCCGTCTCGTACAGCGGCGACAATCGCGTCGGAGTGATCG
>CEWR01097338.1_pt1 | contig 26645 bp, 24 predicted proteins | sample 356321 | NCBI WGS metagenome assembly CEWR01 (sample SAMEA2621551, study PRJEB7988) | marine metagenome | biome: marine biome (ENVO:00000447); feature: mesopelagic zone (ENVO:00000213); material: "saline water (ENVO:00002010), including plankton (ENVO:xxxxxxxx)" | depth 790 m
ATACCAAAATCAGTAGGATATCCTGAAAAAGTTAAAGAACTTATGATCGTGCTGGGACAGGCGCGCAAATAACTAGGAGATTTAAATATTGCAATAAAAACAGGAAAAGGAACTAGAGCCATTGGCAATTAAATATTTAATGCAAATAGCTTTGAACTTTTTGTAACTTAAAGTTTATGTTATAATGTTTTTGTAAACATTTCATATAATTTGTTTGTTTATATCTCCATAAATAAGACTTTTAAGTGTGTCGTTATTTCAAGATGGAAGATTTAAGCAAGACTCTGGTCTATTAGAGCTAGTCTTTTTAGTGATACGGTACTAATTTAGCATTTTAAAACAGATGAGTCTTCACTAGTTAACATGGTACCTGTTTTAAAATTCACAATAAAATAATTTTAAAGCTTAAGTCAATGATTTTTAAAAAAAACAATAGCTATATACTACTTTTTTTATCCACACTATTTATTATATACTCATCGTTTTCACAAGAGAAGGTAATAAAGGAGAAAGGAATGGAAGCAATGTGGGGTGACACTTTGGTTAGTGGCGATGCTTTAAAAAACGGTAAAGGAGAATTTTTCGATAAAAGCAATTTCGGAATGTTTATTCACTGGGGTTTGTTCTCAAGTTTAGGGGGTGTTTGGAATGATAAAACATACTACGGAATTGGTGAATGGATTATGAACCCTAGGATGGCGGGTATTCCTGTTGAAGACTATAAACAAATTGCAAAAGATTTCAATCCAACAGGTTTTGACGCTAAGAAAATCGCAAAATTAGCCAAGAATGCAGGAATGAAATATATCATTATCACAAGTAAACACCATGAAGGTTTTGCTATGTTTGATAGTAAAGTAAGTGACTTTAATATTGTTGATGCAACTCCTTTTGGAAGAGATCCTATAAGGGAATTGGCAGATGCTTGTCACGAATTAGATTTAGGTTTTGGTTTTTATTATTCACATAACCAAGATTGGACAGCTCCTGGGGCAACGAGAGGTCCTAAAGTAGATGAAAACGGAAAGCCAGTTACTTTTAAAGATTATTTCTATAATAAGTGTAAGCCACAAGTAAAAGAAATATGTAGCAACTATGGTGAAATAGATTTTGTTTGGTTTGACACTCCGGGAGATATGGAGAAAAAACATGTAGTTGAATTAGCTGAAATGGTCAGAGAACTGCAACCCAAAGCAATGATGTGTAGTAGAATTGGGTATGGATTAGGAGACTATGCAAGTATAGGAGATATGGAAATTCCCACGAAACGTATCAAGGGGTTATGGGAAACATGTGATACAAATAATGATTCTTGGTCATATGCTTGGTATGACAATAATTTTAAATCCTCTAAAGTAATATTAGGTAGGTTGATCGAGACAATTGGAAGAGGTGGTTCTTATCTTTTTAATGTTGGACCAGACGGCTTAGGTGTTGTACCCCGCAAGGGATCTGAGTTTTTGGAAGAAGCGGGAAGTTGGATTCGAAAATACCCACAAGTTATTTACGGAGCTGGACCTTCACCTTGGGACTACAAACTTCCTTGGGGAGATATAACTACAAAAGGAACGTCTATGTTTTTAGCTGTTTCAGAATGGCCTAGAGATGGTAAATTGTATTTGCCTGGGTTAAAAAGTAAAATTGCTTCTGCGAAATTATTAAATGGAGATAAGAAATTAAAAATAGAATTTAGTAAATCTAAGGATTGGATAACTTTTAATATTCCTTACGAAGCTCCGGAAAAAACAATTTCTATTATTGAAGTAAAACTGAAAGGAAAACACAAAGGAGTGGATGCTACTTTAGCAATCTATCCAAATATTGAAACAGAACTGATTACTGAATTCGGAGAGGTGACCAATGCAACGCAAGAGAACATACGTTGGATGGAAAAATTTGGAGAATGGAAACATGCCAATCAAGTGTATCAGTGGAAAGAAGGTGGAAAAGTAAGTTGGACTGTAAATGTTAAAGAACCGGGAGATTATTACCTAGAATTGTGTTATAGTGGTTATGGAAAACTGGTTTGGAAAACAACTATTGATAAAGGTATTACTGTGCAAAATCAACAAGCCGCTACTGAAAAATATGTGTATTATAAAATGGGGATTTTGGAATTCAAAACTGCTGGAAAACACACTATCACAACAACTCTTATTGAAGGCGACAGAATGAAATCAAGTTTAAAGGCTTTAAAGCTAAAGCCTATTAATTATTAAAATAATATCATATGAAAATTGTAACGCTATTTATTCTATTGTTCTCTTCTACTATTTTTGGGCAGGAACAAAAATTCCCAAAATTTAATTGGGATAAGGTTCCAGTTGCCTTTCATTTTGCAAAACGAAGAGGTTTATTAACTAAAGCCGAATCCGAATTTGTAACTTCAAAATCAAACTTCATTGTTTTAGAGAAAGGACATGGAAGCCCAAATATTAAATACACGGAAGATGCGATTGCTATCGAAGCGGAAAACTTAAAGAAGTTAAATCCAAATATGAAGGTTGTATTTTACTGGAATTCATTTTTGGATTATAATATGTACAAAGCACATGAAGTATATAACGAACATCCTGAATGGTGGTTAAAGAAAAAAAACGGAGAGTTAGACTTTAAAAACAGAGGATTAAAACGGTATGATTTATCGAATCCTAATGTGAGGAATTGGTGGACAGATGTTGCAAAAACCAATCTATCTAATAAGTATGTCGATGGGGTATTTATGGATGCTTTTATTCAAGTAGTGAGTCCTTTGAATAAAAATCTCTGGGGTGATGTAAAATACAATGCAATTCAATCTGGCTTAAAAAAATTAATAAAAGAGACGAGAGAAAAAATTGGTGACGATAAACTTATCATATACAACGGGATTCGCTCCACCCCTAAACTGAATGTTGGTAATGGTTTTCCCGACTATACAGACGTTGTTATGATTGAACATTTTGGTAATTTTGAAAGTACTTCAAAGGAAAGTATGTTGTTGGATATTCAAGAAATGGAAAGTGCAGGTAAGTCTGGAAAAATAGTGGTGTTTAAAGCTTGGCCAAGTTTTTCTTGGATTGATAAGAAGGCAATGTCAAAATCGTATAGTGAAAAACAAGAAATAGCAAAAAATAATATTACTTTTCCACTAGCGGCTTTCCTCGCTGGTGCGCAAAAAAATTCTTATTTTATTTATAACTGGGGATACAGAATGGAATTGGGATGCTTAGAGTGGTATCCTGAATTAGATAAACCTCTGGGAAACCCATTAAATGATATGCAAATTGTTAGTTGGGAGCTCTCAAGAGAATACGAGCACGCTTCTGTGCATGTGAATTTAGAAACGAAAGAGGCTATAATTAATTGGAAAAATTAATAATATAATAGTGTTAACAATAGCCTTAGGGTCTCTCTTTTCTTGTGATTAAGGAGCCAAAACCGAATCAAAAAAAAGAGGATAAAAAGAAACCTAATGTGATTACTGATGATCAAGGTTATGAAGATTTATCTTGTCACAGAAATCCGATAATTAAAACACATGCATTAGATGCTTTTCATAGAGAATCCGTTCGTTTAAGGGATTTTCTTGTTGGCCCCAAATAAGTGCGCCTTCTTTCTCTAGTTTAATGACAAATAGTTATGCAAATAGAGTTGGATTTTGGCATACAATTGGTAGCGTTTAAACTCAGAAAAAGTGAAGTAAAGATGGTACAAGTTTTTAAAGAAAACGGTTACGAGATCGCTATGTTTGGTAAATGGCATTTAGGTGACACCTCTGATGCGCGTCCTCAATTCAAAGGTTTTGACTATACGTTAATCCATGGAGGTGAGGCGTTGGACAAACACCAGAATATTGGAATAATGATTATTTTGATGATACATATCTAGAAAACGGAGTTCCTAAAAAGATTAAAGGATATTACACGGATGTTGGGTTCGATGAAGCGATAAAATATATTGATAATCATAAAGAAGAGCCGTTATTTTGTTATATGTCTGCAAATGCACCTCATTTACCCTATAATGTTCCAAAAAGATACGAGAACTTTAATATTCCTGAGTTTCAAAATATTTTTTATGTAATGATTACAAATGTGGATGATAATTTTACAAAGCTTCAAAATAAATTAAAAGAGTTTCAGATTTTAGACAACACGATTGTTGTTTTTATGACCGATAAAGGCACAGCTTCAGGTTACAAAGATGTTGATCGCATGATATATGGCTTTAATGCGGGTATGAAAGGAGTGAAAAATAGTGAATATGAAGGAGGACACAGAGTTCCGTTTTTTATATATTATCCTAATGGAAATCTAACAGGAGAAAGAGATGTTGAAACGCTAACGTCTCATATTGATGTGATGCCAACATTGGCTTCATTATGAAAAATAAAAGTACCTGAATTAAATATTGATGGTTCTGATATCTCTACATTACTTTTAGATGCAAATGCGGCTCTATCTAGAGAATATCTTATTAAAGAATCTCAGAGAGTTCAACATCTAATTATGTGGAGAAAAAGTACTATAATGTCTGATAAATTGAGGTTGGTGAATGGTAAAGAATTGTATTATGTATCAAGTAAATAGCCTGAGGTAGTTAAAAAGATGAGAGCCTTTTATGAACAATGGTGGATTGACGTGTCTTCTGAGTTTAGTAAATCACCAGTTATTGTTGTCGGTTCAGACAAGCAAGACCCTATTGAAGTTACCTGTCATGATGGACATGTTCATGATTCTAAAATTCCATGGAATCAAAATTATATTAGCGTCGCTAAAAAGAATTCAATAGGAGAAATTTTTACCTTAGAGTTTGAACAAGATGGAGCTTAGAAACAAGAAAATAATATTTCTCCAAATGCTAAGTCTATTGTTTTTAATGGGAATTTCACGAAGGAAAAACATTTAGAAATGCACATAAATTTAACTGGTTTTATCTTGCTATGAAAAAAAGTATCATTTCTGACACTGGTTAATTCTAAGAAAAATACTTAGCAAGAACTAATTTATCTTTTGTAGATACACCTTTTATTAAACCCAACATTATTAAATATTTACCGCATTCGAAAACGAACTCGATTACCATATCTCTCATCTAATTCTTATGTATTGAGGTTTGTTTTACCGTGTGTTATTATAATAAATATTTACCTTTATCACATTACCTCATAATAAGAGGTTGCAAAAAAAAAGGAACAACTTTTTAGCTGTACTTATTTGGAACTTTAATACTAATAGTTTTTGGAAAGCCTAAAAAGAGAATTAATGGACCGATATTTTTCGTGCGTAAAAAAAACTTAATGGAATAAAAAACGAGATGAAGTCTAAAACACACAAACAAGGAAACATAAGAGACATAAAAAAAGCAATTACCTTGAATTAAGATAATTGCTTTAATAAAAAGTGACCGCGAAGGGATTCAAACCCCCAACCCTCAGAGCCGAAATCTGATGCGCTATTCAATTGCGCCACGCGGCCTATTTATAATTTTCACTATATCCTATACTTCTTCTTAATTTAAGATATTTCTATGTTAACGATGCTTTTACGATAACAGAAATTGTTTTTCCATCAGCCTTACCTGCTAGTTGTTTTGAAGCCATTCCCATTACTTTTCCCATATCCTTCATGCCAACTGCTCCTGTTTGAGAAATAATAGCTAATATCACTTCTTTTACAGCTTCTTCACTCATTTGTTCTGGCAAGAATTGGGAAATAATTTTAGCTTGTGCCAATTCTGGTTCAGCTAAATCTTCTCTTCCTTGATCTGAAAACAAAACAGCACTGTCTTTACGTTGTTTTACCAATCTCTGAACTAATTTTAACTCTTGATCTTCTGTAAGTTCTTCTTTAGCTCCACTTTCTGTTTGAGCCAATAAAATGGCAGATTTCACTGCTCTTAAAGATTCTAACGCAAGAGTATTTTTTGCTTTCATAGCCTCTTTCAACTTTACCATCAATTCTGTTTGTAAGCTCATATTGTATCTATTTTATTCCTTAGAAGGGAATCTATTATTTCACCTAACTACTTTTTAAAAGAAAACAAATATAATCAAATTATAAGGCCATCAAAATAAAAATCCCGCTCTAAGGCGGGAAATTTAATCTTTAGGGGTAAATATCTTAATCTACATTATCATGTAGAAATGAATTGTTAGATCTCAATTGTATTTCATCATTGTCATCTATACTAAGTGTAGTTCTAGATTGTGTTGTATCAGAAGAGTTTGATTCATTTAAATCTACACCTGCTCTCAAATAAGCGGGCTGCTTTTCAATATCATCAACATTTTGATTGACGTTATTCATAAATTTATGGTTGAAATTCTTCATTTTTTGCCTTCTGTTATTAGATCGTTTTTGCATTTCAGAAATCGTAGCATCTAAAGGTCCTACCTCTTTTGCTCCAATAACATTAATTTCCTCAACAGGAATCTCTACAACCTTTTTCACAACCTTTTTTACAGTAATTTGTAATTCTTCCTCTTCTAAAGGAGACTCAGCTGTTACCTCCTCATGGTCTACAACTGTTATGTTATTAATATCAAAAGTAGATGAATTCTTAATCGTTGGCTGAATATCAAAGTCATCTAAAGTGTAACGTGTAATTTTTGATTCTTCGTTTGAAACTTCAATATGATCACGAACTTCAATTGCATTGATATCCGATTCTTTAGGCTCTTCAAGAGCAAAACGCTTCATTGGTTCCTCAACAGCTTTTGGTTCTTCAAGGATAAGTCGTTTCATTGGTTCCTCAACCACTTCATGATCTACAACCTCTAAACCATTGATAAATTCGCCTGCACTATCTTCAAGGTTAAAATAAACAGCTCCTTTTGACGCTGCTATTACTTGTTGCGAATCTACAATAGGCATGTCAAAAAACAACCCCATCTGCACAGGCTCTTCCATTATTTCTTGAGGCGCTTCAGCTACTACATCTTTTATCACAAATTCTTCTTGGCTGTATGAAGAAATATCTTCTTGCGTATTTTCTCCTTTAATCTCATCAAAAACCACATCTAAGTTTTCAATAAAATTTGTAGTATTTACAATTAGATTAGGAACCTCTTCCTCCTCTTGTCCTAATTCATAAACAATTTTATTTTCTTCTACTGGTGCTTCTTTTTTTCTATTTGAAATTTGTTTTTCCAAAGAACTTGTCTTTTCAAAACTATAAGTAGCTTTTTGCTCATCTTCTAGAGTATGAACTACCTTTTTAATTTCTGTATCAGAAATTTCACATTGTTGATCAGCAGCAAATCCCGTTGCAACTACAGTCACAGCAATTTCATCTTCTAAAGATTCATCTTCACCAACACCCATAATAATATTGGCATCATACCCTGCCTCTATCTGAATATAATCATTGATTTCTCCTATCTCATCTAGAGTAACCTCAACCCTACCAGAGATAATTAACAACAGTACGTTTTTTGCTCCTGTAATTTTATTATCGTTCAATAACGGAGAGTCCAATGCTTTTACAATAGCATTTTTAGCTCTATTCGTTCCAGATTCTTTTGAAGATCCCATAATGGCAGTTCCACTGTTAGATAAAACAGTCTTTGCATCATGTAAATCTATATTTTGTTTGTAGTGATGTGTAATTACTTCTGCAATTCCTCGTGATGCTGTCGAAAGCACTTCGTCAGCTTTTGAGAACCCTGCTTTAAAACCTAAGTTTCCGTATACTTCTCTTAATTTATTATTATTGATAACAATTAAAGAATCTACATTTTGACGTAATTCATCTACACCTTTTTGAGCTTGTTCAGTGCGTCTTCTGCCTTCAAACTGAAAAGGCATCGTGACAATACCAACCGTCAGAATATCCATATCCTTAGCGATCTTAGCTATAATTGGAGCTGCACCAGTTCCTGTACCACCACCCATACCGGCAGTAATAAAAACCATCTTTGTATGCTTGGTTAGTATACTTTTAATTTCCTCTAAACTTTCTATTGCAGCCTCTTCACCAACTTCAGGATTTGCCCCTGCCCCTAAACCAGAGGTAAGAGAAACTCCTAATTGTATTTTATTGGGAATAGGACTATTATCTAGCGCTTGTGCATCTGTATTACAGATAACAAAATCTACGCCTTTTGTGTTTTGCTGAAACATATGGTTTACAGCATTGCTACCTCCACCCCCAACTCCAATAACTTTAATTGTATTGGATTGTGATTTTGGCATATCAAATGAAATGTTATCGAATTCAGTGCTTGGCATAATAACGGGTTCTTTTTGACTATTAATGGTTAATTATTTTTTTTGTAAAGCAGTAAAACGTTGACATTGTGAAAGAGGAGGCTGTTTTTACATTTTCAACAGATACTTTTTACTTTTTTATTTTATATTCTAAAGCCTTTACAACTTTTTTGAGGTACTGCATCATCGTTTCACGGTCTCACCGCATTCCTCATTCTGCGTTGTCTAGAAAATCTCTAAATCTTTCTGAGAATTTTTCGAAATACGATTTCTTTGGAATCGGCACTGGTTTTGGTTCTTCCTTAAGAACCTCTTCAGTCTTTTGAGCTACAACCTCCTCTTCATCTCCTCCAGCTAAGCTAAACTTCTTTCTTTCGAGGTCTTCTTCACGCTGTTTCTTTTCTTCTTTTTCTAGGTTCTCTTGATTTTCTAGCTTTTCTATTCTTTCTTGCTTGTCTAATCCTTCCATCAATAAACCTACTGCTGTCGCAAATGCGGGGCTACTCAATACTTCGTCAGAACCTCCTGCTAGATGCTCGTTTGGATACCCAATTCTAGTATCCATTCCTGTAATATACTCTACCAATTGTTTTAGGTGTTTCACTTGTGCTCCTCCACCTGTTAAAACAATACCAGCAATTAATTTTCCTTTTTGAGTTTCGTGTCCGTAATTTTTTATTTCTAAATACACTTGCTCAATAATCTCTGTTATTCTTGCATGAATAATCTTAGATAGGTTCTTTAGAGTAATTTCCTTTGGCTCTCTTCCTCTTAAACCAGGAATAGAAACAATTTCATTTTCTTTATTTTCTCCCGGCCATGCAGAACCAAACTTCACTTTCAACAATTCTGCTTGTTTTTCTATAATAGAACACCCTTCTTTAATATCTTCGGTAATTACGTTTCCGCCAAAAGGAATAACGGCCGTATGACGAATGATACCATCTTTAAAAATTGCCAAATCTGTAGTTCCACCGCCTATGTCAATCAATGCAACTCCAGCTTCTTTTTCTTCTTGACTTAAAACTGCTGATGCAGATGCCAGAGGCTCTAATGTGATTTCAGACAAATCTAAACCTGTACTTTTCACACACCTTCCTATGTTTTTAATAGACGATACTTGCCCTACCACAACATGAAAATTCGCTTCTAATCGTCCACCATACATTCCTATAGTTTCTTTAATATGTTCTTGACTATCCACTTTAAAGTCTTGCGGCAATACATGAATAATTTCTTCTCCAGGCAACATGACTAACTTATGAACTTGATTGATTAAATTATCAATATCTGCTTCGTCAATTACTTTATCAGCATCGTCTCTTGTTATATAATCACTGTGATGTAAACTTCTAATATGCTGACCAGCAATACCAACAACCACTGATTTAATTTCGTAGCCAGATACATTTTCAGCCTCTTCAACTGCTTGCTGAATAGACGAAATCGTTTGTGTAATATTATTTACAACACCTCGCTTTACTCCAAGACTTTTCGCCTTACCGATTCCTAAAATCTCAAGTTTCCCATATTCATTTTTACAACCAATAATGGCTACGATTTTCGTAGTTCCAATATCTAAGCCAACTGAGAAAGTCTTTTTTTCCATACGTTAATTCTTTGTGCAAACAACCTGGTTGCTGAATTTTAAGTTAATCGTTTTATATTTTCCAACCTCTTTATCTTGAATTACTTCATTGTAAAAAGCTTCTAATTTTTTAAATTTCACATTCAAATCTTCAATTTTTCCAATTTGAATATGCTGATCGTATTTTCTCGTTTGCAAAACATAATCGTCCACGGAATTTTTAACAACTCCAACGACTAATTTTGACAAAAAAGCATCGTCGTTTATTTTCTTTACTAAGGCATAAACATCCGCAATATCTTCATCTTTTACAACTCCTGAGACCAACAAAACTCTAGCAGAATAATTTTTCGACAACGGCATCTTAACACCTTGTTCATCAATATAATAAACCCTTACTGCAGTATTCACTCTTGCAATAGGAGTGCGCTGTTTGATCACTGTTTTCATAGCACCATTGATAGTCATAAAAACTTTCGCTTCTTCGACTAGTGGGTTTTCAAACACAACATTTTCCAATTCATGTAAATTTATCAATGATTTGGGCTGGTTTTTCACCTCTCCGTTTTTTTGTATTAACAATTTATTAACCATTTCATGTGAAAGGAATAAATTGACTCCATTTGAAAATTCAACGACCGATTCTGTTACTAATTTTCGGCCATTCCGCTGAGAACTAAACCCATACAAAAACACCACTACAGCTAGCAAAAAAACACTTTTTATGTAAACTATATACCTTTTCATCGTTTAATTTTTCTAATTTTTTTTGATTCTATATTGTAATTTATTTCGCCAATATTTTTTTAGTAACTTCTTCTATCAAAACACCAATATCCCCAGCACCTATCATCACTACAACTTTAGAATCTGAATTTTCTATTTCTTGGTACACTTTATCTTTATTAACAATTTTTTTATGTTCTGAATCTATTTTCCCTAATAACCATTCTGAGGTCACTCCTTTTATAGGCAATTCTCTAGCTGGATAAATATCTAATAATAACAGTTCATCAAATCGCGCTAAACTCGTTGCAAAATCTTCGATAAAATCATTCGTCCTGCTAAATAAATGTGGCTGAAATACCGCCATCACTTTTTCCTTAGGATACATTTCCCTAACCGCATCTAACACGGCATCAATTGCTGTAGGATGATGAGCATAATCATCAATCAAAACAAACTCTTCTGTTCTAATTTTATAAGAAAAACGCCTCTTAACTCCTTTAAAACTCTTTAACGAATCCGTAATTTCTTTTAGAGGCAAACCATATTGTTCTGCCAAGGCTATTGCCGCTAAGGCATTCGATAAATTATGTCTCCCTGGCAAACAAAACTCAACGTTGTTTTCTAAACTCAAAGGAGTGTTAACAGTAAAACGATACGCTCCTTTTACAATTTCAACATTCACTATTTGATAATCTGCTTCTTCTTCAACAGCATAGGTCAATCCTTCTAAAGGCAATCCTTTACAAACAATCAGCTTCTTGGAAACTCTTTGAGCAAACTCCCTAAAAGAAGCATCCAAAGCTTCTTTCTCTCCATAAATATCCAAATGATCGGCATCCATAGAAGTCACACAAGCAACATCTGGAAACAACTGTAAAAAAGATCGATCGAATTCGTCTGCTTCAACCACAGAAATCTTATCAGCCCCTAATATTAAATTAGAATTATAATTCTCTGTAATTCCTCCCAAAAACGAAGTCGCCTCTGTTCCACACACTTTCATTATATGCCCTAATATAGCAGAGGTTGTTGTTTTCCCATGCGTACCTGCTACACCTAAGCAAAATGTATTTTTTGTAATCTCTCCTAATATTTGAGCTCTTTTAATTGTTCTAAAATCAGCATCTAAAAAGAAATTCAATTCTTTATGGTCTTTTGGCACTGCTGGTGTATAGACCACCAATGTGTTTTCAATGTTTTTAAATGCTTGAGGAATCGAAGTCATCGAATCTTCAAAATGAATTTCAGCCCCTAACGCGACCAAAGAATCCGTTATTATCGAAGGAACTTTATCATAGCCAGCAACCTGTTTTCCATTCGCACAAAAATACTGTGCGATGGCAGACATACCGATACCGCCAATTCCGATAAAATAAATTCTATGTATTTCGTCTAGATTCAATTCTCTTTATTTTTTTATATTCCTACTAATTTCTCTACTTGATCTACAATCGTTTTTGTTGCATTTGGCAATGCCAAAGCTTTTATGTTTTTAGAAAGTTTTGCCTGTAATTTATCATCTGCTATCAAACCAGAAAACGACTCTTGAAACGTATCTAATTCTGTCTCCTTCAACATAAGTGCAGCATCATTATGTACTAATGACAAGGCATTTTTTGTTTGATGATCTTCCGACACATTTGGTGACGGAATAAAAACTGTAGGCTTTCCTACAATACACAATTCTGATATAGAACTTGCTCCCGCCCTACTGATAATAAAATCAGCTGCTGCATAGGCCAAATCCATTTCCCCTAAAAATGCATGTGTTTGAACGCCTTGCTTCTTGCTATATACTTTATATTCTTCAGCATAAAAGCTCCCCGTTTGCCAAATAACCTGAACTCCTTCTTTAGCTAAAAAATCAACAGACTCTGCTATTAGTTTATTTACAGCTCTTGCCCCTAAACTACCTCCAATAACTAACAACGTTTTTTTAGTAAGGTCTAACTTAAAAAAATCAATTCCCGCTTTGCGTTTTGTGTCTACAATTAATAAATTTTGACGAATTGGATTTCCTGTTTTAACTATTTTACTCTTTGGAAAAAACCGCTCTAGATTATCATAAGCAACACAAATAGAATTCACCTTTTTCGACAATAATTTATTGGTTATTCCTGGATAAGAATTCTGTTCTTGAATCAATGTAGGAATCCCTTTTTTCGCTGCAACATATAACACTGGGCCACTAGCAAAACCACCTGTGCCAATAACAATATTAGGCTTAAAATCTTTTACAATTTTTCTAGAATCCCAAATACTACTTAGTAGCTTAAATGGAAAAGAAAGGTTATCTAGCGTAAACTTACGTTGAATTCCAGTGATCCATAACCCTTTGATTTTGTAACCAGCGCTAGGTACTTTTTCCATTTCCATGCGATCTTTAGCCCCTACAAATAAAAACTCAGCAGCAGGGTAACGCTCCTTAATTTCATTCGCAATTGCTATTGCAGGATATATATGTCCTCCGGTACCTCCTCCGCTAATTAATACTTTCATTTTCAAATCTATATTTTTTAATCATGTATCGTTTCATGAAGAATCGATAATGGATTTTCATCCTCTACTGCCAATTCCTCTTCTGTGACTTCATTTGCAGAAGAAACACTTAATATAATCCCTAATCCAAAGCAAGTCATCCAAATTGAAGTTCCACCACTACTTATCAAAGGCAATGTTTGTCCTGTTACTGGCAATAAATTAGTTGCTACTGCCATATTTATCATCGCCTGAAAAATAATTGGAATCCCAATTGAAATAACCAACATGGTTCCAAAAACAGTTCCTGCTTTTTTGGCAGCGACGAGTATTCGCATCAACAACATAAAATAAAAGAACAATACTACAAAGCCTCCAATCAAGCCATACTCTTCTATAATGATTGCATAAATAAAATCAGATGTTGATTGAGGTAAAAAATTCTTTTGAACACTTTTCCCAGGACCTCTCCCGGTAACTCCTCCTGTTGCTATTGCAATTTTAGCTTTTTCAACTTGATACCCTTCCTTTTCATTGGGGTCAGAAAAATTTTCAATTCTACTCTGCCATGTATTTACTCTATTTGACATTACATCAGGAAAAGCTTTCACAGTCAAAACAAATAGACTCAATATTACAACACCCATCCCTAATATATAGAGAATGTATTTTACTGGATATCCACCTAAAAAAACCAACACAAGAATTACAAAAAACACAATTGCTGTTGTAGAAAAATTTGCTGGCAAAATCAATGCCAAGGCAAAACCTACAGGCAACCACAGTTGAATAAAACTTTCTTTAAACTGAATAACTTTGTCTTTATTTCTAGACATATAACGCGCAACATACACCATCAATACCAAAGCTGCCAAAGTAGAAGTCTGAAAACCAACTCCTACAATCGGAACACGAATCCATCTACTTGCATTTGCTCCCCCCATGGTCGTTCCTTGAGAAAGGGTATAAATCAACAATACAATTACTACAGGATACATGATAACAGCTCCTCCACTAAAATAGCGATACGGAATCTTATGTACAGCAAACATAATTGCAAACCCCATCAACAACAAAACTGCATGTTTTATCAAATGTCCAATAGTAGAACCATTTCCAACAACATACACCAAGTTTGTACTAGCGCTATACACTGGCATAAATGAAAAAATAGCCAACATGGCCACCAAGGCCCATATTGCTCTATCCCCCCGAAGATGTTTAAAAAGCGTATTTAATTGCAAATCGTTTTTTTATTTAAATATTACTATTCTCTAAAACCTACAGTTCTCTAATTGCATTTTTAAACTGTCTTCCTCTATCTTCATAGTTCTCAAACAAATCAAAACTTGCACAAGCAGGAGAAAGCAAAACCGAATCTCCTTTACTAGACAAACGATACGCTAAATTAACTGCCTCTTGAGCACTTGTTGTTTCTATCAACAAATCAACAACCTCATCAAAAGCATGAATTATTTTTGCATTGTCAACTCCTAAGCAAATAATCGCCTTTACTTTTTCTCTAACCAATGGCATAAGGTCTAAATAATCATTCCCTTTATCAACACCACCAACAATCCAAACGGTAGGCGTTTCCATACACTCAAGCGCATAAAAAGTAGCATTTACATTTGTTGCTTTAGAATCGTTTATATACTGAACTCCATTAATTTTTAATACCTTCTCCAAACGATGCTCAGCACCTTCAAAATCTTCAAGACTCTCTTTAATGACTTGCTTCCTTGCTTTCATCATTTGGGCTGCCAATGAAGAGGCCATGGCATTTTTAGTATTATGTTTTCCTTTTACTGCTAGCTTAGAAACATCCATCGTAATAACTTCTTTATTTAATATTGTTTGTATTTTATCATTTTTTATGAACGCACCTAGATCTAATTCTTCTTTTAAAGAAAAGGGCACTAATTGCGCTTTCACCTTATTATTCTTCAACCATTTTTGTATTTCAACATCATCTGCATCGTAAATCAGATAATCATCTTTTGTTTGATTTTTTGTAATCAAGAACTTTGACGCGATATAGTTCTCGTATTTGTAATCATATCGATCTAAATGATCTGGTGATATGTTTGTTATAATCGCAATATGTGGAGCAAAATTCACAATTCCATCCAACTGAAAACTGCTTAACTCTAACACATAATTCTCATAATTTTTTGTAGCTACCTGCAACGCAAAACTATCTCCTATATTCCCTGCCATTCCACAATCCAGTCCTGCTTTTTTTAATATATGATGCAACCACATGGTCGTTGTTGTTTTTCCATTCGAACCGGTAATTCCTAATATCGTTGCATTCGTATATTGAGATGCAAATTCTATCTCTGAGATTACTGGTATTCCTTTTTCTCTTAACGCAACAATTAATGGAACCGTATCAGGAATTCCCGGACTTTTCATTACAACATCTGCATTTAGAATTTTCTCCGAACTATGTCTTTCAGATTCATATGCGATGTTATTATTTTCAAGAACTCTTATATACGCTGCTTTTATTTTTCCTTTATCAGAAACAAAAACGTCGTAGCCTTTTTGCAAACCTAAAACAGCAGTACCTACACCACTTTCGCCTCCACCTAGAATGACTAATCTCATTTCAAATTATGATTTACGATTTTTGATTGTTTTTATCTTAATTTCAATGTCACTATGGTCAATACAGCCAACATAATTCCTACAATTATAAATCGAGCTACAATTTTTGACTCGTGATATCCCTGTTTTTGATAATGGTGATGCAAAGGAGCCATTTTAAAAATTCGTCTTCCTTCACCATACCTTTTACGTGTATATTTAAAGAAACCTACCTGAAGCACTACAGATAAATTTTCAACTAAAAATATTCCTGCTAATACTGGGATCAACAATTCTTTACGAGTTGCAATAGCAATAACTGCAATAACCCCACCGATCATCAAGCTTCCTGTATCTCCCATAAAAACCTGAGCAGGATAGGTGTTGTACCACAAAAACCCTACTAAAGCACCAGAGAGAGCACTGATATAAATCACCATTTCTCCTGAATTTGGGATATACATAACATCTAGATAACTAGCAAAAATAATATTCCCAGAAACCCATGCAAACACACCCAGTGTTGCCACAATAATTACAGATGTTCCTGCAGCCAACCCATCTATACCGTCGGTAAGGTTTGCTCCATTTGACACGGCAGTAATAATAAAAATCACAATTGGAATAAAAATCAACCAACCATATTTTTTAGAACTATCACCCAGCCATTCTGTTACTGTAGCATAATCCAACTCGTTATTCTTTAAAAAAGGAAGAGTTGTTCTAATCGACTGAAACTTCTCTCCAAATAATTTTGGAATCCCACTTTCAGTGACCCTTTCAATTTGACTTTTTGGCAACTGCTCTTTCATTGTTACTTCGGGATGAAAAAACAACATTCCACCTACAATAAATCCTAAACCGACTTGCCCAAGAACCTTAAATCGTCCTTTTAACCCATCCTTATCCTTTTTGAAAACTTTTATATAATCATCTAAAAACCCAATCGCTCCCATCCAAATAGTTGAAATCAATAAAATGATGATGTAGATATTATCCAATTTTGCAAATAACAATACAGGAATTAGCGTTGCCATTATGATAATTAAACCTCCCATTGTTGGCGTTCCTGCTTTTTGAACTTGCCCATCCAATCCAAGATCACGAACTGACTCTCCTATTTGCATTTTTCGCAAATAATTAATCACTCTTTTCCCATAGATGGTTGACAACAATAACGAAAACACAAAAGCCATCGAAGCTCTAAATGAGATATACTGAAACACGCCTGCCCCAATTAAATCATAATGAGATTTTAAGTAATGAAAAAGGTAATATAACATCTGGTTATTTTTTAATTTATTGTTTTGTTATTTTTGTAACTCCTCAAGAATTTCTTTAATCATTTCTTTGTCATCAAAATGGTGTTTTACACCTTGTACATCTTGATAATCTTCATGTCCTTTGCCTGCAACTAAAATAATATCTCCTTTTGCTGCTAATTTCACAGCCGTTTTAATCGCTTGTTTTCTATCTACTATTGAAAGTGTATTTTTCACATACTCCTTCGCTACTCCTTCTTCAATTTGCTCTATAATACTTTGTGGATCTTCGAAACGTGGATTGTCTGATGTAAAAACTACCTGATCACTTAACATCGAGGCAATATTTCCCATTTTTCCTCTTTTTGAAGTATCTCTATCTCCACCACAACCAACAACAGAAATCAAACTTTCTTTACCTGAACGAATTCCTCCAATTGTATCTAGCACATTTTTCAAAGCATCTGGTGTATGTGCATAATCTACAATCGTCACAATTCCTCCATTAGAAACAGTATATTCAAATCGACCGCTCACATTACCCAATTGACTCATCAATAGCAACACTTCATCTTTGGCCAATCCAAGATTAACAGCAACACCATAAATTGCCAATAAATTATAAGCATTAAAGTCTCCAATCAAACGAACCCATACTTCTTGTCTATCGATTTGAAGCAACATTCCAGAAAAACTTTTTTCTATGATTTTAACTTTATAATCTGCCATAGATTTCAAAGCATACGTCAACTTTTTAGCTTTTGTGTTTTGCAATAAAACCAGTCCGTTTTTATCATCACAATTCGTCAATGCAAAAGCATCTTTTGACAAATTATCAAAGAAACGTTTTTTAACATCTCTGTATTCTGCAAAGGTTTTATGATAATCTAAATGATCATGTGATAGATTTGTAAACACACCCCCATCAAAAGACAATCCTTCTGTTCTACTCTGATGAATTCCATGAGAACTCACTTCCATAAAACAATGTGTCACCCCTGAAGCAATCATTTTAGATAAATAATAATTTATAGAAACTGAATCCGGAGTGGTATGTGTCGCTTCGAAATTCTGCTCAGCGATACGTATTTTTACTGTTGACAGCAATCCTGTTTTATATCCTGCTTTTTGAAACAAATCATATAACAATGTTGCTACAGTAGTTTTTCCATTGGTTCCAGTAATTCCGACTAATTTTAATTTCGCAGACGGGTTATCGTAATAATTAGAAGCAATCACAGCCAACGCCTGATCGCTATTTTCAACTTTTATATAAACTACATTTGAGTTCAATGAAACAGGAAAGTCTTCACACACAACTACAACAGCACCTAACGAAATTGCTTTCTCAATAAAAAGATGTCCGTCAAACGCACTTCCCTTTTGAGCGACAAATAAATCATCTACTTTGATTTTTCTAGAATCAAAAACAACAGCATTTATAGCAACTTCTTTGTCCCCTTTTTGTTCTAAAACCTGAACACCTTGCAATATGTTTTTTAACGCGATCATTTAACTCAATTTCAATATAATAGTTGTTCCTTTTATAATTCTTGTTCCTTTTCTTATAGACTGATGCTTCACACGCCCAACGCCCTCAAAGACAACTTTTAATCCTAAATTTTCCAATACTGAAACAGCATCCATTCCTGCCATACCTCGTACATTTGGAATCGTTTTCAATTCCTTATTTAAAAGAGCGTAATATACATCAGCATCTTCTGCCAACTCTATAATCTCTGGAGTACTGTCTTCAACCTGTTTTTTCACAGGAGCAGAAGCGTACATTTTTTGTGCAATTTTCTTAAAAACAGGTGCGGCCACAGTAGCTCCATAGTACCCCTTTTTCTTATCTGGATTATGAATAACTACAATACACGAATATTTTGGAGCGTCTGCCGGAAAGAAACCTGCAAATGAGGCTGTATATTCTTTACTTGAATAAAACCCTTTATGAATAATACCATCCTTATCTGTATACCTTGGTATATATTTTTTAGCGGTCCCTGTTTTACCAGCCATTGAAAAATTAGGTGTATAAATATTCGTTGCCGTTCCTTGCTCAACAACCTTCTCCAAAACTCTCCTCAGCTTCCTTATGGTCTCCATAGAAGCTATTTTTGGATTTATCACTTCTGTTTCAAAAACCTTATCTACTTTACCTTCATTTCTCAATGCACTCACAAAGCTAGGTTTCACCATTACCCCATCATTTGCAATTGCATTATAAAAAGTCAATGTTTGTAAAGGAGTTAATGATATTCCGTAACCCCAAGCCATCCATTCCAAAGAGATACCATTCCAACGTTTCTTGTCTTTTGGCGAAGGAATATAAGGAGCTCCTTCTCCTTTAATCTCTAACCCTATTTTAGAACCAAGACCTATTTTATTTACTGCATCTACAAATTTTTGAGGATCTTTTTTATAATGCTCTTGAATTATTTTAACGATACCTATATTTGAAGAAACCTCTATAACCCGCCCTGCAGATATCTTTCCATACCCACCTCTATGTGAATCTTCAACTTTTTTGCCATGTATATAAATTCTTCCTTTTTCAGTATCAATAACAGTGCTTGTATCAATAACTTTATCCTCCAAGGCTATCAACAAACTGGCCACTTTAAAAGTAGATCCCGGCTCAGAAGATTCCCAAACAGCATAATTTCTTTTCTCGTAATATTTGCCTTTAGAAGTTCTTCCTAGGTTTGCAATCGCTTTTACCGAACCTGTTTTGGTTTCCATTACAATTACACATCCATGATCTGCCTCGAATCTCTCTAATTGTTCCAACAAAGCATGATGCGCAATATCTTGAACATTTATATCAATTGTAGTGATAACATCACTACCATCTCTAGGCTCTACTTCATTATTATCATTAATAGGTTTCCATTGATTTTTAGCAATTTTCTGCTTCATCCTCCAACCAACACTTCCTTCTAAATAATCAGTATAAGCACCCTCAATACCTACCTCACCACGATAGTCGTCATAACCAATTGTTCTTTCTGCTATTTTACCAATTGGATGCTCACGAACTGTGCGTTGTTCAGTAATCAATCCTCCTTTATACAAACCCAAGTTAAAAATCGGAAACTTTTTCACCTTCAAGTAATCCATATAGCCTAAGTTTTTAGCTATAAACAGATATCGCTTTTTATACCTTCTTGCTCTCCTAAAGTAATTTTTATAATACACGACAGACCCATCAAACATCTCAGACATTGACTCTGACAAAGCATGAATATTTTTCTCAAAAACGGCATCTTTTACAGTTACCACATCCATACGAAGATCGTATTTAGACATTGACGTAGCCAATAAACTGCCTCTAGCTGAGACTACATTCCCTCTGTTGTAAAAGATAGTGTCTTTTCTAATTGTTCTTTCCGCTGATAGATTGCGATACTTTGCTCCTTCTAAGTATTGAATACGAGCTATTTTTACAAAAATCACAAACAAAAAAAGCGTCATTAAAACAACAACTATAGAAAGTCTGTTTAATATGCCTTTTTGTTCAGTGCTCACTTTAATTCGTTTTTGTAGTTACTTTAATTTTTATTGGAGGAGTTGTAGGAGACCCCAACCCTCTTTCTTTTAATTTCTCTCTAACTGAGGACTCCATTCTCATCCTCGTTAAATACGTTCCGGAATCAATATATAATGACTTCTGCATTTTCATCTCATTGTTCATCCTGGAAATTTCCATAACTTTCCGGTCTGCGTTATGAGAACTTGAAATCATAAAAAGCAAAAGCAAAACCACGAAAACAATTATTCTCCAATTTTTAAAGGCGCCTTCATCAACTAAAAACCCTCCTTTTAAAACATTATAGATTTTCATCCTACTTCTTTTTAACTTCTTTCAAAACCGCAATACGTAATTTTGCGCTTCTAGCTCTATTGTTTATTTTAATCTCCTCACGAGTTGGAATTATCATCTTTCCAACATTCTTTAAGGGAACATCAATATTCCCGTAGAAGTCTTTTTCTGGCTCCCCTTCGAACAATCCGTTTTTAATAAATCGTTTCACCAACCTGTCTTCAAGCGAATGGTAAGATATAACACTCAGTCTACCACTCGAATTCAACATCTTAGGGGCCTGTAGCAAAAATTCTTTCAACACCTCGAGCTCTTGATTGACCTCTATTCTAATGGCTTGAAATATTTGTGCTAATATTTTATGTTCTTTCGCCTGAGGAAGAAATTGCTTTAACACTTCTTTCAATCTAAAGCTAGTAACTATTTTTTCGATTTTTCTTTCTTCAGATATTTTTGCTGCCAATGCTCTTGCATTTCTTAACTCGCCATACTGAAACAACACATCACTTAAGCGCTCTTCACTATATGTATTGACAACGGTATAAGCAGACAGCACATCCGTCTTATTCATTCTCATATCTAAATCAGCATCAAATCGAGTTGAAAAACCCCTATCAGCTTCATTGAACTGATGAGAAGAAACTCCTAAATCGCCTAAGATTCCATCTACTTTTAAGATTCCGTAAAACCTTAAAAACCTTGAGATGTATCTGAAATTTTCTTGAATCAATACAAAACGACTGTCATCAATTCTATTTCGTTGTGCATCTGGATCTTGATCAAAAGCAAACAACTTTCCATCAGGTCCTAAACGACTTAATATCTCTCTAGAATGACCACCACCACCAAAAGTAACATCAACATAAACACCATTCGGCTTTATGCCCAATGCATCAATACTCTCCTTAAGCAATACTGGATTATGATACTCTTCCATCTCCTTCGCTATTTACAGTTCCCATTACTTCTTCTGCCAAATCAGCAAAATCAAGAGCAGTAACATCAATAGCCTGCTCATATTTATTTTTATCCCAAATTTCAATTATCGAAATTGCCGAAGACATTACCACTTCTTTGGTAATACCCGAAAACGCCAATAAATCTTTTGGTATCAACAACCTTCCGGTTGCATCTAATTCTATCATCTTAACACCTGCGGTAAAACGTCGAATAAAATCATTATTTTTCTTAACGAAACGATTCAACCCATTCATTTGAGCCATTACCGCATTCCATTCTTTGATTGGATACAACTCCAAACAAGGCTGAAAAACAGAACGCTTCAACACAAAACCTTCATGCAAAATAGGCTCCAACTGCTTTTTTAAAGCAGAAGATAAAAGCATCCTCCCCTTAGAGTCTGCCTTACATTCATATGTTCCTATAATACTTTCCAACTCGATCTCATGTGTTTATTTAGAATATCAAAAGTACTAAAATTTCACCACTATCTACCACATTTACCCACATTGTTAATAAGTTATAATGTTTCCCCCCAACATCATAGCATTCTCATAATGTGAAGCTTAAAAACGCTATCTTTAAAAAAAAAGAACAAATAGTCTTTAAATGCTTTTTTGCAAAAAAAAGAGTACATTTGTCTTCGTTAAAAAGATTATAAATGATCAATACCACTATTACAGAAGGAGAATTCAAATACAATGAAGCAGGCGAAGGTAAAGCCATAATCCTTTTACATGGCTTGATGGGAACAGCAAGTATGTTTGACGATGTCTTCAGTTATTTTTCTGAAAACGGATACAAAGTATTGGTACCCGAATTGCCTATATACAGCTTGCCAATGTTAAAAACTAATGTAAAGCATTTTGCGCTTTTCATTAAGAAATTCATTAAAGAAAGAGAACTTGAAAAAGTAATTCTTGTTGGAAACTCGTTAGGTGGACACATTGCACTTTATATAGCTAAACACTATCCTGAAATAGTTGAGAATCTTGTTTTAACAGGAAGTTCTGGATTGTACGAAAATGCAATGGGGGACAGTTACCCTAAGAGAGGGGACAAAGAATATATTAGAGAAAAGACAGAATCTGTTTTTTATGACCCTAAGCATGCAACTCCTGAAATGATAGACAATCTTTTTGAAATTGTTAATGATAGAGGAAGTGTTTTAAGAATTTTATCTCTTGCCAAGAGTGCAATACGTCACAACATGGCAAAAGACCTACCAGACATGACTGTTTCAACATGTCTCGTTTGGGGAAAACAAGATAATGTTACTCCACCAGCAGTAGCGAATGATTTTGACAAATTAATGCCAAATTCAGAATTGTTTTGGATTGATAAATGTGGACACTCACCAATGAAAGAACATCCCCAAGAGTTCAACAGAATTGTTCATACTTGGTTTCAAAAAAACAATATTTAATACTACACAGGGTTTAGATTTTCTAAACCCTGTTTTTTTATACACTTATTTATACCCAAAATCATGCTTATCAAATCTGCAATTTTTGAAATCAGTAATTCTGATGTCTCAAAATGTCCAAAAGAACGGATCCCAGAATATGCTTTTATAGGAAGATCTAATGTTGGTAAGTCTTCTTTGATAAATATGCTTACAGGTTATAAAAAACTTGCTAAAACCTCTGGAACTCCAGGAAAAACACAACTTATCAATCATTTTAAAATAAATGAAAATTGGTTTTTGGTTGATTTACCTGGGTACGGTTACGCTAGAGTTTCCAAAAAAATAAAGAGAACTTTTCAATCTTTTATCAAAAATTACTTTTTACAAAGAGAACAACTTATTTGTTCTTTTGTATTAATTGATTCTAGACACGAACCACAAAGAATTGACATGGACTTCATGCAGTTTTTAGGGGAAAGTCAAATTCCTTTTTGTGTTATTTTCACAAAAGCTGATAAGTTATCTCCAACTGTTTTAAAAAGAAATATAGAAGCTTACAAAATTAAGCTACTTGATGATTCTTGGGATATCTTTCCTGACTATTTTGTCACTTCTGCTACTTCTAAAAACGGTAAAGACGATGTGTTGAATTTTATTGAGAAAGTAAACGAAGATTTAAAGAAATCTGACAAAGAATAAAAACTTAATCTCTCTCTTTCCATTAACTCATGAGATCAACTGCTAAAAACATAGAAATTCTTTTTGAAGACAACCATATTATTGTTGTTAATAAAAAGACAGGTGACTTGGTTCAAGGTGACAAAACTGGCGATGCTCCTTTGAGCGATATTCTAAAAGAATACATTAAAGTAAAGTACAGCAAACCCGGAAACGTATATTTAGGAGTTGTACACCGTTTAGACAGACCTACAACGGGTATTGTGATTTTTGCAAAAACATCAAAAGCACTAGAGCGCTTGAATAAAATGTTGCGAGATAAAGTAATTGATAAGACGTATTGGGCTATTGTAAAAAACACTCCTTCAAAATCGGAAGCCACGTTAATCAACTACCTTAGAAAAAATCCAAAGAACAACAAAGCAACTGTTTTTAATAAAGAAACAAACGATACTAAAAAAGCAATTCTACATTACAAAACAATCAGAAGCTTAGACAACTATCATTTATTAGAAATTGATCTTGAAACAGGTAGGCATCATCAAATTAGAGCACAGCTATCGAACATCAATTGCCCTATAAAAGGGGATTTAAAATACGGCTTTGACAGGAGCAATAAAAATGCTGGAATACACTTACATGCTCGTAAAATCAATTTCACACATCCTGTAAGCAAAGAGCCTATTGAAATAATTGCTCCCACTCCTAAGGATCCTATTTGGGATGCTTGCACTTAATTGACTAATACTATTTCCCAATACATATAATCTCTTTCATAGTTCTATGGTAGATATGACCATTTGCAAAACTCAAAGAATTTACTGACCAAGTTTCTCCTCTTTTCCCAAGATCATTCACAGCAATCAAAGCAGATGCATCCATTTTTTTTGCATTTGCATCAATTACATAAACAATACCTAAAGCATTGGTGAAATAAATATAATTGTTCACCATTGTAGGCGACCCTAAAAAAGCATTTTTGAAACCCACCTCCTCGAATCCTAGAGTCAAAAGCATGCAATTGTCCTTTTGAATTTAATCCATTATTTTTTTGGTCAATACCCCAAATATAGTTTCCATTTTCATCAATTTCATGAGGTACTTCTATATGTTCATTTTTCCCAGTAAGCACATTGTGTTTTGCAATGTATGGTGAATACCTAACCATATAAAACAGATCTGACTGTGTAGAAATATTACAGTGTCTTTGATTTTGAAGATGTTTTATAGAAACATTTTCTGTAAGTGAATATTGTTGTTTCTTGGTGTCAAAATTATATTGATCTACAGTTGATGTGTTTTTACTAGCGAGTGATTTACCCGTTTTAGTATCAATTGTTAGATGCGTATCTTCATTATAAAACCAAGAAGCTTTTTGCGCATCCCAATGCTGTGTACTCAAAGCCCCCCAACCAGAAATTTTATTATCCTCTTTAGGTTCCCAATCCCATAACGATTTTCCTTGATTCTGTTTATCCAAACTAATCAAACTCAACCCAACTGGTCTTTCTGGAACTCCATGTGGACCTCCTCTTCCTATTAGAACGGCAGGTTTCCCCTCGGCAGTTTGTCCTAAAACTGGCGTATTATAATGTGTCAATGCTTCTTCGGTAACCCACACCCTTTTTCCTGTTTTTTTATCAAATGCATGTAAATAATTCCATTCTTGATTCCTAGTAGAATCACTTTCAGCCGGTGGCTCTGTATTTAGTATCAAGTTGCCAAACAACATAGAATCAAATTGCTTGTTAAATGGTTTACCTCCACTAGTTGGAGTCCAAACACGCTCCCAAACCACCTCCCCTGAAACTGTAAAACAAGCCATTCCTCCGCTTGCATTGATTGCCCAAACATATTTCCCATCTGTCATCGGGCAAGGAGTTGTAGCATCGCTAAAACCATAATTATATTGACTAGACAGTGTACCTCTTATTTCCCTTGTCCATTTTATCTCACCTGTATTCGCATCCAAACATAGCAATTGAATGTCTACACTCGAAGCACCCCCTTTTTTCTCCTTTGTTGACTTCTCTAATTCTTTCCTGGCAGCTACTAAGGCTTTTGATTGAGAACAAACATAATTATTTAGCTCTTTTGATGTTTTCGCATAGGCTTTTCCTCGTTTGTGTTTTCTCAACAGATTTCTTTCGATAGAAGGACGCTCAAGCTCGGAAGCATCTTGATAGCGTGAACTATTTAATAAAACAGCCTCCCAAGTTTTTTTAGCGTCTTTTACAACCTCTGTGAATACGTTGTATTTTCTATCGTGTACTTTAACTAGTTTTTTAGTCTCCTCTTCTAAAAGAGCATTGTATTCTTTTTTAGCGGTTTCAAATTCTTTTAATACCGTTGTATATTTTGGAGAATCTAACGGTGGATTGATGGTTAGAAAAATTTGTGCTCCCCAAACAGCAATTCCACTTTGCCCTCCTTCAGGTAAGGTTTGTTTCCATTTAATATTTTCACCTGTTCTTACAGACCATTTTGTTGGCACTTCCAATTCCGTAGTAACTTTCCAACTTCCATCAGGTCCGCCAGCCATAGGCCATTGATTTTCACTACCAGGAACAGCAACAGCACTCTCTTGAGCAAAGTTACAGGACACAAAAATTAAGGTTGCCATTAAATAACTAAACAATAATTTGAATTGAATTTTCATTTCGATTTATTTTAATTTATTACTGGAATTGGTTTTTTTATATATTCTAATGGAATTTCACCTGTTAAGCTTTTTAAAAAATATTGAATTTTTAAAGCATCTTCAACACTAATTTCCATTCCTCTTTCATGCCTTCCCATTCGCTGCACTGCTTTCCATAATTTATTGGAAGAGGCATCGTGAAAATAAGGTGCTGTTTTCTCTACATTTCGCAAAGCAGAAACTCTAAAAAACATTTTATACGCAGCTTTTTTTTCTACATAATAATAATAA
>CEWR01140146.1_pt1 | contig 26615 bp, 25 predicted proteins | sample 356321 | NCBI WGS metagenome assembly CEWR01 (sample SAMEA2621551, study PRJEB7988) | marine metagenome | biome: marine biome (ENVO:00000447); feature: mesopelagic zone (ENVO:00000213); material: "saline water (ENVO:00002010), including plankton (ENVO:xxxxxxxx)" | depth 790 m
CAGCGAACGGCCTCGGTGACTGGAGTTACGGGAATGATCGACCAGATTGGCCAGGTTCGAACCGAGATTTCTTCAGGTAAGACTGGTAGTGTTGTAACGCGTGGGGAGATTTGGCTTGCAAAATCAGATAGTGCTGATGTTTGTGAGGGCGAAAAAATACGCGTGCTGGCTGTTGAGGGTATGACACTCACAGTAGAACCTGTCAAAACGAAATCATACGAAAGGTCCGAGACATGATGATCGAGGGATTTCCGCTAATAGTGCTCTTTGGTGTTTTTTTATATCTTGCGAATTCAATCAAGATTCTTCCTGAGTACGAACGCGGGGTTATTTTTCGTCTCGGCAAGCTTCTCCCGGCGCCTAAAGGACCTGGCGTGATTTTAGTGTTCCAGCCAATCGACCGTCTTGTGCGGGTCAGTTTACGTACCATCGTCATGGATGTGCCACCGCAGGATGTTATTACTAAGGACAATGTGTCGGTCAAAGTAAATGCGGTTGTTTACTTTCGCGTAATGGAGCCACAGCGATCTATTGTCGAGGTGGAGGATTTTCATTACGCAACCTCTCAGTTGGCACAAACAACATTACGGAGTGTTCTTGGGCAAGTCGAGCTCGACGGCCTTCTTTCTGAACGTGAACGGTTGAACCATGACCTCCAGCGGATTTTGGACGAGCACACTGACCCATGGGGTGTTAAGGTGTCATCGGTCGAGGTAAAGCACGTTGATTTACCTGTTGATATGCAGCGGGCAATGGCCAGACAAGCGGAAGCTGAACGGGAGAAGCGTGCTAAAATAATCCACGCAGACGGCGAGTTTATTGCGTCCGCGAAACTATCTCAGGCAGCTGCTGTTATTGGGAAAGAGCCCGGGTCGATGACGTTGCGGTATTTGCAGACGCTAACCGAGATCGCGGGCGAGAAGAACTCAACGATTGTTTTTCCGTTGCCGATCGATATTTTGCAGGCGCTGTCTGTAAAGCGCGACTGAGCATAGTGTCTCAACCAGCACCTAACGAGTTTTCGCCAAGTCCCAAGCAGGTCGTTTTTCTTTTTATGTCTGCAACTGTTGTTGCCGTCGTAGTTTTTCTTTTTGGTCTTTTGGTTGGTCGGGGTGTGCCTTTGGATCGAGCGGTGTCCGGACCGGGACTTGTAAGTAACGGCACTACTAGCTCATATATAGATGAGAGGCCAGCAACTATCCTTGAGAGACAGAGCATCGAACCATCAGCGGCGGTGCTAACGGGCGATGAATTCAGCTATGGCTCGAGACTGCAGCAGAATCAACCATCTGAACAGGATGCCTTATTGGGAATGTCAGATGGCGAAGAGAGATTGGGAGTAGATGCCCCTAGGCCGATGCCTGACGGTGAGGAAGATGTCGTTGGTAGTGACGACGTCGGATTAGTTGAGGCTCCTCCGGCAATCATGTCGCCGAATCCTGCGTTTAGTTCAGACGTAAAACATTTAAATGTGGATAGCTCAACTGTTGAAGGCGATGGATTTACTGTGCAGGTGATGTCCTTGCGGGATCGGACAGCTGCAGATCGTGTCGCTTCGGGTCTCATTGAAAAAGGCTACGAGGCATTTGTTGCACCTCCGGTTGAGGATGCTCCAGTCCCAGCCTTCCGAGTTCGCGTCGGGAGATATAGCGATCGTCAAGAAGCTGAGCGGATCAAGAATCGACTTGAGCAAAATGAACAGCTCAAGCCATGGATTACACACTAGGGACGGCATTCGTGCGGCCCTTTTTATTAGCTGCTTTTACGGGTCTTTTGCTTACGCTTAGTTTTCCGAGCGTTGGGCATCCTCTATTTGCGTGGGTTGCATTGGTGCCGCTGCTGACTGCGGTTTGTTCTGCAACTTCTACAAACGCATTCTGGCTTGGGTTAGTAGCTGGAGTTATTCATTTCGCAGGAACGATCTACTGGATTCCTGCCGTTATGGTTAATTTCGGAGGATTACCTGTTGCTTCGGCTTGGTTCGTTCATCTTGTATTTGTAATTTTCCTCGGATTATTTATTGCGGGCTTTGCCATTTCGATAGCCGTTCTGGTCAAGCAGTTCGGTCGAGTCGGACTTATGTTTGCGCCAGCTGTCTGGGTAACCATGGAACTTGGACGAATTTATTTATTTACGGGGTTTCCTTGGCTACTCCTTGGTTACAGCCAAGTGCCTTTTCTAGTGATAGCCCAGGCCGCCAGTATTGTTGGTGTTCTTGGCGTTTCGATTTTAGTAGTTGCTGTTAACGCTACCGTCTCTTATAGCTGGGTCGGACGCGGTAATGTACGTAGTCTGCCGGCGATGGTCACAGGTTCGGTATTTGTTCTTGTGGTCGCATTCGGTGTCTGGAGATTGGAGCGATCAGTATTACTCAATAAGGGGACTTCTCTGACGGTAGCTGCGGTGCAGGGGAATGTTTCGCAGGATGATAAATGGAACAGAACAAGACGAGATACGATTCTAACGACCTATCTTAAACAGACGAGGGATGCTGCGGGCGCCGGGGCTGAGTTGATCGTGTGGCCTGAGGCTGCGACGCAATTCCCACTGGCCCACGATGAACGAAGTGAGATGATACGGTCTACCGCTCGCGAAACTAATACTCACCTACTGATTGGAACTACAGAAATACAGACCGACGAACAAACTCGGTACTACAACGCGGCGCATATGGTTGGGCCGTCTGGAGCAACCACTGGGGTGTACCGGAAACAGCACTTGGTCCCCTTTGGTGAGTATGTACCGCTACAGGATGCACTGTTCTTTGTTTCTCCGCTGGTTGAGGCTGTCGGGGGTTTTTCTGCTGGTCGCAGTGCCCAAGCTTTGCCGTTTCAAGATGACTGGGTGAGTACAGCAATTTGTTACGAGATTATCTACCCAGGTTTAGTTCGAGAGTTGGTTTTAGCAGGTGCAAATCTACTAACAACGATAACGAATGATGCATGGTTTGGACTTACGGCTGCACCGCATCAGCATTTTCAGATGGTTCGAATGCGTGCGATCGAGCAGGGACGTTATCTTGTTAGGTCAGCTAACACGGGAATCAGCGGCATAGTGGATCCTTATGGACGAATAATTGGCCGGTCAGCTCTTTTCGAAGAAGCGGTTCTTGTAAGTGAAGTGCGGTTGTTGACTGACCTAACTTTTTACGGACGCATTGGAGATGTGCCCGCATATCTAGGTCTGTTAGTTACGGTATTGGCGCTGGGTTGGAGGCGACGTTGACTGATGAGTACGAAATGGAGGTGTCGCATTGAAAACAACATTAGATGAGCAGATTCGCAGGTACCAAGGATTAGTAAAAAGAGCAGAAGATCTTCGGAGCTATCTTTGACCCTGACAAATTAGAAAATGAAATCACTGCATTGGAGCAGCAGGCGGCTGATCCGACATTTTGGAATGATCAAGATCTGGCCCAAGAGGTGCTGCAACATCGACGTCGGCTACAAAAGGATTTTGATCTCGCTGAATCACTAGGCAATAGAAGTGAAGATCTCGCGGTCTTGATCGAGTGGGCGACTCAAGGGGAAGAGGTCGTTGACGATCTTTTGGCTGGCCTTGACGGGCTTCACAGTGAGGTTGAGTCGGCTGAGATCAAAAAGATGCTTGGCGGGGAACACGACCGTCGTAATGCGATTCTGTCAATTCATCCTGGAGCAGGCGGAACGGAATCTCAGGATTGGGCTGAGATGCTACTGCGGATGTATTTACGCTGGGCTGAGCGTCGAGGTTTTTCCAGAGAGATTATCGAAGCTCAGCCCGGTGACGAAGCTGGGGTTAAGAGTGCCACCATTACGGTCGTCGGAGACTACGCGTATGGTTCACTTTTGCCAGAAGCTGGTGTTCATCGATTAGTTCGGATTTCACCTTTCGACCAGGCTGAAAGAAGACATACTTCATTTGCGTCAGTCTTTGTCTGGCCAGAACTTCCCGATGATGTAGATATCGAAATAGATGAAAAAGATCTTCGGGTTGACACTTATCGGTCGAGTGGGGCTGGTGGCCAGCATGTCAACGTGACTGACTCTGCCGTCCGGATTACTCATCTTCCAACAGGAATAGTGGTGTCTTGTCAAAATGAACGTTCACAGCACCGGAACAAAGACGCGGCCATGAGTGTTTTAAGGTCAAGATTGTATGATCAACGGCTTCAGGAACAACGGGATCGACTTGATCGAATTGGTGGAGAAAAAAAAGACATTGCTTTCGGAAGTCAAATTCGGAGCTATGTACTTCATCCGTATCGAATGGTGAAGGACCACCGCACGAAGCTAGATGAAGGGAATGTCGACCGCGTTTTAGACGGGGATATCGATGAGTTTATTAAGACATACCTTATGAAGAAAGCTACTGGATTACTCAGTCAGAGCTCCACTAGTTGAGCAAATCCAGATTATTTGTTGTCGATTAAGAGTTAAAGGGTGGACTGATATTTACTGCCTTCCGAAAGCCGTTCCAGGCTCAGTGCCTGCAATAAATACTTCTTGGATTGCACCGCGAGCCCATGGCTCAGCAACCTCACCTGTCTTGGGTACGATTGATGTGAAGACAATATTTCCAGGCGGTATAAAGCCGGGTGGCGTTTGACGAGTGCCTATGTAGGCTTTCATGAAATCAATCCAGATGGGAAGAGCAACGCGTGCACCCTGCTCATTGTCTCCCAGGGTCTTTTTCTCGTCATAACCGACCCAAACACCTACCGTAATATCAGGGTCAAACCCCACGAACCAAGCATCTGTATATTCGTCCATGGTTCCGGTTTTACCACCTACTGGCCAATTTAGTTCTCGCCTTGCTCGTTGCGCCGTTCCACGTTGTACGACGCCACGCATTAAACTGACCATGATGTAGGCCGTATCTGCTCTAAGCGCATCGTGGGATTGGGGTCGATGTTCTTCAAGCGTTTGCCCTTCTCGGTCAATCACGCGTTCAATTATGAACGGGACCATTCGTTTTCCTTGGTTTGGAAAAACGGAATAGGCGCTGGTAACTTCCATTAGTGTCGCTTCGGCAGCTCCCAGTGCGACCGAAAGATACGGAGGGATGGGCGAAGTAAATCCAATACGCTTCCCAAATTCAACGACCTTATCCGGTCCGATTTCATTCATCAGCCAAACCGCTGGGACGTTACGGGAATCTTCAAGAGCCCATCTTAGGGTTATGGGACCCTCGTATTCATTGTCATAGTTGGTTGGTCTGTACGGTTCTTGATTTGGGCCGGCTTCAAAACTGACGGGTTCATCTTCAAGAATGGTAGTTGTTGTGTATCCTTGGTCAACGGCTGCAGCGTATAGAACACCTTTAAAAAGAGAACCAAGCTGCCTAAAGGCCTGTGTCGCACGGTTGAATTTACTTCGTTGAAAATCATAGCCGCCAACCATCGCTAGAACATGGCCGGTGCGATTGTCTATCGCCACGAGCGAGGCTTCGACTTCGGGTTCTTGGTCCAGAGTCGCTTTGCCACGCTCCTGGTCACTATTTGGCAGTTCGACAAGCGTCACATCAATGAGGTCGCCGACCTTAAACAGTTCTTTGGCCGATGCACGTCGTGCCCAACGGTACCCGTCTTCGTCGATGCTTAGGATGTGATTATTGACTCGGACTTCGACGCTATTATCAGTGGTTCCTGTAACAATAGCGGGAACCATATCGCCTACAGCAAGCGGGTACTGCCATCGAGAATGAGAGAAGTCTTCGATAACTGAAACGGGGTTATCTCCTTTTAAGATGTTGGTTCGTGCGCCGCGAAATCCATGACGTTTATCAAGGGTTCGGAGGCCTTGAGACACTGCTTCGTTGGCAGCACGTTGTAAGTCGATATCGAGGGTTGAGCGCACAGTCAGTCCGTCTTCGTATAGGCGGTTTGCACCGTATTCCTGTTCTAAATGCTGGCGCACTTCTTCTAGAAAATAAGGTGCGACCGAATTTACGCGTTGTTGTCGTTTTGCGAGCACGATCGGTTTGGTCATTTCAGCATCCGCTGTGTCAGCTGTAATGAAACCTTCGGCGGCCATACGTCTGAGTGTGTAGTTTCTCCGTGCTGTTGCACGTTCGATGCTTGCGAGAGGGCTTTGGCGGGCTGGAGATTGAAAGATGCCCGCGATAAGGGCGGCTTCACCTAGGGTTAGGTCTTTGGCTGTTTTTCCAAAATACAATTGTGACGCTGATTCGACACCGTTTGCTGCCTGCGTTGCCGTGCCTAAATACATCTCGTTTGCGTAAAGCGTCAGAATTTCATTCTTGGTGTATCGCTTTTCGAGCTGAAAGGTGTAATAAATTTCTCTCAGCTTGCGTTCCCAATTTTTTTCGAGTCCTAGGCGCTCGCCGCCGACTGTAATGTTTCTGGCGAGTTGCATCGTAAGAGTGCTTGCGCCTTGAGCCAGTTCGCCTCGAGATAGGTCAGTAAGAATTGTCCTGATTACAGCAGGTATGCTTATGCCGTTATGATCAAAGAAGTCGCCGTCCTCGGCAGCGACAATTGCATTTCTCAAAACTTCCGGAATGTCGTCATAGCCGATGATGTCTCGACGCTGGGTTTGAAATTCACCGATCAGCTTATTGTTGCGGTCGAAGACGCGAGTGATAGTTCCAGGGGCATAGTCGTCCAGGTTTTCGATTTCAGGTAGATCAGGTGAGTACGCGAACAGCGCGCCGCTAATTAATCCGGCTAATGCAGTAATCGAAAAAATACTAAGAATGATGGCTCGGCGGACTTTGCTATCAGAGAATGCACTCACAAGAACTCCGTCTGGTGATTTTAAATTACCACTGGATTTAATTGTGGGGTGGCGACGAGAATAGTTTAACGGGCTGAGTCTTTTTGATGGTTTATTTTGTCTGATTAAATTCTCTGATTTATCTTTGATGTGAATTCATTAGCTCTTCTTTTCGAAGAGAAAATATTCCCTTTAAGTTACTGATATAAATGATGTTATTAGAAATATTTAATGCTTTGTGGTTACGACTAAGATACCCAGTTAATTACAATTATCATATAACATGATATAATCACACTCATATAATTTAGAATTATTAATGTTTTGGTTTATTTTTCTTTAAGTTAGTTGTATTTCTGTATTCGATTCGCGGCGAGTTTTGCTGCGATGTTGTAAGGACAACGCATCATGAGCAAGATTATTGGAATTGACCTTGGCACCACGAACTCGGTGGTGGCTGTAATGGAAGGTGGTGAACCCACCGTCATTACTAACCCCGAAGGCAATCGACTTACACCGTCTGTCGTCGCCTTTGCTAAATCTGATGAACGGCTGGTTGGCCAAGTGGCTAAACGTCAGGCGGTTACTAATCCTGAAAATACAATTTTTTCTATCAAAAGGTTTATGGGCCGCCGCTTCGATGAAGTAAACGAAGAGATGACGATGGTGCCCTATGAGGTGGTGCGTGCGAAGAATGGTGATGTCCGTGTTGAAGTTAGGGGTAAGGAAATGTCACCGCCCGAATTGTCGGCGATGATTTTGCAGAAACTAAAACAAGCAGCCGAAGAATATTTGGGCCAGTCGGTTAATGAGGCAGTGATTACTGTGCCGGCATATTTTAATGACGCGCAGCGCCAAGCCACGAAAGATGCTGGTCAAATTGCCGGACTTGAAGTGAAACGTCTTGTTAACGAGCCTACGGCTGCTGCATTGGCGTACGGGCTCGATAAGAAAAAAGATGAAACCATTGCCGTTTATGACTTTGGCGGTGGGACATTCGATATTTCGATTTTAGAGGTAGGAGAAGGAGTTGTTGAAGTTAAATCAACAAATGGTGATACCCATCTTGGTGGCGATAATCTTGATCAGCGAATTATTGAATGGATAGTTGAAGAATTCAAGAAGGATGAAGGCATTGATCTCGGTAAAGATCGCATGGCACTCCAACGCCTCAGGGAGGCGGCAGAGAAGGCCAAGATGGAATTGTCGACAGTTATGGAAAGCGAGATCAACCTTCCATTTATCACCGCAGATCAGTCCGGACCGAAGCATCTTCAAAAGAAACTCACTCGTGCCAAATTCGAGCAAATCGTTGACGATCTACTTCAGCGGACGGTTGAGCCGGTTAAGCGCGCTCTGTCTGATGCAGGGGTTGAGCCTTCAAGTATCGACGAGGTTGTTCTGGTCGGTGGTTCGACCAGAGTTCCTAAGGTTCAGGAGATCGTCAAACAGCTGTTCGGTAAAGAACCGCACCGGGGCGTGAATCCAGATGAGGTGGTAGCTATTGGGGCTGCCGTGCAGGCTGGAGTACTAGCTGGTGAAGTTAAAGATTTGTTGCTGCTTGATGTGACGCCGCTTACTCTCGGAATTGAAACACTTGGTGGTGTCAGGACGGCTGTTATCGACAGAAATACAACAGTTCCGACAAAGAAGAGCGAGATTTTTTCGACCGCAGCGAATAGTCAGCCCAGTGTAGAAGTGCATGTGCTTCAGGGTGAGCGTTCGATGGCTAAGGACAATCGTACGCTCGGTAAATTCCATCTGGATGGCATTCCACCGGCGCCTCGTGGAGTACCACAGATCGAGGTGACATTTGATATTGATGCAAACGGCATCCTTAATGTGTCAGCAAAAGATTTAGGAACTGGCAAAGAACAGAAAATTACGATTACAGCTTCTAGTGGTCTTAGCGAGGAAGAGGTCGGCAAAATGATGGAAGATGCCGAGTCCCATGCTGATGAAGACAAGGCGCATAAGGATGAGGTTGAAGCGAAAAACCGCGCTGATCAATCGGTTTATGCGGCTGAGCAGATGTTGAAGGAAGCCGGAGACAAACTATCAGCAGATGAAAAGCAGCCAGTAGAAAGCGCTCTTGCAGACCTGAAGAAGGCCAATGAGGATGGCAACGTTGATTTAATTAATGCTGCATTAGAGGCGTTAAATGCGGCACAACAAAAAGCGGCGCAGGCTCTCTACGCGAATGTGGCACAAGCGTCTCCAGAAAGTGGCGAGCCTAACGGAGATCAAACGGGTTCATCCGGTCAGAATTCGGAGCAAGACTTAGGCGATGTAATCGACGCGGAAGTAGTTGAGGAAGAGAAAAAGTAGTCGTCTTTTTTGTTACGGGGGGTGATTAGTGGACCAACTGGACTTCTACGTCATACTTGGCGTTGAACGTTCGGCTACCGTTTCCCAAGTCAAACAGGCCTACAAACGCTTGGCGAGACGATACCATCCCGATATCAATCCCGGTGATCGTGAATCCGAGGCATTTTTTCGTCTCGTAGCCCGTGCATATGAGACATTGTGCGATCCGGGGCGGAGGGATGACTACGATATGAACGGTATTCCTGTATCGGGTCAACCGGCATCAACGGTTGAGTTTCAAGGTTTCGATTTTTCGTCGGCTGGGTCTGAGACATCAGTGTCATTCGATGAACTGTTTTCAGACGTATTTCAGGAAGCTGCTGAACTCAGAAACCCTGCCCCAGGTGAACCAGAGCAAGGCAGCGATCTGCACGGTGAAGTTTCGTTTTCATTTGAGGAAGCTGTAGTTGGCGGTGAGCGACGTCTGACGGTGACTCGTCTTGACGTATGCGTGGGGTGCAGTGGAAGTGGCCGTCGTCGATCCAGTGAACTTCGATGTTCGCGTTGTCATGGGGCTGGTACCACTAGATGGCGACGTGGGCACATGGTGTTTTCCAAGTCGTGTACTTTTTGTGGGGGTAAGGGGCTTTTAAGGAGCCGTCCGTGTAGCACGTGTGGTGAGAGCGGTATTGTTACTCGTTATGAGGACATTACCATCCAAGTGCCGCCCGGCGTTAGTGATGGTTCACGGCTTCGAATCGAATCAAAAGGTAACGCTGGACGACTCGGCGGTCGCTCAGGTGACCTTTATATTACGGTGAAAGTTTCTCCCCACAGGTTTCTACGGCGGGATGGTGAAGACCTTGTTCTAACACTGCCACTGGCTATTCATGAGGCCGCACTTGGTGCGAGGATTGATGTTCCGACGCTTGAAGGCGCTGTGACATTGCGTGTTCCTCCTGGAACACAGTCAGGCGAGTGCTTCCGTATTAAGTCAAGAGGCGTGCCGTCGCCGCAAAGCGGCGTACGTGGCGACCTTGTAATTGAGGTGAATGTAGTAATGCCACCTGTGACAGACGAACGTTCGAAGCAACTTCTCAGAGAGTTTGGTCGGCTTCACTCGAATGACGTTCGCAAGGAATTGTTCGAGGAGTAGCACGATGAGTATGAAGCAGAGAGACAAAGCGTCTTTTATGATCAGCGTGGTTGCAGACCGATACGGAATTCATCCGCAGACGCTTCGGCTTTACGAGCGGGAAGGCTTGCTCAAACCATCTCGAACTGAAGGTAATACAAGACTTTATAGTCAGGAGGATCTTGAGCGACTCGAGACGATACTTTCTCTGACCCGTGACCTTGGTGTTAATTTGGCTGGTGTCGAAATCATTCTTAATATGCGAGAGAAAATGGATCGTATGCAACGCGAGGTGGATGAGTTTATGAACTATGTCAAACACGAACTCGCGCGAGGTCTTGGTGATTGGGAAGAACGACTCGGCACAGCTTTGGTGAAATCTAATCCTGCGGACCTCGTTCGCACAGTCGATATCGAAAATACTACTTCGCTCGATCGCAGTGTTTCGGCATCGAGGCAAAAAACTAAACTAAAACGTTCGTAGCGGCACCCGCTATCGGTTATTCTTATCACCTCAAGCGGTCATGAGTTGTCCTAAATGTAACGACACGGGGTGGTTTCCAGAATATTTTGATGGCGTTCGCCGCGTTGTCCGATGTGATTGCTGGCGTGAGGATGTTGCGCAAAAGATGTTGTCGAAGTCACGGATTCCATCCCGCTATCGTCAGTGTGATTTTTCAACATTTATTTCGTACGAAAATGAAGAGCTCGTTCGAGCAGTCAAGAAGGCTCGCGAGTTCTCGGATACGTTTCCTGCAGTTGATAAAGGCTTAATTTTTATTGGCCGACCAGGAATTGGCAAAACACATCTCGCGGTGTCAGTGCTTCGGGAGGTTACAGAGAAGGGTATGCGCGGCGTATATTACGACACCCGGTCTCTATTGAGTACGATTAAGAGTACCTACAATCCAGTTACCCGCGCGTCGGAAGCCGATATATTGAAAGAAGTAATGACCGCTGAATTGCTAGTGCTTGACGACCTTGGGGCAGAACGACTTACTGATTGGGTCGAGGAGACGATGAACCTTATCGTTAACACTCGGTACAACGATCGACTGCCGACAATATTTACGTCGAATCACGAAGGTGTCCCAGACAGAGAAAACCTTGATTCACTTCTCTGTCGTGTCGGAGAGCGTATGTACTCACGGCTACTGGAGATGTGCGAGTTTTTGGAGTTTACTGGACCGGACTATCGCGAGTTTGATTTTCCTCCAAGTTCGAAGCAGCTGTTTCAGCGTTGGAAATCTAACCCGCGTAGTAAAGCACGTTCGACTCTTCCGCGTCAGACCCGTGTTCGAGCGAGAGCACGCTTGCGGGACCTGCCTCAAGAAGGTCAACTTGAACTCGGTTGGTCCGGTGGAAAAGCCGGTAGTAGTTAGCACTGCATAGGTCGACTACCGATATTTGTGTCACACATGCCTTCGACTGTTACTTCGCTGTCGGACTCAATCGGACTATATCTACATATCCCCTTTTGTAGTGCAATATGCGATTACTGCAATTTCAATCGGGGTCTGTATGACGAGACTCTGAAGCGACGCTATGTGAGTGCAATCAAATACGAGATTGAGAGTTGGACTGATGGACGCCTCGTAGACTCTATTTTCTTTGGCGGTGGAACGCCGTCTCTCCTGACTGCAAACGATGTTTCTGAGATATTGGCAGCTTGCAGCTCCGTATTTACGGTCACTTCTGATGTTGAGACGACTTTAGAAATGAATCCAGAGTCATGTACACAGTCTCACGTAAAAGAGCTGCTGGATGCTGGGATTACACGCGTGAGTCTCGGTGTGCAGTCATTTCTTGATCATGAATTAAAGCGTTTAGGTCGAGCACACACTGTTGACGAGGCAAGGGCAGCTATAACAGCAATTCGCTCTGCAGGTTGTGACAACCTTAGTATTGACTTGATGCTGTGGTTGCCTGCGCAGACCAGGGAAGACTGCTTGAAATCAGTGAATGAAATGGTGAGGTGTGACCCTGACCATGCCTCGTTATACATGTTGGAGGTCTATCCCAATTCTCCGCTTCGTGATGAAATGGCTCGTAGTGACTGGTCCCTTGCACCGGAGGAAGACGCTTCGGGTATGTATTTTGATGCATTAGGCGTGACGGATAGTGCTGGCTACCAGCAGTACGAAATTTCGAATGTGGCCCGGTCGGCGCGGTATTCTCGTCATAACCTCAAGTACTGGCGCTATCAAAACTGGGTCGGGTTTGGCTGCGGCGCCCACTCCATGCTTGATGGTTGCCGATGGAAAAACATATCTGAAATTACGGGTTACATTGATACGATTGGGGAACGAGGAACTGTTGCCGAAGGGCATCGGAACCTGAGCGCTGAAGAACTGCTAGGCGAAGCAATATTTATGGGGCTTCGACTGAATGAAGGCATAGATATTCATGAATTTGGCGAGCGATACGGTGTAAACTTGCGAACTCGTTTTGGCTCTGATTTAAAGCCCTATATGGAACAGGGGTTCCTAATTGACGAGGATGGGCGGTGGAGCTTGAGCCGAAAGGGTATGCTTTTATCGAATGAGGTAATGAGGACTTTCGTCTAGGATGCTGTGTACGGTAAAGTAACCAGTTCTTTATGAAGAAGTTGCCGACTAGGAGGAGAGAAAGATGAGCTCGTTTTTAAACCGACCAATGATTAGCCAGCGGCTCTTGATGGGTAGCGCGCTTGTCGCGACTCTCGCCATTGGTATAGTGCTGGGGATGTTTGTAACGTCCAATACCGTTGAAGCTCAGCCGACGACTGAATTCAGTGGAAGCTCTGCGTTAATGTTTGAATTCGTTAAGCCGGGTGCACGTTCAGATTATGAAGCTGTCATGCAGAAGTTGGGCGAGGCGCTTAATGAAACTGATAGAACGGATCAGGCGAGAGGCTGGAAGGTTTTTCGCGCAAGTGCTGACTTTACGGGGCAGGGTTCTGTGCCGTATGTGTGGGTGATCGATCCGGTCGTTAGTGGAGCGAACTATGCGGCAGCGACGATCATTAATGAGGTTGTGCCGCCAGATGAAATGCAGACGATTTATGAGAGCTATACCAACGCGCTTACGGATGGACAAACTAAGGCGCTGCCCGTACAGCTGGAATTAGTCGCTGATTTTTAATTTAGTTGATTTTTATTTCTCGGGTGACGGTGGGTATAAGTCCGCCGCCACCCGTTTTTTTATTCGAGAGCCGTGCTTGCCCGCGGTATCTTGTGTATTCCTTCAAGATGAGTCGCGTGTCTTGCGATGCGCGTGGGCGTCAGATTCCTCTGGTGTCCGCGACTGAGTAATGTTCAGAACAAATGTGTGCTGAGGTGAACTGATGTCTCGAATTGTGATAATCGGTGAGTCGCGATGGCAGTTAGCTTGGAGCGGTTGTATTTTGTCGCTCGCGGTGATCTTTGGGTTAGTCGCGGGATTGTCTTTATCGCCTCGGTTGGCGGAGGCCCAGGCATTCAAAACATTAGATGAGCCTGTAGGCATGGTGTTTAACTACATCGAACAAGACAGTGCGGAAGCTTTTGAACAAGTGATGGCGCGTTTGGGTCAAGTGATGGCTGAAAGTGAGAATCCTGAGCGAGTGCAACAAGCTTCTGGTTGGAAGGTCTATAAAGCGATAGAGCCAGGACCGAACAATAATGTTCTCTATGTATGGTTTATTGATCCCACTGTTCCTAACGCGGATTATTCTGTAGCGCAGATTTTGAATGAAGAAATCCCGAATGAAGTTCAGGGACTTTACGAAACATTTAACGGTTCGTTTGGGCTCGGACAGATGCCAATCAACCTTGAACTGGTTGTGGACTTCGGCGAACTCACTCCCTAAAACGAGACATTAAGGCCGGCATAGATGCGTTGAGCACGAGGGTGCAACGCAGAACCTTTTAGGGAGAAGAGTCGGTAGTCGAGTCGTAGGCGAAACGGGCCTGTAAGCGGGACTTTTACTCCTCCCCCGACATTACTTCCTAAACCAGTTGTAAGGCTTTCCACAAGTTGTTCCCGGTAAAGGCCACCGCCTGCAGTAGCGTAAAACTGAAGGCCAGCGAGACTGCTAAATGGTGTTTGAAAAAGGATATTGAACATACTTGTTTTGAGAGAGGGAGCGTTGGTTAGGCGGTCTTCTTGTGTGGAGGCGTACTCAAATTCGAATCCGACAATTAGGAGTGAGAGTCCTAGAGATACGCCAGCGGATGGTCTGTTTGTTGGTGTCTGATTTGGACCAACGAATAGAGTGGCGTCTGCAAAAACTGGTTTTGCGATGGTTACGGCCAATAGTACTAACAGAAGAATTCTGAATATCAATGTTGTTTCATGTCGCACAACCTGTTTATCGACCGTTTAGGCTTTGAACTGAACCCTGGTTCTTATAATCCGCTGTGCTACAGTCTCGACGCATACAGCGTTTGCATGGTTGTTACGTGACAAAATGCAGCATAAACAGGTCGAATTTTAAATGAGCCTTACTAGTCAGGTACTGTCTGGTGATACACGAGCAGTGGCGAGAGCCATCTCTATTGTCGAACTCGAGGGTTCCGAATCAGGCCGTTTGATCGGCTTGCTGCATGCGCATACGGGACGCGCGAGGATCGTAGGGGTTACTGGCCCTCCGGGTGTTGGTAAGAGTTGTCTTGTTGACCGGCTCACTCGGCTATGGCGTGATGCACAACTTAAGGTTGCTGTGTTAGCTGTCGACCCGACCAGTCCGTTTACGGGGGGAGCTTTATTGGGTGACCGTATTCGCATGAATCGACACACACTAGATCCTGGTGTCTTTTTTCGGAGTATGGCAACGCGGGGACATCTGGGAGGTTTGGCGCCGACGACCCATGATGCGGTTAGCATTCTTGATGCAGCTGGTTTTGACATCGTAGTAATCGAAACTGTTGGAGTTGGACAAGGAGAAGTTGACATCAGTCGCACCGCACATATGTCAGTCGTTGTCGTTGCCCCTGGTGCTGGCGATGACGTACAAGCGATCAAAGCTGGTGTTATGGAAATAGCAGATCTCTTTGTTGTGAATAAATCAGATCGCGATGGAGCAGATCGAACCGCATCTGAAATCGAATCGATGTTAGCGCTTGGTTCATCTAAACCTAGCCTAGAACTGCCAGCGGTTATCAAAACATCGGTAGTAAATGGAGACGGGATTGATAAATTAGAAGTGGCTCTTTCTGACTTAGTGAAGCGCGTTGGTATTGATGATGCCCGTGCCCGTGCCCGTGCCCGTGCCCGCATTGAGGAAATTTTGCGGCGTAGGATTGGGATCGCATTAGCTGAGGGAACGGTTTTAGAAGAGGTACTCGATCGGATTGTTTCTCGGGAAGTTGATCCTTATACGGCGGCGGAGAGCCTAGCGAAAATAATTTTTAGGAGGCATTCGTGATATGAAGGTAGTTCTTGATCACATAGGCATTGCTGTCGACGATTTGGAAAAGGCGCTTGGGTTTTATCGCGATGGTCTCGGCCTGAATGTTGACCTAACAGAGGACGTGCCATCTCAGGCTGTTCGTGCGCATTTTGTTGAGACCGGGAATGCTAAGCTTGAGTTGTTAGAGGCGACATCGAGTGAGTCCCCAATTGCGCGTTCAATTGAACGGCGAGGAGTGGGTCTTCACCATATTACCTTTCGAGTGGACGACCTCGTTGAGGTGTTGGATTATCTCCGTGAACGCGGTGTTCGGTTGATCGATGACGCCCCTCGCGACGGGGCAGAAGGTGCTCTCGTTGCATTCATTCATCCGCGAAGTACTCACGGAGTTCTTATCGAACTAAAGCAAGAGAGGAATGGCTGATCGGGAATTATGACTGCAGACGCTAAAGTTCGGATTGGAATCATCGGTGGAAGCGGTTTGTACGACATGGATGAACTTACGGATTGTGAAGAACGAGAAATAGACACTCCGTTTGGTAAGCCGTCGGCACCGTATGTTCTTGGTAGTTTACGAGGCCAACGAGTCGCTTTTTTGGCTCGACATGGTAAGGGGCACAGCATCCTTCCGTCAGAATTAAACTTTCGAGCGAATATCTTTGGACTAAAACATCTTGGTGCAGAATGGATTGTTTCTGCCAGTGCGGTCGGTAGTTTGCAAGAGAGGTATCGGCCGCAAGATATCGTAGTTCCGGACCAGTTCTTCGATCGGACCCGTGGTCGAATCAGTACATTTTTTGGTGACGGAATTGTTGCGCACGTATCATTTGCGAACCCGTTATGCCCAGTATTGAGTGACCTTGCTATTGACACTGCTACAGATGCTGGTGCGACGGTGCATCGAGGTGGCACCTATTTATGTATGGAGGGACCGCAGTTCTCGACGTTAGCAGAGTCAAATCTTTACCGCTCATGGAATATGGACGTGATCGGCATGACGAATCTGCAAGAGGCAAAGTTGGCCCGAGAGGCGGAGATCTGCTTTGCGACGTTAGCTTTGGTAACAGATTATGACTGTTGGCATCCGGAACATGATGACGTCACTGTCGACATGATCATTGAAACGTTGCAAGCGAATGCAAAGATGGCAAAGCAAATTATTGCAAACTTGGTTTCCCGGTTACCGGTACGTCGCGAATGTCAGTGTGTGGACGCGTTGTCCAGTGCAATTATCACTAGCGCCGATTCGATACCCACGAAAACACGGACCGATTTGGCTCCACTTATTGAAAGGTACTTAAGTTAATGCGGCCTGTGTTAACAGTCGGTTCAGTTGCGTTCGACTCGGTTAAAACCCCTTGTGGTGAGATGTCTCGGATCGTTGGTGGCGCAGCGACATTTTTTAGTGTGGCGGCTTCGTATTTTACTAATGTACGGCTCGTTGCTGTTGTTGGAGATGATTTTGGTGAGGCGGAGATGAAAGTGTTCGGCGGTCGGAAAATCGATTTAGCTGGTCTGCAGCGCGTTCCTGGAGAGACCTTTCGATGGAAGGGTGAGTACGGAGATGACCCTAATAGCAGGGAAACAATTTATACGCACCTGAACGTTTTTGAAGAGTTCAGGCCTCACATTCCTGAGACATTTCGAGCAAGCCCAATCGTTTTTCTTGCGAATATTCACCCCGCTCTCCAGCTTGAGGTTCTTGAGCAGGTCCAAGAGCCAGAGTTTGTTGCTTTGGACACAATGAACTACTGGATTGAGGGCGCCCAGGATGAACTAAAGACCGTTCTGCAGAGGGTAGATGTCGTTGTGATTAATGACGAGGAGGCGCGCCTTTTAAGTGGCGAGTCAAGTTTGGTTAAGGCTAGTCGCATAATACGTCAGATGGGACCCTCTCGAGTCGTGATCAAGCGTGGCGAACATGGCGTGCTTATGGCTGATCGAGATGGATATTTCGCGACGCCTGGACTACCTATCGAAGAGGTTGTTGACCCGACTGGGGCCGGTGATACTTTCGCTGGCGGATTCGTTGGTCATCTAGCGTCTTCGGAGACTTTCACCGACGATGTGTGCAGACAGGCTGTTATCTGTGGAAGTGCGATGGCTTCATTGTCCGTTGAGGACTTCGGTCTTTCACGTTTATTAAGTCTATCTGACAAAGATATACGTAGACGCTTTGAAGCGTTCAAACAATTGACCTCATTTGAGCAGCTTTGAGGTGTTAGGATGTCGGACGCACTTGTGTCGTCCGTATTGATAGCAACTGTCATAGTCGTTGTTCGAACGTAGGTAATATGAGGTGTCTTGTTGGGTCATTGCGATAGCAAGCCGCCGATTAAAGCGGAAACGTTTTGCGGCGGACCCTGAACTAGAATTATCGATCGTGTCGAGAGCTCTTGATTCCCGTACGGCAGTAATGGTTTGTCTGGTGGCATGGGTTGTGCCTGGCGCGGGTCATTTGTGGCTAGGCCGACTGTCGAAAGGGTGTATTTTTTTTGTTGCGTTGTCGGCTATGTTCAGTATCGGACTGATGCTTGAAGGTGAACTATTTTCCATCGAACCTTCGCAACCACTTGTGGCTTTGGCGGCGCTAGCAGATCTTGGTATTGGAGTGCCTTATTTTATTGCTCAAATGTTTGGTTTTGGAGTGGGGCGTGTCGTGGCAACGACGTACGAGTACGGCAACTCATTTTTGATCGTGTCAGGTTTACTAAACATGCTTGTTGTGCTCGATGTGTTCGATCTTGCTTTGGATCGTAAGTAGGTTGCAAGCTAAGTACTAATGCAAAGCCATTTTGTATTAATGATTCTCTTTTCTGGTTTCGTATCACTGATTTTCGGAGTGCTAATGCGTGATGACCCGATTGATCAGTGCCGAACTGGTGCGGCTATCTTCGCTGGATTTGTTTTAGTAGGAATCTTATTTACCTGGTTGATGTACCCATTTCCTCTATGATCCGGCGGAACTATTCAGAGACGACACACCTGGTCTCCGCATGGGGGCCGTCTGCTTTTGTGATGGCAACGATTTTTTTTGTGTCAGACCTATCGTCTCCTCCAGTGCCCTCAGTGCTGCCCGATGTTGGGCTTCATGCCGTTGCTTATGCTGTTCTCGGAGCTTCATTGTTGAGGGGACTTGCTGGCGCACAATGGAGTCAGGTGACAATCAGAAATGTCTTATGGGCGGTGTTGTTGGCTGTCGTGTACGGAGCCACTGATGAGTGGCATCAGTCATTTGTTCCAGGACGAACGCCTGAATTTCGAGATCTATTTGCCGATTTTGTAGGTTCTGCGTTTGGTGCGAGTGTGGTGTGGCTGTGGGGTATAGTGTTAATCGATCGGTGAATTAGCATGGATTATCGGACGATAAACGTCGACGTTGATGACGGGATTGCGACCGTTGTAATTAATCGACCGCAGGTAATGAATGCCCTTGATGAGTTGACGCTTGATGAACTTCAACGTGTGACTCGAGAACTCGCTGCTAATGAATTGGTGAGGGTCGTTGTTCTAACCGGGGCAGGAGATAAGGCGTTTATTGCTGGTGCTGACATCAAAGAGCTTTCAACATTAACGCCGATAGAAGCGGAAACACTAGCCCGTCGTGGTCAGGCTGTGTGTAACGACCTTGAACACATGGGCAAGCCGGTTATAGCGTCTATTAATGGCTATGCACTCGGTGGTGGTTGTGAGGTCGCCATGGCTTGTACGCTTCGAATCGCGGCTGAGTCCGCTCGTATTGGGCAACCGGAAGTTTCGCTTGGACTTATTCCTGGATACGGTGGCACCCAACGACTTGCTCGGCTTGTTGGTTGTGGTAGCGCCCTTGAAATGATGCTGACTGGGAAGCCGATTACTGCCGAAGAGGCTTGGCGCATCGGTCTTGTCAATAGGGTAGTTCCCTCAGAAGAACTAACAAGTGTCGTGCATGGCCTCGCTCAGCATCTCGCGGGTCAGGCACCAGTTGCGATGAAGTACATTCTTTCAGCTGTTCGTGACGGTTTCGGAATGACACTGCGTGATGGTTGCTCTATGGAGGCGTCACTATTAGGTCTGGCCGCTTCGACCGACGATTGGCGAGAAGGAACAACAGCCTTTTTGGAAAAACGTCGTCCGAGATTTACAGGTTCATGAAGGATATTCAATTTGTTGACGGGGCGACTGATGCAGCACAGCTTCGTTTTGCGATAGTCGTCTCCGTGTATCACCGTGCGATCACGAAAGCTCTTTGCGACGGGGCCGTCGAGGCTCTTAGGCAGGCAGGCGCCGTACCCAATGAACAATTTGATCCGATCACAATTATTGAAGTGCCTGGCGCGTTTGAGATTCCTCTCGCGGCCCGTCTGGCAGCCGATACGGGTGTGTTTGACGCTGTTGTTTGTATCGGCTGTATCGTACGTGGACAGACGCCTCATTTTGACTTCCTAGCCTCAGCCGTATCGCATGGAGTAATGATGGCTTCACAGTTAACCGGTGTGCCGATCACCTTTGGTGTTCTCACCACAAATAATGAACAAGAGGCTAAAGACCGATCTATTGAAGGTAGTTCTAACAAAGGGCGCGAAGCGGCAATCGCGGCTGTTCAGCTAGTGAATGTGATCTCACAATTGTCGCAAGGAAGATAGTGTATTGGACGGGTCTGGACTTCGTACAGAGCGGCACTTGGGACGGGAAGCAGCTTTGCAGCTACTGTACCAGTGGGAGGTTGGTGGTATTGGGGAAGAACAACGTGACGAGTCTCTTGTTCTGTTCTGGTTAGTTCATCCTGCACCTTCTTCCCGTCAAACGTTTGCGGGTCGGTTAGCACGCGGAACGTTCGGTGCTTTGAGTAAGATCGACCCTTTAATTGAGTGTCAATCTGAGAATTGGCGCTTATCTCGAATGGCCATTATTGATCGTCTGATCATTCGGATGGCCATCTATGAATTATTAGACAATGAAACTCCGGCAGCAGTCGTTATCGACGAGGCGCTTGAACTGGCCAAAACATTCAGTGGTGACGGCGCCGTAGGTTTTGTCAATGGTGTTCTTGATGGCGTACGTCGATCGCTTACGAATCATGAGGAAATAAGTGACTGAAGAACGGGATACTGACCAAAAGCAACAAAGAAGGGCTAATTACGAGGCACTTCTAAAGATTGGTGTCGATGTTTATCCTCATCGGTTTGATAGAACCGATGAGGTTGGCTCACTTGTTTCTTTGCATGGTGAAAAGACCGGCGATGATTTGGAGAGTGAACGCCCAGAAGTAAAGACAGCGGGAAGAATCACAGCAATTCGAAGTTTCGGTAAGGCGAACTTTCTGGTTTTGGCAGAAGGTGGTGCGCGCCTTCAGGTCTACGTAAGGAAGGATGCGCTTAGTGAACAAGATTTCAAGGTCTTTAAGGTTTTGGACGTTGGCGACATTGTCGGAGTTACAGGACATTTGTTTCGGACGCGTACGGATGAGTTGACGGTTTGGGCTAGTCAACTGGTTTTTCTGGCTAAGTGTTTTGAGCCACTGCCAGAAAAATGGCATGGTTTGACCGATGTGGAGACTCGTTATCGTCAACGCTATCTCGATTTGATTGTCAATACGGTGTCTCGGGATGTCTTCGAAACACGCAGCCAAGTTTTGTCATTCCTTCGTCAGTTTCTTGATTCTCGTGGTTACTTAGAAGTTGAAACACCGATGATGCAACCCATTGCTGGAGGGGCACTCGCTCGCCCTTTTGTGACCCATCATAATGCTCTCGACCTACCGCTTTATCTTCGGATTGCTCCGGAACTTTATCTGAAGCGTCTTGTAGTGGGCGGTATAGATCGTGTTTATGAGATAAATCGAAATTTTCGTAATGAAGGTGTCTCTACGCATCACAATCCTGAATTCACGATGCTTGAATTTTATGAGGCATACAGTGATTATGAGTCGCTGATGGTGATGACTGAGGAGATGCTAAGGGCGGTTTCGGTTGAAGTGCTTAACAAGAAGGATTGTGCTTTTGAAAACAATACGATTTCTTTCGAAAAATCCTTTCGGCGAATTAGTTTGCGTGAGGCTACGAGTTCGGCTTTAGCTGAAAAATTAGGGCGCGGTATTTCTACTGATGAACTACGAGATCGTAATGGTGCATCTGCCTTGGCTGCCGAAATAGGAATTGAGGTGGTGCCTACAGCTGGTGCCGGGAAAATTACTCTGGAAATGTTTGAAACATTGTGTGAGTCAGATCTGATCCAGCCAACGTTCGTGTACGATTTCCCGACCGAAGTATCACCTCTTTCTAAGCAACGGCCAAATGACCCGGATACAGTTGAGCGATTCGAACTTTACATCGGTGGGATGGAAGTAGCGAATGCATTTACTGAGTTAAACGATCCTGAGGAGCAACGCCTTCGATTTGAATCGCAGCTGGCCGGTCGTGGCTCGGAAGATGATGAAGTGCACTCGATGGACGACGATTATATTCGTGCACTTACATATGGACTCCCGCCAACTGGCGGTGAGGGCATCGGAATTGATCGACTTGTAATGCTTTTGACCAATAGTCCTTCTATTCGAGACGTTATTTTCTTTCCTCTGATGCGTCCGAAAAGAGATTCTTAGGAATTCTCGAGAATGAGCCTTCCCTTCGAGCTCTACGTCGCTATCCGGTATCTATTTGCTCGCCGCAAGCAAGCCTCACTTGCCAGTACTTCATTTATTTCGATGCTTAGTGTGGCGGTCGGTGTGATGGCCTTGATTACTGCTCTAGCTCTTATGGAAGGGCTGTCGCAAGGGGTACGCGACCGGATTCTCGGTGCGCAGGCACATGTCTTCGTTTATAAAATGCTGGGCCAGGGGTTTGCGGATTATCGAACAGAAGCCGAGTTGCTTAATCGTTTGCCTAGGGTTGTAGCTGCGGCGCCGTCTATTCAAGGGCGAGGCCTAGTACGTACGCGACAAGGCGATGCGTTTATCAATGTAAAAGGAGTAGATCCGTTCCTTGAAATTGATGTGACGCAAGTGGCCAATTCGATTGAACACGGTGAGTGGCTCGCACTTGATTCTTACGAAGGAGAATCGACAGGTGCAATCGTAATTGGTGAAGGACTTGCGCGCAGATTGGGTGCGTTTGTCGGCGATGAGGTCAGTATCGTTACGCAAACAGGATCATTATCCCCGATGGGGATGCTGCCACGGCCGAGGCAACTTGAAGTTGTTGGGATTTTTAGTCTGGGACTTTATGAATACGATACAAGTTATGGGTACGTGTCGCTTGATCTTGCTAAGCGTATCTTTCGTCAAGATCGTATCGACATGATGGAATTAAAAATTGATGATATCTATGCTTCACGAGACGTGGCGCAGGCGATTCCAGAAGCACTCGGTGCTGCGTACGTGACGGATGATTGGACGCAGCTTAATCAGTCGCTTTATTCCGCTTTGTGGCTTGAGAAGATGGCGATTTCTATTGCGTTGGCTCTTATTATGCTTGTTGCAGCTCTTCATATCGTTGCATCGCTCGTAATGCTTGTGATGGAAAAAAGCCGAGACATTGCTATCCTAAAGACGATGGGGGCCGGTGTTCGGAGCATGCGTCATATTTTCATGTTGCAAGGGGTGATCATTGGGGGTGTAGGGACCGCTGTCGGCGCCGTGGCAGGGTATTTGATCGCGACTGTGATGGATCATTATCGTGTGATTCGAATGCCGCCAGATGCTTACCAAATTTCGTACGTTCCTTTCGTTGTTGACCCCATCGATTTTTTTGTCGTGGTTGTATCTGCACTTGTGGTGTGTCTGTTAGCAACGATTTATCCGTCACGTCACGCTGGTCGGATAGATCCCGCCGAGGCTTTGCGCTTTCAGTGATGTGCGGCATTGTTATCTATGCCATTTCTTAGGGTGAGCGGGCTTTCCAAATCATATTTAGTTGGAGGAAAGCCACTTTCCGTAATTCGTGACTTGGACCTTGACGTGCATCGTGGCGAAATGGTCGGCATTGTTGGTGCGTCGGGCGTTGGGAAAAGCACCTTGCTTCATCTTTTAGGTGGCCTTGACCGTGCTCAGTCTGGTTTGGTCCAGCTAGAAGAAACAAATATTTCAAAACTTGGTGATGACGCTGTTGCTCGTTTTCGCAATCGAAATGTTGGCTTTGTATTTCAGTTCCACCATTTACTTCCAGAGTTTTCGGCTTTGGAGAACACAGAGATGCCTATGCGAATTGCTGGTATTTCTGCAGCGAAGACAAGAGAGCGTGCTTCGAATTTATTGGTAGAGGTCGGACTTGAAGATCGGTTGCATCATCGCCCCGGGATGTTATCCGGCGGTGAGCAGCAGCGCGTTGCGGTTGCGCGGGCACTTGTAATGAAACCGGCGCTGCTTTTAGCCGACGAACCGACAGGTGATCTTGATGAAATGACTGGCACAAAACTCCATGCATTGCTTAGAGAAATGCATAAAGAACATGGTTTAACATCAGTGATTGCAACTCATAATTCCCAGTTGGCTTCTGCATGCGACCGTGTGTTGGCACTTGCTAATGGTAGGCTTTGCCCATTGTAAACGACCGGCAGTTTTTGAGTTTCGGTTGCGTGAGTTGAGCTTGGAAGGGTCCTGCTATGGCTTCTCGTTGCTTCGAGCGGGTGTACCTTATAATCGCTTAAGAGGTCGCATCTAGGGATGCGAGTATCAAGGGTGTGGTGAATGTTTGAACGATACACGGAACGGGCGCGGCGTGTATTGTTTTTTGCCCGTTACGAAGCCAGTCAACTTGGAAGTATTTCCATAGAGACAGAACACCTCTTGCTCGGTCTTATCCGTGAGGGCAAGGGGCTGACGACTCGTATATTTTCGCGCTCACATCTTTCCTTGGAGAATATTCGGAAGGAAATCGAGGGGCGAACTGTCTTCAGAGAAAAGGTTTCTACCTCGGTTGAGATCCCATTTAGCACCGAAACCAAGAGAGTCTTGCAATTTGCGGCTGAAGAAGCGGACCGTTTGCTTCACAATTACATTGGAACCGAGCATTTGCTGCTCGGTATATTACGTGAAGAACGTTCTACCGCATCGATGGTTCTCTCCGAGAAGGGGATGCGATTAAATACGATTCGCGAAGATATTGTGCAGCTTTTAAACGAGAAGACGGCTGTTGGTCGAGTGAAGGAGACGCCATTACTGGCGGAGTTTAGTCGCGACCTGTCTGATGCGGCGACTAAGAACAATCTAGACCCGTTGGTTGGACGTTCCGTGGAACTTGAACGAGTGCAACAAGTTTTGTGCCGACGCTCAAAGAATAATGCTGTTTTGATTGGAGAACCGGGTGTCGGTAAGACGGCTATCGTTGAAGGTTTGGCGCAGCGGGTAGCTTGTGGGGATGTACCGCATTTCCTTGCCGATAAACGTTTGCTTGCGCTCGATATTTCATTGATTGTTGCTGGGACAAAGTACCGTGGGCAGTTCGAGGAACGGCTTAAGGCAATAATGAAAGAATTAGCTGAAAACCCAAACATTATTGTCTTTATTGATGAACTTCATACACTCGTTGGTGCTGGGGCAGCCGAAGGCTCACTTGATGCTGCTAATATTTTAAAACCAGCTCTTTCTCGCGGAGAGATTCGCTGTATTGGTGCTACGACACCATCTGAGTTTCGGAAATACATAGAGAAAGATCGTTCATTAGAACGTCGATTTCAAGCCATCAAAGTTGAACCACCTTCTGAAGCAGAGTCACTCGAGATTCTTAGTGGTCTTAAAGAAAAATACGAAAGCTTCCACCACGTAGCTTATGCGCCTGAGGCAATGGAGGCGGCAGTCTACCAATCGAGTCGATATATTACGGATCGATTTTTGCCCGATAAGGCAATTGATCTTATTGATGAGGCTGGTGCCAGAGCGAAGTTGCGAGAATCAGGTTATAGGGAAGAATTCGGTGAAGTTAATAAGAGTATTCGGGTTGCGGTAGAGCAAATGGAAAATGCAACTACCCAGAAGGATTACGAGCGCGCGCAATTCTTTCGTGAACAAGAGGTTCTTGCGCGGGAAAATTTGAAGTTTATTCGTGAGAAGTTCGACGTGAAAAATGGTGGTAACAAGGCTGCGGTGACTAAGCAGGATATCGATGAAGTTGTTTCAAAGTGGACTGGTGTGCCTTTAACATCTATCAATCAAGATGAAAGCACTAAGTTACTTAATATGGAGGAAGAGCTCCATAAACGAGTAATTAGTCAACAACTCGCGATATCGGCACTTGCGAGGGCTATCCGCCGTTCGAGGGCTGGTCTTAAGTCTCCGGATCGGCCCGTCGGCAGTTTCGTTTTCCTTGGACCTACAGGCGTGGGGAAAACGGAGTTAGCTCGAGCGTTGGCGAATTGTTTATTTGGCAGCGATACATCTCTCGTCCGATTTGATATGTCTGAGTACATGGAGAAGCACTCCGTTTCAAAATTAATTGGTTCTCCGCCTGGTTATGTTGGCCATGAAGAAGGTGGGCAACTGACCGAGAAAATTAAAAGGCATCCATACTCTGTTGTGTTACTCGATGAGATAGAAAAGGCTCATCCAGATTTATTAAATATTTTGTTGCAGGTATTTGAAGATGGCCATTTAACAGATGGCCTTGGGAATAGAGTTAATTTTAAGAACACTATCATTATAATGACGTCAAATATTGGCGCTCGGTATATTCAAAAGAAAGCATCTGTTGGTTTTCAATCATCTGAAGCTCGTGAGATTCAAAGGAGTGTCTCCGAGATGGTCCTTGGAGAGGTTAAGCGGACTTTTAATCCAGAATTTATTAACCGTGTTGACGAGATTATCGTTTTTGAGGCCCTAACGGACGACGATCTGCGAAAGATTCTGGCTATGCTCATTGAGCAGCTTAATGAGAATCTCCTCGCCCGCGCCCTATCTATTCGGCTTACGTCAGAAGTAGTTGACTGGATCATCGAAGCTACGTGTAGAGACCGGTCCTATGGTGCTAGGCCGCTGCGGAGGGCTATCCAGCGTTATGTTGAAGACCCGCTATCTGAAGAGCTGATCCGAGGGCGACTTGAGTCAGGAGAGGTTGAGGTGTATCTAGAGGCTGGGGCTCTTGCGTACCGTGCAGCTGGTCGAGAGTTGGAAGGA
>CEWR01019988.1_pt1 | contig 26525 bp, 24 predicted proteins | sample 356321 | NCBI WGS metagenome assembly CEWR01 (sample SAMEA2621551, study PRJEB7988) | marine metagenome | biome: marine biome (ENVO:00000447); feature: mesopelagic zone (ENVO:00000213); material: "saline water (ENVO:00002010), including plankton (ENVO:xxxxxxxx)" | depth 790 m
TCACGATTGGTCCTTGGCTGGCAATATTTCTTTGTTGCCTTACCAACTCTTTTCTCACCTCGGGTATTTTTGAAATAATCGATACTGCCCGATCGATCTCGAGGGTCTTAAGTGTGGAAGTTTTATCTATTCCGTTTATCAATATTTTTTCAGAACCCCGAGAGGATTCAACCTCAATGGATGTTATTTTGACAGTTTCAATGATGGTTGAATCCTCTTCAAATGATATGCCGGAATCCAAGATAGATCTAGTTGCAGCCCTGTACATTACCCCTGTGTCTAGGAAATTCCATTTTAAAGCCTTAGAAACACCTCTTCCGACGGCGGTTTTTCCGGAGGCAACAGGACCGTCTATTGCTATTTGAAATTTCATTAATTAGCTTCTAGCCTTAATAACTGCAATTCTAAATGTTGAAATAAGATTTTATGTTAGATTTGAAGTCGGGATCGTACGAATATATAGACCCTTCTTTTTCTCTTGCCTCTCTTGATACAAGAATTCCCCTGGGGTCTAATTTAATATCGTTCACTACTGCTTCTTCAGTAATGAGTGTCTCGTAGGAGTCGTTGGTCAACCCGAGGTAATTTTTCAATATCGATTCGTTATGCTGCCCAAATAAAGGTGCCCCCTTCATTTTGACATCTGAACCTGTCGACATTTTCCATGGTTTACCAGGATATGGCAGTGTAGGAACCTCACTTTCTGGATGATGAGGAACAATTTCAAAAAAACCTCGCTGGTTTAAATGTTCATTAAAAAGCAGTTCTTTACCATTCAACACCGCTCCTGCGGCAACCCCTTCTTTTTGCAAAGTATTCATCAATTCCACATTATCCCATGACAGGGTTTTCGAAGATATCAGTTGGTCTAATTCTGCCCGGTTGCGTATGCGAGACTTATTAGATTGAAACCGATTGTCGCCTTCTGTTTCTGGAAACAACAAATTTGATAATGACTTCCACTGATCCTGGGAATTAGCAGTGATGGTTATCCATTTATCTTGACCTTGGCATGGATAACAACCATGCGGAGATATGTTGGGATGCGAATTTCCCATTCGCTTAACTATTTTTTTGTTCGCTGTGTATTCGAGTATAGTTTCCGGAGTAGTTGATGTAACACATTCTGCTTGCGAGACCTCAATAAACTGACCTTCGCCTTCTTTTAGCCTATGTATAAGCGCTGCCATTACAGCAAAGACTGTGTGTTCGGCTGCAGTGTAATCCGGATAAGGTATTTCTGGTTGAGCCGGGGGGCCATTTTCATAGCCAGTTGCAGCTGCAAGCCCTGACGCGGCCTCAGTACCAAACCCTATCGCTCCAAAACTCGACCATGGTCCTGTGTGGCCATAGCCTGTTGATGAAATGACGATTATATCTGGTCGTATTTTTCGGAGATGCTCGTACTCTAGGCCGAATTTTTTCATAACTCTAGGGGTGAAATTGCATGCAAAGACATCGCTTATGCTGATCAAATCGTATAAATATTGAAGGCTATTTTCATGGTCCAATTCTAGTCCAAGGCTTAGTTTGTTTCTGTTTTGCTCATTGAAATTTATGGCCCGATTCCAATATTTCCCATCCCGTCTTTCATCATAAAAGTCAGAAAGCCTGTAGGCATCCGGCCGTTGAGCCGATTCCAGTCTGATAATTTCTGCACCCATGTCCGATAGGAGTTTTGTGGCGTAAGGCACGGCTATTAGTTGGCCCAGCTCGACAACCCGGACACCGTTAAGAATCCCATTATTTTTCATTTGACCGCCAAATGTTCTGAGATTTATCGATAGATAACTTTAATCTTTTGACTAGTATTTCCTCGGTATGTTGTCCCAATGTAGGCGCAGTTTTTTGTATATCCCAGGGAGTTTTGGATAACTTAAAAGGTCTTCCAGGAAATTTTGGTTCATCTGAACCAGAATTACCAATAGCCTGAAAATATTGATCATGTTCATATTGCGGGTTTTCGATTAGATCTGCTGCGTCTTGTACTAATCCATAAACTAGTTCACGGTAAGAGTGGGCTCCGTAAAACAATTCATGTTTACTTCTACGGATGAATGCAGCTTTCACCAAGTTCTCAAATTCCGCAGCATGTTGCCTTCGCCCTTCAGGAGTTTGAAATTTAGGGTCGGACAAACTTTCATCTCCCAGGAGATCGGCAGTTTTGTTCCAGTCGGTAGACCCAAAAGTGATTGGCACGACATATCCATCTTTGACTTGTATAGGTGCCCGGGGGAGTTCTCCATTCATTAATGTTTGCCTTGTTCGAACTATGCCAGAGGTGGCGTAACTTGTGGTTGTATCACGCACAGATGCAGCCATGCTCTCTTGGATAGATATGTCTACTTTCTGTCCGTTACCGGAATTTATCGTCTCGTAGAAAGCCATTAAGGCCGCTGAGGCTGCATTAGTGCCTGCCTTGAATTGTGCTTGATGGAAAGCATGTTTGAGAGGAGATTTGTCAGTTGATCCAAAAATGAACATCAACCCTCCCAGGGCGTAAAAAATTAAGTCAGTTGCCTTAAAGTCTTTGTAAGGTCCGGTTTGTCCAAAATTACTAATAGAAACAACAACTAAATTGGGATTCAGGGTATCCAATTTGCTTTCTGTTAACCCGTAGGATGCCAGGATTCCCGGTCGAAAATTCTCTACTAATATGTCTGAATCTCTCACTAATTTTTCGACAGCAAGACGGCCGAAATCTGACTTTAAGTTAAGCTCAACGCTTTTTTTGTTAGTGTTGAGATATTGAAATAAAAGACTGTCATTGCTATCCGTATTGCCCTCGTCAAAGGGTGGTATTTTCCTGCAAGGGTCACCGACTAGCGGGTTTTCAATTTTGATGATATCAGCTCCGAAATCACCTAAAAGTTTTGTGCAGTATGGGCCAGAAATATAATGAGTTAAGTCGAGAACTCGCACATTTTTCAAAGCCTGGGTTTTCAATGTAATGTCCTAATATTTTCTGTATTCAACGTGTGGAATTATAAACATAAAGGCCTGCCAGTTGAGAGGATGCAATTAACTACATATAATCACAAACAGAAAATGTTCTTACTATTAGGGGGTATGTTACCAAAATGAATGATCAAGTTGTTTTTTGGGCCCCGGATGATTCTGGCCTAGAAGTGTTGAAAGATGCAATGCCAGAAGGGGTTGAAATAGATTGGGTTAACTCTTCGGCCTCCTTGGAGGAATCTGTTGAAGCATTACAAAATACCAAGGCGATAATATTGGGAGGAGCGCTTGTGTTTGACCTTGAATTAGCTGCTAGATGCCCAGAATTACGCCTCATTCAAACTACTAGTGCGGGTACCAACCAGCTTGATAAGGTCGCGCTTGGAGAGCTTGGAATTAAAGTGTCCAATAATGGAGGTGGCAACGCCGTGGCGGTTGCTGAACATACCATTGCCTTAATGATAGGAGTATATCGAAAATTACAATTGCAATTCAAAAGTGTTCAGGACGGTAAATGGATGTCGAACATCCGAACTGACTGGTTTTCACAAGCACACGAATTAACTGGAAAAACAGTTGGCATAATAGGGGTAGGTCGAATAGGATCTCGAGTAGCGAAGAGGCTACAGGGCTGGGAGTGTGGACTTATTTATCATGATGTCGTTGATCCAGACTCAGAATTGGTGAGTGAGCTCTGTATGAAAAAAGTGGAATTGGATGAGTTATTATCCACATCTGACATCATTACCTTACACGTTCCTTTGAATCGCAATACCAGAGGAATGATAAGTGATAGAGAATTTGATTTGATGAAACCTACTGCAATTCTAATCAATGCATGTAGAGGACCGGTCGTTGATGAGGATGCTTTTATCCGTGCAATCGAGCAGGGTAAAATAATGGCTGCTGGAGTAGATGTTCTTGAAGTAGAGCCTACTCCTGAAGATAATCCATTGATTGATATGGATAATGTTTTGATTACTCCGCATTTAGCTGCTTTTACTCAAGAGGCTTCAGAAAAAAGTAGAGCATTCGCCACATTTAACACGGCCAAAGTCGTTAACGGAAAAGAGCCGGAATCTGTTGTTCTGCCAGACGACTAAATTATCGTGAACTGACTCGGTAGATTAGACTCAAGGGTGTTTTTTCCAGTAATGTGTCACGTTCTATTTTATTTAGACCTGATCCTGTAGCTACTTTTTCCGCATATTCCTGAGTCATCAGGTCTTCCGGAGCATGGGCGTCTGAGTCTAGTATCAAGGTAGCACCACTTTCTCTAGCTGTTTTTACAACATGCCCATTGGCCAAACCATGACCTTTTCTACCTGATATCTCTAAAAACACTTCGTTCTTGGCGGCCATTGTCGCCTCTTCAACGGTTATTAGGCCAGGATGTGCCAATATATCCACATATTCGGATGATACTGCCGCTATATTAGTTCCGGGAATTACCGGTTCCATTATGGTTTCTCCATGGACGTTAACGATTTTGGCACCAATTGATCGTGCCTCTTTGGCCAAAAGGTGGATATCCTCTGTGGGGGTATGGGTGATTTCTACACCTGGGTAAACCTGTATGTCCCATCTTTTTTCTGCCATTTCACAATCTTTTTTTAAGGTAGATAGCACAAATTCCAAGTTGCCCGGACCAACATGATCAGTTATTGCCATGGTCTTGTATCCGATCGCAATAGCTCGCCTTATGAGTTCGATTGGCGAAAGTACCCCGTCACTTAAAAAAGTGTGGGTGTGAAAATCATACATTGATCAATTACCTGATATGGATTTTGATAGTTTTTCCATTGCACTCTTTGTTGAGCCTATAAAAGGTTCTCCTGCGTGCTCTGGATGAATAACTTTAATAGAAACAAATATTGGACCTTCTCGCTTCATTAGATTGGGAAGTTCACTCACTAATGTTTCTAGGTCTTCAAAGGAATGAGTGCTTCTGTAGCCGGCATCATTGGCCATAGCAGATAAATCAAACTTTCCGTTTCCAGGAATAGGTTGACCTCCAGTGGTCCAATACGCGCCGTCCTCAAATACAAAATGGAGAAAATTCTTTGGCTCCATACCTGCTACTGTTATCAAGGAACCTAGATTCATCAATAGGCTACCATCACCATCCAAGACAACTATTTTCTTATTTGGTTGAGATAATGCCAGACCTAAAGCGACTGAAGAAGCTTTACCCATGGCTCCAAATACGGGCAAATCCATTTCTTGGTTATTGGAGACGGATTCCCAGTACCTGTTTGCGGTCATGGTGGCTACGACCACCTCACTGCTCCTGACATCGTTGATGGCATTTATAGCCTCAATTGCCGAAATCATGTCACTTCCTTTTTCAGTTTTAATCGTGGCCATTCTATAGTTGCGAGTCAGATCAATACAATAGAATCAAATAATAGGACCTCTATATTGCATCTCTTCCGGTAGTTGGTCGGTTATACCTAGCGCTAACAATATCCTCTGGGCTGTAAAATTTGCCACTTCTTCAAGCGTTGTTATAGGCAGATAATAGGGAGGGTCCGAAGGTAGAATAGTCACACCCAAAGTGGCTAGGTATTTCATGTTACCCAGATGTATCGCATTAAGCGGAGACTCTCGTGGAACCATTGTTAAAGGTCTCCTCTCTTTTAAACAAACGTCGGCGGCTCTTCTTATTAAATTGTCTGATAGTCCTTTTGCCACTGCAGAAATTGTTGCCATACTAGATGGGACTATGGCCATTCCAGCAGTTGGGTAAGTTCCACTTGCTATAGGCGCTTTAAAATCCCCTATAGCGAAATGTTCAAAATTATTATCGTATGACCATTCTTCTACACTTTCTCCATAAGACATACTCATCTCGTGCTGCCATACCATCCTTGCTGGGTTTGAGGCGATCAGCGATACGCCTACATTCTTGTTTAGCAAGGCGTCAACTGTTTTGGCAGCCAAAAGGGATCCACTAGCGCCAGATATACCTACTACAATCCGTGACCGGTTTTTTTTCATTTTCACACCATTAGTGCTGTAATTGTACCTAACAACATTGAACAAGATACAAAAGCGTTGATTCTCATGAAGCCCATTCCCATTCTTGATAAATCACTAGGTGTTACTAGTCGATATTTGTAGACAAGAAAAATTGCGCTTAATCCGCAACCACTGTAATAAAATAACCCTAGCTCCATCCATACACCTAGTATTATTAGGCACAACACAGCCAATATATCCATGCACCGTGCAATTTTAAAGGCTTTAGTGATTCCAAAACGAGATGCGACTGAATGTAATTTTTCCTTTTCCTGAAAAGAAACATCTTGTGTATGGTAGATGATGTCGAAACTTCCAGCCCAAAGAGCTACTGAAGTAGAAAGCAAAACAGGCTGCCATTCTAGTTTGCCCACCATACCGATCCAAGCTGCTGATGGGGCTATGGCGAGAGCCCAGCCAAGCAGCATATTAGCCAACCAAGTAACTCTCTTGGTAAATGGGTATACCACAAGGTATATGAGAGCAAGTGGGGCCAAAATCAGTGCTAAAGTGTTGAGCATGTAAGCACATAGTATAAAAATGAATGACGAAATTATCCCAGGGACTAACAAATCAGTAACAGAAAGAACCCCTCGTGGGAGATGTCTTTGGGATGACCGAGGATTTTTTGAGTCTATGTGTCTGTCTATAACTCTGTTGGCAATCATACCCACGGTTCTAGCTGACACCATTGCAAGAGTTATCCAAAAAAAGCTTTCAAAATCTGGTATGCCCTTAATCGCAAGGAGCATCCCTATGTAGGCAAAAGGGAGTGCAAAAATTGATTCTTGAAATTTTATTGCATCAAAGAAATTGGGTATTTTCGGCCAAATACTGTTAAAGGGCATGAGTGTCAAAAACCGTATTCTGACCAACGATCAGTGACTAATAATTTTATCTCCTCTGACATTACTACATCCGGAGGCCAAACTCTTTTCCTTCCATCGAGAGCTGTCTTTTTTGTAGCATCGATTCCAAGCTTACTCCCGTATTTCGGGGTTGGGCTTGCATGATCTAAGTCATCAACAGGTCCTTCGGTGATAACTATGTCTGTATCTGGATTAATATTGCTAGTAACCCGCCACGCAACTTCAGATAGATTTTGGACATTAACTGTGTCGTCCACAATTATTATCCCCTTTGCCAACATCATCAATCCCAATCCCCAAATCGCATTCATGACCTTTCTCGTGTGTCCGGGATATTCTTTTTTCATTGAAACGATAACTAAATTATGGAAAACACCTTCTGCTGGCATATTAATATCCACCACCTCCGGCAAAGTTAATTGGAGTGCAGGGAGCATCAATCTCTCCACAGCTTTTCCCATAAAGAAATCTTCAGATGGTGGCCTTCCTACCACAGTGGCTGGGTATATGGGTTGCCTCCTGTGTGTTAAAGCAGTTAAATGGAAAACCGGATAATCATCTTCAAGAGAATAGTATCCAGTGTGATCACCGAATGGGCCCTCTTCTTTCAATTCTCCAGGGATTACGTATCCTTCCAACACGGCTTCTGAATGGGCGGGCACTTCGAGGTCAACTGTTTTACATTTGACCATTTCGACAGGTGAGTTTCTTAATACCCCTGATACTGCTATCTCGTCCATGTCAGGAGGTAACGGCAGGGCCCCTGTCCACATGGTGACAGGGTCCGAACCCAACGCAATGGCAACCTCCATCTTTGGTAACTTCTGCAGCTCTCCCGACCTGTAGTGGCTTGCTCCAACTTTATGGGACTGCCAATGCATTCCCGCAGTGTGAGAATCATAAATTTGCATACGGTAAGTACCCACATTTCTTTTTCCCGAGCTAGGGTCTTTAGAAATAACCAGTGGTAGGGTTATATATCTGCCACCGTCCATAGGCCAGCAGGTCAGATGGGGCAAGTAATTTAAATCAGCATCTTGCCCCGTCTTTATTATTTCCTGACAGGGAGCGGATGAAATTCTTTTGGGCTGCGTCCGGGCCAGGCTTGCCATGTCTTTGAGTGTTTTTAGTTTGCCTAACATTGACTCGGGAGGTGTTTTCAAGATTCCGAGAATATCACGTACTTTTTGAGTTAAATCATCAGTGTTTTCTACACCCAAAGCCCAAGCCATTCGTTGATGTGTACCAAATAGGTTTGTTACAACAGGTACCGTGAATCCTTCCACATTACGGAAGTACAGAACAGGGCCTCCGGATTTAACTGCCCTATCAGTTACTTCACTTATTTCTAAATCTCGACTCACACGGGCATCAATATATTGAACTTGGTTTTTAGAATCCAAAAAACTAATGAATTCTCTCAAATCTTTGTAGCTCATTTCCTTATAACCTAGTTCTATTATTGCGAAGTTTTGTTGAAGATAAATCCATTCTGAATTGTGATTCGGGTATAGCTTTAAACATGGAAATAAATGCTTCAGGGATCACCATGTCAAATATAGTTTTAAATTCGCTATTTTGGAGGCGCCCTGCCACCAGAAAATTGCATTTTGTATCCTTTATCTTCTGCAAGGATGAGTACATATTTTGAACATTATTGTCATAGTATTTGGGGTCCACCAATCGTAGAGCAGTATCGTTACCTATAATGAAAGTTGAATTTGGGAATATACCGGATTTTTCGGCAAATAATGGGGCACAAGTTAGAATCACCGTTTCTGACTTTTCAAATTGAGATACCCTCTTCTTTATCTCGTCCGATCGAAGTGGGGGCTTATCCACATTAGTGATAGATATTTCGAAGGCTATGGGAGCTCCTAAAATATCAGATGCGAGTTTTGATAGCTCTATGTGCCCTTGGTGTATTGGATTAAATGATCCAGACAAGATCCCACCTTTGAAACTTTTATCTAATCCCACTAAACTAGAACCAGCGGAAGTTATAGAACTAATATGCCCATTCACTAAGGAATCAAGATCAGAAGAGAATTCCGTTTCATCTATAGAAACAGATTCCAACTCGTTTATTTCCACATTTAATACGCTGTTACCCAGTAATTTCTCTTCAATATATTGCACGATTAGTGAACTCACAAGTTCCTCCTCTTCAACCCTGCTTCTTCCCCCTTTTTTAAGAATTAGGTGAGCAACATACTTTAATCTGGGGCCCCATAATCCAATAAACGCCTGATTATCACCTTTTCTTTTTCGGTTTGTCGATATTGCCCCCGTACATGAAACTCCAATAATGTCCATCTCGTTATTCCCGTATTGAGTTCCTCGAATATATGCGGCCTTTGCCATCGACAACGCTGTTGTTTTAGACACGTATTGCCCGGGTACTTCTCCAATGTAGCGATTGAGAGATTCATTGGAATATGGAATTGTAGCTTCAAGCAAAGTTTTCGATGCGCCAGGAACACTTAATAACCAATTAATTGATTGGGAGCCGACCCCAGAGACAGACATGACTAGCTTTGTCTTAGATTTGTGTATTCGTGTAATGGAATATTCTAGGTTGGAATTCATATATCTAGTGCACCTAACCTGTGAGACATTCATGTGCTGGTATTGAACGACCGCCATTGCACAAATGGCTTTGTGATGCCCAAGTTTTACAACACAGACATATTCGTATGTATATAAAAATCTCCCAAGATGCCTATTAAAGGAGATTCACCATTTTATCACGGAGGACGATTCTCACTCCAGAAAGCAGGCCGGCACTAACCATTATGAATATTATGGAGGACCAATCGACCCCTATATTTGGCTCACAGCATTGAATTACTAACCCTAGGGAAGTTCCCGCGGCCGGTGGGTGTTCAGTGTTGGTAACCACCATTAAAAATATACCAATCCCGACGGATAGGGCTGCAGCCACATCAAGGAAATAACGGTTTTCCAATACCATTTGGATCAAGGGAGGAGATTGAAGGATCAGGGCGATTAGTGTTCCTATAAAAGCTGCTAAGAGGTGCCCTCCAATTACTTTGCGAGGCGTTGCAGCCACACTGTTTGGAACTACAAATATCGTAAATGCGGAGGAGGCAATCCCAACCACTATCGCGGTTTTTAAAGTATCTCCAATTAGTAATATAAGTATCAGTGATACCGAGGCCAGGCAGCACTGTAAAAAATAATGATTCCACCGGGAATGAATGTATTGGTCTAATATGTGCGGCAGGAATCCGTGAGGAGAAATTAGGTGGGGTAGGTGAATGTCAGGGTGTGGCATGTGAAAGCCTTTTGGTGCTCTCAATTGTTTTTACCCCCGATATTTCCCGTTGTTTGAGATGGTCTTTCAAGGATATCGGTGTTTTTAAGGTCTGAATAGCCAAATTGGCGCTACATCCTACTCAATTAGGGGAATACAGAACCCTTCCAAATCCCTTGTTTTAGCTGACTGGTATAATTGAAGGCTAATTTGAAATATAAACTATTAGCAGATTGTCAAAGCTTTTTTATAATTATTCACGGCCTATCTCACATAGAATCATAAAATGGATATTAGGTTCAATAAACGCCCTGGCGATATTTTCATAACAAAACCTAGGCGATCAGAAATAGCTCCTGTCACTTTTAATGTAAATGAGAGGAGAATAAGTGCCCGCACTTTTTCCTCTCCTCTCATATTGGTTGGGGTGTTTTTGGCTTTGATATTAGTGGGGGCCCTTTTGCTGTCTGCCCCATTTTCGCATCATGAACAAGGGTGGGGGGATCCAGTTTTATCAATATTTACTGCGACCTCTGCTGTGACAGTTACTGGCTTGATCATAGTAGATACTGCCACTTATTGGACTTCAGGTGGCCAGGTGATTATTTTGCTTCTGATGTTTGTGGGGGGACTAGGATTTATGACTCTAGCCGCATTCCTACTAGCGGTTCTCGGTCAGAGAGTTTCAATGGCTCAGAGAATGCTCATTAGGGAAACCCTGGGAAGCGAAAATATGGGAGGGATTCAGAGATTAAGCGTTACGATAGTTGTAACTGCTATATCAATTCAAATCATAGGCTTTTTGGCTTTATTCGCGAGATTCCTATTTTTAGAATCCCCAGGGGAGGCCGCCTGGCAGGCCTTGTTTCATTCGGTTTCGGGATTTAATAACGCAGGATTTGTTATTTTGAACTACTCTGATGGTTTGCATGCACTCAGGGAAGATTTTGTTGTTTTAAGTATAATCGGATGGTTGATAATTCTGGGATCTTTAAGTTTTTGGGTAGTCGTTGATCTAGTTTCGAAGGACTCTATCAGAAAATTTTCTTTAGTGAGCAAAATAGTATTATCAACGACGATAGTATTAATAATCACTGGGGCTTTATTCTTCTTTTTTGCTGAAAGTAACAATCCTAAAACAATTGAAAATTTGCCATTAAATACTCAGATTGGTGTATCCATTTTTGAGGGTGTGAGTGGTCGCACTGCTGGATTTTCGACAATTGATTATCGGTACGCAAGACCTGCGACAGATGTGTTCATGTCTCTTCTGATGTTTATTGGAGGTGCGACCGGGTCGGTCGCCGGCGGTATTAAGGTGACAACCTTTTTTATTATTGTTCTCAGCGTAGTAGCTATAATCAGAGAAAGAGCGCATGTGACAGCATTTGGTAGAGAAATATCTCCAACCACGGTTCGGAGATCCTACGCTGTGACGCTAATTTGCTTGGCTTTTATATTCCTATGTACTTTATGTCTGGCCCTTACTAACAGTCATATACTAATAAGGGATTTAGCATTTGAATCTGTTTCAGCTTTCGGTACAGTCGGCCTAAGTACCGGTGCTACTGGTGAGCTAAATGCTTTAGGGCATGTGATAGTTGCAATTACTATGTTCATCGGTCGAGTAGGGCCTATTATAGTCGGCCTTAGAATGGTTCCTAATAGGGAAGCGAGCCCATATCGGTATGCTACAGAACCAGTTACAATTGGCTAGCGTAAAAAATGTGCGCCGAAGGTAACTTTTATGGCTAACAAACAGGTTGCAGTTATAGGTCTTGGAAGATTTGGAGTTAGTACCACTCGTACCCTCTATAACCTTGGCCATGATGTTTTGGCTATTGATAAAGATGAAGCTAGGGTTCAGTCGGTGTTGGGTCAATGTACCTACGCTGTATCTGCAGAATGTACCAACGAGAGTGCCCTGAGAGATCTAGGAATTAAGGATTACGATGTAGCTATAATTACTATCGAGACTAACATAGCAGATAGTGTCATGGCATGCGTTTTACTCAAGACTATTGGGGTAAACACAATTGTGGCTCGAGCTCGGGATTCATTACATGCTAGTACCCTCAGGAGGATAGGGGTGGACAGGGTTATTCAGCCCGAGGAAGAGATGGGAACTAGACTCGCCCACAGCCTCTTTAATGCTAGTGTTGAAGAATACTTGGAAATAACGAATAACTACGGGGTTAGTAGATACAGAGTGCCAGAAAATTTATCGGGTACAACACTTGAGGAAATAGGATTTACTAATAGCCGTGACAGTTATGGCATAACCGCTGTCGCTCTATGCAAAGGAAGGAAAGTAACCCTGAATCCGCCTGTGAGTTCTAAAGTCGAATCTGGGGATCTTGTAATCGTTGCAGCTTTGGATAGTGATCTTGAAACCTTGGATGATTCGTCGAATGATTCGGAGGGAAAGATTTAACTTTTTGTTAAATTGAAATTCTTATTGAAGAGACGGGCATATGATCCTCGCAGTAATAACAGGCTCGAATAGTGATGAATATGTAGCAGCCACTGCCTCACGGCTGGCCAAACAAATGAAATTTCCAGTAAATTTACTTTATGTGATAGAAGTCGACAGGAACTATCCGCTCGATATGGAAGGACCCAAGGACACCGAAAAAGGTGAAAAAGCTCTATCCCAAACGGAAAAAATAGTAAGGGAATTCAAAGTCAAATCAAAAGGAGAAATACTCCAAGCTAGATTCTCAGGCAGTGCAATCATCAGCCAGTCAGAGAACATTCAAGCAAAACTCATAGTTCTAGCACATAAGGAACAGCATTCTAACAATTTATACGACAACATTTGTGGATATGTGTCCAGCAATGCAAAATGTGATGTAATTATGTGTGTAAACTCAGGTAAGTAGGCTTTAGGAATTAAATGATTCAAACCTCAGAGGGAAACTCAAATTCTGGTGTACAAAGATTGAAAAGAATTGCCGTTATTGGTTGCGGTTCATTAGGCACCCAAATAGCAATCGAATTATCGTCTTCCGGGAATATAGTAATTGTCATTGATAAAGATCCGAAATCATTTTTATCCCTCCCACCACACCTGCTTGAGGCCTCCAGAGTTGTAACTGCCATTGGAGACGGAACACAAGAGGTATCTTTGAGACAGGCCGGAGTACAGGATGTAGACCTTCTGATAGCCGCAACAACGAGAGAATCTGTCAATTTAATGAGTGGGCAATTAGCCCGTCATGTCATGCGGATACCAGTAGTAGTGTGCTTAGTTAAAGATTCCCACCTTTTGTCAATATATGAAAACCTTGGAATTAAAACTATTAATCCTGATGGGTTGCTCATGGAAGCTATTAAGGACGGATTGGATTAATGAGAGAAATACCTTGTACGCGATAGTTGTAGGATGCGGCACCACTGGTATTAAAATAGCAGAATGGTTGATGGCCTCCGGTTCTGAAATAACACTGATAGAGAAAATTGTTGAAAAGCAGAGATTTGCGGATAATTTACTAGGGTCGGTAGTGGTTTTAGGCGATGGCACTACGATTGATACTCAAAATACTGCCGGAACAAAAAGAGCTGACCTTTTTATAGCAACATTAAGTTCGGATGAAGACAATATGCTTGCATGTCAGATAGCCAAGCACCACTTTGAAGTGGACAAAACTATTGCGATAAGTGGTAATCCAGACAATGTGAATCTACTTAGACTTCTAGGGATTGATATCGTGGTCGACGTGACAGATCTTATAACTGAAAAAATTCAAAGCCTTGTCGCACCCATGCTTGTGGAGGATTTGTGAATAAAAGCATTCGTAAAATAGCTTATCTTGGTCCTCCCGGAACTTACAGCGAACAGGCAGCTAGACAGTGGAACAATGTGGATGAACTGTTGTCAGTTGAATCGATCCCGGCTGTTGCAAAATCGGTGGAAGAAGGAGAATCCTATCAGGGAATTGTTCCGATAGAAAACAGCATTGAAGGCGGAGTTACCTTCACACTCGATTTGCTCATTCACGATTCAACATTATCGATTTGTGGTGAAGTCATTGTTCCCATCAATCATTATTTGATGGCTCAGAAGGAAATCGATCTTGAAAGCATTACTACGGTATTTTCTCACCCGCAATCATTGGGCCAATGTAGGCAATTTCTTTTGAATAATTTGCCACGAGCTATCCTGATGGCTTCTTTAAGCAATGCCAAGGCTGTTGAAGAAATGTTAGATGCGACTCCGAATTCAGCTGCCATATCAAGCGAAAGATCTGCTAATTTGTATGGAGCTACAATTCTGGATAAAAACGTGGAAGACAACCCCAACAATGAAACACGATTTGTCATTCTCTCACATGATGATCACGAAATAACTTCAAATGATAAAACCTCTCTTTGCTTTGAATTCGATGGAGATGGACCGGGCATACTTAGCGAGTCTTTGACAGAATTTGCAGCTAGAAATATCAATCTTGTAAAGATTGAGTCGAGACCTAATAAAAGACGTTTGGGCCGTTATGTTTTTCTGGTAGATATCGATGGTCACAGGAAAACGCCTGAAGTGAAACAGGCACTAGACTCCCTTCAAAGAAAAGTGTCCATGCTGAAAATATTTGGTTCCTATCCTAAAGGTGATATGTAGCGCTTAGATCATGTTTTACGAGGATTTTTTGGGATCGTCGCTAGTTGTCTCACTTTTTGTTTGATCTTCCTCAGGTATGCCGGTATCGGGACCTACAAATCTTGAATTCACCTGCTCTATCAAAGGGTCGATTCGAGCTTTCATGTTTCCTATTGTTGCGGGTACATTATCTCGAACTGTGTCAAGTGTCGGGCCTAGCCGTTCCACTATTATGTCGGAAAACCTTTCAGCCTTTTCTCGCCAATAATCACTTTTTTCTAAAAGTTCAGAACGGGTTTCAGACCCAGGTTTAGGAGCCATTAGTATTCCAGCAACAGTTCCTATAATTGCCCCAAGAATAAGCCCGGTGGAAAACCCCCCCCCATTGTCTTTAGCCATTAGTTGTCTCCTTTTCGGTGTTTTTTTCTGGAAAATCCCCCGGCCAAACTAAGCAATTTTATAATGCCGCTGAAAAGTCCTATGTTTCCCAAGAATTTATCTGTGATGGTATCGGTGATATTTTCCACATTTTGAGAGTTCCTAGTCAGAGATTCCAGCAGACGATTGATATTTTTAATTGTTAAAAATAAGAAAGTGCAAATTAATGGGAGGCAAATGATAAATGCGATGTCCCGTACTAATCCAATTATTTCATAAATATTTGAGTCCATAACAGTTGTTTAATCCTAGCATAATAGAAAAGCACTCGACAAAATGAATTGTCGAGTGCATCTTAAATTGTTCATTGGCGCTTGAATTATGGCTTAATAAGGATTCTTACAGAGCCTTCCTTATCTTTTCTCTGGGTGACGATGTCATGACTATTTTTATCTGCCCAGACTATTAAGTCATAGGTATTCAAGACATCAGGTATGATCACTTCCACAAACGATGAGGAATCATCACTTATTTGCGCACTAATAGCGGCTATTATCCCGGCACAGGTCTTTCCGGTACCATCTATTATTATCCATCCGTCTGATTCTTGGTTTACCGACGGGGTTCCATTTTCACTGTATACATTTACCTCACCGGTTTGCCTGAGATCTAGTTGGGTTTTAAACTCTGATACAGATTCCCAATGAACCCTAGAATCCCGATCGCCTTTTTGGCAAACGGCTCCTCTGACCCCAACTATATCAGGGTTAACCCTTGATAATTCGTCAAGGTCACTCATTTTCAGGTGGCCTGACAGAGCTGTGCTCATACCCAATTCCTTTCCTTCCAGAACCATCTCTTTGAGACGTCCCTCAGGCATAAAATCGAATAAATTCCTACCGTCTTTGACAAGAGTATCTATTAAAAATCCGTCACATTGGCCTTCTTTCGCTAATTTCACCATCAAGTTTGGGTCAATCCCACCATCATAGAGGAGGTTGTCTGCAAAAAGTGAACCGATGAGTTTAGTTTGGGTTCCTGTTAAAGCTTCTTTTGCTGCTAATAATGTTTCAAGGGCAACATTGTATTCACTTACCATGAAGCCTACCTTGACCGAGGTTGCATCAAGTATTCCAGCGGCATAAACGGCCATGGAGACTGTGCCTATCTGGTTAGGGACCACCCCTAGGGTCACACTTGCATGGTGGGCACTGGGAACCGCATTTCTGATCTCTTTTACTACGTTAGGATGAGCTGAACCGACCAGGGCTTCTTGAAGGTTCTTGACGTCGACTATATCGGCTCCGCCTTTTAGAGCCTGCTTTGCTTCATATAGATCCTGGACACTTACCATAAGAATCATTTCGTATATTCCTCGTGACTATTCATGACTATTTCTATTCTAAGTTCCTGTTTACTGGATGCCTCTAGCGGCTGCTATATCATTTTTTAACTGTTCTTTTTCATCATTTGTAAGATCTGTCAGTGGTGCCCTGACGTGGCCGCCAGACATACCCATAAGTTCACCCCAGTACTTGCATAAGGAGGCAGGTAAGGCTCCTCCCATTTTCTGTACAGTGTATTTCCACCATTTGTCTGAAACTTCTTTAATTGGTTTTATGTTAGTGTCATAGAAATCGTCATCTAGATCCCCTTCCATCACTTTGTCAATAAACTGCACGTAGTGGTTGGAATCTGGTGTGTCAAATCTCCAGTCAGAGGTGTTGGCAAACATAACTTGTTGTTCAAAACCTAGTTCTTTTCCTTTTTGGAATATCCATTCATCAGGGGTACTTATGATAGCCTTCTTCCCTATTTTTAGGTGAGTGTCAATTGAAAGTTCCGGATTGAAACTGGCCTCTTTGACTCCTACTACATTTGAAATATTGCAAATGCGGTCTAAACCGTTTACATCTAAAACAGTTCCAAACTGTGGGGAGTTGTAATACATAATTGCCAAATCTGTGTTGTCAGCTAAACTTCTGACCCAATCTATCACCTGATCCTCGGTTCTTGTAGCAAAGTAAGGAGCAGCCACGATTAGTAAATCAAACCCAGCATGTTCCGCATAGCTAGCTAGATCTAGCATTTCCTTTAAAGAGGTATGGGACACGTGAGCTCCTATTGGCCAATCATTCCCAGCCTCATCACTCACAATGTCATATACTCGCAATCTTTCCTCTTTGGTTAGAGTCCAGAACTCTCCCATGCCCCAGGTACAACCGGCACCTCTAGTTCCTAAAGATTTCACATGCCGTATATCTCTGCGCAATCCTTCCTCATCTATCTCATCTTCTGGCGTAAAAGGTGTCATTAGGGTGGACCATTGCCCGCGAAGGTTTTCCCTTGCCCAATCGACCGCTTCGGTTTTGCTGTATTCAGCCATGCTAATGAACCTCAATATTTGAACTTATTAATATAGTTACTAAACAAGCAACTGATACTAGAAATGATCGGAATTAATAATAGTAAGGCAAGGCAAGCAGTGTCAACGCGGGGATCGATGTATAAGGAAAACTACAAAGTTTTAGTAGTCTAGTACTCAGTCTTTCATCGCCGCTTTGTACTGGGTCCTCAAGCAGCGAGTACATATACTGATTTTTTTCATATGGCCATTAATTTCGACGGTGGCTTTATGAATATTCAGATTCCATGTCCTTCGAGTTCGTCTCTTCGAATGGCTGACATTATTACCAGTACGTACCTGCGTTTTACAATTTGGAGCTTCACATGTAGCCATTTTTCGCCTTTCAGTAATTTTATTGTCTGTATTCTTATGAACCTTTGAACCAGTTTTCGGGTTGCTTATTTGCCTTAGAACTGGAAGAAATCCAAGTTAAAAAATACCATATCCTTTATTATACTTCCAGCATATTTTTGTTGTGGTGTATCTATGACGGATTCCAATGTAACAACAGCAGACACATTTTTAGGAATGTTTAGCTCCTCTGTTGTTTTTTTTAAAAGACATGTTGATGCTATAAATGCTCTTAATGTTTTTCCAGTTCCCGATGGGGATACTGGGACAAACATGTACGGTACATTGCATGGAATTCAATCTCGTATGTCATCGGCTTCATACAATAATCTTTACGAACTTATGGATCAACTTGCAGAGGCCGCCCTATATGAGGGCAGGGGTAACAGCGGAATAATTTTGTCTCAAATCTTTCAGGGTTTGGTTGACCATTTGTCTTGTAATAGGTCCAAAATCGATTTTGAAATTATAGCCGGTGCCATTAATAACGCCCGCATTAAAGCATTCAAATCTGTCAAAGACCCTTCTGAAGGCACCATGCTCACAGTGCTTTCAGACGTGGCAAGCAAAGCAGACTCTCTTAAAGAAAAAAAATTTTCTATTAAACATTTGTTCCAATCTCTGGTGAAAGAGGCAGAACAATCGGTAAACAGGACACCCGACTTACTCCCGGTATTAAGGGAAAGTGGTGTAGTAGATTCAGGGGCCTACGGGCTTGAGGTCATACTGAAAGGTATGTCAATTTTCCTAGATGGAAGTGACCCGGATACTTTTCCTGTTGCGTTGAGATTTCCAGAAGGGGAAGGTGCAGGGGTTGAGAATCTTATATTGGATCATTTTGGATCTGAAGATGATTTTGGATATTGCACTCAATTTCTACTGGAGACTAGTCAAAATTTGCAGATTGTGGAGAAGCTTTTTGAAGGTGTAGGTAATTCCATTGTTATTGTGGGAGAGCAGAGGATATTCAAGATTCACATCCATACCCTGGATCCTGGTAATGCCCTTTCTGAAGCTATCACAATAGGGAGTATAGCTTCAGTTTCCATAGAGAATATGGAAACTCAATCCCAGGAGATATTAAATTCTTCCAGGAAGGCAAAACCTAAATTACAGATTGATTTATCTGGCCAAACGGCACTCTTGTCCATTGTTAATGGGTATGGAATTGTAAGGATGAATAATGAATTAGGAGTTGATTTAGTGATTGACGGGGGATTAGATATGAATCCCAACGTTGAAGATATAGTTTCGGCAGTGAATCAAATTGAGGCGGATTCAATTTTACTTTTAACCAATGACAAAAATGTCATTCCAGCGGCTAATCAGGCCGCTGAGTTACTCACCTCAACTATTGAGATATTGCCTACGGAGACCCAAGTTCAAGGGCTAGAATGCATATTTAATTTTGATCCTGATGTATCCGCTTTGCAAAATAAAAAAATAATGAGCCGATTGATACCTCATATCAAAACAATTGCGATATTTAAATCTTCTAGGTCTGTGAAAATAGACGGGATGACGGTGGATCGATTGCAACCAATGGTGATGGTGGACGGAGAGATTCACAAATCCGGAGATAACCTGGATGAGTTATTCCTGGAAATAATCCAAGAAGAATTGAGGCATCCTGTCGAACATGTCACAGTCCTTCTGGGTAACGGAATGAATAGTGAGGATATTGATCGGATCAATATCATCTTGGAGCATAATGTGGAAAATCTCAAAGAAGATGTTATTGAACTGCATATAGGCGGACAACCTCATTATGACTATCTGATCTCCGTTTTAAGTAATTAATTATCAGTTGGCATATCGGCTATGGTCAATCGTAATTTGATGATGAAAACATTGAGAAAGATTCTGAACCAGGAAGTAGCTTCCGACTTCGATGACTCCACTGTGATAGGAGGGATAGAGGCCTTCTTGTCTTTCAATACGGGAATGTTCCCAGAGCAATTTTTGGAGCCTTTGCAAGGCTATTCGATTATGAATAAAAAACAGCGAGCTCACGCGGTGGGGGAGTTGATCCGAGCATTAACCTCTGAGGTAAAGCCTAATTTTTCAAACCCGAAGCGAAAAAACATTTGCTTATCCGATTCTATTGAATCATTTAAGAAGACCGGGAAGGGCTGGCCTGTAAAAAAAATATCGGATGCCTTAAGTTTAAACACCGTAAAAGATTTAATTTTACATTTTCCTGAACGACATGAAGATTTCAGTAATATACGGAGAATCTCTGATTTAATCAGTGGGGAAACCCAGTCATCCGAATTAGCTGTGAAATCCTTGCAATTTAAAAAGAGTCGTAACGGAAAGCATAACTGGGTGGAAATTGAATTTTCAGATCCAACAGGTTCAATGAATGTGACCTTCTTCGGCCAACAGTGGATCGTTAAAGATCTTAAGCCAGGAGATAAAGTGATGTTGAGTGGGAAGGTGGAATCTGAAAAAGGGAAACCCACATACAAAAATCCAGTTTATGAGCGAATCATTCCACGAGTTACCAAGTTACATACGGGCCGATTAGTGCCGGTGTATAGATTGACTCAAGGGATTTATATGAAACCTTTGAGAAGAGAGATACATACGGCCCTTACGTCTGCCTTGGATCAATTAGAGGAATATCTGCCACAGACTCTACTCAGCCGAACAGGTCTTTACCCTATAAAAAAAGCAGTTGCTAGATATCATTATCCTAGAAACATTCAAGATTTCAATAGAGCTCGTAGAAGGATAGCTTTCGACGAATTGTTTTTAGTACAGCTCGCCATGCGTAAGAAGAAACTTGATTGGAAGAACCAAGTTTCTGGAATACATCTAAATCAAAACCGCGACACACTCGACCTATTTATTTCCACACTACCATTTAAACTCACCTTAGCTCAATCTAGGTGCATGGATGAGATTTGTGAGGACTTATCTAGTGGTATTCCCATGCGCCGAGTTCTCCAGGGAGACGTAGGAAGCGGGAAAACATTAGTCGCCTTAACTGGGATGATACAGGCCGCAGCTGATGGTTATCAGTCGGCAATGATGGTACCAACTGAAGTTTTGTCCGAGCAGCATTTTATGACTTTACGGAATTTTTTCTCTGATTCCAGTTCTGTTCCTTTGATGGAAGGTTTACCGAACGTTATTGAAACCAATGTACAAGGTTCGGATAACAAACTAACAATCGCTTTGCTAAATGGAAGTTTGGGAAACCGAGAGAAAGCCCTCACCCAAGAAATTATTCGCTCTGGCCAAGCCGACATTATCGTTGGAACGCATGCGCTTATACAGGATTCAATTGACATACCTAATTTGGCTTTACTTGTTGTAGATGAGCAGCACAGGTTTGGAATAAATCAGAAAAATGTATTTGATCATTTAGAACCTCGCCCCCACATGCTACTTATGTCTGCGACACCTATACCTCGATCTTTATATTTCACTATGATCGGCGATTTAGATTTGTCTGTGATAGATCAGATGCCAGTCGGAAGGAAACCTGTTCAAACATATGTTTATGAGCAGGATAAGCGTGAAGAAGTACATGGTTTTATAAGAAAGGAAATTTTGAAAGGTAGACAAGTATTCGTTGTTTGTCCACTGATTGAAGAATCAGAATCCTTACAGTCAAGGGCAGCTATTGAAGAGTATGAAAAATTGTCAAAAGATATTTTTCCTGAAATGAAAGTGGGATTGTTGCACGGAAGAATGAAATTGCCAGAGAAAGAGTCAGTAATGAACGAATTTCGGTCTGGGAAATTACATATTTTGGTGGCCACATCCGTAATCGAAGTGGGAGTAGATATTCCCAATGCCAGTGTAATGTTGATCGATGGTGCCGAGAGATTTGGGTTATCTCAATTACATCAATTCCGAGGCCGAGTTGGTAGGGGCGAACATCAGAGTTATTGCATACTGATGTCTGATAACCCGAGTGGTGATTCGAAAGAACGTATGGATATTTTACATAGAATAAATGATGGATTCAGGTTGGCAGATGAAGACTTGAGAATGCGGGGTGCTGGAGATTTAATAGAAGGCAGGAGACAGAGTGGGACTCCGTTCTTTCGAGTCGCAGATCCATCTGATGCGGACCTTGTGTCACTGGCGGGGATAGAGGCTTCCAAGGTTTTGAATTTAGATTACGAACTGTCCTCAGGAGAACACCAAGCCTTGAGAATTCAGCTTGATGAACGGCTTAAGGAACTGAGTATTACGTGACAACTATAAATTTGGACTCTGAATCAGTTTTCATGAAACCGAATTTTCATACATCATTTGGCGAAGTACATAGGGCAGGAGTCCATTGTGCCTATAATATTCATTCTCGATTTCAGTGTCTATACGCACCAAAACCTCAAACTTAATTACCTCACCGGTTTTTGAGGTGGCAGTAATTTCAATGGTGGAAGAAGGAGTGACATTATTTGCAACCCCAGGTATGTCATATGTTTCTGTTCCATCTAAACCAAGTGACACAGCGGTTTGTCCGTTTGTGAACACTAATGGCAAAACTCCCATTCCTATCAAATTCGACCTGTGGATTCTTTCAAAACTTTCGGCTATTACAGCCCTGACTCCTAGGAGCATAGGGCCTTTAGCGGCCCAATCTCTCGAACTGCCGGTACCATATTCTTTACCTGCAATGATGATCAAGGGCACTTCTTCTTTTTTGTATTTTTCTGAGGCGTCATAAATACGCATAACTTCTTCCGAAGGTTGGTGGAGAGTCCAGTCACCCTCCATACCTGGGTTTAACTTATTCCTAAGTCTAATATTTGCAAATGTACCTCTAACCATTACGTCGTGATTTCCCCTTCTGGAACCGAAAGAATTGTACTCCCGACGAGGGACGTCATTTCCTAGCAAGAACTGGCCTGCTGGAGCACTCGGAGGTATGGATCCAGCAGGCGAAATATGATCCGTAGTTACTGAATCCTCTAAATACACTAACACCCTGGCATTGGTGATTTCTGTTCTTTCAGACGGATTCTGGGAGAAGTTTTCAAAATATGGAGGTTTTTGAATATACGTAGATTCTTTGTCCCAATTGAAATTTAAAGTAGAAGAGGTTTTTAAACTCTGCCATTCTTGAGGACCATCGATTACTTTACTGTATTGTTCCTGGAACATTTCTGGTGTGATGCATGAGGATATCGTGTTTGAAATATCCTCTTGTGTGGGCCATATGTCTTTTAGGAAAATCTCATTTCCTGATTGGTCTTGACCAATTGAATCTTCTACCAAATTGACATCCACCCTACCAGCTATAGCATAGGCCACAACCAGCATTGGGGAGGCCAAGTAATTAGCTTTCACTTGGGGGTGAACCCTACCTTCAAAATTCCTGTTACCACTGAGAACCGCGGCTACGGTTAAATCATTATTGGAGACTGCCTCAGCGACTGGTTGTGGTAGCGGCCCCGAATTGCCAATACAAGTGGTGCAACCATAACCTACAGTGTTAAAGCCCAAGTAATCGAGATCTTCATTCAGTCCGGCAGCCTCAAGGTACCTAGTCACTACAGTGGAACCTGGGGCTAAGCTCGACTTAACCCATGGCTTCCTTTGTAATCCTTTTTCCCTCGCGTTTCGCGCCAATAAACCAGCTCCCACCATAACTGATGGGTTTGAGGTGTTGGTACAACTCGTTATAGCTGCAATTGCTACTGCGGCATCTCCAAATTCTACCTGCTTTTCATCGATTTCTATTTGGTGAATCCGACCTGATGCATCAGAGAAAGATTTTGAAAAATTTTCCGGTATGTTTTCTAGGGGGATTTTGTCTTGCGGGCGTTTAGGCCCTGCCATCGATGGGATAACTGTAGATATGTCAAAATCTATATTTACACTGTAATCTGGTTCCTTTTGGTCATCATAATAAAATCTATTCGTTTTTGAGTACTGTTCCACCAATTCTACAGTTGCTGTATTACGTCCAGTATCTTTAAGATATTTTAACGTTTGATGATCTATTGGAAAAAACCCACAGGTCGCCCCATATTCAGGGGCCATGTTTGCTATTGTGGCCCGGTCGGCAAGGGCTAGTTCTTTCAATCCGGGACCATAAAATTCGACAAATTTCTCCACTACACCCACTGATCGGAGCATTTCCACTATTGATAAAACCAGATCAGTTGCTGTGGATCCATTTGGGAGGTTCCCTGTCAGCCTTACTCCAACTACCTCAGGTACAACCATATAGTATGGTTGCCCCAGCATTACTGCTTCGGCCTCGATTCCACCGACTCCCCATCCTAATACTCCTAGACCATTAATCATAGTAGTGTGAGAGTCAGTTCCTACACACGTGTCCAGATATGCCACAGGGTTGAGTACATCGTCTCCACTCAAAACAACTTCTGCCAAGTACTCAAGGTTAACTTGGTGAACGATTCCAGTGCCAGGGGGAATTATTTTAAAATTATCGAATGCATTTTGAGCCCATTTCAGCAACTGATACCTTTCAGTGTTTCTCTCGAATTCCATTTCTATGTTCAGACTGAGCGCGTCGGGCACAGAGAAATGGTCTACTTGGACTGAATGGTCTATAACCATATCGGATCGGACAATTGGATTGATGATAGATGCATCACCTCCCAACTCGCTCACCGCATCCCTCATGGCTGCTATGTCTACTGCTACCGGAACTCCAGTGAAATCTTGGAGTAGGACTCTTCCTGGCATGTAAGGAAATTCACTAGCCGGTTTATTGTTTGGGCGCCAAGAAGATACTAATTTTATATGGTCTTCCGTTGCAGGGCCTCCATCAGCGTTACGTATAACGTTTTCTAACAAGACCCTTATTGAGTAAGGGGTTTTGTCGATGTTTATTAACCCCGCCTTTTCGACAGAATCGATAGGGTAGTAGGTGTAACTACCTGATGAGGTCTGCAGAATATTTTTTGATATTAGGTCTGAAGGATTACCATTTGTATTCATGAGAATATATCTCCGAAATTGTTAAGAATGAGGTGATCGGCAACTTAAGAACGGTTACTCATCTGAGTAAGACTATCTGATAGCTATAAATATCCAATACAAAGATTGATCTGTGTTAAAGCAACGTCATTTTAAAAGAGGGCTAGAAAAGCCCATATTTGCTATCTTTTCTGTCCAAAATACTCGTAATTTAGCTCAGTCCATTTATCCCAGTCAGCAGGCACGTCATCTTCAGCAAATATGGCTGTTACTGGGCAAACTGGCTCACAGGCGGCGCAGTCAATACACTCTTCTGGGTTTATGAGTAGCATACTATGCTCTTCTGCTTCATAAATGCAGTCAACAGGGCAGACATCTATGCAGGCTCTATCCAACACATCAATACAGGGTTCAGCGATAATATAGGTCATATGTTATTTTTGTACTCCTCGTCTAAATGAAAGTTCCTTATGGGACGACTCAGGAATTATATCTCTTAGGTATGAGGGCTTCAACGTGAAAACGGCTGTGAACTGTTTTATTGAGGAGAAATATGAATGTTAGAGGGTTATATTCCGGGATTTTAGATCGGCAATCTCACCTTCAGAATAACCGAGGTTGAGCATGATTTCATCGGTATGTTCCCCCAAAGCAGGTGATGCTGATTGAACTGCCAAAGGCGTTTCACTCATTTGTATCATAGGCCCAGCCATTCGGATTTTCCCTGCAAGTGAGTGGTTTACTTCTACGACCATGTCATTTGCAATCACTTGTTCGTCATTAATTAGTTCTTGTATAAACCTCACGGGACCAGCAGGAACTCCCACTGCATCAAAGATTGAAAGCCATTCTTCACCAGTTTTGGTCAGTATTATGGATTTCATTTCTTCCGATAGAGATTCTATCGCTGACGCTATGGATGGATCTTCAGGGTCATAGCCTTCTGAAAACCTTGGATCCGCGACGCCAATTGCATCGGCAGCCTTTTTTCGAAGCCTGTTACTTAGGCAGGCAATGGCAATCACGTCGTTTGCAGTTTGGTATGTGGTGTAATAGATACGAAATGCAGTGTTAAATGGCGAAAACATTTGTTGTTGGTCCAAAAGGCTTTGGTACGGCAGGCCAGCTTGTCTTAAAGCCCCCAAAGTTTCAACCAACTCATCTTTCTCTTGCTTTCCGTGTTCTTCTACCTCCATAAATCCACCTTGGATGAGTAAGGATGTTGAAAGCAAAGTCGTGTCGATCTTTTGACCTTTACCTGTGCGTTCCCTCGAAAACAAGGCCGCACTAACTCCCCAGGCAATCGCAACTCCTGTGGTGTAATCTGCAACGGCGGTTGCAGTCACTTGTTGGGGGACACCATCGACGACCTTATTGTCAGCAGCTAGAAGTCCACTCATAGCCTGAATGATCAGATCATAACCTGGTCTATTCCCATGGGGACCCTGTCGACCAAAGGCTGTATTGTCACAATATATTAATTTTGGGTTGACTTGAGATAGGCTTTCGTAGTCAATGCCCAACTTCTTAGGGACGTCGGGTCGGGCGTTTATGATCACCACATCTGCATCTGCGACAAGTTTCTGAGCGATTTCAAGGCCTTCTTGGCTTCGAAGGTCTAACGGGAGACTTTTTTTCCCGCGATTCAGCCCTATGAATGTTTTACTTTCTTTGGGTAGAAATTCAGTGTGGAGTCTCCAAGGCTCGCCTTCGATGGGTTCAATTTTAATTATCTCAGCACCCATGTCACTC
>CEWR01055378.1_pt1 | contig 26372 bp, 25 predicted proteins | sample 356321 | NCBI WGS metagenome assembly CEWR01 (sample SAMEA2621551, study PRJEB7988) | marine metagenome | biome: marine biome (ENVO:00000447); feature: mesopelagic zone (ENVO:00000213); material: "saline water (ENVO:00002010), including plankton (ENVO:xxxxxxxx)" | depth 790 m
TTAGCTATGTTCTTTCCTGCAACATCAAATGCAGTTCCATGATCTGGAGAAGTTCGAATTTTATTTAATCCTGCAGTATAATTAACACCTTTCCCAAAAGAAAGTGTTTTAAAAGGGATTAACCCTTGATCGTGATAAGAGGCAATAATTGCGTCAAACTTTTCATAATTTCCTGAACCAAAAAAACTATCTGCCGCATAAGGCCCATAAACTAGTGTCCCTTTTTTATAGATTTCTTTTAAGGTTGGTCTTAAAACAGTATCGTCTTCATTTCCAATAACACCATTATCACCGTTGTGTGGATTAATACCTAATACTGCAATTTTTGGCTTTCGGATTCCAAAATCTTGAATTAAAGTATCATTAATTGTTTTAATTTTTCTTTCAACAAGTTCTTTTGTAATGCTTTGTGAAACATCTTTTACCGCAACATGATCTGTTAATAAGCCTACTCTTAATGAATCCCTAATCATTAACATTAAACTTTCCCCTTCCAATTCTTTATTTAAGAAATCGGTATGCCCTGGATAGTTAAAGTCTTTAGATTGAATACTAGATTTATTTATTGGAGCGGTAACTAATACATCAATTTTGTTATTCTTTAGAGCAGATACGGCAGATTTAAGGGATTTGATAGCATAAGCACCTGTATTTAAATCTTCTTTTCCAAAATTTATATCAATAGGTTCGTTCCATACATTGAAAACATTAATTTTATTATGATCAGTATTTTCAATCTTATCTATTCCATGTAGATTACATTCAATTTGATATGCCTTTTTAAAATAGGTCATTATTTTAAAGGAAGCGAAGATTACAGGAGTGAAAAAATCCAATATCCTAGGGTCTTGTAAGGTCTTTAAAACCACTTCGCTACCAATTCCGTTTAAGTCTCCTATTGATATACCTACTACTATTTTATTTTGCTTATTCATTCGAGTTAGATCGCTAAATTTATCATTACTTTTGTGCTACAAATGTAACTAAATGTAATTATGTTTACAGGAATAATTGAATCAATGGGAGAAATAATTTCTCTTACAAGTGAGGGTAGTAATGTTCATATTGAAGTAAAAAGCACTATTACTGGAGAATTAAAAATAGATCAAAGCTTAGCTCATAATGGAGTTTGCTTAACGGTGGTTGGAATTAACGACAACAACTATATAGTAACAGCTATTAAAGAAACTTTAGACAAGTCAAATATAGGAGGTCTTAAAATCGGTAATTTTGTTAATTTAGAAAGGTCTATGAAGCTTGAAGAACGGTTGGACGGACATATTGTTCAGGGTCATGTAGACCAAACAGCTATTTGCATTAATATTGTTAAAGAAAAAGGAAGCACTTACTATACTTTTCAATATGAAGATCTTTACGACAATATTACTATTGAAAAAGGATCTGTTACCGTAAATGGAGTTAGTTTAACGGTTGTGGGGTCTAAAGAGAATGAATTTAGTGTTGCTATCATTCCTTATACAGTTGAGAACACCAACTTTAAAGAATTTAAAAAAGGAACTAAAGTTAATTTAGAATTTGATGTTGTAGGGAAATACATAAAAAGACTTACTCAGGGCTATTAATTCGTGATTTTTTGTAAATTACATACATTCCAAAAATCAACCCTAAAGCGACTAATATTAATATATTCTCATCAATTGGTAGTTCTGGCCCTCTATTGTTAGACGGCGGAGGTGGGCCTGAACTGCCACTAGGGCTCTGTCCAAGTAAAGAAATACTATTTGCTAAAAATAGTACTAAGGTTAATATTTTAACGATTTGGGGTCGCATACAGGCATCTAAAGTAATATAATTAATTAATTAATGTTACAAACTTTAACTTTTACTGAAAAAAATGTTTTCAAATTAGCTTATTCATAAGCAAATATAAAGTTATAATAGAAAGATTATGATTAAATAATCTCAAATTAAATAAAATAGTTTTTCATTATTTCTGTTCGATATTCAAATATAGATTTTAGTTGTTTTTTTACAAATAACTTATGACTCCATCTCCCAATTATACCTAAAGGTAATTTATAACTTACTATATCAATAATCTTACAGTTATTATCATCTATCTTTTCAAATACATGTTCGTGATGCCACATTTTATATGGACCAAACCTCTGTTCATCTACAAAATATTTCTCAAAGTCAACAAAAGTAATTTCAGTCACCCAATTAATTTGAATGCCTTTTAATACATTTACTTTGTAACTTATAATTTGACCGGCATACACTGCTTTTGGCTTCCCAGATGTGATTAAAAAATTCATTTCTGGTGGAGTTATTTTAGCTAAATTTTCTGGTGAACTAAAGAATGTCCATGCTTTTGAGACCGATATAGGCATTTCAACAACAGATTTTAACGTATATATGTTTGAGTGACTTTTAAAAGATAATGCCATTTTATTTATTTTTTATTTGCTTTTTTCTTCAGGTTTTCAAAAATCATTAAGTTTCCAAATAATAAAGAGAAACAATAACCAACATCTTCAATTGGAATTGTATGTATCCTGAAGCCTAGATTTTCTAAATCATTATACCACACTACAGGTGATACGGTTAAGGATCCAGTTAATATTCCATTTATAATTAAAAATGGAATTAGAATTATTAAAAATGTAAAGTAAAATTTCTGCAATAGAATTTTATAATATATTAAACCTAATAAAAGAACAAAAGTTAATACCGTAAAACTAACAACTGTATAGCTTTTCGAAAAGTTCATTAATACAAGAATTATACTTGTTGCAATTAATGCAATTGTTATATAAACCGCTGGTTTTTTCCGTAATTGAAATGTTGGAAATAGATGTACAAAAGCATAATGAATAAATAAGCTACAAAATGGTATAATTAAAAAGAAAAGCCATTCTTCAATCGGCATTTTAAAAATTTTTATACCCAAACAATAATCATAATTAAAACCCCATATTCCTGCTTTTGTAAAAAAATAATCCCAAATCAAAAATACAATAGCAATTACTATTGTAGAAAAGGAAAACTGTTTCCAATATTTAATAATATCAAAAACAAAAATTGAGTACAACAAGGGTACTAAAAGAGAACCTAAAAGGAGATATAGGTATATTGGTTCCATTATTTTTTTATAGTTTTTTTTAAATATATTTTTGGAACATTAAGCATTCCAAAACATTCTCCGTCTTCTTTATTTAGATGTTTATGATGTATTTTATGAGCTTTACGAAGCCCTAGTAAATAACTGTTTTTTGTCTTTTTAAACCATTTAAATCGTTGATGGATTAATACATCGTGAACCATAAAATAAGTAATACCATAGAACAAAATACCTAAGGCTATAAAAAATTTATAATTTAATTCTGGGTGTATTCCAAAATAAAATAAAGTTATACTTGGAATGGCTCCAATAACAAAAAAAGCATCATTTTTCTCAAATACATTTTGGTACCTTGGTTGATGATGGTCTTCATGCAGAACCCATAAAAACCCATGCATTACATATTTATGAACAAACCAAGTAATGCCTTCCATAATGCCATAAGTAACGATGGTAATTAATATGTAAAATAAGAGTATCATTATTTAATTTTTAATAGATGTAACAAAATTTAATTATCTGAATATGGCACTTTTTCAAGATACCGTTTATAAGTTTTATAACCTGTTTTCTTGTCATTAAAAAAAATCCAAAAAAGACTAGAAATAAAAAGATTTTTCCAACTAAATATCCAAGTTCGGTCAATCTATTTAAATCGGGCGTAAATATTTTAGCAATATTTATATATGTTAAAATTAAAAATACTATTAAAATGTAGTAAATAATTTTCTTTATATTTCTCATAAATAAAAGGATAAGTTGTTTAAAATAGACTCCTTATCCTTTTATTATACCATTATTTAGTAACTGTAGTTGTTGTCGGAGAATAAATTCCAAAAGTTAGGCCAAAAAGCAATCCGTTTACAAAAGTTTGTCTCGTGTTAACAGTATAATTTTCAGCTCCATCAGCCATTTTTTTTGAGTCAGAAACGCCAACTTCAGCTAGTCCAAAAATCAAATAATCATTTCTTTCGGTTGTTTGACTATCTCCTTGAGCTCCATTACCTACTACACTTGTATAAGAGTAGCAAGATGTTAATAGTATTGATGAAGCAAATATAACTGCCATCATTTTCATAGATTTTTTAATCATTTTTATTTATTTTAATTAAACATTTATTTATAATACTCATTTTCAGCAAACCCTTATTATGTTATCTTCAGTTTAGGGGTCTGTGTGAACTTTTCAGTTGTTATAATCACAATATATATTCCGTTAGGAAAATTCATTTGTATTTACATTATTCCACTGATAAAATCATTGTTGTCATTTATTATGATGAACGCTAATAATTATATTTAAACCAAATTCATTTTAAAATTAAAATAAGACTCTACTAAAAGGCACATTTTTCTTGGATTTGAAACTCTTATTCTTTTTTCTTTTAAAGTTGTTGAAGGAGTCTTTTCTATTTTGTGTAAAAGATTAAAATAATATTTATATGCAACATAAACTGCTAATTTTGCTTCTTTTGGAAGCTTAACAATTCCCAAATAAGCATCTTCAAAATCTATTTTTATTTCAGTTAATACATTATTTTTATCTATTTCTGAAAAGTTATTAGGATTAATATTCGGAAAATAAGATCTGTTTAAGTTTTCAAAATCTTCATTAAGGTCTCTTAAAAAATTTACTTTTTGAAAGGCAGAACCCAATTTCATCGCAGGTTCTTTTAAATTAAGATACTTTTCCTCATCGCCTTGTACAAATACTTTTAAGCACATAAGGCCAACTACATCCGCAGATCCATAGATGTATTCGTCAATTTCTTGTTGATTTTCATATACTTGTTTGTTTAAATCTGCTCTCATACTTTTAAGAAAAGACTCAACCAACTTTGCATCAATATTATACTCTTTTACTGTTTTTTGAAATGCATTTATAACAGGATTTGTACTAATTCCTGTTTTCAAAGCATATTGATATTCTTCTTCAAATCGATTCAATAATTCTTCTTTAGGATATCCCTCAAAGCTGTCTACTATTTCATCAGCTACTCTTACAAAACCATAAATATTATAAATAGCTTGACGAATACTTGGCGCTAATAAGCGAACCGCAATTGAAAATGAAGTGCTATATTTTTTAGTAATTAAAGTAGCGCTTTCATTAGAAATACTATCGAAAAGTTCTTTCATTATTTTAAATATTTTAAAATTGATTCTGCTGCGATTTTCCCAGAAATTAAAGCTGGAGGAACTCCCGGCCCTGGTACTGTTAACTGACCCGTAAAAAATAAATTTTTTACTTTTTTACTTTTAATTCTTGGTCTTAAAAAAGCCGTTTGAGTAAGTGTATTTGCTAAGCCATAAGCGTTCCCTTTATAGGAATTATATTGATCTTTAAAATCATTAACACAAAACGATTTTTTAAAAATAACACTATTTTTTACTTTTTGATCCGTAATTTTTTCAAATCGATCTATAATCAATTCGAAATACTTATTTCTCAATGATTCAGTATCCTCTAAATCCGTTGCTAGTGGAATTAAAAAAAAGCCGTTTTCTTTGCCTTCAGGAGATGAATTAGAATCTGTTAATGACGTAAAATTTGCATAAAATAATGGAGCTGTAGGCCACTTTGGATCATCATAAATTTCAACTGCATGTGCATCAAAATCTGTATCAAAAAATAAGTTGTGGTGCTTTACGTTTTTTAATTTTTTGTCAAACCCTACATAAAAAAGTAATGAAGAAGGTGCGAATGTTTTCTTAGACCAATACGATTCTGAATATTGCCTATCATCTTTATCTAAAAGCGATTCCGTATGATGATAATCTGCACCACTCAATACAATATCAGAGTTTATCGTTTTACCGTCTACTTTAATACCTGTAACGTTTCCTTTATTAACAACTATTTTTTCAACATTGCTATTTGTTTGAAAAGTTACACCGAGCTCTTCAGCCAGTTGCTTTATTGCTTCAACAACAGTGTACATACCACCTTTTGGATGCCAAGTTCCTAAACCAAAATCAGCATAGTTCATAAAATTATAAAAGGCTGGAGTATTACTAGGCTTAGCTCCTAAAAATAATACAGGAAACTCGAGAATCTTTATAAGACGTTTACTCCGAATTTTCTTCCGAACTTGTTTACTAACTGTAGAGAAAAATTGCGTTACTCTTAAAATCGTTGTTGTTGTAACCAATTCTAAAGGAGAAACGCCAGGTTTGTAAACCAAATCTTCTATGGCAGTTTCGTAATTTTCTTTCGCAGAATCGAGAAATTTTTTCAAATGTTCTGAGCTCCCCAATTCCTCCTTCTCAAACATTGTATAAATAGCGTCTAAATCGCCACCAACAGTTAAGGAGTCTTCTTTTCCGAAAAATACTTTGTATGCAGGATCTAATTTATCGAGCTCGTAATAATCAGATGGTTTTTTTCCAAAATCATTGAAAAATCGTTCAAAAACACCAGGCATCCAATACCAGGAAGGACCTATATCAAAAGTAAAACCCTCATTTTTATATTGCCTTGCTCTTCCGCCAATTTGGTCATTTTTTTCAAAAATAGTCACATCATAACCCGCTTTAGCTAAATAGCACGCGGCAGATAAAGATGAAAACCCAGAACCTAAAATATTGATTTTTTTGCTCATTTAATATTGGAATTATTGTTAAAAATAGTAAAAAAATCCCCGAGGAATTACTTCCTAAGGGATTTTCAATTAAAACTTAACAACAACCCTTTTTCTTTTTCAAATGTTATGTTAATTCTTTATTAGCTTCTTAGTAGTTAAAATGTTATTTCCATCCATAATAATTACTTGATAAAGTCCCGTAGAAAATCCACTAACGTCAATTGTGCTATTTGATGAATTTATTTGATTGTTTGAAACAATTCTTCCTTGCATATCAGTAATACTAATTTTTAATTCATCAATATCTAATGTTGAAAATTCAACGTTTAATTGATTATTTACAGGATTTGGATACATAACAAATATATTTTGGTCAAAGTCCTCTACCCCTAGTGTTGCAGCAGGTAATGGAATTAAGTCGCCTCCTGTTGGTAATGCTACGAACAATCCAAATGCTGCTCCTTCTGAATTTTGAGAAGGATCTAAAAATCCACTTGCAATAACTGCTAACGCTGCTCCATCCAATCCTAAAGCTGATAATGGTGCTTCGTATGCAGCAACTCCTGTAGAACCGTCCGCAGTATTAATTTGAATTGTATAATCGGCAGTAGGTAATTCTAAATACCCTTGAAATTCAGCATAAGAAATATCATCTACAAGTATTCCTGCTCCTACTCCAGTTTCAACAACATCAACTGTTGGAGCGTCAGTAGATCCATGATGTACTAAAACATCTGTATTTGATGGATCAGTAGCGGTTTCTCTTCCCATTGGGTAAACTTCTAACCCAAATGCTGGTGCTGGATTATAACCTGATCCACTTATAATTCCATCTGCTACTACAATATATGTTTCATCTGCGGTAAGTGTTACTGGAGCTGTATAAATTGCATCTTCTACACTTGTGCTGTTTTGTGGTGCTATTGATAATTCAATTTCAACTCCTGCTGGAGCATCAATGAATGCTGATGCAGTTCTAAATCCAAAATTTGGAATTAATAATGTTTCATCTAAATAAACATCTACAAATTCTGCTGCGACATCTGCTGAATTATGAATCACCTGTACTCTTGCTGTTTGAGCTTCAAAAACTGGTAGCATAACTAAGGCTCCTCCTGTTGGTAATGCTGCGTATAAACCGAATGCAGCTCCATCTGAATTTTGAGAAGGATCTAAAAACCCACTTGCAACAACAACTGCTGCAGCTCCACCTAATTCTAAGGTAGCTAAAGGTGCTTGATAGGTAGCAACTGTAGTTAAACCGTCTTCGGTTCTTACCTCTAAAATATAATCATCTGACGGTAATTCTAAATATCCTTGAAATTCATTATAGGCAATATCGTCTACAATTGTTCCTGCTCCTACTCCTGTTTCAACAACATCAACTGTTGGTGCATCAGTAGACCCATGGTGTACTAAAACATCAACATTTGCTGGATCGGAAGCGGTTTCTCTTCCCATCGGGTAAATCTGTAATCCAAATGCTGGTGCTGGATTGTAACCTGATCCACTTATAATTCCATCTGCTACTACTACATAAGTTTCGCCTTCAGTAAGTGTTACTGGTGCAGTATAAATAGCATCTCCTACACCTGTACTATTTTGTGGCGCTACTGATAATTCTATTTCAACTCCCGATGGAGCATCAATGAATGCTGATGCAGTTCGAAATTCGAAATTTGGAATTAAAAGGGTTGCGTCTAAATAGACATCTACAAATTCTGCAGCAACATCTGCTGAGTTATGTATTACTTGAACTCTTGCTGTTTGAGCATAAAAAATTCCTGTTATCATAAACAGAAAAATAAAAATAGTTGACTTTTTCATAATATATAATTTTAAATGTTTCACAAATATATATATATATATTGCTTTGTTTAACTTATTTAACATTTTATTAAACAATAATGCGATAGGTATTATTTATTATTAAATAAAAAAGGGCTTAAAAGCATAGTAGAGTTTAAAGTTTTATGTGATTCTAAAAAAAGAGCAAAAAAAAACGAAGAATAGATTTAACATCTATTCTTCGTTTTATTAACAATATAAATCTTTACAATTATATTATTTATGTTAACATATCATGTTAGGGAAACCTTAGTTAATTCTTTTTCGGAAATCAATTGTTCTAATCCCGATTTGAAAATAATTTGTTTGTTTTTGTTTTCATTTGAATATTCTTCCCAAATGTTACCCACTATTATACATTTGTTTTTGTTATGGGCCACTAGTTTTTCAACATTATTTAAAAAATTTGTTTTTTCTTCTGTAGGCTTATCAATCATAAAATAGTTGATCCATATTATGTTTTTAATTTGAGAGTTAACATAAAATAAATTATCAAAAGGGATACTTTTCCCTAAGTATATGGTTCTTTCTCCTTTTAATTTTAAATAATAATTTAAAAACAATAGGCCCAACTCATGAATCTCACCAAATGGAAGAAATAAAACATTTACAGGATCATTAGTTGTTTCTATTTTAGGTAATGCAGCTATGTTTAAAGCAATTTTTTGATAAATTAAATTAGACATAAAGTGTTCGTGAGCAGGCTTGATAGAGTTCGTTTGCCATAATAACCCCAAGTGGTTTAATAAAGGAATGTATGTGTTTGTGAAAATCTCAATAAATGAACATTTCTTTAGTTGTTGTGAATAAATTTCTTGAAATAAACTTTCGTCAAAAGTATACATACATATAACTAAAGAATTTATTTCATAATTATTAGAAAACTCACTTAAAGCAAAAGTTTTTGTTTCTTCTGTTAACTGATTTTCAGAAAGTTTAGATATTTTAGATATTTTATAATTGTTGTTATACAACAAACTTACATTAAGAATTTTTTGAAGATCGGACAGATTATAAACCCTTATATTGCGATTTAATCTAGATGGATTTAATAAGTTATATCTCTTTTCCCAGATACGAATGGTATGTGCTTTTATACCTGTCAAAATTTCTAAATCTTGAATTGTAAATGTATTTTTGATGTTGTTCATCTATTTGGCTAATTTGATGAACAAAAGTACATGTTTTATTTAAATTACAATTGATTTTTATAAATACAGCATAAAAATTTATTAAAAACAAATAATATTTTTTTGTTTGAAGCTTTAAAAAAAATAGGTTAAAATTGAGACTATTGATAATATTATTATTTTTAAAACGACACTCTCTTATTGGTCTAATTTTAGGTTCTGTGTTAAAATGTAAAACTAAACACGGAGAAATCTTATTTTAACATTCAACATGCTCACAAATAACAAGTTATTAGTTATTTAATTTTTTATGATATAGACAAAAAAATTATTAGTGTAAAGATAAAATTTAGAAACAAAAAAAGCCTCACATCTCTATAAGGCTTTAATTCTAATGTAATGGTCCTACATGAACCTATTGAAGTAAAGTGACATAGAGTAATGTACGGTAATACGGTTTAAATAACTTAACCACATGCTATGGAGGAGGAATTCAACATGAATAAAACTTTGATAAATTTTTGTAGCTTAAAAAGTGTATTTTCTAAAGTTGTGGTATATGTCTTATAATCATAATGTTAATGTGTTAAATGATGGTAGCTGTAGCTAGTAATACAATAAATATTTTATTACCTAAAGACCATTGCTTAATTGTGATAATCTTTTTTTATGATTGAGTAATTTCGACTAAAACTTTCAAAATTACTTCAAAAAAGGGCACCTTATATACCTTTTTTTTGTGGTTAATTGGTTAAATAGAGATATTTTGGAAGAAACGAATAGAAAAAAAACTCTACTATTCGGAAAAGTTTTTTTGTTATATTTATAATTTACTATATATTTATTTTTAACAAGTTAAAAGAAAAAACAACATATAATGATTTCAAAAATTATTAAAAAAAGACAGTCAATATACCCTTCCCAATATAATAACACACCAATTTTAAAAGAAACGGTACAGAAAATTGTTGAAGTTGCTAACTATGCACCTACACATCGAAAAACACAGCCTTGGAGATTTAAAGTAATGCATAGCACTGAAAGTAGAATTAATTTAGGCACTTTTCTTTCAGAAAAATATAAAAAAACAACGAGCACATTTTCAGATTTTAAATACAAACGAATTCAGGAAAAGACAACAAAATCTGGATGTATAATTGTAATATGTATGCAACGCGATGAACAGGAGTCTATTCCAGAATGGGAAGAAATTGCTGCAACCGCCATGGCTGTTCAAAATATGTGGCTTGTATGTTCAGAAATGGGTGTTGGGTGTTACTGGAGTTCCCCTAGTCAAATTAAATTTATGAACGAATTTTTTAAGCTTAATACTGGCGAAAAGTGTTTGGGCTTGTTGTATATGGGTAATTATGATGAATCCCCTGAAGCTTGGCAACGAACTCCGATTAAAAAAAAGACACAGTGGTTTTAGATGATTTCTACAAAGTTTTATTCCCCAACTTGAGCATAAATTCTAAATTTATTGCTGGATTGTGTTTTTTCAACTATTTGTTGTTGTCTAATAATTAAATACTCGTGGGTTCTCGAGTCTCGTCCAGACCGCAATTAAAAATGTAATGGTTAACATCATCAAAAATCAAAAAAGGCCCACAAGAATATTATTTTTATTTACTTAATAATGATTAGTTCTAATATTGAAATTTTTTATAAATTAACTCTTTAATATCTTTCCCAATAAGTCTATTGATTTTAGCTAAATACTTGTTGTAATAACTAACAAGGGTATCTTCTTTCTTTCCATTGCGCCCAAAATATAGATTGAAAATATCTTCTACCTCATATTGATCTTGTTCTAATTGAAGTCTTAAATAGGCATTATTAATATTTTGCTTAATAATGGATAATACTCCATTTATGAAATCACAGTTAACCTCCTTCATTAAAACTCTTTGTGTTTTTGAGTTCCAATGTTTGGGGTTTACAAATTGTCCCGTTGAAAATTGTTTTCTTTTTTTAAGAAATGTGATTCTACAATAAATAGGGCAGACTCCTTTTTGATTTGTTTTAGCCTTGTTCAGATAGAACAAAACTGTCATGGTTTGTTGTTTCATTACCAATTGATTTTAGGTTATACAATTGGCATACAATTCTGATTTTAAAATAGGGATACCTAGTTTTTGAAATGGGATACCTAATAGGATACCTTTTATCTCAAATAAACTTGGCAAGTTGACTTTTCTTTGGAAAGTGTAAATAGTGCCGTAAATGCAACTATAATATGCTCTAAACCAAAAAATCCAACCTAAATAATTAAGTTGGATTTCTTTAAAAGTGGTCCCACATGGGCTCGAACCATGGACCCCCTGATTATGAGTCAGGTGCTCTAACCAGCTGAGCTATGGGACCGACATTCAGTTTGCAAATTTATAACTCTTTATATATTCCGCAAGCTATTTTATTATTATTTTATCTCTTGGCATAATTCTACTAATACACCTTGTGTAGATTTTGGGTGTAAAAACGCCACTAACTTGTTGTCTGCTCCTTTTTTAGGCGTTTCGTTTAACACTATAAACCCTTCTTTTTTTAATCGAATTATCTCAGATTCTATATCATCTACGGCAAATGCAATGTGATGAACTCCTTCTCCCTTCTTTTCAATAAACTTAGCTATTGGACTATCTGGGTTGGTAGCTTCTAATAATTCTATTTTGCTGTCACCGGTCATAAAAAAAGAAGTTTTTACTCCTTCACTTTTTACTTCTTCCGTTTTATAAGGAGAATGCCCAAATAAGCTTGAGTAAATTTTATTAGCGTTTTCTATACTTTTTACTGCAATACCAATGTGCTCTATTTTTTTCATAATTCATTATCTAAAACATTACAAAAATAACAATTCTAAAGGGCTTTTTACTTTCAAACTAGCGATTTAAATGGTCATCTTTATTAAATGTAGTATTTTTGCAAGATGAATGAAACTAATAGGCAAAAAAAGATTGCAGGAGTACTACAAAACGATTTAGCTGTAGTATTACAAAAGATGTTGCGTGAATCAGGGCAATTAGGAATTATTATTTCGGTTTCTAAAGTTACCGTTACTACAGACCTTTCTCTATCTAAGGTATATACCAGTGTTTTTCCTCCTGAAAAATCTGATTTAATTGTTAAGGAATTAAACGAATTAAAACCAAAAATTAAGCATCAAATAGCACAAAAAATAAAACATCAGCTTCGGAAAATGCCTGATTTAATCTTTTATAATGATGATTCGTTGGAGTATATCAATAATCTGGAAAATGCTGTAAAAGGAAAAGAAAATCCAATTAAAGACACCGATTTACTTGACAATAGAAAAAACATATAATTGAATTTTCCTCTCTACATTGCAAAGCGTTATTTGTTTTCAAAAAGCAGTAAAAATGCAATTAATATTATTTCAAGAATTGCAATTTCAGCAGCAGTAGTGGGTTCTTTAGCTTTATTTATTGTTTTATCTGGATTTTCAGGTCTGAGGGATTATAGCCTTCAGTTTACGAATATTTTTGATTCCGATTTAAAAGTATATCCATCTAATGGTAAAACATTTTCATTTTCTAAATCTTCGGAAGATGAACTAAAAATTATTGAAGGTGTTCAAGCCTTTTCGAAAGTTATTGAAGAACGTGTATTTCTTCAATATCGTGGGAAAAACCATATTGCACTAATTAAAGGAATAGATGATGGCTTTAAAAATGTAATTCCAATTGATAGTATTTTATTTTTAAACAAATGGTTAACGCCCGATATGGATGAGGTTGTAATTGGGCTTGGTATTTCACAAAAGCTTTCAATGGGTGTTCTTGACTATAGTAACTTATTAGAAATTTATGTTCCCAAACCTGGAACTGGACAAATTATAAATCCAACAGACGCCTTTACAAAGAGAAAAGCTGTTGCATCTGGGATGTATAGTGTAAATCAAGAATTGGATAGTAAGTATGTGTTTTCTGATCTCGAATTTGCCAGATCTTTATTAAAGTTAGACGCTACAACGATTTCTACTTTAGAAATAAAATTAGTCCCAAATGCAGATTCAAAAAAGATTAGACAACAAATAAAAGCTGTTATTGCAGATGAAGTTATCATTAAAAATAGAATACAACAGAACGATGGGCTTTATAAAATGCTGAATATTGAAAACTTATTTGTCTATATTTTTGTCAGCATAATTGCTGCAATTGCTATTTTTAATATTGCAGGGACAATTATTATGACCATTCTTGAAAAAAGGGGAAATATTAAAACGCTTTCCTCATTAGGACTAACGATAAAAGAAATTAGAAAAATATTTTTTTATAAAGGTTTATTAATGACATTAATTGGGTTGTTAATTGGTCTTTTTATAGGTATTACAGTTGTTATTCTTCAACAACAAATTGGATTTATTCCAATTACGCCTAGTTTGCCCTACCCTGTTAGATTGGAACTTATTAATGTAATCATTGTATTTGTCACCATTTTAGTTTTAGGTGCTTTTGCTTCAAAAATTGCAGCAACTAGAGTTTCTGAAAAACTTATTTCTTAGTCAAACTGAAATCCTTTAAATTTTTCTTCAACCTCATCCAGGGCTTTAAAAACATCAACCGACTCATCGCTAGTTACCATTTTCATTCTATATTCCTTAAAATGTGGTATGCCCCTAAAGTAATTGGTATAATGTCTTCTTGTTTCAAAAACTCCTAACTTTTCGCCTTTCCAGTCAATTGCCATTTGCAAATGTCTTTTTGCTGCATAAATGCGTTCTTGCATGGTAGGTTGCGACAAATGTTCGCTTGTTTTCAAATAATGTTTTACTTCTCTAAAAAACCAAGGGTTCCCGATACTTGCTCTTCCAATCATTGCGCCGTCAAGCCCATAAACATCTTTCATTTCTTTAGCCTTTTCAGGAGTATTAACATCACCATTCCCAAAAACAGGAATGTGCATTCTGGAGTTGTTTTTTACTTCAGCAATGGGAGCCCAATTTGCCTCCCCTTTATACATTTGCTTTCGTGTTCGCCCATGAATGGAAATTGCTTTACATCCAACATCTTGTAACCTCTCAGCAACTTCTACAATCTTAATAGTATCATCGTCCCATCCTAAACGGGTTTTTACGGTTACTGGTAGCGAAGTATGTTTTACCATCGCTTCGGTTAACGAAACCATTAAGTCGATATCTCTTAAAATTCCTGCTCCTGCTCCTTTTGAAACTACTTTTTTTACAGGACAACCAAAATTAATATCAATGATATCTGGATTTGATGCCTCCACAATCTCTACACTTCTAAGCATAGATTCTAAATTGGCTCCAAATATTTGGATTCCTACTGGACGTTCTTTTTCATAAATATCCAACTTCATCACACTTTTAGCAGCATCACGAATTAACCCTTCAGAAGAAATAAACTCTGTATATACAACGTCTGCGCCTTGCTCCTTGCATAAAGCACGAAAAGGTGGGTCGCTAACGTCTTCCATTGGTGCTAGTAATAAAGGAAACTCACCAAGTTCTATGTTATCAATTTTAACCATAAGTTGCAAAAATAAGTAAATTAATAAGTAATAATGGGTTTACAGATTATGCTTTTGTGGGTAAGGAATTATAAGTTAAAACAAATGAATCTGTTAGTAAATCATTAATAATTGACCAATACCTTTCATACCAGATTTTTTTATGATTTCCATATCGTTTTCTAAAACAGCTTTAAAAGGCTATTCATCTTTCCATTCAGGATGATCTGCTGCTATTGCTTTTACTCTGTCGATTGCAAAAAACAATTGAAAATATGCAGGTTGTTCTGCCCATAAATTACCATCATTATCAAAGGTTGCTATGCGATCTTTTATAGGAATAAAATTTTCACTTTCCTTGTTGGTTACCTCATCAATATAATTGATAGTGTTCTTTTTTGAAGCTACATCATTCCAGAATAGTAATGGATCTGCCTGTTGTTGTTTTACTTCTTTTGAATTTACTATTGTTGAATTTTCGTTTTTACAAGCAATCGTTAATAGAAAAATAATTGCAAAAAAAAGGATTACATACTTCTTCATTATTTTTATTTTTAATAATCTATTATTATATAATGCTGCTGATATTCAACTACAAAAGCAAAGATAAACAAAATGAAAAATGAAAAAAACTGTATTAAATTTATAGAGAAAAAGATTGTTTTGTGCAATTGAAGTAGATGGAAATCAAGGCTTGTAAAATTGATACTCTCTGGAAGCGTTTTAAATTAATCCAGCCTATTTTCTTCGTCAGTTTTATGGTTTCGTTTATTGTTTCTTAATTTATAATTTCCAAAATTATATTTAAAACCAACCCTTACTAATCGTGATTCCGGTTTAGCAAAATAGCTATTGTCTTGATTGTAATACTTAGAAGTTACAGGAACATTGTTCGTGTCGAAAATATCGTCTACACCTAAAGAGATACTAGCTCTATTTTTCCAAATTGACTTTCTGAATGAAATTGAAAAAATGAATTGATTTTTATAATCGATGGGTCCAGAAATAAAACTAGACAGATAACTTGTGATTATATCACTTGTGAATGTTTTGTCTTTAGACAAAGTTAAACCACTATACATTTCGGAATAAAAACCAAAAGTATTATTTGTATACGTTTCTTGAGGGCTTGCTATAGTGTAAAACTCATTTTCTATATAATAAGTAGAAGTGTAAACAGACAAATACCACCAAGAAAATAACGATGTTGTATAAGAAATATCAAAACTATAATTTATATCGCTAATTATATTTGCATCAATATTATGAGTAGAATTGTTTTCGTTATTCTGAAAACTTAATAAAGCTAACGGATCTTTTTTGTAAATATAATATGCTTCAAAAGTCCATTTATTTTTTAAAATATAGCTTATCTGGTATTTATTTTTAATTGTAGGGACTAAATTTGGATTCCCCATATTCATTATATTATCAGTAATAAAATAAGTAAACGGATTTAAACTTTGATATCTTGGACGTTCGATACTTCGTTTATAGCTCATCCCAAAAACATTTTTTTCGTTCTTTTTATATAATGCAGAAATAGAAGGAAAAATATCAAAATACTCTTGGTGATTAATAATTCCTAAGGATTTTGAATCTCCTTTTACATTTGTAAATTCTCCTCTAAGACCTGCATTAATATTCCACTTTTCCCAACTTTTAGAGTAATTTAAATACCCAGCATAAATTGCTTCTGTGTAAACAAACAAATCGGAATTATCTTCAATATAATTATGAATGTTGTTTTCAATATTGTAAAAATCTAATGCGCTTTCAGTTTCAATGTTTGAATACTTTAAACCCGTTTCAAAGTCACCTTCACAAATAATCTTCGTGTAATCTATTTGTCCAGTAAATATATCACTATCTTGTTCTGCGTCTGTATAAAAGCTAACATTATTAGTTAATTCGCCACTAGGAAGGTTATAGTTTGTATTTAAATTTTGAGTTTGATTATTATCATATTTAATAAAATTAACTAAAGTTTTTAAGTCGCTCCCTTCCTCTTCAAAATCTATTAAATGTTCTAAATTAAATGATAAGTTAGTCGCATCATTTTTCAGATAACTGTTCGTTATAAAAAGAGAATCAAGTTCTTGCTGAGCATTAAATATTTCTCCATTTACTTTATTTTCATAAGATTTATTTGGAGATACCATTACTGTCGAAGAGAAACTCAAGGTGTTTTTGTCGTTTAAAGTAAAGTCTAAAATCACATTTCCTTGATGTGCTTTAGAGCGTGAAACCTTTTCAAAATCCGATTCCCAAATAGACTTAGTGGTAGTATTATCTGGATTAAAAAACCGAATATAATTATCATCTTGTTTATAGTCTTTTCTTGGACTAAAACTATAACTCGCATACATATTCAACCAATCATTTTTATAATAATGAGCAGTAGAAAATCTATATTTCGAAAAAACTGCTTGTTCCAAAGTAGCGTTTACAGATCCTTTATAACCTACAGCCACAGCTTTTGAAGTAATAATATTTAATACTGTTATTGCTTCTGCATCATATTTGGCAGACGGGTTTGTTATAACTTCAATAGATTTAACATTAGAAGCGTCCATGCTCTTTAATAAGGAAACCAATTCAGAAGATGTTAAATACACTCTTTTATCATTTATAAAAAGAATAGGCACTGTTCTTTGGACTTGAATATTATCACCCATAACCAAAACACCTGGTGTTTTATTTAACAAATTAAACGTATCACCAGTAGAAAGTGAAGTGTTCTCTACATTAAATATTAATTTACCAGGTTCTCTAATAATATCGGGGGCTTTTCCTGAAATAATTGTTTCATCCAACTCCTCTACATTTTCTTTTAAAGTTATTATAACATTATTTGAATTGAAAGGGTTGATGATTTCAGATTCTGACGTAAAACCGACCATAGAAAATTTTACATAATAGTTCTGGTTTTTTAAGCCATCAATGATAAAGCTCCCTTTAATATCTGTGACTGTACCGTTTAAAGGTTGAGAACCTTGTTTTTCATAAACTAATATATTTACAAATGAAAGAGGGTTATTTTCAGAATCAACAACCTGTCCCTCAATAGTATTATTTTGCGAAAATAAAACTAAGGGTATGTGCAAAAGAAACAATAAAAATATTTTCCTCATATAAAGTGTAGATATTGTTCAATATCTTCATTTTTGGGGTTTATTAAATTCTTCTGCATTTTTTCATAGGAGGAGTTAAAAAATATCAATAGAAAAATGCACTTATTACAAATATTAAAAAATTATTACTATTAATCGATATTATCTGCTTTTTTTCGATAAAAGGAGCTACGTTTAAATTTATTATATAAAAATGGATTATAATTAAACATTCTAGTTTGGTTCCTTTTACTCTATATTTGCAAATGAATATTGTAGCTTTTTTATATGAAAAACATTCGTAATTTTTGCATCATAGCCCATATTGACCATGGTAAAAGTACTTTGGCGGATCGCCTTATGGACGCTACCGGTGCAGTAACTTCTCGTGAAAAACAGAATCAGTTATTAGATTCCATGGATTTGGAGCGAGAAAGAGGGATTACTATAAAAAGTCATGCAATACAAATGGATTATCATTACAAGGGTGAAGACTATGTATTAAACCTTATTGATACCCCTGGTCATGTTGATTTTTCATATGAAGTATCTAGATCCATTGCTGCCTGTGAAGGAGCTTTGTTAGTTGTAGATGCTGCTCAAAGTATTCAAGCACAGACCATTTCTAACCTTTATTTGGCTTTAGAGAACGACTTAGAAATTATCCCAGTTTTAAATAAAGTAGATCTTCCTTCTGCAAACCCTGAAGTAGTTACCGACGACATAGTTGGGTTATTAGGCTGTGATGCAGAAGATGTAATTCCAGCAAGTGCTAAAACGGGTATAGGGATTGAAGCTATTTTAGAAGCAATAATTAATCAAATTCCTTCGCCAAAGGGAGATGTTAATGAGCCCTTGCAAGCTTTAATATTTGACTCTGTTTATAATCCGTTTCGAGGTATTGAAACTTATTTTAAAATTTTAAACGGAGAAATTAGAAAAGGGCAGCATATTAAATTTATGGCTACGGGTAAAGATTATTTTGCTGATGAAGTAGGTTCATTAAAATTAAAACAAGAAATTAGAACTAGCGTAAAAGCTGGTGACGTTGGATACCTGATTACTGGTATAAAAGAAGCAAAAGAAGTAAAAGTAGGTGACACCATTACAGATTTTAAAAATCCAACCAAAAATATTATTGATGGTTTCGAAGATGTAAAACCAATGGTATTTGCTGGTATTTATCCTGTTGATACAGAGGAATATGAAGAGTTAAGAAACTCTATGGAAAAACTTCAATTAAATGATGCGTCTTTAGTGTTTCAACCAGAAAGCTCTGCAGCATTAGGATTTGGATTCCGTTGTGGTTTCTTAGGAATGCTTCATCTTGAAATTATTCAAGAAAGACTAGAGCGTGAGTTTAATATGACGGTTATAACAACTGTTCCCAACGTTTCATATCATGCATTTACCAATAGAAATCCAGATACTATTTTATTGGTTAACAATCCATCCGACTTACCAGAGCCTTCAAGCTTAAACAGAGTGGAAGAGCCTTATATTAAGGCGTCAATTATTACAAAATCAGATTTTGTGGGGCCCGTAATGTCACTTTGTATTAGTAAGCGTGGACAGATCACAAATCAAACCTATTTAACACCAGAACGTGTTGAATTATCTTTTGATATGCCTTTAGCTGAAATTGTTTTCGATTTCTATGATCGTTTAAAAACAGTTTCAAAAGGATATGCTTCATTTGATTACCACCCAATTGGAATGCGTGTTTCTAAATTAGTAAAAGTAGATGTGTTATTAAATGCAAGTCCTGTTGATGCGCTTTCTGCATTACTACACCAAGACAATGCCTATGATATAGGTAAAAAAATGTGTGAAAAATTACGCCAGTTAATTCCACGACAACAATTTGATATCCCAATACAAGCTGCAATTGGAGCTAAAATTATTTCAAGAGAAACTGTAAAAGCTCTTCGAAAAGATGTTACTGCAAAATGTTATGGAGGAGATATTTCTCGTAAGCGTAAATTACTTGAAAAACAGAAAAAAGGTAAAAAAAGAATGCGACTGGTTGGTAATGTTGAAATACCACAAGAAGCATTTATGGCTGTTCTAAAATTAAATGATTAATTTTTTATTATAATCATTATTCCCCGTGCATCCAAACTTTCTTTTCAAGTAAAGTTTCTTCAGACTCTACATGGTCTTCATCTGGAACACAACAATCAACCGGACAAACTGCCGCACATTGTGGTTCATCATGAAACCCTTTACACTCTGTACATTTGTCGGTTACAATAAAATAAAATTCATCAGAACCAGGTTTGTTTTCGGAATCTGCATCCGCTTCTCCACCACGAGGCAATGTAATCATTCCTTTTAAAGTAGTTTCATCAGAGTATGACCATTCTTGATCTGGTTCATAAATTGCGTTGTTTGGACATTCTGCTACACAAGCGTCGCAGTTTATACATTCGTCTGTGATTTTTATTGCCATGTCTTCTACTTTAAATTAATTAACAAAATTAAAATTTATCTTTTTAATATTAAGTTACATTCTTCATAAATTTATAAAAAATATTTTAAACCTTGTTAGCCTTGAAGGCTTTATTGTCAAAGGGCGAAGATTCTTTTAAAAAAAACAGTTTCAGTAAAGTACTAAAAACTATATCAATATCAGGTTTTAAATTATTAGAAAATAACTTTAAAAGCAAAAAAAGTATAAAAAGCTTTGTAGTTTTGCGGGCTATATATTTAAAGTTAAATAAAATAAAATTTAGACTAAATCTAAAATGATAAAAACTGATATAATCATAATTGGAGCGGGACCAACAGGTTTATTTACTGTATTTGAAGCGGGGTTGTTAAAACTAAAATGTCATTTAATAGATGCCCTTCCTCAGGCTGGAGGTCAATGTTCTGAGATATACCCAAAAAAACCAATTTATGATATACCGGGATTTCCGGAAATTCTTGCTGGGGATTTAACAAGAAATTTATTAGAACAATGTAAACAATTTGAACCAGGATTTACTCTTGGGGAGAGAGCAGAAAAAATTACAAAGGATGGAAATGGACTCTTTACGGTAATCACAAATAAAGGCACTCAACACCAAGCACCGGTTGTTGCTATTGCTGGTGGACTTGGTAGTTTTGAACCAAGAAAACCAATGCTTGAAAACATTAACTTTTATGAAGATAAAGGAGTTGAATACATAATTAAAGACCCTGAAATTTATAGAAATAAACGAATCGTTATTGCTGGAGGTGGAGATTCTGCATTAGATTGGAGTATTTTTTTAGCAAATATTGCCAAAGAAGTTACACTTGTTCATAGAAGAAATGAGTTTAGAGGAGCATTAGATTCCTTAGAAAAAGTAAGAGAACTAAATAATAAGAAAAGGATAAATATTATTACTCCTGCAGAAATAACTAAACTGATTGGTAAGGAAAAATTAGAAAGCCTTATTGTGACAAAAGATAAAATTGAAACAGAAATCAATCTTGATCATTTTATACCTCTTTTTGGATTGTCACCCAAACTTGGTCCTATTGCAAATTGGGGCTTAGAAATAGAAAAAAATGCAATTAAAGTTGATACATTTGACTATCAAACAAGTGTCCCTGGTGTTTTTGCAATTGGTGATGTCAATACATATCCTGGAAAACTAAAACTTATTTTATGTGGATTCCATGAGGCAACTCTTATGTGTCAATCGGCTTATAAAATAATTAACCCTGGTAAAAAAAATATTTTTAGATACACTACAGTAAGCGGAATAGATGGGTTCGATGGCACAAGAAAAGAAGCAAAAAAGCCTGTGATTCAAACTATTAACAAATAACATACAGCATGATAGATGTTAATATCGTTATAAAAGATAGAGAAGGAAAAGTCCATAGGGTACTAGCTCCAACAGACATGGCAATGAACCTAATGGAAATAATACGTTCCTACGAATTAGCGCCTGAAGGAACGGTCGGGGTTTGTGGAGGTATTGCAATGTGCGCTTCTTGTCAGTGCTATATTAATTCAGATCATAAACTCCCAGAGATGGGAGAAGAAGAAGAAGCAATGCTATCTGAAGCTTTTAATGTGCAGGAAAATAGCAGGCTCGGATGTCAAATTTCAATAACAAAAGAACTAGAGGGGCTATCCTTTGAGCTGGCTCCCGAATAGTCTTAATCTTAATTTCCACAAGTTGCACCAGCTTCTTCTAGTCCAGTAATATAAATACCGTAATTAGTTCCTGTATTTTCTCCATTAATAGAGGCATTACCATTACTTTCCCTACAAATTTCAAAAGAAATTGTTTGAGGCGAATTACACGTTGTACATGCAACAGAATCTTCTTTTTTACAAGAAAAAAATAGTAAGGATGCTATTAAAATTAATGTATAGTTTTTCAAATTAATTAGTTTTAAAATTTAATAACGGCGAACACTTACTAATGTTATTCTTTTGTCAAACTTTCTTTTAAAACAAAAGGTTTTCCTATATAAATTAGCTTAAACCCCTCACCAACTTCGTCATTTTTAAAACCATAGGAAGACTTAATGGTTAGTTCTCCTTTATTATTTTTTAAAAATATTGGAATCGTATTTTTATCTTTTTCGGTTTGTTTTATAAGTGTCTTATAGTGTTCCTTATTAATAATTTCAATTTCATTGATCTTAGGATACTCCTGTGCTATTTTTGTAAGCAAGGCAAAATCATCGGTATGAGAAAACAATCCTTCTTTTGGGTTGTTAGTTGGATCGTTTTTTTCTTCTTTAGTTATTAAACGAAATGATCCATTTTCACCAAAATCATTTTTAAACTTTTCAATAGCAATTCTATTAATGTCTGAACTACCCGTTAATGCCATTAAATAACCAATATCGTTCAATTCAATATTGTCTTTTAAAGTATCTGAATAAATGTCTTCAGTAAGCGCCTCTAAACCTAAGTTTCTAGCATTAGCAATATTAGTTTGGTTAGAATCAATTAAGACAACGTGTCTGTTGTTATCTTTAAGGTATCTTGCTATTAATTGAGAAACTTCTGAAGCGCCTACGATTAAAATTCCGTTTGAATTTTTTAAGAAAACGCCCGTTATTTTTGCAAAAAGTCGTGCGGTAGTAGCGTTAAGCAAGACTGTTCCCATTACAATCATAAATACTAACGGAGTAATATACTCAGCATCTACTATGCCTTTAAAAACTAATGTTAAACCAAATAACGATGCGATTCCTGCGGCAACAATTCCTCTTGGTCCAACCCAGCTAATAAACATTTTTTCTTTAAATGTTAATGTAGAATTATAAGTACTTAGCAATACCCCTATAGGCCTTATAATAAAGACAATAACTGCAAAAAGAGCTAATGTTTCCCATTTATAAATTAACATTAAATCTTCAAAATTAATGTTAGCCGATAGAAGAATGAATAATATAGAAATTAGTAGAATGCTAAGTGATTCTTTAAAATAAAGTAAATCTTTTAAATATTTTGATTTAGAGTTTCCTAAAACCATTCCCATAATTACAACTGCCAAAAGCCCTGATTCGTGCGAAAAGCTATCAGATAAAACAAAAACACCTAAAACTGATGCCAATGCAAATACATTTAATAAATAATGAGGAATCCATTGTTTGTTGATTGCAAAATTTAATGCGTGGGCAAAAGTAAAACCAAAGGTTGAGCCAAATAACACAATTTTACCAAATTCAACTAAGGCTGTTTTGGTATACTCGCCTCCAGCACCTACACTTATAAATTCAAAAACCAATACCGCTACTAAAGCACCTATTGGATCTATTAATATTCCTTCCCATTTTAAAATTGCTGAAATATCTTTTCTAAGAGGTATGTTTCTTAATATAGGTGTAATAACTGTTGGCCCAGTAACGATAATTAATGCTGAAAATAAAAAGGAAATCTCCCAGCTTAAATTAAAAATAAAATGTGCAGCTATTCCAGCACCAAAGAAAGTTACCAGGGACCCTAAGGTTATTAACTTTGTAATAACAAGCGGTCCAACGCTTTTAATTTCTTTAAATTTTAAGGTTAAACCTCCTTCAAAAAGGATGATACTAATAGATAGCGATACAAAAAAGTATAAGTTTTTACCTCCAAACAATCCTTCTTTTCCATTCCAAACAGGTTCTATCCATTTGGTTCCATCTTCTGATAAAAACTCAGCAGATATAGGACCTACAAGCAAACCAATTAACAACAATGGTAAAATAGCTGGAATTTTTAATTTCCAAGCAAACCATTGGGCTAAAATTCCTAAAATAATAATGCCTCCTAATTCTAACATTCAATAAATTTTGGTATAAAAATACTAATTAATTTAATAGAGTTAGGCATCTAAATTTCTGCTTTATTTTAAGTGGTTTTAAATAATTGCACCTGCGGGTCAATAAATCAAGAATATAGAGTTTTAAATAATGGAGAATAATAAATTTTATTTAGGAATTAAACTTATTTAAGCGTGTCCTATTGTTCTTCTTTTTATTTATCTATTAATTAAGTGAATTAAATTAGCTGCATAAATATTTATTTTTTTGAAGTTTTTTTTGTGCAAATATGTATATTAAGGCCCATGAAAATTAACAACCAAATCCCATCAACTGGCTTTAAAGGACTGAAAGAAAATTGGAGAAGTGACCTTTCCGCAGCACTTAGCGTCTCACTTGTAGCATTACCTTTGGCGCTAGGAATTGCGGTAGCTTCAGAAGTTTCGCCTATGGCAGGAGTCCTCTCTGCTATTATTGGAGGTGTCGTAACAACCTTTTTTCGCGGTGGCCATTTAGCTATTAATGGGCCAGCAGCTGGATTAATTGCAGTAATATTAGGAGGCCTCGTTGTCTTAGATGGCAATATTAATTATGTGCTGGCGGCTATTGTTGTTTCTGGCGCAATTCAAACACTATTAGGGTTTCTTAAATTAGGACGTTTTGCTAAATTATTACCATCTTCAGTGCTTCATGGTATTTTAGCGGCAATTGGAGTCATAATTTTTTCAAAACAAATTCATTATACCTTAGGAACAAAATCCTCATCAGATACCATAATAGGGACGCTTTTGGATGTTTTTTACAAACTTCCAGAAATCAATCCGTTCGTTTTTTTAATTGCTTTATCTGGGATTTTGGTCCTTGTGTTCTATAAAAAAATTAATTATAAGTTTATTCGTATTATTCCTGCACCAATGTGGGTTCTATTATTAGCATTACCATTTGTTTTTGGGTTTGACTTTTTCAACGAACACAGTCTCTCTTTTTTTGATAAAACTTTTAACGTTGGTCCACATCTATTGATTAGCATGCCAGATAATCCTTTAGAAAGCATAATGCATCCAGATTTTGGTATGATTAATACATTCCCATTTTGGTTAACCGTTTTATCTATCACTATGATTGCCTCAGTGGAGACCCTCGCAAGTGCTAGAGCTGTGGATAAATTAGATCCGTATAGACGTACAACAAATCTAAACAAAGACTTGGTTGGCGTGGGACTTAGTACAATGGTTTCAGGTGCTTTAGGTGGATTGCCTATTATTACTGTTATTGTTAGAAGTACGGTTAATGTAAATAGTAATGCAAAAACAAAGTGGTCTAACTTTTATCATGGAATATTTTTAATTCTTTTTGTTTTAATTTTGGCGCCAGTCTTAAGAAGCATCCCTTTAGCGGCTTTAGCGGCTATCTTAGTCCACACGGGGTATAAATTGGCTTCTCCAAAAGTTTTTAAACAAGCATATGATCAGGGAGTAGAACAGTTATTGTTTTTATCTTCAACACTTTTAATAACGTTATTTACAGATTTACTTTATGGAATACTTGGTGGGATTTTAGTAACTCTTGCGTTACAAATGTTATTAGCAAGAGTTGGTTTTATTCATTTCTTTAAAATGATTTATAAATCAGGGTCAAAAGTATACCATTTGGAAAACGGAACTTATGATGTTAAATTAAAAGGAGTTGCCAATTTTTTATATGCTTTAAAATTAGATAAATTACTTAAAGATATTCCCAAGGGGTCTAATGTTATTATTGACATGTCTCAAACACGATTAGTGGACCTCTCTATAATGGAAAACATTATTGATTTTAAACGAATTCATGACAACTTTGGTGGAGAAGTAAGGCTTACTGGCTTAGATAATCATGTTGC
>CEWR01014216.1_pt1 | contig 26221 bp, 17 predicted proteins | sample 356321 | NCBI WGS metagenome assembly CEWR01 (sample SAMEA2621551, study PRJEB7988) | marine metagenome | biome: marine biome (ENVO:00000447); feature: mesopelagic zone (ENVO:00000213); material: "saline water (ENVO:00002010), including plankton (ENVO:xxxxxxxx)" | depth 790 m
GTAGAAAAAGTAGGATTGGTAGGCATGCAAGTAGAAAGAAATATTTCTGATTATGCTTATGGAATATTAAAATTAAACGGAGCGTTTTCTGGAGGAACAGACGGTTATATGTCAATTTTCTTAGGAGCTGGAGGTAGACTACCTATAATGAGAAATAGGTTGAACTTAGAGGGGAGATTGCTATTTGGTCCTACTGGAGGAGGAGGTGTTGAATCAGGTGGTGGTGCTACTGCTCAAGCAGAGATTGGATTGTCGGTTTTATTCGGCAACGGATATGACTTAAAAGTGATGACTGGAAAAACAGTATCGCCTTGGGGACCGTTTGAAACAAATCATTTAGAGATAGGAGTTGGGAAGTCTTTTGATAGGTTGTTTCCTTCAAAATTGGCTGAAGGCACAACAGAATTCAACGTGAATGCTGAGGAATATGCTGTAAATCACATGGCTTTTTCAGTATATAATAGAACTTATTTTCCGCCTGATGCAAATGATAAAGGAGGGGTGCCCTATTTATCAAGTTTTAATTTATTAGGATTTGAAATTCAAAAATATATCGGAGAACGGTTTAGTGTAAATGGCGGAACTGTTTGGGCATATCAAGGAGATTATGGAGCCTATGCAGAAGGATTGTTAGGTGCAACGTATCATCAACCAATCCATGAAAAATGGAATGTCACAGTAAAAGGAATGTTTGGTGCTGCAGGTGGTGGGTGGTTAGACTTAGGAGGGGGCTTGCTTTTTGAATATGCACTTGGTATTGAAAGAAATTTGAATAAAAAATGGAATATTTTTCTGAATATCGGTAAGACCCAACCCTTTGAGGGTACTTTTGCTCCCGTTAGTATAGATTTTGGTTTGAAATTTCACATCAATCAATTGATTAAAAAGAAGTCGTAACTTTACATTATATGTTGATGGTTGTGGGAACTTCAATCATTACAGTTTTTCGTTTTATTTTGGTCTATATAGTTATAACCTGTGTAGAGCAAGGTTTTGTAAAAGTTTCAACGATACTATACGATTTCATAGTGCATAGAGAATTTTATCAGTTAGGTAACTTGAGTATCGAGGGCTAGTTAATGTTTTAAGCGTGCCTTCCGATAGAAAAGGTTGTTTTAACGATTAAACAATTCAACAGTTACACAATTACACGTTTTTCTTCTTGTTAAAGGAGCGTTAAAAAAGTTAAGAGGCGTTAAAAACAAGTATTAAACGGCATCCTTTTATATCTTTGTTAGTATAATCTAATAATATAAATTTTTTAAAAATGAAAAAACTAGCAAGTTTAGTGTTTGTTGCCGTCTTAGGAGGTGCGATTTCTTTAATAGGATTTTCTTATTTAATTGAACGACCACTAGACAGTAATGAGATGAAAAATGAACAAAATGCGTTTGTTCCTGTTTCTACGAAACATTCTAAATTAAATAATTTTGCTGTTGAAAACACAAGCTTTGTAGATGCCGCAGCCAAAAGTCTAAATGCTGTAGTACATGTTAAAAATACTTCAATTAGGAATTATCAAGATCCTTTTTCTGATTTCTTTTATGGAAGAGGTAATGGAAGAGAGAGAGAACAAGTTGGTACTGGAAGTGGCGTGTTGATCTCTTCAGATGGTTATATCGTTACAAACAATCATGTTATTGATAATGCAGCATCTATAGAGGTGACTTTAAATAATAAAAAAACGTACACCGCAGAGCTTGTAGGGACAGATCCTAGCAGTGATATTGCACTGTTAAAGATTGAAGGGGCTTACTTTGAATCTATTCCATTTGCAAATTCTGATGCCATTCAAGTTGGAGAATGGGTGCTTGCAGTTGGTAATCCTTATAATTTGACATCTACAGTTACAGCAGGAATTATAAGTGCGAAAGGACGTGACTTGGAAGGGAATTCTAATACTGAATCTTTTATACAAACAGATGCTGCTGTAAACCCGGGTAATAGTGGAGGTGCCTTGGTAAATACGAGAGGAGAGTTGATTGGAATTAATACTGCAATTTCTTCTCAAACAGGTGCGTTTGTAGGATATTCTTTTGCAGTACCGTCTAACATTGCTAAAAAAGTAATAGAAGATATTATGGAGTTTGGTAATGTTCAGAAAGCACTGATCGGTATTCAATATGACCCTCAGAAAGACGATTTGGAAGGTGTGAGAATTACAGCTGTTACTGAAGGAGGTGGAGCAAAAAAAGCTGGTTTGTTAGAAGATGATATCATCGTGAAAATAGAAAGTGTAAAAATTAGAAAATTTTCAGATTTAAAAGGGCAGCTAAATGCAAAACGACCAGGAGATAAGATTGAAGTAACCGTTTTAAGGGGGGAAAGTGAGTTGACTAAAACAGTCGTATTGACAGAGAATACAACATTACATATGAATCTTTTAGGTTTCTCTGTAAAAAAACTATCAAAAGAAGAGTCTAAGAAGAATAAGATAAAAACAGGGGTAAAGATTGTTGACATCAAAAACACTGAACTGAAAGACGTAGGAGTTGTTGAAGGTGATATTTTGTTAGAGATTAATAATGTTGAAGTTGTTTCGGTGGATCAAGTTGATAAATTGCTGAAAGAAAAATCTAGACAAGGATATTTAAAATTAGGAATTTTGAATTCGATTGGAGAAAAAGAGAATTATATTTTTAGATAAATTACAAGTTTAGTAGAACAAAGCCGATACGAAAGTATCGGCTTTGTTTGTTTTGTAAATATTCTCACTCAATAAATAGTGTTAATTAATAATAATTCATCGTTTTTTTCTATTTTTACTCCTTAAAATTGACCATAATCTAACAAATATGAAATTTTCTATCTATGCATTTGTCTTTAGTGCACTATTTCTTGCGTCTTGTAAAGAAAAACAAGAGGTTAAAACTACCATCCAAAAACTTCAAGTCTTTGAAGTGAAACCACAGACAGTTCCCGTTTACAAAGAATTCGTAGGTCAGATCTATGGGAAAAGTGATATTCCAATTAGGGCAAGAGTAGAAGGCTTTTTAGATAAAATACATTTTAAAGAAGGAGGTCGTGTAGAAAAAGGGCAACTGCTGTATAGTGTAGATCCAGAACCTTATATGCAAGATGTTACTAGTCAGAAAAGTAAATTGGCGCAGTCTAAAACTAATTTAGTTCAAAAAGAAAGTGATTTGGAAAGAATCATTCCTTTAGCTGAGATGGACGCTATAAGTAAAAGAGAGTTGGATATGGCTAGAGCGAAAAGAGATGCTGCGAAGTCAGAAGTAAAGTCAGCAGAAGCAACTTTAAAGTTAGCAGAAATAAATCTAGGCTATGCAGATATTTATTCTCCACTTACAGGGTTAATCGGTAGGACACTTGCTCGTGAAGGAGAATTTGTTGGAAAGGATCCTAATCCTGTTATATTAAATACGGTTTCAAATTTAGAGTCGATTAGAGTTCAGTTTTTCTTGTCAGAAAATGAATACTTAGCGATTGCTAGAGAATATAAAACGGCTAAAAAAGCTCAAAAAGAAAGTGGTAAGGTGTTAGTAGAAGAAGATGAAAAGGAGTTTAGAGATAATGTTGAGCTGATTTTCTCTGATGGGACTACCTATGGTTTAAAGGGAAATATAGATTTTATTGATAGAAGTGTAGACCCTAATACAGGGGCAATATTACTACAGGCTTCCTTCTCAAATCCTGACTTGTTAATAAGGCCAGGGCAGTTTGGTCGCGTTAAAATAAATGTTAGAAATGCTGAAAACGCATTGTTGGTTCCTCAAAAATGTTTGAAAGAATTGCAAGGGAAATATTCTCTTTTTGTTGTCAATGCTGAAAATAAAGTGGAAGCGAGACAAGTGGAGGTTGGTGATATTGTTGATGACTATTGGTTGATCGAATCCGGTTTAAAAGCAGGGGAGAAAGTAGTATTAGAAGGGCTTCAAAAAGTGCGTTCAGGAATGGAGATTGTGCCAGAAGTGGTAGCGTTTAAAAGCAGAAAACAAAAAATATAGTATGTCAGAAGAAAGTAAAGGAAATTTTTTTGTTCACCGTCCGATTGTTGCCATTGTTATAGCCATTGTTATTGTGATTTTAGGAACGGTATCTTTAATTGGTTTACCAATTGAGCAATATCCAGATTTAACACCTTCTGTAGTTCAGATTAGAGGAATGTATACAGGTGCAAATGCAATGAACGTTGAAGAATCTGTTGCAACTCCAATTGAGCAGGAAGTAAATGGTGTAGACAATATGATTTATATGAAGTCTACCAATTCAAATGATGGTACCATGGTACTAAATGTTTCGTTTGATATTGGTACGGACCCTGATATGAATACCGTATTGACTCAAAATAAAGTATCTGCTGCAAGTGCAAAGTTACCTGCTGAAGTAACTAAATACGGAGTTACAACTCAAAAGTCATTACCAAATATCTTAATGTTGGTAGCATTGACTTCTGATGGAAGGTACGATCAAAATTTTTTAGGAAATTACGCATTAATTAATATCAAAGATCAATTGGCTCGTATTAAGGGGGTAGGTCGTGTTGATGTTATTGGAGCATCAAATTACTCAATGCGTATATGGGTAAAACCTGATAGGTTGTCACAGTTAAATATGACTGTTCCGGAAATAATTTCTGCAATTAATAATCAAAATGTTATTGTTCCTGGTGGTAAGTTTGGTGGAGAACCAGCTCCAAAAGGGACAGAATATCAATATACTGTAAGGTTGCCGGAGAGATTTAATTCACCTGAACAATTTGGGGATATTGTGATTCGAACACTAGAGGATGGATCACAAGTAAAAGTAAAAGATGTCGCTACGGTAAACCTAGGGGTTGAAACCTATGATATGATTACGCGTCTGAATAAAAAGACATGTGCGATGATCGGAGTATATCAAGCGCCTGGTTCAAATGCTGTAGAATTAGCAGAAAATGTAAAAGCGCAGATGGAAATCCTTAAAGGTGAATTTCCTGATAGTGTAGAATATACGGTTTCGTTAGATTCTACATTACCAATAACAGCTGGTGTTAGAGACATTATTATCACTTTAATCATTGCTTTGATATTGGTTATTTTGGTGGTGTTCTTATTTATTCAAGATTTTAGAGCAACGTTAATTCCTTGCTTGGCGATACCTGTATCTTTAGTAGGTGCATTTATTTTCTTTCCGATGTTAGGGTTTTCAATCAATGTATTATCTCTTTTAGGACTCGTGCTCGCAATTGGTATTGTGGTAGATGATGCCATTGTTGTAGTGGAAGCTGTACAGGTGAATATGTCTAATGGAATGAATGCTAAAGAGGCTACGTTAGATGCGATGCGAAAAGTAACCGCTCCAGTGATTGCAACAACATTGGTATTGGTAGCAGTATTTGCTCCAGTAGCGAATATGGTTGGGATTACAGGTCGCTTGTATCAGCAATTTGCGATTACCATTGCCGTATCTGTATTAGTTTCTTCTGTAAACGCATTGACGCTAAGTCCTGCCTTGTGTAGTCTTTTATTAAAAAAGCCGAAACCAATTGGAGGTCCAATGGCTGGATTCTTTAAGGGGTTTAATAATTTTGTAGGAAAGTCAACAGATTCTTATATGAATCTCACGTCTACTTTGATGAGAAAAACCTCTAGAGGTTTTGTTTATATACTGATATTTACGGTTGCAGCAGCTTTTTTCGGAAAGATGGTTCCAGGAGGGTTTATTCCTGAAGAGGATATGGGGTATTTGTATGTAAATATTCAATTGCCACCAGCAGCTTCATTGCAAAGAACGGACGTAATTGCTGCACAAGTAGAAGACTTATTGTTAGAGGTTCCTGAAGTTGAATATGTAACAAATGCAGCAGGATTCAATATGCTAGCAGATGGGAGTAAGACTTCAAGTGTTGGTTTTATGTTTGTAACTCTGAAAGATTGGAGTGAACGAGATAAGACAGCTGCTGAGGTTGTAAATTTATTAAACGCTAAACTGGCTAAAGGAGTTAAGGGTGCACAAGTTTTTGCCTTTGGTCCTCCTGCAATTCCTGGTCTGGGAAATGGTTCTGGTTTTAGTATCATGATTCAAGACAGAAAAGGATCTACCATTGAATACCTCGCAGAGCAAGCAAATAAATTTATAAGTAAAGCCAATAAAAGACCTGAGATAGGTTCAGCATTTACTACTTTTCAAGCTAACGCTCCTCAAAGGTTTTTAGATGTAGACAAAGAGAAAGCGCTAAAAATGGGAGTTTCTTTAAAAGATTTATATACAACGATTGGAGCCTTTCTAGGGGGAAGTTATGTAAATGACTTTACACGATTTGGTCGTCTGTATAAAACATATATTCAGGCAGAACCAAAATATCGTGTAAATGAAAAGGGGCTTAATTATTTCTTTGTAAAAAACAGACATGGACAGATGGTTCCATTAAATACTTTTGTACAAGTCTTGCCGATTTCGGGTCCAGATTATACGAATCGATTTAATCTATTTAAATCTGTTGAAGTAACCGGTGCTCCAGCTGAAGGATATACTTCCACAGAAGCATTAGATGCTCTGGAAGAAGTTGCCAAAGAAGTGTTGCCTGAAGGAATGGGGTATTCTTGGAATGCAATGAGTTTTCAAGAGAAACAAGCTTCAGGGTCTTTAGGTTCAATTTTAACTTTTTCATTATTATTTGTATTTCTTATTTTAGCAGCACAATATGAAAGTTGGTCTTTGCCTTTTAGTATTTTATTAGGAACACCTTTTGCTATTTTTGGTGCTTTGTTTGCTCTTTGGGTCTCAAGATTGTTTAGTCCGTCTTTTGAAAACAATATTTTCGCACAAGTCTCATTTGTAATGTTAATTGGCATGGCTGCAAAGAATGCGATTTTAATTGTAGAGTTTGCAAACGAGGAATTTCAGAAAGGATTGAGTCTTATAGATGCTGCGATGGCTGCTGCTCGTTCTAGGTTTAGACCTATTTTAATGACCGCATTCTCGTTTATATTAGGAGTGTTTCCATTAGTAGTTGCTTCGGGAACTGGTGCGGAAGCAAGAAAAGTAATGGGTATGGCGCTGCTAGGAGGTATGACATTGGCAACTTTCCTAGGGGTATTTATGTATCCTATGCTTTTTGTTATGATTGGAAAATTGGCTGGATATGAGAAAAAGAGAGAGCTAGCAAAATTAAAAGAATTAGAAACTTCTAAAGGAGGAAATGATGAAAACTAGTTTCACTACAAATGTAAGTTTGTTTATAGTCGGTTTGTTGATGTATTCATGTGCTGTTGGTCCCAATTACCATAAGCCAAAAGATACGACTGCATCAGAGTTTAGATCGAATAATCTGGATAGTAGGTTCAATGATAGTATTGTAAACCTGAAATGGTGGGAGATTTTTCAAGATAGTATTGTTGAGACTTTGGTAAGACAAGCCTTGGCAAATAATAAGAACCTCTTGATAGCTGCAAGTAGAGTGAATCAAGCAAGAGCCAATGTAAAGTTTACAAACTCTGATAGGTTGCCAAAGTTTGGCTATGGTGCAAGTTCAGGAGGCACAAATATGCTTTTAGGTAACACAACTGATCAGTTCAATAGTTTTTCAGGAACTGTAAATGCAAGTTGGGAGATTGATTTCTGGGGAAAGTATAAACGATCAACAGAAGCTGCGAAAGCTGATTTGTTAAGTAGTTTTTATGGTAAAAGAGCTTTAGAAATTGCTTTGATTAGTGAGATTGCTATTAATTATTTTAAATTGATAGGATTTAGAACTCAATTGGATATTTCAAAGAAGACATTGGCAAGTAGAGATAGTACGTTAACGATTATTCAACATCGCTTTGATTATGGGTATACACATATTATTGATGTAAATCAGGCAGAGATACAAAAAGCAATTGCGCAAACTGCAGTTCCTTATTACAGAAGGATGATTGCCATGACCGAAAATAATTTATGTGTGTTGATTGGTAAATCACCTGATCAGATTAAAACGCACACAACGTATCATAATTATAAATTACCAGATACAATTCCAATTGGTATCCCTTCAGAAGTGCTATTAAGACGTCCCGATGTGCTGCAAGCGGAACAAATTTTTCGTTCATCAAATGCGAAAATTGGTGTAGCGCAAGCAATGAGATATCCTTCATTTAGTTTAACCGGATTGCTTGGACTTGGAAGTTCAGAGTTGTCAACTATATTAGGTAGCGGTTTAGGCTGGGGAGCAACAGCAGGAATAACAGGTCCTATTTTTGAATTTGGAAAAAATAAAAGACGTGTTGATATTGCTAGAGAGGGAGCAAAACAATCCTTATTGACTTATGAAAATACAGTTTTGAACTCTATGCGAGAAGTTAGCAACGCTTTAGTTGAAATCGAAACCTTGAGAGAAGAATTAAAAGCACGTCAGTTACGTTTGGATGCTGCTAATAATGCAAGTAGTCTATCAAGTCAAAGATATTATCAAGGGGTAACAAGTTATTTGGAGGTGACTGAAAATCAACGTCAAGAATTTGATGCTGAATTGTCGTTTTCTGATAATTTCCAGCAGTTATTAACTGCCCATGTGAGATTGTATAAATCTCTTGGAGGTGGATGGGTTTCGGAAGATGAATTAGAAAAGTATGCTGAGCTTGTTGCCGAAGAGAAAGGGGTGGAACTCGATTCAATTGATAGAGGTACCTTATTATATTCTGGTCAAATTTTAGATTTTAAATTAACGAAAGAAGAAGGAGAAAAAAGGAAAGAGGAAAGGAAAAAAGAAAAGGAAGAGTACAAGGAAATAGAAAAGGAAGAAAAAAATAAATAATATAAAAGTGAGTCATTTATGACTCACTTTTTTTTTGATATTTTTTTAGTCAATAATCGAAATTGTGTTTTCATTTGTTAGATTTGTATGAATTTAAATAGCCATAACCATAATGAATAATAATATTGAATCTCAGATAGTTGAACTTCGTAAAGAGTTACAGCAGCACAACCATAATTACTATGTAAATGATGCTGCTACGATTTCTGATTATGATTTTGATGTATTGTTAAAAAAGTTAGCGAGTCTAGAGGAGCAATACCCAGATTTTTTTGATGAAGATTCTCCGACACAAAGAGTTGGTGGAGGGGTGACAAAGAATTTTGCTACGGTAGTTCATAAGAATAGAATGTATTCTTTAGATAATTCTTATTCTTTGGATGATTTATTGGATTGGGAAAAGAGGATTCAGAAAGTAATAGAACAACCAATAGAGTATACTTGTGAGTTGAAATATGATGGAGCTTCGATTAATATTACCTATGAGAATGGTAAAATAATTAAGGCCGTTACACGAGGAGATGGTTTTCAAGGAGACAACGTTACTACAAATATTAAAACGATTAGATCTTTACCTTTAAAGCTTACAAAGCCATTTTTAGATTCATTTGAGATTAGAGGAGAAATTATATTACCGCTAGATGGATTTAATAAAATGAATGAAGAGCGTGCTTTGTCAGGTGAAGAAGTATATGCAAATCCAAGAAATACTGCTAGTGGAAGTTTAAAATTACAAGACAGTGCTGAGGTGTCAAAAAGACCTTTGGATTGTTTGTTGTATCAAGTGGTTGCAGAAAAATCTGGTTTTAATTCTCATGCTGAGATATTGACCGAAGCTAGGAATAGTGGGTTTAAAGTACCAACTACAATTTCTGTTGCGAAAAGCATTGAGGAAGTTTTTGAATTTGTAAAGCAATGGGATGTTAAAAGACATGATTTGCCTTATGAAACGGATGGTGTTGTTATAAAAGTAAATTTGTTAAGACAACAAGAAGAGTTAGGTTATACTGCTAAAGCTCCGCGTTGGGCAATTGCATATAAGTTTAAAACAGAGCAGCAAAGCACTGTTTTAAATGAGATTACATATCAGGTAGGTAGAACTGGAGCAATAACCCCAGTCGCTAATCTAGATGCTGTTCAGTTAGGGGGAACGACTGTAAGACGCGCTTCTTTGCACAATGCAGATCAAATTGAAAAACTAGATATTAGAGTAGGAGATACAGTTTATGTAGAAAAAGGAGGTGAGATTATTCCTAAAATTGTCGGAGTTGATGTATCAAAGAGACCTTTAAATTCTGTTCCAACAATATATGCGAATACCTGTCCAGAATGTGAAACCAAATTGGTTCGAAAAGAAGGAGATGTCAAACACTATTGCCCGAATGAATTTGGCTGTCCAACGCAAATAACCGGTAGAATTCAACATTTTATTAGTAGAAAAGCGATGGATATTGATGGGCTAGGAGGGGAGACTGTTGATTTACTTAGGAAAGCAGAGCTAGTTAAAAGTTATGCCGACTTATATGATTTGACTATCGAGCAAATATTACCTTTAGATAGAATGGCAGAGAAATCTGCACAAAACATTGTAAATGGCCTTCAAAAATCAAAAGAGATTCCTTTTGAAAAAGTGTTGTTTGCCTTGGGCATTCGTTTTGTTGGAGAAACGGTTGCAAAGAAATTAGCGAAACATTTTAAGAATATTGATGCTTTGATGACTGCATCTTTCGAAGCTTTGGTCTCTGTTGATGAAATAGGAGACAAAATAGCCGAAAGTATTGTTGCCTTTTCTAAAGACGAATTGAATATTGAATTGGTATATAGGTTAAAAGTATTTGGAGTCCAGTTAGAATTGTCTGCGGAGGTTTTAGAGGGACAATCTGACGCTTTACAGGGAAAGATATTTGTAGTGTCTGGTGTTTTTCATAAAATGTCTCGTAACGAATTGAAAAAATCAATTGAAGATAATGGAGGGAAGGTTTCTAGTTCTATTTCAAAAAAGACAACCTTTATTGTTGCAGGGGATAATATGGGACCTGCTAAATTGGAAAAAGCAACTACATTAGGTGTATCAATTATATCAGAAGACGAGTTTACAGAAATTTTAGGTAGACTTTAAAAGCTAGCGATTAATTGAAAACCAACCATTCTACTAGAGATTTTAGGAAGTAACTGTTTTTGAAATTGTATTTTATTACTATTTTTTTTAACAGCTAATTTATTTTTGTCTTTAGCGACTTGCTTCCTACTGTTTAGAACCACAGAGCGCCCTATAATAGTTCCTACCAAACCACCCAATAACATATCTGAAAGCCAATGTTTATGTCCAGAATATTTATTCATAAATATGACAGAAACAAAAGTGTAAGGAAGCCAATAATTATCATATTCCATCGCTATTACTTTAGCGATTGCAAAATATGCTGTTGCATGTAAAGAAGGCATCGCAGTTCCGTACTGTTGTGCTCCACCAGTTACACCATGGTAATTACCAAAATCCCAATTGTTTTTTGTGTAGGGGTATTCAGCAGGTTTATTACTACTTAAGTTTGCATCTGGTCTTTTTCTAGCGATTATTGACTTGAGTAGTAAATGAGTAATAACAAAGGAATAGGCCATTGATTTAAAAGCATTTCCTGCAACTCTTTGTCCTTTTTCGCTATTTGCAATAAAAGAACCTACGTATAACCCAATTAAAGGATAAGTGATGTAAGCATTTTCACCTGATATCCAACGCGTGTTGTTGTTTTTTCCTATGGTAATATCAGGAAGTGAGTAATCTATTGCTGGATCTATGTAATCCTGTAAAAAAATGGTCGTATAGTTGTCAACTGCAATAAGACCAATAAGACCAGCAGAATAAAATGCGGTTGTTTTCCAGTCTTTAGAAATACTATGTCCCATTTCTCCTATGTCTCCAGGAATGGTTATGATGCTGTTTTTTAGCACACGAGCTGCGACTTTGAATCTATTATCTTTTTTTGACTCTTTATGATATAAACTATCAATTTGGCCAAAACTACTAGTAGAAAAAAGTAATAAAGCTGTTACAACTAAATATCTCATTGGATTATTTTTTTCAAAAATAGGGATAAATGACTAGCAAAAAAAGAGAGTAATTGCTAAAGTTCACTATTTTTTTAATTCCATAACCACCATTCGGTTTTTACACCAAAATAAGTTCCCCAACTTTTTTTTCCTGAAAATTGTAAAAAAGGAGAGTAGCGGGTTTCTTTTGCGTAGTTATTGTATTTTGCTACAGAAGCTACAAATCTGAAATGTGGTCTGGCCCAAATACTTTTCTGCCCATTAGGTACATAAACAGGAGATATCGTAAATTTAGTCATACTTGCGTTAGGATTGTCTCCGTCTGATCTTTGCGAGTAGTGCAGTTCTGTAATTAAATGAAAATAATCAGTGAAATAATATTCATCTCTAGCACCTATTGTAAAGTCTACTTTTTTATTATACACTTCTTTGCCAAAATAAGTTTTTGTCAAGCCATTTTCGGGAGCAGCTCCTTTACTCATTGTAAAAATCACATAAGGGTTGATGGTATTGTTTTCTGATGTGTGAACAACAGAGTGGTTTACTATCGCTAAAGAATTTGCTCCTTTAAAATTCATAGCTAAGGTGTCGGGTGCTCCAAATGTAGCCCATGTTTTTGATACTCCACCATCTCCACCATTTGCAATTCTGGTACCATAACGGACTGAGAAATCATTAAATGAACCGTATTTCATGTTCTTGAAATTTACATGGTGTCTTAAACCAAGTACAAATCCATAATCTGAATCGTAATTATTCAGAGTTTCCTCAAATTCAATTGGGTTTACCGGAGCTTCAGCGATGTCACTAGCATGCGCGTCAGGCATTCTGTGATATTCTCCTAGTAAGGTTAGTCGATTGTCTTTGTTAAGGTCAATATCGTGTTCTGCTACCAATACGGTTCTTTGACGTAATGCTGTACTTGGTGTACCCGTTTTTATATTCAAATAGAAATAAGGAGGAACTGTTGATGTTGTATCAGTCGCAGTAACAAAAATAGCGGCTAAACGAGTCTTTTTAAATTCAATTCCGAAGCCTTGACCAGAGTGATCATTAAAATAAAAGTGATCGGCAACATGCACGTCAGGACCTCTATATAATCTAGAACCTACCCAAAAATTAATTCCTGTATTTCTAATATTTCTAGCTTGTACAAATAATTCCGGAATCGCAATCGTTAGTCCTCCTAAGCTTGAGGTGGTGCTGTTACCAAAGGAAGTAAGACTGTTTGAATATACAGATAACCTTAATTGCATGCTTATATAAGTACTGTCTTCTTTTTTTGGAGCAAATTGCAATGAGGGTGCTAGCTCTAAATAATCCTGTTCTTCCATACGACCTCCAATACTTCCCATATTGTTTAGGTTTAATCTTCTTCCGATGGTTCTTCCATCATCAAAAGACCAGTCTACACCAACTCTTCCATATGATCCTACAGAAACGGCTTTGTTTGTGATATGGTCATAAGCAATCTGACTTGTTGAGGTAGTTGCTGTAAAAATTGAAAATATAATAAACAGAAAAAAATTCGAAAATAGTCGAATTATGGTGTTCTTTGATTTCATATTGTCTAAATATAAATAAAAAAGTTAGCAAGAAAATAGAAACATTGTTTATAATTTAAAAAATATGCAATTAAAAGCATATTTGTTCAAGTTGGACTTATTAGAGATTTTTTCAAATAAAAAAAGATTTGCACCTCCAAAAAATATTTAGACAGCGCAAACCTTCATTAAATGAAATCGAAAACTATTCTTTTTTATAGAAAAAAGGAATAGTTTTATTTTATAAGACAACTAGGTAAGTCCTCAACTTTTTCACAACAAAGTTGTTCCATTACTTGTTGTAATTCTGTTTTTAATAATGAGATTGTATGATCACCTCCTTTTTTTCCAAGTGCAGAAACACCATACATAAAAGATCTTCCCATAAATGTAAACTTCGCCCCAGAAGCCATAGCTCTGGCAACATCCGGACCTGACCTGATACCACTATCCATCATTACCTCAATTTGATCTCCGTATTTTTCCGCGATTCTTGACAATGGCCTGATCGTAGATTCACCAGCATCTAATTGTCTACCTCCGTGATTAGACACAATGATACCATCTAATCCTAAACGGATAGCTTGCGCTGCATCTGCTTCAGAAGAAACACCTTTTAAAACAAGTTTCCCCTTCCACATATCACGAATAGGTTTTATTTTCTCCTCATTTAATCTTCCACTAAATGTCTGATCCATAAATTTACCCAATTGCTTTAGGTCTAAACCTTTTGGCATATAAGGCTTTAAAGTCTCAAAAGCGGGTTGCCCATATCTTAAGGTATTTAATGCCCAATTAGGTTTTCCTAATACTTGTAAGATATTCTTTACAGACATACTAGGTGGCATAGCTAATCCATTTCTAATGTCTCTTGGTCTAAACCCAAATGTCGGTACATCACAAAGAATAACTAAAACGGGACAATGAGCTGCTTCTGCACGTTTGATAATATCGTCTCTTAAACGATTTTCTGTAGGATGATACAATTGAAACCAAGATTTTCCTTCAGTTAATTCACTTGCACGTTCAATACTCGTAGTAGTTACCGTACTTAACACAAAAGGAATATTATGTTTAAATGCAGCTTTTGCCAAAATCTCAGGTGCATTTGGCCATATCAAACCTTGTAACCCAATAGGAGCAATCCCAAAAGGAGAGTCATATTCTATTCCGAATAATTTTGTTTTTTGGCTAGAACCATCATAATCTCTTATGTACTCAGGTTTTAATTGAACATCACGCAGTTCTGATACGTTTCTATGAAGATTTACGTCTTCGTTACAACCACCATCTAGATATTCAAAGGCAAATTTTGGAATTTTCTTTTGTGCTTTGTTTCTTAAATCGTCAATAGATGGATACTTTGTGTTGAATTTTAGTGCCATATTATGTATGTTTTAATTTTTTTTTTCAAAAGACTTAAGAATAATAATTATCAGTCTTCTTTATATAATCAATAAAAAAACAAAATTACAAGACTTCACTCTTGAAGTCTTCCTATATTTTGGCAGATATTAATACTTTTATTACCTAAATGTGATTTTGTATAATAATTAGGCAAATATAAACATATCTATTCAGGTGTAATATCCATAATTGAATTGGAGTAAATAATATTAATGAGTTACACTTTTAGTGTCTGTTTTAGGTTTTTTTGATATTTTGGTTGTTTTTTACCATGCTAAGAATTGTTTTATGAAACATTGATTCTTTGAATTGCGATCTATTGATTCTAAAACAAAATTCATCAAAAGAGGCTTGTATATGCCATTTACTTACATGAGTAGGTATTGCTCTTAGCCAATATGTTAATTGCATTATAACCAGATGTAACTCTTAGAAATTATTCCCATTATTGCTAAGTTTTCGTTCTATATTATAAACCTTTTTTAACGGATTAGAACCTCTTCATTTATCTGTTGTTATTTTTGCTTGTTTACTGATATGTTGTTTCAATATAGGAGCTAAAAAACTTCGCTGAAGAATCATCTACATATACAATTTTTGTGAGTGGATATTTCTGACTGTTTTCCATTGCCTTTCTAAAATTTTGCATAAAATACCAAGCTGTTCCTAGGCGAATACTCAATCCTTTGCTCCATTATCTAATTCAGTGTGTCCACTTCCATTAGCGTTAATGTTTACAACCTCGCTATATTTATTTATTTATTTATTGCAAATGTTTTTCTGGGTATTTAGTACCTAAGCTTGAATTGAATTTTCGATTAATGTGCCTTGTAATACTCTTTGCTACACATTTCTTTAAGTCATCTGGTTTCAAGTCACTTTTACAGTTTGAAGAAATTGATGTTGTATTTAAGTCGTTAAAATTATAAATTCTGAACTTTCAATTTTCTGATTTTAGAGAGGTTTATCCATAACCGTTTCTTGTTGAGTAACTTTTTGGGTATAACAACTAACAAATAGAATATATTAAAATTAATAATTTTTTCATTTTTTTTAAGTAGTTGGTTACAATTTCCAAACAACAATACTTTTTCAAGTAAAACAGGAAGCAATTTTTGTTAAAGATAATTAAGATGAATATGACTTTACAGTCTTACTTATTCACAATAAGCATAAAAAACTCCCTCAAGAAATTCTTGGGGGAGTTTGAAGTTTATAAAAGTACCCATTCCATAGGCTCAGGGTCCGTCCATTCTTTTAGAAAAAAAACTCGAATTGACTAATAATTTATTAGGAGTAGCTGTTGCCTATAGTTGCTTACGGTCTAATGCGATACATCAATAAAATTTAGGTGTCTCTTGTTGGTTTTTCCATTTCCAGCTCAAGAAAAACTCCGCTTACAATTTCTTGACTCGAAAAAGTCAATACCTATTCAATGGTTTTCCGTTTCGCTTGATGTACGCCCATTGCAAGCAATACATACCTATATCGTTATTTCCATACAAACCAAAGCATTTGTCTTTGTTGAAAGATAAATGCTTTGGATAGTAGTAAGTTCGTTTTGTGGGTTGCAGATTCTTTGCTGTAGAATCTATAAATTGCTACTTATAAACGAAGTTGCTGTTTCTGTAACCTGAAATGTTTTTGTACCAATCTTTATAGATAGTTCCATTACTTTGTGCCCATTCTCCAAACATATTATACGCTTTAGTAATGTCTTCAGACTCGATTATCCAATCAAATGTTTCTGCAATGTTTATCGCTGACGGCAGGTTATTAGCAGTTACAAAATACCGCCCCTCAGCAGGAGAAGAATCATCGCTATATTGTCCAAAATAACGGGTGTCAAACAAATCAGAAGGTTTATAATTTGGTAAGTGTACTTCTTTACCCCTCAACCCTGGTCCTCCGTTTACGGTGGTCTCTAAAATAAGGAATGGATTAAAAGCACCAATATTCAATTCGCTATATGTAATTGCATTTTGAGCGAAAACAATTTCTACAATAACGGATACCGGTTCTGTATAAGCATAGCCTAATTCTGAATTGACTCCAATACCTTTAGTTTTTTTAGGCATCATTCTATATGAATCATCAAAAACAATTATGGTTGCTTTACTTTGACCATTTTCGAGTCCGTTGCTAGCTAAACTAAAAGTGCTATTGTTTGTCACATCATAGCCGTTGACAGAAATTATATCAGTAGAATTAACTGTTGGTAGCGTAAATCCAAGTCCATTATGATAAGAAGCTCCGAAGGCTTTAGTGGTAAAAGTAGCAGTTATACTCTGCACAACCTCTTGTTTGTTTTTTATAATATTAAAACCATAATCAACAACCAAGTCATTTAAATCATAATCTCCTTTTCCTGGCCATAAATCTTCAAAAGCTAATGTCCCGCTATATTGCTCAGATGGATTGTCACCACAACCTTGAATTGTTTCTTCTAAAGCACTTTGAGTAGACGTTTCAACGACTAGTTTAAAAACATCACTGTTTGTTGCTACTGAAGTAATGTTTATACTTTGATTAAGATTTAATAAATAGGAGTCACTAATAATTTGCACATCATTTTTAAATAAAGTGTACAATGATGACTCTGACATGTTATCACCTGTATTTGTTATTGTGAAGACGACGTCTGGATCAGCACATAATGAAGAGAGTTCAATGATAGACTGATTATTTTCAGGAATAATAATTTGGCAATTGAGCAAACTAATAGCTCCTGCAGAAGATAACAATCTTCCATTTAGTAAACCACCAGCTCCCATCGAAACAGCTCCAGGATTACCAATTAAAGTTCCGCTAATTGTTGTAGAAGCAGCCATGGAAACTGCGCCTTTAGCTACCCAAAATATATTTTTTGAGGAAGCCCCATTGATCAAAACAACAGTAGCGCTTGCACCGGTTGTTAAGGCTCCTCCAATCTTAAAAATAAATTGTGCATCGCTATCTCCTTGCGCATCTAAGATAAGTGTGCCTGCTATAGAAGAAGCACCTGCTAAAGCATAAACTCCTGGATATAGTGTCTCAGAACCGAAGGCTGCAGCATGTGATGAATTTGTAGTAACCGTATTGCTTATTTGAGTAACAAGATCGTTTAAGTCTAAGGCTGTTTGTAAAGTAACACTATTGGTATTTTGAATATTTCCATTTAAAATAGAAGGAGTTCCAAAACCACTAACAGCACCCAAATTAGTGCCAATATCACCTGTAACCTCAGAAATACCAACGTTTGATACCGCTCCTGAGCTTGAAAAAAGTGTAAAGTCTTCAATTGATGCAAGATTGATTTGAGAAACTGCACTTTTTTTAGATATCTTAGTGCCAGTATTAAAGTCATAAGATAGGGAACCATTGCTAACAAACTTTATATTAGCTCCATTGGCGCCATTATAGATTAATCTCAATTCACTTAAGTATGCGGGAATAGTGATTGTTGAAGTTACTGTTCTAGATGTATCATCTGGATATCCACGGAAATATATTTTTGTACCTGATATATTTGTAATAATTAAGGGCTGGATTTTTCTATCGTTTGGTAAAATTACGGAGATACTCAATGTTTGTGTCGTTTTCCAATCAAAGTCAGAAGAAATATTAAGATCGCCTACCGATTCAATATTAGTGTTAGGTTCAACAATGGAATCTGTTTGATCTGTAAATTCTTGATTTATACAGCTGTAAAAGATAGTCGTGGAAGCTAATAAGGATAAAATAATGATGTTACGAATTTTCATGAACTATATTGTTTATTTTTTTAAAAATGCAAATTTAGGTTTTCTCTAAACAGAAAATATTTGATAACTTCTTAAAAGACCTTTTGTGCAGTTGAATAGACGTTTGCTAGCGGTAACTTAATTTTTAAGTTTTAGATTACTGAAAAAATAGACAGTTTTTGTGTGAATTCCTTTTAAATAGAGCTGGATAATTAATTGTGAGACCAGTCATTTTGGCGAACCGAAGCGACCAGTACTTGAGCCAAAATAGTCTTAGTATATCAATGCCTAAATTGAAGAAAAAGGATAAAAAAAAGAGACATGGAGAAATTCAAAATAGGTTGAAGAATAGTCTCTTTGGATAGCAACCTGAAAAAGAGAAGATATAAAGCGCCTGCCTACCGGCCCCATATACTTAGTTATTGGCAAATCGTTTTTATTTTCAATTATAATATGCGCCCAAATTTACAATTTTTGAGTAATTATCAAGATTGATTTAAACTCAAACATAGAATAAATAATCATCAATTTTAAATTTATAGAGTACCACAAGACCTGTTATACTTAAAATAGCAATTACAAGGCCCGTATAAAAACCAATCCAATTATGGACAGACCACATCTTTTCTATGTCAACCTTGTGACTTTTTTATTGGATTGCTTTTTTCTTAAATTTCTAAATATCCACAACCCAAAAACCCCAGTTAAAAACCATGTAAAATCAACACTAAAAACATAGTATTGATTATTAGCAAGTGTCTTCCATAGCCAATCCGATGTTACAATACCATTTACAATAGGTATGGATAAACTTAAAACACTACCAATAATTAAATAATTTCTATTCAGCTTGCTATAATTATTCCAAAATAAGCCTAACAAAGTAAAGAGTAACCATCCAATAAAAAAGGTGTTTTTTACATAAACCACTCTGAATTCCATCGCCATAGGAATAACTTTATTGGCAATAAAAATAAGCGCTACAGCAGGAAAAAGACTAGATGTAAAGGCCAAATAAAATTTAGTTACTCTGTGATGAAAACGTTTTTGTTTATCTGTATATTTTGAATTATTTCTTGCAGTTTGCCAGATCATGACACCACTTGTAATTACATAACAAGTAAGCAGTGCTAAAATAAAATAGATAATTCTTAATAAATATCCTCCAAAATTTCCAAAATGTAGTTTCGTTATTATACCAAGAGTGGCTTTTACATAAGATTTTTTGTTCGGTATCGTTTCATCAATCAAACTCCCGTCTTTATAGCGATACATAAAATTCCCATTACTAAGAAGCCCTCTTTCATCATCAATTTGAAATGAAATAGCGCCATCTTCTTTCCCAAAATTACTAATTCGAATTCTATTAATATGATGATTAGGATATTCTTCAGTGATGTCACTATAGAGTTGATTAATGGTTTTAGTACTCTTTATGTCTTTAGCGTTTTTATCATATTTTTTACCCGCATTGGCATCTATTAGTTTTATTATTTCATTCGTATCTCCATCAAACAATATATAAGCACTTGGCGCTAATAAAAAAATATTAAGGCAAAGAAAAGCACCAGTAAGTGCAAATATAAATTGAAAGGGTATAGTAATAGTTCCTATTACAGTATGGCTATTTGTCCAAATTTGTTTCCACTTTCCTTTTACATTTAGATTATAAAATTTATTGGCAATCTGTTTCCAATGTAGTAAGATTCCTGTGACAATGGCAAATAAGAAAAAAAATGCAACCAGTCCAGATAAGTATCTTCCTATAAACGGTATTTGCCTAAAATAATGCAATCTATATAAGGTATCTGCCAAATAGGTCAAAGCTTTTGGATTGCTAAACTTATTGGGCTCTTTGTAAACCTCATAGGTATGTGGATTTATATAGTATGATATATTTTTATTTTTACCGAGGGAGTCTTTGTAGGAAGAGAAAAATTTAATAAATGGGTTTGCATCTGATGGCGTGACAATATTTATATTTCTAAAAGCATTGCCCTGTTTTGTATTGTTTTCAATAAATTTAATGGTCGCTTCGTAATCTATATTTTTTTTAGTTTCAAACCTGGAAAGAGGGTTTTCCCATTGATACAATTCATGTCTAAACAAAGAAAATGCACCCGCATAAAAAATAACAAACAAAGCGAAACTAATCACAATACCAGAGACGGTATGTGTGTGAAACATTACATTGAATAAACGAGGTTTTAGCGCTTTTAATTTCATTATTATTTAAATAAATATAATATTATACCAAATAAGAGTGCTATTGATAGGTAAATACCCCAAATTTTCCAACCACTTTTTGCCATAAAAGCTAACACAATCATAAAAACCCAAATAATAAAGGAAGAGTAGGCAGATGTAATAATTAGCCAACCTTTGTCTTTTAACAAAACAGCAATTGCATTGTGAAATAAAATAGTGACGATAAAACCACCTAAAATACCCGCAGTAATTTTTAAAAATCGCTGCCCACCACTGGATAAATGTTTTTTATTTGCAGGCATTATAAGATCATATTTTCAAAAATCACTAAAGCAGCACAAAGTATTGCTATAAAATAAATATATCTTTTATGTAATGGCAATACAATTACCAACATGCAGTAGGCAAAACTGATTGCAGATAAATAGACTATAAAACCTGTTGCCCAACCTAATTGATGCCAAAGTAAGAGATAAGAAGATGTTAAAAACAAATAGCCTAAAAAGAAGACTATTTGTTTATTATTTTTAATCACTTTGCCTACAAGAGTTAAATAGTCTGGAAAAAATTTTGATCTTCCGTACAATAAAAAACATCCTAAAAAAAGTAATAAAATACTCATGGTACTATTTAAAAGTTATATCCTAAAGTAAGTAAGAAATTACGAGGTGCTCCTGGAAATACACGTGCAATATCTACACCACCAACATAATAACGTTCATCGAAAAGATTATTAATATTTAGTGATATATCCGTGTTTTTATATTTATAACCTACTCTTTGGTTCAATATGAAATAGCTTGGGAACGTAAAGAATTCACTTACCCTATTTAGTGCTGTATTGTATAATTGATTATCACTCACAAAACTTCCACCGAAACCAATATCTAGATTTTTTAAAGCACTATGTTTAAAGGTATACTTTCCCCAAAAACCACCAGTATGTTTTGGGTTATTAGACAAACCGGTGCTTAATAGTCCTTCTAAATCTCTTAAATTAAGTAAGTCTTCATCACTAAATTTCACTTCATTAAATGCATAATTTGCTGTTAATGTGAAGTTACTTGTTATATTACCAGTAAGTTCAAATTCTGCGCCGCTACTGGTCTCATTCCCCAGTTGCAAGGCAAAAAAGTTTGCCCCAGAAGGGTCTGCAAGTATTCTACCAGATCTATTAATATGGTACAAACTTACTTGTGCCAATAATTTATTTTTAAAAAAACTTGTTTTAGTTCCTATTTCTATTTGATCACTTATCCGAGGATCAAAATCGTCCTCTGGTCGCAACACATTCACTAATCCTGGAATAGCTTGTAGTTCAAAACCCTCTGTATAGCTAGCATATATATTTACTTGTTCATTTAAAGTATAGGTAATTCCCAAACGAGGTAATAAGACATCATCATCTAAAACATCTAGACTTATGTTTTCAATAGAGCTTACTGTTCCTAATTTTTCATAACGCAGTGCTGCTAAAAATTTAAACTTGCCAACTTCTACAAGATCTTGTAAATAAAATCCTTTGTACGTTTGGCTTCCTCTGGTTGCTCTAGTACTTTCACCAAAATTTACGGATATGTCTGCAATATTTTCAATTGGAACTCTATTACTAAAAACAAGGTTTGGCACCCCATTTACTTCTCCTGCAGCAGAACGGTTGTCAAATGCATTTTCTCTTTCATAATAATCCCATCCTAATAAAGCTTTGTGTTTAATCGCACCCGTGTTAAAGTTAGCGACTAAATAAGCGGTTATAAAGTCTGAATTACCAGTAGATCTTCTTTGATTAATGGATCTAATTATTTCTGTACCATCAGCAGATAAATTATTGGAAGATCTGGTTTCCAGAAAATCTTGATACACATCAGAACGAGTATAAGAGGTGTTAAAAGTTAGTATGTCAGAAAATTTGTGACTTGCAGCAACTGTTAGTATGGTATTTCCATTTTGTCTATAGTCATAGGGCTCTGCTGGATTAAAACTGATTGGTAAAGCAAATAAATCGTTTTGTAGCACGGGGATACCTCTACCCTCAGATAAACCTGCTTGATCATTATTAAAAGAACCTACAAAATCAACATTTATTCTAGTTTTATCAGATGGTAAATAGGATATCGATGGTGCAAAAAGAACACTATTGTTTCTTATAAAATCGATAAAAGAATCTGAATTTTCCCAAGCAACATTCATTCTATACAATAATGTTTTTTCTTCATTAAGTGGCCCTGTAATATCTAAAGTTACTCGTTTTATTGCAAGATCATCAAGTTCAGAAAAACCACCTATAGAGGCACTAACAAAAGCTCTATTTTCTTTCAATGGTTTTTTAGTTACTGCATTTATAACCCCTCCTGGAGAACTATTACCAAAAAGGGCTGTTGCTGGTCCTTTAATAAACTCTATTCGCTCATATTGTGTTGCAATACTAGAGGAAGCAAAACCTACATCAGTATAAGCTCTATTCCCGTTTATAAAATCTTGGCCTATACTAAAACCACGAGAGGTAAAACGATCATTTGCTCGTGTACGAGTTACACCTGCTACATTCACAGCCACTTCGTTTAAACGAAATAACCCTTGGTCTTTAATTATTTCTTTGTTGATAATAGCGATACTTTGCGGTATATCTTTTATATCCATAGCTACTTTAGTTCCTGCATACGTAATATCTGGCTTATAGCTGGTTCGTTTACGGCCCACAATTTCAACATCCTGTAATTCAAATAAACCTTCCTCTATGGTATAGTTTTTTACCATATTTTCCTTTTTATCTATTGTTATTTGTTCTTCAATAGTTTCAAAACCGATGTAAGAAATATGCAATATGTACGTCCCTTTGGAAATATTATTTAATAGATAATTGCCATTGAAATCTGTAGTTACTCCTTTTCCTTTTTTAAACGGTTTTAGGTAAACTGTTGCGCCAATAATTAGCTCCCCAGTTTTTATATCGGTAATGGTTCCTTTTATACTTGATTGTTGTGCAAATACGAATCCCGTTATTAGCAAACATACAATGGATAAATATATGTGTTTCATTCTGTTTTTTTTATCTGTTATTGAGGTAATAAACTACTATTATTTATAAACTTAAGTGTGTGACCATCTGTTGCGCTCGCATCTGGAAAAAGTATAAAGGTGCCAAAATTAGCATCAACTCCATCAGGTAATGAGATTACTGTTTCATTACTTATTTTAACCCCATTAACGGTCGAAAAAATTGGTAGTGGAAGAACTTGTCCGGAAGGAAAAAACAATTCCCCATTTTCTTTATAGCTCAATACCCCTAAACTACCTGGAATTCCTAATGTGGATAGAAGTAAATCAAAAGCGATAGGAACTGGTGCAAGTCTAACACCTGTAACATCTATATACAGCGTAGTATTATCTGTTTGGGATAAGTTGATATAATCTAGGCTTATCAACCCAAAACCAATTGAATTCTGATTATTTAGTTTCTCAACTAAAAATAATTCTGGATTTTCTTTAGTACCCACTAGATAAAGCATGTAACTTTTAAGCGCTTCTAGGTTTTCATTTGCTGTTAAAGTTTGTCCATTATACACTACTTCTAAGACTGTAGTTCCGTCTGCTTGTTTAGAGATATTTGTATCAATATTTATATATGACGCATCAGTGTTTTGAGATGCTACAGGTTCTCCAATACGATTAACCGAAGGGATATTAAATGTTGAGGTTTCTGTATCATCTATAGCATTTACAAATAATATTTGTGCAAAAGCAGGGTTGATATCTACATTTATAAAATCTTTAGCGACTTGATCGCCTCTCATAATTTCAACAAGAAACTCATAGCGACCAGAAACATTATTTTTAACTTCAAAAGTTGGTTTTCCTTCGTTGGCACTAGATAAAGTTATTGGAAAGTTCTCTGGAGTTGATATTATCGTCCATTTATACTCAAACCCAAGATTATTAATATCACTAGATTGTGTAGCATTTAATTTAATTGTAGTTCCAGTATCTTCTGTAAATATAACTTGATCTTGACCAGCATTGGGTAATAATACCGTAAACTCCTGTTCTTCAAAATTGGAACAAGCTGTCAATAGGGATATAAATCCTAATAAATAAAAAAGGTGTTTTGTTTTCATTGTATATTATTTTTTTGCAAACATAAAACACTATTTTTATTTAATCTAAATAATAATAACATTTTTTTATAAAAGGTTAGAAAATTTTTATTCAATCTAAAATCAATTATTTTTTTTAAAAATTTCATCTAGTAAAGCCAATAAAGGAGTCGAATTCAAATAGCAATCCATCAAGATACTTAGGAACGCATTAAAAAAGTACAACCTTCAATGTTAAAAGGGAGTAATAAGTTTGTTCTAAATTACCATCATAATTTTGCAGACTTAAGAAAAGATAAAAGTATTTGTATTATTGATGATGTGCCTGCTAGTTTTAAACACGATGCTCTTTATACCAACATTGTAGCTGGTATTATTTTTCAAATAAAAGGAACAGCAGCGATTGAAATACCTTTCGAGAAAGCTCCTGAGTTTGTTATTCCTACTAATTGGGCAGTACGTTATAATGAGGAGTACACTTCTACAAGCACATGTTTTTGCGAATATAAACTTACTGATTTCTTCAATCTAAATAATACGCCAATTGATGTTTTTGAACACACTTTATGTGAGGACCGGGATAAGTTAGAATGGAGTAGTTTTTATAGTTTTGCTTATAAATGTGTTTCTATGTATTTAGTTGATGGACTTCAAAGAATTCCTTACGATACATCAGAAGTCAATTACTGGTATGACCTTAATAATGATTCTATGCTACACGAATTTGAGAGAGTGCTCCGTTTAATGACATTCAATTTTATAGCAAAGGATTTTATTGAAATTTATTTGAGATATGACAAGCATCCAAAAGTTTTAGCCAAATTAGATAAAAGGTCTATTCTTATTTTTGTTTCGCATGAAGAGTCTCATATTTGAAATATTTTTAGTAGAACTCTGAAATAAGTGACTCGTACGGCTTTTTAAAATAGCGACTTTCGGAGGCTAGTGAGAAAATATAAAAGAAGTAGGTTTCGTAATGTTAACTTTGGTAAAGACTATTGAGAAGCTCGTTTTTTACTGTTTTATTATCTACTGCAACAAAAGATGTTGTTTTCAAAAACCAATAAAAAAGGTAGAGGACCCATTACAGAACATACTCTTATACCTATACACGTTACTTGCTGTAAATGTAGGGGATGAGCTGCAGTCTCCTAAAAAAAGAATACTAGTAACAGAAGTGTTTGCCTCAGCTCCAAATCCTTTTTCTTTTTTATAGGCTAATTCTATTATTTCATTTGTTTTATTTAATATCTATGAGTAATATCGACATAATGAGGTTGTATATCTTGAGAATATATCAATACTTGATATTATTAGAAATAATAACAAAGCTGTTTTTTTTATAACGTATTCTTTTTTAGGAATATATTTTCATTTGATTTTAAAATCTAAATCAGTATTATTTGGTGTATCAACAACTATATTATTTGTTTTTATATAATTAGCGTTAAAGACAGATTC
>CEWR01159408.1_pt1 | contig 26215 bp, 17 predicted proteins | sample 356321 | NCBI WGS metagenome assembly CEWR01 (sample SAMEA2621551, study PRJEB7988) | marine metagenome | biome: marine biome (ENVO:00000447); feature: mesopelagic zone (ENVO:00000213); material: "saline water (ENVO:00002010), including plankton (ENVO:xxxxxxxx)" | depth 790 m
CTATTATGATCCCAAACAACAATATTTTTATCTCCTAGCCCTTCTCTTTCTAGTGTTGGTCCTAGATAGTTTTTTAAAAAATCTCGCTCCTCTTCTGCGGTATAAATGCACGACTCCCACCTTTGCACTGCCATGGGTTCATTTTGAATAGTAATTCCCCAAATCGGAATCCCTTCCTTCTCGTAAGCTTTTATAAACTTCACATAATAATTGGCCCAAGATTGACGAAATTCTGGAAGCAACTTTCCTCCTTGCAACATATTGTTGTTTGTTTTCATAAAAGCTGGTGGGCTCCATGGGCTTGCATAAAACACCAATTTATCTTGGATCAATTCGAAAGCTCTTTTAATCATTGGCAAGCGTTTTTCCTTGTCTTTTTGTATAGAAAACGTCTTCAATTGTGTGTCTCCTTCTTCAATATACGTATGACTTCCTAAACCAAAATCACTACTATGGATACTGGTTCTAATTATAGTATAACCGATACCCTCTTTCCCATATAATGAATGCAAAAATGTATTCTGTTGATCCATATTTAATTTAGAAAACACTTCTGCCGATGCGTCTGTAATCGCTCCACCAATTCCTAAAAATTTTTGAAACTTTTTATTTGTGTTTACAAAAACAGCCACCTCTACTTCTAAGGGTTGTTTCTTTTCTTTAAAAATAGCTTCTCCTGTTTTAGAAAGTCTAAATTCAGTATCCTTTGCAGTTGTATATATTTCTAGTTTTTTAGAAACATAACTTTCCCGTATTTCAGTTTTTACTGTTTTAATGATTTTCTTTTCTTTTTCTTCTGAACAAGAGATTGTAAAAGCCACAAGAAGTGATATTGAAATATAAAATAAACGCATATCTAATTAATGTTATTTATACATTTTACATTTAGAAGCAACACTTTTAAAAAAGTCTTAATTCGTGTGATTTTCGATAGAAACTCTAAAGAGTAACTTTTTTTCCTGAAATTTAGTTCTCGACACAAAATTCTTACAGAACTTCAATCCAAATGTACAATGAGTTGTTATTTGTATTCAGTTAATAACCGAACCGTTTTTATACTAACTTTTAAAAAAAATTATTTTCTAAATTCATGTTTTACCCAATCCACTTCCATCACCCATTCTCCCATCATTGGTGAATCTGTAATTTTAGCAAAATTTAAAATAGCAAACATTGCCTCAGGGTAGGTATCTCCCTGTCCTATATTTCTGTATACTTCTTTGCCATCAACAGCATAGACAAGATCACTACCTTCCCATGCCACAGAATATTCGTGATATTCTTTCAATGTTGTTTCAATACCAGTACGTAAACTCCACCAATCTCCTTTGTCACATTCTCCTAAACTTTTAATCGCACCAGTTGTAAAATGTTCTTTCTCTCCATCTCCATGATGTTCAAAAATATCAATTTCTCCGGAACCTGTGAGTGGCCAGCAAATATTTTCGTTTGCTTCTTCTACTGGTGCCTCATTATTCTGCGCACCTAAAAGCCACCAAGCTGGAAACATACTAGCTTCTCCACTACCCGATAATTTTAATTTGGCAGTCCATCGTCCTTTGATAAATTCTTTTCTATTTTTAGATGCGATACGTCCCGCAACATATTCTGTTTTTGGATGCTCTTCACCATTCTTATCAAAGTTGTCACAACTACGTACTTCTCCGACATTCACTACTTTTAATTTTATAGAACCGTTGCTAACCTCACGTGTTCCATATTCGTTATTGGGTACATAACATTGTTTTTCGTTATTCACCCAAATTCGTTGGTCTTGCCAATTATTTGGATCAAACGTATCAAAATTATCTAGGAAGTCAACTTCCCACACTGCAGATACTGTTGCTTTTTTTGAACTTTCTTTATCTTTTGATTTACATGCTAATAGACTCATCGCTATCAGTATAAAACTTACGGAATAGTAATCATATGCTTTTTTCATATCTATATTCTTAATAGTTTTGATTGTTTTTAATATTTAGTTCGCTGCAAATTGGAAGATGGGTGAATCTGAAGTATTCCCAAATTCATCTGTTGTAACAACTTTCCAATAATAAACGTTCCCCGAATCAACTGTTACATTCAAGCTATTTGCACTTGAGCTTGCTGACGCATCAATAGGAGGATTCGCAGTATCTAATAAAATAGTATAAAATGAGATATCATCATCAACATCTGTCGCTTCCCATTCCAACAAAACGGCACCAGCTTCTATACTTGTTCCTATTTTTGGACTTACAGCTTCTGCAGGAAAAGGTGGATGACTTTCAACTGGAAGACCTGCATTGTAAAACTTCCAAACGTCACTTTCAGCAACTTCATTACTTCCTTGTCCTTTGGATTTCACAGTCCAAGAATAGGGTGTTCCTCTTTCAACACGGATTAAAAACTCATTTGAGATTGTACTTAAATCTCTTGAAATACCTGTGTTTAAATTTTTAACACCTAATATATAAGAACTTGTATTTTCTGTGGCTTCCCACTGAAATAAAACCTCTGTTTCAGTTTCTGAAACAATCTTCCCTTCATTACATTCTGTATTATTCAAAGGAAAAATTAATAGCGTAGGAGTGATTGTTTTTCCTGGCTCTAGACCTGATATTTGATCCTCCTCATTACTACAAGAAGAAATCATAGAAATTACGAACAAACCTATTGGGATTAATATGTTACATCTATTCATTATTTTAAAATTTTATAATTAAACACTTTTTCCGCTGTTGTTATCCTTACTAAACAAAGCCCTTTTGGCATGTTATCCATATCTATTTTCAAAGAAGTGGTCGTCGCTGGATATGTCTTTGAAAAGAGTAGATGTCCAGTCATATCATAAATTTCTACAGGGATAACATTTGCATCAAAGCCAAGATTCGTAATATATAAAGCAGTGCCTTTTATTGGATTTGGATATACTAATGGTTTTTTACTTACCATTATTTCCTCATTAAAAACACCTTGACATTCTTTGGATGTTTTTACACTTAATTTATTCATTCCTCCTAGAAGTGAAAGTTCAATTTCATTGTCAGTAGTAATAAAAGTTTCTTCATTTAAGGTAATATAGTATGACGCTCCACCACCTAGTGATATATTAATTTTTTTAGAAGTGTCTTTCCTACTTGTACTCACTACTAATTGATCAGGCTCTATAACCAGCACAGAAAAGCACTGTTTATACCCAACTTCTCCGTCAATGGTTATACACACATTATAAGAACCCGCTGACAAATTAGCAAAGCCAACTTCCGAAGTAAAATTCTCTGTTACCGTTGAACTATTTCCCGTGAGAGCAACTGTATAATTGTTATTTTGTGCTGCTGACAAAACAATACTTCCATTATTTTGAGAACGACAAGTTTCACTTGAAGCCGTGATAGAATAATTATCTGCTGGAATAGAAAACAATGCACAACCTGTAACATCTACCACCGAGTTTTCGGGTGTATTTGGACATACATCAACATTATCTAAAACGCCATCCTTGTCTGAATCAGCCTGACCAAATTCCATCCAGTTAAAGTTAAATCCTCCTGCTAAAATTCGCATTCTTAATTTATGGGTACCTTCTTCAATCGATAAATTACCAGAAACGGTTTCCCAAGTTTGCCAACCACCTGTATTGGTTGTGGAAACTAATACCAATTCAGATTCAATTGCGTTTTTATCTACAGAATAGAGTCCTATTTGTCCTTCGCTAAATCCAGCTATTCTAAATTGAATACCATAAACACCTGTTTTAGGAACATATATAGAATAGTCTGCATAGTCTCCAGCATCGGTATAATTTAGGTTTTTACCCTCGCCTTCGTCTGTACAATCTTCTAGAGCCATTCCAATCATAAAATCAAAGTCCTCCATTTGAATTAAATCAGGAATTACTACACGATCTGGCGATTCATTAATGATTGGTAAATCAGCAAACATATTTAGTGTTTTACTTGATTGCGATTGAATTGATACTCCCGAATAACTTACAGAAATGACATCACTTTTAATTAAAAAATTTTTCAGTGCTAGTACAATTGTTCGATCCTCTAAAATATCAGTTCCTAAAGATACTATTTCTCTTTCTTTACCATTGACAAGGACTGTAAATTGGTCTACACTACCATCAAGAGATGTAGATAAGATAGCTTCGCTAATTGTTATCCCGATAGATTTTTCATCTGATTTTGTCTTACCATTTAAAGCATTTAACTCAAGTGCATCAATTTCTCCTATTTTTTCAAATTCGATACTACTAATATTAAAAGGAATATCATTGCTAAAATGTAACTTTAAGGCTTGCTCACCTTTTGAAAGAATAATATCTGATATTTCATGCATATCAAAATTAGACCAACCTCCAGTAGAACTAACAACTTGTGTTTTTGTTATTTCTTGATCCTCTATAGAAAAGAAAAATTCTCCACCGTTTTCTTGAGTTGCCAATCTGACCTTTGCTTTATAAACTCCATTTTCATTTACTTGAACGGTGTATTTTGTCCACTCTCCTTTAGTAACAAAACCTATGTGAAAGCCGTTACTATTTATAGCATCTGTATTTTTCTCAATATCAACACCATCATTTCTGTAGGACCATCCTCTGTTCCAAGGTTGATAATCGCCAGTAGACAAATTATAATCGGCAACATCGGCGTCAGAATATGCAAAATTATTTTTTCCTAAATCAAAATCTGCCATATGAATAACACCAGGAATTGTAGCTGGCTCTCCATTATAGGGTATCGTTTCGTCTGTTTGGACTTGACGGAACATTGCATCGGGAACATCTTTTCTATATCGGCTATTTTCCACCAATAGGTTTTCTGCCAATTGCATCATCCCATCAAAGGTTTCCTGCTCCGTTGGCCTTGGTCCTTCATCTTTCCAATAATCTAATACTTTCTGATACCCTGGATTAATATCTACTGCATAGGGGCTATCAATATCACCTATTTTTCGTATTGTCCACCATGCCCAACCGATGTTGTTATTTTCAAAAAGAGAGATTGCATCTGTAAACCAAGTATTTGAGTTTTCTCCGGATTCCCCCATCCAAAGCGGAACATTATGTTGCTCTCTAAGTGGTAATATCCAGTCCACATCGTTTTCATTATTAAAATTCCAATATTTATGAAAACTGTAAACTAAATTATCGTCCCAAGGAGGTAATAATCCCGTATGATCGTTTGCATAAGAATTTCCTTCTATATAAATAATATGTTCTGTATCTACACTACGAATTCCGACTGTTATTCGTTCAAAAATGTCTCTTAAGTCTACTCCACCAGGTAAGTCCCAATGAGTTTCATTGATCAAATCATACCCGCCAATCCATTCATTTTCTTTGTATCTATCAGCTATTCTAGTCCATAATGCAACTAACTTTTCCTTATTCTCCTCACTCTCCCATAAAGAAGGTTTTGAAGGGTCATAATCATTAATTTCTGATCCGGAACCTTGTCCACCTGGAGTGGCATGCATATCCAAAATAACATACATATTATGAGCAGCTGACCATTCCAATACATTATCAATTAATTCAAAACCTGTTTCTATCCATGTATTTTCTCCTACAATAGGTTCGTCTTCAATAGGAAGTGTAAACAAATTATAATGCATAGGAATACGAATGCTATTGAAGCCCCATGCTGCTAAAGAATCTACGTCTCTCTCAGTGAAATGATTTTCTCTCCATTTTATAAAAAATGTTTCCGTCTTAGTTTCCCCCATCAAATCAATTAATTTCTCTTTGATTTCATGTTGCGAACCTGCCACACCAGATGTATTCATCATGTAACCTTCCATAATCTGCCAACCTCCGGGACCTAATCCCCTTAAAAGAACCTCTTCTCCATTAGAGTTGACTATTTTTTTACCATCTGCTTTAAGCCCCTGACTCCAAGTAAGTGAGGTTATAAATAAAAGGCAACTAAATAATATACGTTTTTTCATCTTTTCTTTTATTTAAATATTTTGTCTTTTTAAAGTGCTTTACTGGAACCAATCATCCAGTAAAGCACAACTTAAAATCAACTTAACCAATAATTTAATTACTATACTACCTCAATAATAACTTCTTTTTATTGCTTGATAAGAGACATGTTGTCAATAGTAATACCTTCAGTGCCATATTGACCACCACCTGATCTGAATAACAAGTAATATGTTCCTGCAGATGTAATTTCAATTTGTCCTGGGTTCTCAGGATTGTCACTAGTAGCGTGACAACCTCCTGCAACAGCGGAACCTGAATATGTTTTTATATTACCACAATTCCATGCGTTAAAGGCTTTCAATACTTGTTGATCCCCATTGTAGTCACCCATATTTTCTATAGGCTTAGTAGCACCTATATATACTTCTCCCCAAATTTCATTGATATTCGAATAGGTCATTTCCATATCAAATTGATATGTACCAGGTTCTAAGACTACTTCTGTATAAAGAGCCCAATGTTTCCACTCACTAGGGCTTTCCGTTTCGGTAAATTTAGCGACACCATCTGCAATGGTTACTGAACCAAATCCATTATCAGTATCGTACATGTTAATAATTGTCCAGCCACTATCATCACTAAATGTTCCATTAGTAATAAGGTTTAATGAAGTTCCTATTGTAAGATCCTTTATCGATTCATCAGTACCATCAATATTGGTCGCTATTAATTTCACTGTATAAGTTCCTTCTGCAGTATAGGTATATGTAGGATTTTCATCAGTTGATGTACCTATATTGTCTCCAAAGTCCCAAACATAACTACTCCCATTACTAGTCGTATTTGTAAACGTTGCTGTAAACCCTGATTTTTCAATTGAAAAATTTGCTACCGGAGGAAATACCGGAGGTGTAATTACAATTCCTGATTCTAATGGACGAATAGAAGCATTATCAATAGATACACCAGCAGAACCATAATCAGCTCCACCACCTCTAACAACCAAGTAAGCCGTTCCTGTTGTTGTAAATTGAACCAATCCACCACCTTCACCAACACAGCTAACCTCTGTTAATAACCCCTCAAAAGGCTCTGCTCCACATCCATTCCATGTACTTAATCCTAAACGAATTCCTCCATCACTATAATCTGCTCCAGAAATGGGAACTTGCATTCCGATATATACCTCATACCAAGAATCTGACATTCCACTTCCAACAATATCCATATCTATTTGATAAGGGATATTTGCTTCAATATGAACTGCTTGATAAATCGCTACTTGCCCTAAGTTTCCGCCTGACCAAACTGCTTTTCCATCTGTAAAAGAGACATCTACTCCGTCTGAAATAGGCAATACAGTCCAACTGGCGTCACCTTCAAACTCACCGTTTAGCAAAATATTGGGTCCTTCAAAATCTTCATTAATTACAATCGTTTGTACAGAAGATGCTTCACCTCCTGTTGTAAACACTTTAAATACAACATCGTAGTCTCCTTTTTTTAAATAGACTTTAGAAGCTTCTAAACCTTCTGCGGAAGAATTATCACCAAGATCCCAGTGTGTATACCATGTAGGAACTACTGGATCTGCTGTTAAAAAGACTTTATTTGGATTTTCAGCGTCAAAAGAATAACTAAATACAGCATCTTCAGTTGTTGGAGGGGGAGCTATTTCATTTTCTACATCATCTGAACAAGAAGCAATCATTAGAAAAGTTCCAATTGCTAAAAAGTTCATTATAAATTTAATTTTTTTCATTGTTGTTCGTTTTAAATTATGATTCAAATAACTTCTTAGTTAAAATCAGGGTTTTCTATTAGTTTTGGATTGTTACTAATTCTATCTTGTCCAATAGGTAAATAATAATGCTTTGGACTAAACTTCATTTTTTCAGTTTCAGCTTCAAATACTTCATGCGTAAAAGTTACAGTACCGCTAGCACTTATCTTTCTTAATGTTTTTACACCTTCTACTTGAATACTCAAAGCCTCTTCCGCAATTCTCCATCTTCTAACATCCCAATATCGATGGTCTTCAAAAGCCAATTCTAATTTCCGTTCATTTCGAATTCTATCTCTTAATTCATCTCCAGCATAAGACTCTAATCGAAGATTTTGTGCTAAACCTGCCCTCACTCGAATAGGCTCTATATTATCTTTTGCCACACTCTCCAAACCTAATTCAACTGCTGCTTCAGCTGCATTTAAATATACCTCACCTAGTCTGAATAAAATACAATCTTGTCCAGAGTAATATTCTTTTATATAAAGAGGTGTTGAACCATCCGTTAAATATTTCCTAACATAAAAACCAGTTTTAGTTGCATCTGGATGTATCCCAATTCCATCTTTTCCAATACCTGTTTCTTTAGTTTCATCTAGTGTACCATTGTTATCTGTTGCATACCAAGTTTCCACTGGTAGCCCTTGAAACATATCGTTATTCGTTAGAATCGTTGCTTTTAAACGAGGGTCACGGCCTTCAAAAGGATTGTTTGCATCATAACCTGAACCACTTTCAGAAGGCAATAGTCCTGTACTTAACATTTCATAACTATCTACAAACTGTTTTGTTGGAGACATACTTGAACCCCAATCCACTCTATAACTAAAAGGTACAGTGCGTAAATCATAAGAATGCCCTTTCTCAAAAGGAAGCCAAATTTTCGCATAAATAGTTTCGTCGGCTGTTTCATCTAAAAATAACTTTGTGTAATTTTCTGTCGGATTTGAATATGCGTTGAATAAGGTATACCCACCTTCTGCAATTACTTTTGTAGCCGCAGTCAATGCTATGTTATAATAACCATCTGCAAGACCGTTTGGAATACCTACCAAACCTTCAAGTTTGACAGTTCCATATTTTGCAATACTACCTGCATATAGTGCTGCTCTTGACTCGAATGCTTTAGCTGCCCATTTAGAAACTCTTCCTTTTTCCTCAGACCATCTATTTGGCAACATATCAAAGGCTTTTTGAGTATCGGCTAAAATTTGATCATAGACTTCTTGTTCTGTATTTCTAGTAGGCCATAATTCCTCTTCAGGTGTTGTCTCTGGATTTTGTGCATCCAGAATAATTGGCACCCCTCCATATCTTTTTACCATAGCAAAGTAGCTGTACGCTCTTAAAAAATAAAGTTCCCCTAACCTATTCTCCTTCTCTGTATCCAGTAAAACACCTTCTTCTAAAGATTCAATACTTTGAAGCGAATAATTGATTCTCCAAATATTTTCATATCCCCAATTATCTAAGGGCCATCTATTATTAGCAGTTCCCCATTCACCGGGTCTAAAGAAACTATTCGAATCTGTCCAAGAATATGTACCTCTAGCGATGTCTGAAAGACCATCTCTGAATACACCTCCTGCTCCCCAAAAATCTTTTAAATAATCCCAAGGTATATTGTCATAAATTTTAAACAAATAAGCATCCATTAATGCTTTGTCTTTCCACACATCATTTTCAGTAAGGGTATCTAATGGTGGTTCATTCAAAAAATCATCACTACATGCTATGTAGTTGAATGTTATAAGTACGAGTACTATTATTTTAATATATTTCATGGTTAGTTTCGTTTTAAAGTGATACATTAACACCAAATGTTAATGATTTTGTTTGTGGATAATAAAACCCTTGAGAAGAATCCATTTGAGGATCAAACGCTTCATTATAGTTTTTGATTACAAATAAGTTATACCCTGTAAAATAGAGTTTCAACTCATCTAATGTCCCTCCTATTAATGCTTTAGGAAAAGAGTAACTTAAATTGATGTTTTTCACTCTTAAATGCATTCCATCTCTTAACCAATAATCAGAATATTTATAATTATTACCAGTACCTGTTCCCCCTTCAGTTATTCTTGGAAAAGCAGCACTTGTGTTTTCTGGAGTCCAATAATCTAATTGATATTCATATCCATTAAATCCATTTCTTAAGGGGCTTTGTGCTTCTCCATCTAAATAAAGGTCATATCCAGCTGCACCAGTTAACAAAGCAGACAATGACCAGTTTTTGTATTGAGCAACCAAGTTTAAAGAGTAGTTAATTGTAGCCTTGTCCCCGTCACCAAATACTTTTTGATCTTTTACATCGATCACATCATCACCATTTAAATCTTGGTACTTAATATCACCTGTTTTTATAGTTGCATTGCCATTGGTATCCTGAAGAGGACTTGCATCTATTTGTTCTTGTGTTTGAAATAATCCATCTGAAATATATCCTCTTCTCAGGTTTGTATAATTGCCTGTTTGCGTAAGATTAGATGCCATAAAAGAATCTGTAATTGGTGCTTCATCTATAAAAACAGCTTTTTCTCTGGCTTTTGAAAAATTAAGACCCGCGTTAAATTTCCAATCTTGGTTAAATTGTTTCTTATAATTTGCAGAAATCTCAAAACCTTCATTAGAATATTCATGTAAATTCTGATTGGCTAACTGAACCCCTAATGTACTTGGCACACTCGAAGAGGCACTGGCAATAACATCATCTTTCTTTCTATAGAAATAATCAAAGGATAGCGATAAATCATTCTCAAACAAATCCATATCTACACCAACGTCATAGGTTGTTAGTGTTTCCCATGTAATGTCTTGGTTCGCTAATACTTTATTATTTATTGTTGGAATTGCTCCATCATTAATTGCATAAAACTCATTAAAGACAAATCCGTTTAACCACTCAAAAGCAGACTCACCGTCATAACCTGCAGTACCTACAGATCCTCTAAACTTTAAATTCGTAATTGTCTTTTTTAAAGGTTTAAAAAATGTTTCTTCAGACATTCTCCACCCCAATGATACTGATGGAAAAAAGCCCCATTCATTTCCAGGTGCAAATTTTGAAGAGCCATCATATCTATAAGAAGATTCTACAAAATATTTTGATTGGTAATCATAACTTATCCTTCCTACAAATCCAAGACGACTTTCTCTGTATTCTCCACCGTTCGCTCCTTGAAGTTTTATAGCCCCTGCATACAATTGATCAATAGCAGTTGATTGAAAATCTTGACGTCTTCCCCAAAAATCTTCCCCTTGATTCTTTTGTACTTCTGTTAAAAATAACCCTGTTACACTATGATCTCCAAAAACACGGTCGTAATTAATAGAACCTCTTACTACATATTGATTGCTATAAGCTGTTGTAGCGGTTAAAATTGTTTCACTAAATGCTCCTTCTGGTGAAGCTGTTGTACCGTCATACGCACCTGTCTGCCTATTCAAGTTATATAACTCATACCCTTTACCCCATTCTTTTCTAAAATAAGTATCATATATTACAGAAGCATATCCTTTGACACTAAGACCTTCCACTTGATCAATATCCCATTTTAGAGATATTTTTGCATCTATATTATTATTTCTATTTTTATAATATCCTGCATTAAAATCCCTCATTCCTTCTTTTATATGATTTGGACTGAATACGGGTCTTTTAGGAGTCCCATCTGGATAATACGCTAAATCTGTTGGCAGTGAGCGACTGATTTCTCTAAACACATCATAAGCAGAATATGCTGGTGCTTCATTTAGTCTTCTTCTAGCAGCTATATTAAATGTTAATTGAAGGTTGTCATAAATATCTGCTTCTAAGTTAGAACGTAAATTGAATTGCTCATAAGACAAAACATCTTCTGTATAATTAGATCCCTGACTTAAATATCCTGCATTTACAAAGTATTTAACTTTATCACTACCTCCTGAAAGACTTAAGTTATGACGTTGTTGAAAACCCCAATCTTTAAGTACCAATCCTTCCCAATCTGTATTTGGATAATTTAAAGGATCAGAACCTGACCTATATTTTTCAATTTGTTCTGCTGAATAAGAAGGAGCATTACCTGAATTTCGGGCTTCCTCATTAGCTACTTCTGCATGTTGCGCAGAGGATAAATAATTTGGTGAAGAGGTAAAAGAAGTATATGTAAATGCATTTGTATATGTTAGTTTTGGTTTTCCATAAGTTCCTCTACGTGTTGTAACAAGGACTACACCGTTCCCTCCTTGAACACCATAAATAGAGGCTGCAGCAGCATCTTTTAAAACAGAAATACTTTCAATTTCATTAGGGTCTAACTGGTTTAAATCTCCTGGAGAGCCATCCACAATGACCAACGCATTTCCAAAATTACGTACTTCAAAAGAAGATCCACTAAAACCAGGTTCTCCAGAACCTTGTCTTACAAACAAACCTGAAGCCAAACCTTCTAATGCATTACTTACATTAGGAACGGGAATGGATTTTAATGTTTCTGCCTCTACTACTGATACTGAAGAAATAATTTTCCTTTTAGATCTTGTACCATACCCAACAACGATTACATCATCTAAAGTATTTGAACTTGCTGTTAATTGCACCTGCAATTTGACATTACCTTCTAAGGAAACTTCCTTTGTTACAAACCCTAAATAAGAAATTACTAGAACATCACCTTCTTGCACTTCAATAGAGAAATTACCGTCAAAATCGGTTTGAGTCCCATTTGTCGATCCTTTTATAATAATATTTGCGCCTGGCAGGACTTCACTTGTTGCTGAGTCAGTTATTGTACCTGAAACAGAAACTTGAGAAAACCCTATACTAAAACAGAGTAGGAACACTGCTTGTATTAAATGTCTTTTCTGAACGCTTCTTAATAAATTTGTTTTCATAATGATTAATTAAATTTAGGTTTAAGTTTGTTAGTTAAATTTATAATATAAGTGTCTTATTGTTTTATTAATTTTATGTTTTGAACTCCTAATTTTGTAGTAATTTGAGCTATATAAATTCCTGAATTCAGTTGAGAAGCATCTATTTGGCTATTCATTGCATTAGGATATAAACACATCATTCTCTCACCTAATAAATTAAGAATATAAATAGATTTCATGACTTGATTGTCAGTAGATAAATTCCAAACAGCACTCGTTGGGTTTGGAAAAATGGACAAACCTTCAATTTGAAAATCATCGATACCCAATAACATTTGATGTTCTCCAAATACAAAATCATCAATTTGAAAAATGTTATCATTTTCGTCTAGAAAATCATCATGATCTTCTTCGACAGCAAAAAACAGTGCTATTTTAGTATTTGTAATGGTCGTAAAGGTGGTAAAATCAAAGTCAAGTTTTTGCCAAACATTAGGAGTCGTATAGTCAACGACTACACTATGTTCTTCAGAACCTTCTACTTTTATAGTAACAGGTAATGCTCTTGGACCTTTCACTTTAATTGAAAACCCTCTGTCGCCGGAAGACAAATCTATGCCGTCATGATACTGATATTTTAGTTGAGACCACCAACTTAAATTTATTCCTGAGATTTCACCAATATTTATAGTTGTATTGACACCATCAATCATTGTATTTGTAGCATCATCATTAAATGAGGCACTTTCTCCTGCTTCTAAAGGAGTTGCTGTGTCAAAATCAAAATTAAAGTCTGTTAGAAGAACAGGAGCTGGTCCTGCTGCAGTTGGCACTAAAGTTAAGTTATCTAAATTTATGTTAGATGTTCCATAATTGGAACCTCCTGTTCTAAACAACAAATAATAAACACCATCAGAAGGTATTTCAAATTTTCCAGGATTACTATCATCGCATCCAAATGCAACTGCTTTCCCTGAATACGTTTTAGCACAGTCCCAGCCATTATAAGCTTTAATTACTTGTTGATCCCCAAAGTATTCAACGTTTTGCATGGGTTCAGATATTCCGATATAGACTTCTCCCCATATCCCATCAATACCATCAAACGCCATATCCATATCGAATTGATACCAACCTGTTGTTAAATTAACACTTGTATAAAGACCCATGTGAATCCATCCGCCATGAGTTGGGTCAATTTTTCCAATATTCGCTGATCCTCCAGCGATAGTAACAGCACCGTTTGTACTATCTGTTCCGTATTGATTTACTACAGTCCATCCTGTACCGTCATCAAAAGTTCCGTTTGTAATTAGGTTTTGAGCAAATCCAAAAGTAGTTGCTAATACCACAAATAATTGTAGTGTAATTTTTGTCATAAATGTATTGGTTTAGTTAGTGGTGGTTAAAATTGTATTCTCAAATAAAGTTTATAATCCAGTTGAACACTTTGAAAACATTATTTTTTAGTACGTTACAAAGTAACTTCAATAAAACCGTTGTAACACAAAAAAACAGCACATCAATAACTCATCACTATGATAAAAAAAACTCATCAAAAACTCTCATAATTAATATTTATCACTCAAAAAACCTTTATATACAGTATTTAAACTAAATTCACTCAAGAATTTAATTTTCTCTTTTATGAAAAAATCAATACTCATAATGATGTTTGAATTGTGCTTGGCAAACTTTGTCTCTGCACAATCAAATGAATTATCTTTTCTACAAAACACCCCTTTAAAAGAACATTTTAACACAAGTGATTTTGATGGAGGTATACAAAGTTGGTCTTTTGATCAAGATAATTCAGGTATTCTTTATATAGCAAACAACAAAGGTCTCTTAGAGTTTGATGGTAGAAAATGGAACAGGTACGATGTGCCATTATCCACAAGATTAAGAGCTGTTAAAGTTGATCAGCAAAACAGAATCTTTGTCGGCGGTCAAGGTCAAATAGGTTATTTCTCAAAGAATAGCAGTGGCTTCGTCTTTACTTCTCTTCTCGGTTACTTAGGAGACAATCAACAAATAATTTCTGAAACATGGAAAATTCTAGAATTTGAGGATAAAATACTTTTCAATACTGAAAGTAATTTGTTTTCTTTTAAAAACGATACCGTAAAGGCTATAAAATTACCAGGATACCTACGCTATACATTTGCTGTCGGCAACAGGTTATTCGCTCAGTTTTACAACATGGGGATCTACGAATTAAAGAACGATAAATTCAACGCTATTGCAGGTACTAGCATAGAACATGACATCATAGCTATCTTACCGCATAAAAAACATTATTATTGCTTTACTAGAGAAGGAGAAATTTACCTCTTCAATGCATCAGGCTTAACTCGTATCAATACTTCAACTGAACTAGGCATCGTAAATGTTGCAATACGGTTAAAATCTGGAGAGTATGCTATTGGGACTCAAAGTAATGGAATTTATATTTTCACTCCAAACTTCACTCTTAAAAAACAGTTGACCAAAGGCAAAGGCCTTTCAGACAGAACTGTAAAAGCTCTGTACGAAGATCAATTTGAAAATTTATGGGTAGCTCTTAATACTGGAATTGATTATCTCAAACTAAGTTTGCCTTTTTCAATTATCAATGAAGAATTTGGAGTTGAGGGTACAGGTTATGCCGCCATAAAACACAAGGATCAAATCTATCTTGGAACAAACAATGGTGCATTTACACAAAAAAAAACAAGTAATAAACAACGCCCTTTTGAATTGATTTCAGGAAGTGAAGGACAAATGTACTCCTTCTCTACTATTGAAGATGCTCTTTTCTTAAATCAGGAACGAGGCGCATCAATATTAAAAAAAGAACAGCTTGAACAAGTTGAAGGTATTGGAAGCTGGAAATTTATGAATACTCATATTCCCAACACTATCATTGGAGGTGGACATAGAGGGATTTCATTTTTCAAAAGAAAAAAAGGGAAATGGTTAAAAGCAAACACTATAGAGAATCTGGATGAATCTTCACGAATTATAGAATTTGAAAACGATTCTACATTTTGGATGACACATGTATCCAAAGGAGCCTTTCGTATAGAATTTGACTCAAAACTAAATGTTCAAAAAAAAATAACACGTTTTGGCAAGAAAGAAGGGTTTCCTTCAAATACTATGATTAATGTTTATTCTTTGAACAACAAACTAATTTTCACAAGTGAGAGCGGAATCTTCGATTTCAATTCTAAAAAAGGGTCTTTTACGCCTAACAACTATCTTAATGAATTGCTTGGAAATGAACACATTAGTACAGTATCATCCAACGGAACGAAATCAATTTATTATATTCAAAATCAGAAATTTGGAAAATTAACACAAAAAAGTTTTGGGACTCATGAAAAACATACCAGTATTTTTAAACATATAAATAAGTACTTAAATGATGATTTGCCAAACGTTTCAATTCTGAATAGAAAGAATATTCTTATTGGAGCAAAAGAAGGCTTTATCCTTTACAACCCAGATAAAAAAATAACAATTAAGGAAGATTTTAAAGTTCTTTTAAGAACAATTAAGATTGCATCTCCAAATGACCCTATCAGCGAAAGAAGCTCTGTGTTTGATAAAGGAGTTGAGATCAACAGAACACAATCTATAAAATTTGAATATGCGGCTCCATATTTTGAAGGTTTTGAAGATTTAAAATACAGTTGCAGACTTTTACCTCTAAACAAACAATGGTCAAATTGGTCGGATTTAGGAGAGAAAGAATACACACATTTACCATCTGGAAAATACACTCTTGAGCTAAAAGCTTTAAATATCTACGAATTAGAAAGTGACATTACTACTTTTTCCTTTGAAGTCTCAACTCCTTGGTTTCTTTCTAAATGGGCAATACTAAGTTACCTTTTGTTGGGAATACTGACTTTAACACTGCTTCCCATGCTTCAAAGAAAACGATTTAAAAAAGAAAAAACTATTCTTTATGAAGATAAGGCTAAAGAAATAAAAGTTAGAGATAAAGAAATCAACAAATTAGAGAACGAAAAACTAAAAACAGAAATAGACCTTAGGAATGATCAATTGACATCTATTACAATGGATTTAGTTAAAAACAATGATTTTATTCTAAGCATCCAAAATGAGATTACAGATTCTTTGGAGCAAATAAACCCTAGTAAGGGTATGAAAAGGATTATCAAGAATATTGACAGAGAACTCTCAAAAGATGATTCTTGGGATAAATTTGCATATCATTTTGATCAAGTACATGGTAATTACTTAAAAAAACTAGCTGATAACAATATCAAACTTTCTCCCCGAGAAATTAAACTAGCTGCCTTTTTAAGAATGAACATGAGCTCTAAAGAAATTTCTGCAATGTTAAATATTACCACTAGAGGTACTGAACTAGCTCGTTACAGACTTCGTAAAAAATTAAAACTAAAAAGAGATCAAAATCTAGTCGAATACTTGATTTCTCTAGATAGCAATTAAGTATCTTTTGGCTATAACAAAAGACTCTTATTAAGAATAAAAAGACTGCTACCAAAAATAAATATAGGTAAGCAATCGATATCTTTAAAGTTTTATTTTTAAGTTAAGTATAGAAGCTATCTTAATAACGTATATACTTCATGCATTGTTTGATTATTTATGATATTCATGTCTTACCCAATCCACTTCCATAACCCACTCTCCATTCATTGGTGAATCTGTAATTTTAGCAAAGTTTAAAATAGCAAACATTGGCTCAGGATATTAACATTATTAACATCATATGTCCCTGATCTCAATTAAGAATTGAGTTGCCCTAATACCTTATGAAGCATACAAAGAAATGGATTTGTGAGAATAAATAGTATTTTCATTACCCAATAGACTGCAATGAGTTGAGCAGTCTATTGGGTAATAAAGTAGTTTAAACTGTTTTTTTAACCTGGTTTTCGAAATCATCACTATCCATTGCAGAGTTTCTGACCTTAACTCTATAGTTAGATATAGTATTCACTGAATATCTAAGTATTTTTGATATTTTAGAACTGTTAGTAATCCCTAATCTTATTAGAGCAAAAGTTCTCAATTCGGCATTTAATATTTCATCATTTTTAACTAAAATTTATTCCTCTTTATTTAATAGCGCATTTAAATTTTCACTAAAATTAGGATATATATGAAGGAAATATTTGTCAAAATTCGAGTTAAATATCTTTAATTCACTATCTCTTACTGCTTGGATTTTGTCAGTTCAAGTAGCGCATTTATTTTATTAGTAATAAATATTTTCGCACCATTTTCGTAAACACATCTTACTTGATAATATAATCTGAATATAAATTTAAAAAAGTTCCGATATAATGTTCTTTAATTTTATCTGAGGCTGATAATTCTTTGTAAAGTCTTTTTTAATCTTGATTTGTAAAACTCAATTCTTCATTTAGTTTTTTTAATTCATTTCTATCAAAACTATAATATTCGTATTCAGATATTAGCTTATTCGTTAGGAAATATTTATTTTATAATGTGTTAGATTTTTCATCGATTAGTTTTTTTAAATTTTCAATCCTTAGTTCTTTTACTTGGTCATAAACAACATGTTTGACCATTTCTTTCTCTAAGACAGATATTAAAGAATCTAACTCATTTGAAAAGATAAATGTGTTAGATAGAAGTAAAATAAATAGAACTATATTTTTTATAAAAGTTTAAAGTTACCAGAAATGTATTATTCATAAAAAATGGATATTATCAGATTTAATCTAATTTTAAGGAAACTGATATAAATTAATTTTTGTGGTTTTTTTATATAATTAAAAAAAATATTTTAATTATATCTTAGGTAGACTATCTCTTAAATGATTAAAATAATCTTTCAAAAATATAAAAAGAGGTTAAAATTTGATACCGTGTATGATCTCTCAAGATAACGAGGGACTTATTGTAGACTGTCTCCCGAGGGTTCTTATAAAATTAAACAACGTTTTCAAAAATTACTCCGTCAAGCGACCTGCTTCTTTAGAGTTCTGTTTTAACTTAAGAATACTAGCATTCAATTCGAAACCTAGCAACACAATGATTGAATTTAACCAAATAAAAAGCATCATTATTAATAAAGTTCCTATAGATCCATATAGCTCATTGTATTTGGCGAATTTTTCTACATAAATACCAAATCCATAAAATGTAAAAATATACAATACTGTTGTTAAAATAGCTCCGGGTGAAAAAAACGAAGATTCTTTTCCTTCTTTGGTTCCGAAATAATACAGAAGAGAAACTGTTGTAAAAATCATAAAAAGAAAAATCAGGTATCTCATATTTTCTAACCACAAAAATTGATCACTTAACCAGCCTTTTTGAATTAAAAAATCCAAACCGAATTTGAATAATATAGTAACAACAACGGTTAGAATCAACAGTACAGACATCAACAAAGACGTTCCTAATGAAATTATATACCCCTTTACAGCACTTCTTACTTCGGTAACATGATATGAATATTCAAAACCACCAAAAATTGCGTTGATTCCATTTGTCATTAAAAAAATAGAAACCAAAAAACCAAACGACAGCAATCCTCCGTATTTATTATTTGCAATATCATCAAAAATAGGAATTACAGCATCATATGTTTTTGAAGGAACGGCCTCAGAAATCAATTCCATAAAACCTTCTTGAAACCCTTCTACAGGAATAAACGGAATCAATGTCAGCATAAATAGCATAAAAGGAAAAATAGCCATAAAAAAACTATAAGAAATACCTCCGGCTCTAGATGTAAGTCCGCCTCGCACAATACCCACAATATACATATGTAGTAGATTGTACAGCGACATACCTTCTAAACCTGGAATCTTAACTTTTTTACTTAAACTGGCAATTTTTTCAATCATAGTTTGATGCACAACCGTGCTTTTACTTTCTAAATAGCCTTTAAACTTAAATCCATATTATGTACAGAATGTGTCAATGCACCAGAAGATATATAATCAACGCCACATGCTGCATAAGAACGTAATGTGTCTTCATTAATGCCTCCTGAAGACTCTGTTTGACATTTTCCATTGATCATCGCAACCGCTTTTCTAGTATCTTCAAAGGTAAAGTTATCTATTAATATTCTATGAATCCCTTCAGAATTTAAGATTTCTCTGATTTCTTTTAAATCTCTAGCTTCAATAATAATTTTCAAGTCTTTCCCTGTCTCTTTTAGATATTCATGTGTTTTCTCAATTGCTTTTGTAATCCCTCCAACAAAATCGATATGATTGTCTTTTAGCATAATCATATCATACAAAGCAAACCTATGATTTACACCACCACCAATTTTCACAGCCCATTTTTCTAACGCACGGATTCCTGGAGTTGTTTTTCGAGTATCTAATATTTTTGTTTTTGTCCCTTCTAAAAGAGCTGTATAGTATGCTGTCTTCGTTGCAATTGCACTCATACGCTGCATGACATTTAAAACCAATCTTTCTGCTTTTAATATGGCACGTGACGTTCCTTCTACTGTTAAAACTACATCGCCATGTTTTACCTCAGCACCGTCTTTTATAAAAGTATTCACTTTTATGGAAGGCTCTACGTATTCAAAAACTCTTTTTGCAAAAGCCACGCCTGCAATAATTCCAGTGTCTTTTACAAACAATTGTGCTTTCCCTATAACATCAGCAGGGATACAAGCCAAAGAACTATGATCTCCATCTCCTACATCTTCACGAATGGAATTCTCTATAATAATCTCTAGTTCTTTTTCAAATTGAGTTTCTGTAATCATATTATAAATTTTATAACACAAAAGTACTGTTTCTAATGAAGTTTAAAAAAAGAATTCTTAGTTAATAATCTTGTCTTCAAACTAAGTTTAACTTTATATATTTCTTGTATTTACTATATTTGCCACATGAAGATAAAACTTTTAGCCATAGGAAAAACAGATGACAGAAACCTAAACGCTTTGATAGAGACCTATCAAGGGAGATTGAAGCATTATATAAAATTTGAATTGGAAATTATTGCCGATATTAAAAATGTCAAGAATCTGTCTGAAAACCAGCAAAAAGAAAAAGAAGGAGAATTGATTTTAAGTAAACTTCAACCTACAGATCAATTGATCTTATTAGACGAAAAAGGAAAGGATTTTCGTTCACTAGAATTCTCACAGTATTTACAGAAGAAAATGAATTCGGGAATCAAACAATTGGTTTTTGTAATTGGAGGTCCTTATGGATTTTCTGAAACCGTTTATAAAAAATCAATGGGAAAAGTATCTTTTTCAAAAATGACATTTTCACATCAAATGATTCGTTTGTTTGTAGTAGAACAAATTTATAGAGGCTTTACCATTTTAAAAAACGAACCTTACCATCACGAATAGATTTAAATTTTGTGCAACTATTGAAGCGTGTGATTCTTAAACTGTTTTAATGCTTGAAAATTTAATTCTTCTATAAAACCCTTAGACAAACTCAGGCTAGGATTTGATGTTACAAGAAAGAATACTTTTAATTCTAAAAAGCAATATTAATTTGTATTTTTAATAAAAATAAAATTATGATTTTAGGAGTTTCAAAATGGTTGGGAGAAAAAATTGGCATTGAAGAAAAGTATGTACGTCTCCTGTTTTTTATTGCATTTTTATTTTATGGAGTTGGTTTGGGATTTTATATAGCTCTTTGGATATATAAACTGATCTCTAAGGAATAATTATTTATTTTTTTCCTCTATCCAACGAGACATAAACTCTGTACTTCTCATCGTATGAAATAACAACATGCTTCCTATAAAATTTGAAGCCCTGTATGCATCCAAATCTGATTGAATAGAACTTAAGTGCGTTATTAATTTTTCCGAAAATTTACTTTTCGAATAACAACGCTTAATTATTTCAAATCCGTTTTTTTGAGATAGTTCCCAAAATAATGCATCCGTATATAATTTTTCTGCAGCAGCTACAATTGCATTTGTTTCTGATTCAATACCCCCTGACCAATCGATATCTTCATGCATCGCCTCTGCTCCTATTGGAGTCGTTACGCTTGGAGTCCCATTCAACATTGCATCTATAAACTTTCCTTTTAATCCTGCACCAAATCTTAAAGGAGCCAACAGAACTTTTGCATTTCTAATAACTTCTCCTGCATCTTTTGCCCACCCTTTTATAAAAAAATTTTCAGAAGGCTTGTTTAATTGCATCGCTTTTTCTGGCGGATACGACCCGTAGACTTGCATTTCTGCATTCGGTAATTTTTTCCTTAACACCGGCCAAATTTCTTTTTTCAAATACAGCACACTGTCCCAATTAGGTTCATGCCTAAAACTTCCAATAGTCACAAAATGAGCTCGCTCTTCAAAGCGAGGAAGTTTCTCTTTATTTTCTTCTGTTACTTCTTCTAACAAGAACGGGACATAACAAAGTAACTGTTCAGGAATTTTAAAATAAGATTGTAACAATTCCATTTCAACAGTCGAAATCATTAATGACACATCACTTCTGAAAATACTAGCAATTTCTCTTTTAGCGATATCCGAATTTAAATCCTTTTGAACAAAACTTCTGTTTTCTTTAAAAGCTTGCTGCCTAGCTTTTCGCAAACAGTGCAGGTCTTCTGTATCTACTATTCTAAGAGAATTAGGACTGTTTTTTTCAACCCTCCAACCAAATTGTTCTTCCGTCATAAAACGGTCAAAAAGAATGACCTCAGGTTGTAATTCTCTTATATAAACATCAAAGCTTTCATCGTTTAAAGCAATTGATTGTATTTTAATTCCTAAATCTTCTATCGGATAACGATATTCGCTATCTTGTGTTGAACTCGCAAAAATAATATTATAGTCTTCATTCAAAAATACGGCAATAAGCTGTAACATTCTACTTCCAGCTGCCGATGAATTTGGTTCTGGCCAAACACTCCCAATAATTAAAAGCTGTTTTTGCATTACATACCTTTTTGCAACAATTGTTCTACCAATTCTTTTGTCATCGTTTTCCCTACCGCGTTGGCACGAATAGCATCGAAAGTATATCTAAAATCACAACCTGTTTTATACCCAGAACAACCATACGAAGCGCTTCCTTTTATAACTTCACCTTTTTTACATTTCGGACAAATTAGCACTCCTGATTTTGTATGTGTCTTCACCTCTTCTGGCTTTATAAGCAGTTCAAAGTTTTGATTAAAAGCAATAGCTCCATTTATTTTGGTGCCATCAGATTTAAACCCTTTTAGAGCAACGGTCTCTCCTTTTGACAACAATCTCTTAAATTGATTGTCAGAAATTTTCTTTCCTAAAAACTCAAACGGCAATCTAAAATTACATCCCGATTTATAATCAGAACAACCATATGCAGCGCTTCCTTTTAACAAAGCTCCCTTTTTACATTTTGGACACTTAGCACCTGATAAATCTGTTTTAGTCACTTTCTTTTTTGGCTTTGCAACTGCATCTTGCTCGTTAGAAAAACGTCTCGTAGTATTCTCCATACGAACCTCAACCACCAAATCGTCTACCATTTTTTTCATATTATTGATAAACTGTGCAGCACTATAGGTTCCTTCCTCTATTTCTTTCAACTGCTTCTCCCATTGCCCTGTCAACTCAGCAGATTTCAATAATTTATTCTGAATGGTATCTATCAATTGAATTCCCATCTGAGTAGGCAATAATTGTTTTTTATTTCTTTCAATATATTTTCTACGAAACAAGGTTTCTATAATATTTGCTCGCGTAGACGGACGTCCAATTCCGTTCGCTTTCATCAAATCTCTCAATTCATCATCTTCTACTTGCTTTCCAGCAGTTTCCATCGCTCTTAAAAGGGTTGCTTCAGAATAATTTTTAGGAGGGTTGGTTGTTTTTTCTAAAAACGAAGGTTTGTGAACTCCTGATTCTCCTTTGATAAAAGTAGGCATCAAGATTTCATCCTTATTGCTAGATTTTGTTTTTGCCTCCGCAAAAACCACTCGCCAACCGTCTGCTAATATTTCCTTTCCTGTAGCTCTAAAACTAATTTTGGCAGCTTGCCCTATTACAGCAGTATTAGACACGTCACATTCCGGATAAAAAACAGCAATAAAACGTCTCGTAATAATATCATAGACATTTTTATCATATGCACCCAAATGGCCTTCCATTCCTGTAGGAATAATTGCATGGTGATCTGTGACTTTTTTTGAATCAAATACCTTTTTAGATTTTTTCAATACTTTTCCTAGCAAAGGAGCTGTTAGCGTTGCATACTGACTAAGTTTGGCTAAGATTCCTTGTACCTTAGGAAAAACATCGTCTGGTAAAAAAGTAGTATCTACCCTAGGATAAGTCACTAATTTTTGTTCGTATAATTTCTGAACAATTTTTAATGTTTGTTCTGCTGTATATCCAAATTTAGTATTGCAATAGACTTGCAACCCAGTAAGGTCAAATAATTTTGGAGCGTATTCTTTCCCTTTCTTTTTAGTGACAGAAATAATTTCAAAAGGAGCATCTTTTACTATATTTAAAGAGACCTCTCCATCTTCTTTTTTAAGAAATCTACCTTGTTCATTATTAAAAGTAGTTCCTCTATAATCTGTCTGTAACTCCCAATAAATTTGGGGTACAAAATTTACGATCTCTTTGTGTCTGTTTACCAACATTGCCAAGGTTGGTGTTTGCACACGCCCTACAGAAAGCACTTGCTTTGGTGCTCCATAACGTAAGGTATACAGCCGAGTTGCATTCATCCCCAACAACCAATCACCTATAGCACGAGAACTCCCCGCATAATATAAATTATCGTAATCTTCGCCTTTTTTCAAGTTTTGAAAACCTTCTTTAATCGCCTCAGACGTCAATGAAGAAATCCACAAACGCTCTACTTTCCCTGTGTAATTTGCCTGCTTTAAAACCCAGCGTTGAATTAGTTCTCCTTCTTGTCCAGCATCCCCACAATTGATCACAACATCTGCTTTATCAAATAATTTTTTGATAGTATTGAATTGCTTTTGAATCCCTTCATTTCCTGTCAGCTTTATATCAAACTTTTCAGGTAACATTGGCAAGGTGTTCAAATCCCAACGTTTCCAATGAGGTTTGTAATCGTCCGGAGTTAACAGGGTGCACAAATGACCAAATGTCCAAGTTATCTGATATCCATTTCCTTCGAAATAACCGTCATGCCGTTGGCTTGCTCCTAAAATTGTAGCAATTTCTCTAGCAACACTCGGTTTCTCTGCAATACATACCTTCATTTGGTTCGTGGTTTATTTTTTTTGAGGGAAAGACACAAACTTACACAACTATTTTGAAATACAAAATTGGTAGCCATCATAATCACCCTAATTAAGTAAAGAAATATTTTGTTTTAATTAACGCCCTTATAATTGTAAAATAGTAGTTTTACCAAAAAGATAAAATGCCAAGATATAAGTATCGAGGCACAAATTTTACTGGACGAATAAAGTATATGAAGAGTCATAAATATATAGTAGCTATTGTTTCTATTTCCTTTTTTATTGGATCACACACAACTTTGTGGTCACAAATAGAGTCTATGAATCCTAGAAACGACAACAATAATGCAAGTTTTAATATCCCTTCAAACTCTAACAGTCCCAACGAAACTTTTGAATTCATCAATCCAAAAAATGAAGAAGAAAAATTTGAGCAAGCCTTAGAGCGTATGATGAAACAGCAAATAGCTGATCAAGAACTTAAAGATCTAAATAACAAAGGCATTGTTGATAAAGAGGCCTTTTATAGGAAAAGACTCCAAGCCGAAATGGATGGATTGACAAATTCTTATGCAATCATAAACCAAGATTTGGGTGGTTTTAGTACACGTAGTAAATCTGTAACCATTGTATGTCGTGATTTTGCGTATCCCGATGGTGATGTAGTTTCTATTATTTTAAATGATGAACCTGTTATACGCTTTATTGAATTGACACAAAGTTACCAGAGTTTTACTCTGCCCTTAGAACCAGGACTAAATACAATTTCTTTTAAGGCACTAAACCAAGGGACTTCTGGACCAAATACTGCAGGATTTATGATTTTTGACGATGCAGGAAATGTACTATCTTCCAACCAATGGAATTTAGCAACAGGAGCTAGTGCTATTTTATCAATTGCTCGTGACAACTAGGTTACTCACTTAACAAGTCAGAGATTATTTTTTTTGTTTTATCACTATCCCAATCTGCAGCACCCGTTTTTGATAATACAATTTTTCCATTTTTATTGATCACGTAAGTTGCAGGAATACTATTAGTCGTTGCTAATTCTGCAGGAATAGAACTCGCAGAGTTATAAACGGGCAAATTGTATTGATTTTTAGTAAAAAAGCTAGAGACGACTTCGTTTGATTCTTGCGTTACAAAAACAAATGCAACATCGTCGTTATACACATCATACAAATTTTGAATTGCTGGCATTTCAGCTCTACAAGGCGGACACCATGTTGCCCAGAAATTCACAAATATTACTTTTCCTTTTAACTCCTCAAAAGAAACATCTTCTGTATTCACTCCTTTTAACTTCCATATATCACTTGACAATACTTTTTGTTTTGAATTTAATGATGGAGAAAAAGAAATTGTTTTTAACAACCATTCTTTTGAAGTAGGATGTAAAAGAATGACAATAGCAATACCAAACACAATATTACTCCACTGTTTTTTGATGCTTTTTTTCATAAA
>CEWR01293281.1_pt1 | contig 26062 bp, 29 predicted proteins | sample 356321 | NCBI WGS metagenome assembly CEWR01 (sample SAMEA2621551, study PRJEB7988) | marine metagenome | biome: marine biome (ENVO:00000447); feature: mesopelagic zone (ENVO:00000213); material: "saline water (ENVO:00002010), including plankton (ENVO:xxxxxxxx)" | depth 790 m
TTTAATTTTTAGAAACCCTTATAAACACTATGTTTGTAAGGGTTTATTTTTTTTAGGGGCTGAATATTGGGCCGAATAAACCCTTTGATTTGAGCTTCAAAAGAATTGAATATAATAAAACGACACGGTTCATCTTCAAATAATTTGGCCGCATAAAATAAAGCGCAATAAGCGTTTTTTGAAAAGTCGGTTGGTATAAGTATCCTTTTCATAAATGAAGTTGAGATTAATTAATGATTTATTTACTCTTCTGATGGTAGTACTAAAAATGGAATATTGGTATGATATACCATTTGGTTAACAGTAGGTTTAAAAAGTAGATTCTCAAAGAAATTATGTTCGTTGTATATCATTATCAAGAAGTTGACTTTATATGTATTTTCAAAATCTACAATGGCTTCAATGAGGTCTTGATTTTTAGCAATATGAAATAAATGCGCATTATCTTTAAAAAAAACATCTAAAAAAGCCTCCGTATTTTCCTGTTTTTCTTTTAAAGGAACATCTTGATAAACATTTAAAAGATGTAATTTAGAATTATGTTCATCGCACAGTTTTTTTATAAATGAAAGATACATATTAGATGTACTCACCTTATAATCTGTTGGAAACAAGACCTCTTTTGGTTTCTCATACTTAAATCCAGAAGGAATAGCAATTATTGGAAATTTCAACTTTTTAATGGCACTCATTGTATTAGTGCCAATAAAGATTTCTTTAGCACCAGTAGCTCCTTTAGTTCCCATAATTACTAATTCGATATCGTTCTCTTTAACAATATCCTTCATCTTTGATGTTAAGAAGTTGAATGAAACTATCGTTTCGAAAGTGTGTTTATCATTATTAAATTCGCTGCGCAATCTATCTTCAGTTTCTTTAAGTTTTCGCTCAGTTATTTCTTTTTGTATATTTTGTAAAGCAACTGTAGAATAATTATCTACCATACTACCTGCGCTAACGCTCGTAGGCGTATATGTGTGAAGAATATAAAATTTGCAATCAATATCTTTATATAATTGAACAGCATAAGACATAGCATTGTATGCGTTTTCTGAAAAATCTGTGGGTATTAGTATACATTTCATATTAGTGTGTTTAAAATTAGCGATGTAAGTTTTGAAGTACTAGAAATGGTGTTTTTATCTGCAGTCCTATCTCCTCAATAGTTGAGTTGTAAAGAATGTTTTCCAGGTATGAATGTCTTTGATTTACCATAACAAGTATATCTATTTTATGATCTTCCACAGTTTTATTAATACTGTCTGTTATTCCTTTTCCCGAAATTTGTAAGAAATTACATTTATTATCAACAAAATAATTGTCTAAAAATGATTTATTATCTAATTGTCTATGCGTGTATTTTATGAAATCTGATACATATAAAAAATCAATAGAGGCTCCAAAACTCATTGCTAAAGTGCTTACTAATTTAAGCTCGCGGCGCTTAAAAGACATTAGATAATCTGAAGGGAATAATATTTTTTCAATAAAACTTTCGTGATAACCTAAAGGCACTGCTAAAACTGGGCATTTTACATATTTTATTACTTGCAAGGTGTTACTCCCAAAAGTGATATTTTTATCATTTCCTTTTCCTTTGGTTCCCATCACTATCAAATCAATATTTTCTGTATCTACAATCTCATTGGTTTCATCTACCAAATCTCCAAAACGAGAAATATAGTTATAGCTATGCTTAGAGTTTGGAGAAGCCTCAATTATTTTTGCAATTTCTTTTTGAAATTCGCTAGCCACATTTTTTTGATATGTGTTTTTAAATTTTTCAAAATCTTCTCTACTCATTTCTTTTGTGCTCTTGTAAACCTCATCTGCAAAAGCATTCATTATAGTAAAATCAATTTTGTCATACTTTAATAAACTCATTGCATACTTAATAGCATTCATTGATGTTTCAGAAAAATCTGTTGGGATGAGTACTTTTTGCATATCGAAATATTTTTAAGTATACCTCAAAACTAATGCACAATTAACAATCCTGAAATGACACAAGTCAGTACTCTTAATTAAAATAAGAAATTCAATACAAATGACACGTATCATTTCAGAAGATGAAATAGAATCATAGTTTTACCATAAAACGAAATATATGTATATAGCATGCAGAAATATTTCTACATGCTCTTATTTATAATGCTTTTAAAAACTAAAAAAAGAGATTATGCTTAAAACTTTAAATAATGAAGAACAAATCTTGATATTGGATATAAATTATATAGGCTATACATACAAAAATAAACCCTAAGGAACCCTGCATTGCACCAATTACATATTTCTATAATGTATAAAAATTCAGTGCTGTATGAATATTAAAAATGGATGTCTTATTTCTTAATAAGTTTCAAACATAAACCTCTAGGGGTAATCTGCAAAATGAGTTGCAATTCAAAAACGTAACACAAAAAATAAGGCTGTACTCAAAAGACTATTATGTCATTATTTCTTTTAGGTGATTGCTTTAATTACAACAAGTAAAAAGAAACAAGGTATCCTTAAAGATCATACTTCATTCAATTTCCCTAACTTTGTAATCAAATTGAAAGCCCGTTTGAAAGAAAAAATTAAACAACTAGAATTATTTCTAAAAAGCTCCAATTTTGATCGAGGAATTCGACTTGGAGTCGCAATTGCTGTACCCTCTACTTTACTCTATTTTTTAGGCTATTTTGAATATGCGTCAGCTGTTGTTGTTGGGGCTTTTTTAAATACGCCAGGCGATATTCCTGGAAGTATCAAACGTAAGGTTAATGCCATTTTAATTAGTATTGGTTTGACAATGGTTGTTACCACTATTCTCTTATTTTCAAAACCTTTTCTACCTCTTTTGATATTGGTTCTTATAATAATTTCGTTTGTTGTATCGCTTATTTCGGTGTATGGTTTTAGAGCTTCTTTGGTCTCTTTTTCTGGCTTATTAGCAATGGTAATAGCATTTGCCGTTCAAAAAGAGACAACACACGATATTTTGGTTCATGTCGGTTTAATGGGGGTTGGTGGTCTTTGGTACTTGGTTGTATCCTATGTTTTTCAAAAACTTGCCCCTAAAAAAGATCAGAATCAACTCCTGTCAGATACACTTATCTTTATTGGTGAATATCTAAAATTACGGGCTAAATTATTAACAAAAAAAACAAAACGTGAAGAACTCCTAAAACTAACCTTCGTTCTTCAAAATCAAATCAACAATAAGCACGAAACACTTCGGGAATCATTGCTTACTGCTCGTAAACGCTCTGGGCGTTCTCGTTATGAAGAAAAGCAACTTTTGATTTTTCTTTCTTCAATCAAAATATTTGAGCTTATAGAAGCAAAATATTTAGATTATAAAATGATTGATACGATCTTTGGCGAGCGTAAAGAATTCCTAAAAGCTTCAAAAAAGCTTAATAAAATAATGGGGAACCACCTTATCCTTTTGTCTGAATTACTTATCCAAAATGATAAAATCCCAAACAAAGAAGTTCTATTAAAGGCTTTATCAAAGGCAAACGAATCTATTACAAATTACATTAATACTGTTAAATTACCGGAAGCGCGCGAGGGTGCTTTGGTATTAAAAAACCTCTACGATTACCAAGAACAACTACTGCAAGAAATAAGAGTTATTAGACGCGTAATGGCAAATGTTCATGATGCCTCTAAAGTCTCTTTAAAAAGGCAAGATTCGAGTCAGTTTTTAACGCTTCAAGAATACAGGTTAAATGTTCTTATTCAAAATTTCAGCTTGGATTCTACCATCTTTAGACATTCATTGCGTCTTACCATTGCTATTGCCATTGGATATCTGTTAGGTTTTCTTTTTGATATTCAGAACACCTATTGGATTTTATTGACCATCATCGTTATTATGCGACCAAGTTATGGTTTAACCAAAGAACGTTCTAAAGACCGTATCATCGGCACACTCATTGGTGCGTTTATCGCCGTTGGCATTGTATTAATTACTCAGAATTTAATAGTGTATTCCGTATTGGCATTTGTCTCGTTAATCTTGGCATTTTCATTGATTCAGCAAAACTACAAATCCGCAGCTGCGTTAATCACCATTAGCATCATCTTTGTATATTCATTAATGAACCCTAATGCATTTGAAGTGATTCAGTATCGCGTTATCGACACCATCATCGGAGCCGCTATTGCTGTTGTTGCCAACTACTTGATTTTGCCAAGTTGGGAGGCAAATAATTTAGAAAAGATACTGCTGAATGCGTTAAAGATGAACAAAAAATATCTTTCAGCTACTCAAGAATTGTATCAAGATCCAGCAATACATAAACTATCCTATAATTTAGCAAGGAAAGATGCCTTTTTGGCCATCAGTAATTTAAATGCGTCTTTTCAACGATTAACACAAGATCCAAAATCGAAACAGAAAGAATTTCAATTGATTTATGAAATTGTGACGCTTAATCAAACAATGATTTCTGCGATCGCATCCATTGGTAATTTTATCATCAATCATCAAACTACACCTGCTTCTAAAGATTTTAACGTTTTAATCAGTAAAATTTCTAACAACCTGCAAGTGTCTTGCGATATTATAGAGCATACAGAAATAAAGAAAAAGATCGCTGAAGAAACTATTGAAGATGCAACAGATAAGTTGTTGGCAAAATACCAGCAATTATCTGACTTACGTGATGAGAACATCAGAAAAGGGAACACAGAATTAGATAGAGAAACGCTACACGGCCTTCAGGAAGCCTATTTGATTGCAAATCACATAAGCTGGTTAAAATCTCTTTCGGAAAGTTTGAAAAAGGCAACAGAACGCTACCGTTTCGCTATAGTAGATGATCAATAGTGTTTTATCATTTTTTAAGAAATAGTACTATGTTGCTTTTGGTTTGTGTGAAAAAATCAATATATATTTAACTTTCTAGCAGTTATTCATCAAAACAAGTATTTAAAAAAGTCTTAATTATGGTTGGAAACTGCCAATAAAACAGCAATGTAATGACAAATAGCGGCTGCGAGTACAAAAAATGCCAAACAGCGTGGTTGTAAGGATATTTATGCCATAAATAAAAGATAACACCAATTAGGTAAAGTGAGCAACCAATTAGAATCATAGAAAGGATATTAGCAGGAATACTTTCAAAGGAAAGTTCGTCCGCCAACAACCATAATACAGACCATTGCGATGTAAATTAATGTTGAAAAAACTTTCCATTTTCCTGTAAAAAAAATCTTAAAAATGATTCCTAATGCAGTTAATACCCATAAGAAGTTGTTTTAACAAGTCTTTATGTTCCCATCGCTTCAAAGAGAACCTTATTAATTATTGTTTTCATGTCTGTTTTTCACAGAACTAAAATACCACATTTTAAAGGTTGTTAGTTCTTAATTTGATTCCTTTCTAGTATTTACATTATTATTTCCCTGCAGTTCAGAAATACTTTTAGTGATTTAAATACGTTTTTAAGAGTCTTATTTTGAGGACCCTTTTCTCCGCTTTATTTTTTTTCTAGATTGGGGTGATGACCTCCAAACGAATTATGATAATTATATTTTTCACATCTACTTACCCTTTTTTTTTCTGATTATCCAATCCTGATTCTGACTTCAAAACATCTACATGATCACCATAGTTCTCTTTAAAATAGTTTCCGAAAAAAAGGCAACAGGCAAATTATATCGAAATCCATTCTAAAAAACCTTAAAAAAATTGTAGTTTATTTGCTAAACTTTCGCAGATAAATAACCAACAGTATGAATGCTGCCTCCGCTGCCATACTTTAGAACTCCTACAAAGAACACACCGCCTAATGCATTGCCTAAAATGGAAATAAATTCAAAACTTATATAGTCAATGATACTGATTGTAGGATCAATCAATAATCCGGTAAACACTTCTATAGATCCTATTATAGAATGATGCAAACCACCAATACCCATGGTAAAAGTGACTAAATCAACCATAAACATACGGCTAATTGTTTCTTGTGATGAGGCCACTAACCAAGAAAGAAGTCCCATAAGTCAACCCGCAATGATCGCGCTTACAAAAATCATATGTAACGTAAGGTCAAGTACTTTATGAGCCAAATGAGTAAAGGCTTCATTGGTGATAATTCCAATTTCTGGAGCAAAATACACTAGTATATCTCCGATAATGTGTCCACCAATTAAATTACCAATAAGAATAAAAAGACTCTTAATTCTTCTGGTCTTATTCAATACTGGAAGTATGGCCAAAGTAGTATGTTCTGTAAATAATTCTGATCTACCTATGATTACAAAAACAAAACCTATTAGGTACGCAATTGAGATAAGAACATGTAAAATTTTATTAGAAAATTTGCCTTGAAACAACGTACATAATATTCCCATTAAAAAGACACTAAACCCAATTTCTAATCCTGCAGAAAGTACCGAAATAAAGAGACGCTTATTAGATCTTTTATATTCATATACTGCCGCAGAAATCTATTCATCTAGAATATCATTAACCCCTTTTGGCTGGTCAGCACTTTCTTTATTTTTATCCTATTTGTTCATCGTTAAAATTAACCTATTTATTAAGGACATTTTGATATGTTAAGAAGTGTTTACAATGTATATTTACACCTTAAAATCAGTTTTAATCGATTGTTGCCTTTTAGAACAAACTGCCATATACCAAAAGTTGCACAACAATAATTATATATTTTAGAGCTACTTTTTAGTCTTTAAATAATCATTTTCTTGTAGTACAAAAATAACGTTTTCGTCTTTTTTTAATGAAGATTTGAGCACAATAATTATTGGTATTAAAATAAAAATTGCAACTAGCACACCTAAAGAGAATAGTGAACAAATCAATAAAGCTAAAGATGTTTTAATATTTCAGAAAAAGAAATCAATACATACTTCACTAGTTGTTTTGAAGCGTGAATAAAACAATAAGTATTAGTGCTATAATGGTTAGTGTTATATAATTATTTATTTCATTTTAGGCAGGTATTATTAGTACAAATCTTCGTTATTTGGTTAGTCATTTTAAGAGATAAGAGAAACTTAAAGTAGTTCTTATTCAAAATAATTTTTCACAAAAGCAACTTGTTGATTATCTGTCATATTATCTGCTGATTTAACTTCAATTTTGATATCCTTAAAATGTAAATCGACATTCAAGTAATTCTGTAGTTCTGTTTTTGCATTTGTTGGACCATATAAAAGTACATCGTTATATTTTAAAATAACATCTGCAATTTTCTTATAATAAGCTTCATGCATTTGTTGGCGCTTGTTATGCATAACGATTTCACTTCTATTCAATGCCTCTTCTTTTGTGTCAAAAGTAAATTTAGATAGTATCTGAATGTGTTTATTTGAAGTTAAATCAATTAAATTTGCAGTTGAATGATCCATCCAGATCCCTAATTTTTTTTTTGTTTTCATTTTTTTTGTTTTAATGGAGTGATTTTTTCTATTTTAATGATCTTGTATGCGTCCAAGAATTGTTTTTAAAGATGCTGAGAGTTTATCAACTGCACCAGATAGGGCAAGTTCAACCGTATCTGACTGACATGAAACTGCTATCGGCTGTCTGCCTTCAGTTCTTGTTTCTAACAAACATCGTATACTGTTAAGTCCTTCCTTTTTTCCGTTTTCATCAGATAGATGAACTTCAATTCTTGTAATATGGGATTCAAAATTCTCTAGGCCATCTGCTATTAACGAGTTAAAATAACGCTGATCTTTTTCAGTACTAGGTATCGTTTTGTCGGTATTAAATTGAATTTTCATGGTTGTCTTTTATTGTTTTTTTTTTGAACTGTATATTTTTCATTTAATTATCTATTCTATTCACGCTAGTGTGCTAGTATATTTACGTACAATCTCTTCTAAAGAATGATAATAGTCGTTAAGGTTTTTGTGATTTACTTCATGTTCTTCTGAATCGTTTATTGGTAATTCAATAATGTATTTTGATAACTCTGGAAATTCGCTGTGAATTTTAGAAGTGATGCTTATAATGTTCTGTTCCAGTTCTATTTTGGTTTTCATATTTTTTCTATTAAAATAGGGTTTACTTCAATTAGTATTTCTATTGTTACTTTTGTGGTTATGGAATTGCTAATGAAGCAAGTAGATTCAGATTTTTTTAGAATACGCATTGTTTTATTTCTTTGAAGCTCATCATTAATTTACCCTCAATTTTTCTCAACTTTCCTTTTGCTTGAAAGCTAAAACTCGTATAATCTAGTATGGGGTTTAGAGCGATGGAGAAAAAAGTAGTCATTAAACAACCACTTACTGCTGCCACAAACAAATGTTATGGGAACCAAATGCCAGTAATCCCTTTGTGAAATTCAGGTGGTGCAGGTACTTCAATACATACGCTCTCTTTCTTGTTCAATTCGGATGAACAAACAATCCCTATCCTGCTATTTTTCCAATTTATGTCTACGTTATAATAGTTTGTTTCCATAATTAAAAGTTTAAATATTATTTAGAACCTTCATTAATTTTTCTTGAATCTCTTTTACAGGGGTTTTTAAATCAATGTTTCCAACGTTACCCATTGCAGTAAAAGGGTTAATAATACCAATTTCTACATCCTCATTTACTAATTCTCGCAGGGTTACATTGCAAGGCAGCATTTTACTTATGGTTGGCTCTATGCTAATTACTTTATGTGCATAAACGGGACTACAGGCTCCTAAAATTAGGTGCGGTAAATAATCTGTATCCAATTTTTCTTTCATAGTAGCTTGTACATCAATTTCGGTAAGAACGCCAAAACCTTCTTTTTTTAGTTCTTCTTCTACTTTTGGGCGAATAGTTGCAATCTTAGTTTCGCTAATTGTTTTTGAGTTGTAATAATTCATTATCTGTTTATTTAATTAATAATTATCCTCAATATTATTAATCTAAAATTTAATATTTAAGGAATCGTCTTTTTTTTAGAGTTTTTGTTCTACTGTTTTAATTATTGTTGTACTTAACTTTTTGCAGTATTAATCATTCTCAACAAAACCAAAGTTACATCCATTAGGTAGATATCAAAATGACTTAGGTCAGGGTTTTCGATTAGTAAAAATCAAATTAGGTATAAATGGCTTATGCCATTTTAAATGACGTAGATTGTAAATCTAAATTTAAATAGTGAGTAACCACCAAGATATAAACCTTTTTAAAACCATCTTTCAATCATCTGAAGAAGGTATTATAGTCGTGGATTTAAATGGCATCATTATGAAAGCTAATCCAGCTGGCGAAAAACTTTTTGGTTACAAGGCAGGAGAACTCATAAATCAAAAAGCAGAAAGTCTTATTCCACAGAACTTTAAAAAAAATCACGAAGCGCATAGACGCAAATATAAGGTAAAACCATTGCCGCTCCTTTTGGGTCAAGACTCAGAGCTGTTCGGATTAAAAAAAGATGGCTTTAAATTTCCATTAGAAATAAGTTTAAATCCAACTAAAATAGAGGGTAAACTATTTGTAATCGCTTTTGTAATGGATACGACAGAGCAAAAAAAAACAGCAAAAAGACTAAAAGTTAGTCAAGTTCAACTAAAAACCTATTCTGAAGAATTAGAGGATAAAGTAATTACCAGAACCAATGAATTAACAACTACAGTTCAAAAATTGGTGGCCTCTAATTTAAGTCTCGAAGACCAAATACACGAAACTAAGGAGGCTGAAAAAAGTACTATTTCTAGTAAGTATTTATCCTCTGCAATTGCTAAGAATTTTCCTAATGGGTTTATTATTGTTTTTAATTCAAATTTTGAAATGCTCCTTTTAGAGGGTGAAGCAATTATAAAGTTAGGCTTAGATAAAATGATTATTGAAGATGCTAATGTTGATGATATCCCCATATTTTCCAAAAAACAAAGATCCAAACTAAAGCAGGATGTTTTAAAAACGATTGCAGGAGAGCATCTTCGTTTTCAAATAACACACAGAAACTTATATTTCTCTGTTAATACGATTCCGTTGCTCGGTGAGAATACTATTATTTCCAGTGCATTGTTTGTATATAGTGATATCACGGCACAAAAAAAGATAGAGAGAGATGATAAAAATGCATTGAAAGAAGAGCAGGAGTTGAACGAATTAAAATCACGTTTCGTCTCTATGGCATCTCATGAATTTAGAACGCCTTTAAGTGCCATTCAGACCTCAGCTATCCTTATTGGTAGACAAAACGAACCTGGCAAAGAACTAAAACGGGAGAAGTATGTGGCTCAAATCAAGAAAAATGTAAAACAATTAGTGGTTATTTTAAATGATTTCTTATCATTAAGTAAGTTAGAAGAAGGAAAGGTTATTGCAAATAAGGAACTGTTTGATTTTGTTGCTCTTTCTAAAACACTTATTGAAGAATTTTCTATGATAAAAAAGATAGGAAAAAATATCATTTTTTTATCGCCAAACAGACCAGTTTTGCTAAATCTTGATTCAAAATTAGTACGCCATATCTTCACGAATTTGTTATCCAATGCAATTAAGTACTCTCTAAAAAATAAAGACATCAATATTAAAATTGAAGAGAGTACGCATTCTGTCTCACTCCAAGTTCAAGATCAGGGTATTGGTATACCAAAAGAAGAACAAGACAGACTGTTCGAGCGTTTTTTTAGAGCAAAAAATGCACAGAATATTCAAGGAACAGGGCTAGGTCTCAATATCGTAAAACAATACGTAGAACTTATGGGTGGTACTATTGCTTTTAAGAGTGAGACCAATAAAGGCACTACTTTTTTAGTGAATTTACCAAAACCTATTAAAAATTGAAACGATGACAAAAATACTTATAATAGAAGACAATCAGGACGTTAGAGAAAATACAGCAGAAATATTGGAACTAGCAAGCTATGAGGTTTGCACAGCAGAAGATGGTATTAAAGGTGTTGCCATGGCAAAGCTAATGCAACCTGATGTTATTATCTGTGATATTATGATGCCAGAACTTAATGGGTATGGTGTATTACTAAATCTAAATAAAGACAAAAAAACTGCTAGTATTCCTTTTATTTTTCTGACCGCTAAAACAGAAAGAATAGATGTTAGAAAAGGAATGAACTTAGGTGCCGATGATTACCTTATGAAACCTTTTGAAGAAAGTGAATTATTAGATGCAGTTGCATCAAGACTCAAGAAATATAGCTTTCTTAAGAAAGAGTTTTCTAAGGATATTCAAGGGGTCAATCAATTTTTTAATGAAGTGTCGATGCACGAAGGTATGGAAAGTCTTTCAGAGAATCGAAGCGTTGTACATTTTAATAAAAAAGACCTCATCTTTATGGAAGGAGATGCTGCACATACACTTTACTTTATACAAAAAGGCACAATAAAAACGCATAAAACTACCGAATCAGGCAAGTGCTTGGTGACAGGCTTATTTGGGCCTGGACAATTTGTAGGTCAACTATCTTTGCTAACTAATAGTGGCACCTATGGAGATACTGCGACAGTTATAGAACAAGCAGCGGTTTTTGAAATACCTAAATCTGATTTTACAACGTTACTATTTAAGAACAAGTTGATTTCAAACAAGTTCATTACTATGATTTCGAATGACTTAATTGATCTTCAAGAGCAATTAATAGGTATGGCTTTTTCGTCAGTTAGGCAGCGGTTAGCAAAAGTACTTTTAGAATTGTATAAAAATGATATACTCCATAATTCTGAAAACAAAGAAATCAATATCTCAAGAGAAGATTTAGCAAGTCTTATTGGCACAGCTACTGAGACTGCAATTAGAATGCTAACTAATTTTAAAGAGGAAAACTTACTAACCATTGGTATTCAGAGAGAAATCATTATCAAAGACAAAAAAAGCCTAGAAGACATTGCTCTTTTTGGATAAAAATAGAGCGATTGACCTTGGTCATTGAAGTAATGGAATATTGCAATTAATTTAGTGGATCGTTGAAATTAAATTAATATTTGTAAAATGATAGTTATTGTTTAATTATTCGAAGAGAAAATAGAGTGCTAGATACTATAGAACCTTTGCTAAATGTGTATTAATTAATAAAAAAACTCTTATTATTTTCAATTCTTATAATGCCCATAATTATTCCCAATTTTAAAAAAAAATCATAATTGAATTTTGTATTGATAGAAAATCAACAAAGAGTTAGAAGAAAAACTAATAAAAAAACATAAAAAATTATCTGAGCTAGCAGCAACAGCAGTATGTGGAGATGACATAAGCTCATCCGTATTATATGTTTCTGCTCTAGCCATTGCATTTGCTGGACAATATGATTTGGAGTGTCTACATTTATTGTGACGTTTTTTTACGCCCATAAATATTATATATTTGAATTTATTGTTTTTACACTTGGCGTTTATTGATGTTTTAAGTAAGCATGTTTAAGCTATTGTTCTTCAAATAAATACTCTTATTTAATTTTCGTTTCTCTGAAAACTATTTAATAACTTTAGTATTAACTGCCCATTTTAGGATTAATAGACCAATTCTAGCGAAGAAGGCAGAGGCCATAAGAAGACTCAATTTTGCTCCGTCTAGCTCTTCGCTATCAAAAGCTGCACTTGCCACAACTATAGACATTGTAAAACCAACCCCAGCTAAACAGGCGGCTCCATTAATTGAGACCAACTAATTTTACTTGATAAAGTAGCTAAATTAAATTTAGAAGCTAGCCAACAGAAACTTACAATTCTAAGAGTTTTTCCAATAGACAAACCTATTACAATACCTAATTAATGGAGGTAAATACTTCAAAATGAACTCCTACTATTAATATTCCACTATTAAATGAAGCAACTAAGGGTAGTATTACGTAATTAACGGTTTCTTGTAATGAATGCTCTAATTGTTTTGAGGTCTAGTTAATCTATTAATAGCTTTAGAAACAGATTGTAAAGAAATGTGCCGTTTACTTTTTTGATTCTTTTTAGAATTTTTAATATTTACTATTTCTTGCTTAAAAATTACGTTTGCTTGGGTTGTAATACCAACTAAATTTCCTTTAGTCTAGAGGGAATTAATAGTGCAGTAATCACACCTGAAAGGGTTGCATGCAAGCCACTTTGATAAATAAAAATCAAAAGAAAAATACCCAAAACAATATAGATGGTTTTAGAATAGTTAAATAATCCCATAATAACAAGTGCACCAATAAATGCATTGATGTGAAAACCGTGCCCATAAAATAATGCAATAACAAGAATAGCACCTACATCGTCAAAAACTGCCAATGCAGTGATAAATGCCTTTAATGCCAAAGGTCCTTTACTTCCTCGCAAGGCCATCAATCCTAATACAAAAGCAAAATCGGTAGCCATTGGAACTCCCAAACCATGAGCACCTTCTCCTTTGTAATTGATTAGCAGATGTAATAATGCCGTAATTATCATACCTCCAATAGCGCCAACAAAAGGCATAATGGCTTTTTTTATGTTCGATAATTCTCCTGAAATAATTTATCTTTTTATCTCTAATCCAATTAACAAAAATAAAATTGCCATCAATCCATCATTAATCCAAGTTTCTAGCTGCAAAAATAATTTTAAATCCCCTGCTGCAAAGCCTAATTTAAAATGACGCAAAAATTCGTATTCTTCACTGAAACCGATATTAGCAAAAATAAGAGCAGCTATGGTAGCAATCAATAGTGCTGTCGCAACAGTAGCAGTAGCAGCAGCTCATATCTTACAAGACTTTCTAATGCATGGCCAACAGGTCTATTTTTGACAGATTGAATATATTCTATAAGCGCGTGTTCATCCCAGACTCCTGAATATCACTTCCCGTTTACAGTAATTCCTGGAACTACTTTATTTTATTCTGTTGAGTAAGACGTATATTCTTTTTTAATTCTCTAGTAATTGCATTCGAATTATAATCTTCTTTAAATTTTGGCACATTGATACCTAAAGCTTCAGCCATCCTAAAAATAACTTCTTCGGTATAGTTACTTGCATGCCTCAAAAGTAATTGATTCATTTCTTGAAGCTTACCATGTATTTTAGCAGTCAGTGCCGCTTTTGCTATTCGTTGAAATTCAGGATTATCTACGCTATTAGAATAATATTGAAATTTTACCACAATATGATCACTATAATGCTCAAAAACATTTTTTAGAATATGACTTCCTTTGCGAGCAATTTTTTTCGTATAATCTATAAAAAAGACTAATTCTATATGGGTTTATTTATTCATTAATGATTTTTTAAAAGAATCAAATTATAACGTTTTAATAATGATTATTACACAATTATAGATAGCAATATTTGAAATGCAAGCATAGAAGAGTTCATACTTTTTATATGATATTGTATTCATTTTATGTTTTAGACCTCTGTGCTTTGTCTAAATTTTGAAGTATAAAATCATCCCTCTTCTTTAATCTTTTTAAGTACCTTAAATGGGTATTTAAAAAATCTATTTTTGATATTTTAAGTCTGATTTAGCGATATCAATGACTTTACCATTCATAATTAGATTGGCCATCGAATTGGTAATTCCTATCACCTGTTCTACTTTCATAGTTGAGGGCATTGCTTGATTTCCAAAAACAATTCCAAATGGATATTCTAAATAGCACTCGTTATAAGGTTTGTCGCTTGCGAAAAACCACCATTAACTATTTAGGATCAGTTTAACACTAAAGTTGATAATTATCTTTGCTTTATATAATTGATAATACCACCTTTTAAAACAATTTCAATTTGTCTATTACTAATATTGAATGCTAACTTGATTTCAGTTCCTTTACCGACTACAGTGGCAATTATTGAATCCTTGTTTTTGATGGTTTCCCTAATATTTTCTATTCGTAAAACATCCCCTTGTTCCAACTTGTCCCAATCAGCCGTATTTTTAAACTCAAAAGGAATAATACCAAAATTGATTAAATTCTGCCAGCCAATACGAGCATAAGATTTAGCGATAGCAAATTTTTGCCCCAAATACCTGGGAGCCAAGGCAGCATGCTCTCTGCTTGAACCCTGCGCATAATTTTCACCTGCTATCACACAAAAGCCTTTATAGTTTTTTTGATTTTTAATAGCACGATCATAAAAGCTTTGATCAATGGCATAATAAGCAAACTTGCTTATCTCCGGAATATTTGAACGCAAAGGCAACACATCAGCACCTGCCTTTAGTATTCCATCGGTTGAAATATTATCATCCATTTTCAACAAAACAGGAATTTCCATTTCATCGGGAAGGGCTTCAAAATCAGGAAGTGTTTTAATGTTCGGCCCTTTAATTAATTCAGTAGATTCTCCGTTAGGAGTAATTAACATCTTCTTATTTATCTTCATATGGGTAGGTTCTTCCCATTTTGGATATGAAATATTTTTCAGTGTTTCGAGTTCTCTCGGATCCGTGATTTCTCCTATTAATACTGCAGCGGCAGCGGTTTCAGGACTGCATAAATAAACCTGATCTTCAAGTGTGCCTGAACGTCCTGGAAAATTACGAGGCATTGTTCGAAGACTAATCGTACTGGTAGCAGGTGCCTGTCCCATACCGATACATCCCATACAACCGGATTGATGCAGCCTTCCACCCGCAGCAATCAATGGTCCTAAAGCCTTCATTTCCATTAAGTTTTCCAAAACCTGACGAGAAGTTGGGTTGACATCAAATGAAATATGGGGAGACGTCACATTTCCTTTTACAATTTGAGATGCAATCCAAAAATCTCGTAATCCAGGATTAGCAGAAGAGCCAATAACGACTTGAGATACTTTTAATCCGCTAACCTCCCTTACCGGAACTACCTTTCCCGGGCTGCTGGGAAGTGCAATTAAAGGCTCTAGTTCAGATAAGTTTATTTCTTCGTACTGATCGTAGGTTGCTCCTTCATCGGATTCCAGTTTAACCCAGTCATCTTCTCTTCCTTCGCTTCGAAGGAATTCACGGGTGATTTCATCCGAAGGAAAAACGGAAGTGGTAGCACCTAACTCTGTACCCATATTTGTTATAACATGACGATCCCAGGCGCTCAAACATTTTAAGCCCTCTCCATAATATTCTAAAATATATCCTCTCCCTCCAGTCACGTCATACCGTCGAAGCATTTCTAAAACAATGTCTTTAGCACTTAACCAGTCGGGCAGCTTTCCGGTGAGCTTGATACCCATAATTTTTGGCATTTTAATGTAGTAAGGCTCACCTGCTGAAGCTAGTGCTACATCCAAGCCACCTGTACCCATAGCAAGCATTCCAATACCACCTCCTGCAGGCGTATGGCTATCCGACCCCAATAGCGTTTCCCCAGGTTTTCCAAAACGTTCCATATGTACAACATGACTAATTCCGTTTCCAGACTTACTAAACCAAAATCCAAAACGAGCAGCAGCTGACTGCAGAAAGATATGATCATCCATATTCTTATAATCAGTTTGAAGTAGATTGTGGTCTACATACTGCACTGCGATTTTTGCTTTGCTCTTTTTTAAATTAAACGCTTCCAATTCTAGCATTACTAAAGTGCCAGTGGCATCTTGCAACAATACTTGATCTATTTTTAATGCGATTTCGCTTCCAGGACTTATCTTACCTGAAATAAGATGAGCACTGATCAATTTTTGACTAAGGTTTTGAATTTTCATGCTTGAATATTTTAATTATTGCCTGTCCTACGAAGCCTATGAAACCGCCTGTTCGAGAGTGCTTTTACTATATTTTATTTTTTAATTATTGGTTACAGATATTTTTACCGCAATGTTACCACGTGTAGCATTAGAATAAGGACATACCTGATGTGCTTGTTCTGCTAGTTCCTGCGCTTGTTCTAAAGGTACTTCTGGAATATTTACGGCTAACTCTGCCGCTAAACCAAAACCACCGTTTTCGATTTGGCCAATGCTTATTTTTGCGTTTACGCTTGTTTCTCCTGTCTTTATTTTACCTTTTTTAATAACTAAGTTTAAGGCACTATCAAAACAAGCTGAATATCCTGCAGCAAAAAGCATTTCAGGATTTGCATAACCGTCACTTGCTCCACCTAATGCTTTAGGGGTTCTTACTTGCAAGTCTAGAATATCATTATTACTTTTTACGTGGCCATTTCGACCACCTTTTGCAGTTGCTTCTGCTGTATATATTGCTTTCATTTTTGTCATAATTAAGGTGTTTTTTGTTTTTACTTAATGGGGTGTAACTGCGTTTTGGGTGAGTGTCTCGCCAGTTATAATTTCAAATAGCTGATCTAGCCTTATATCATCTTCCAATACTTCAACTAAGGTTTGAGCAACATCTGCTCTTGATATCTTACCAAAGCTTTCTAATTTTCCCTTTAGCTGAATTTTTCCAGTGCCTTCTAAATCCGTTAGTGAACCAAGTCTGACAATAGTATAGTACAAGCCACTAGATTTTAGGTACTCATCTGCATTTTGTTTTGCTTTTAAATAATCCTCAAGTTCCTCGCTCACAAAAGGATTATCTGCTCCCATAGAACCTAACATAACAGACTTTCTTACCCCAGCATCTTTAGCAGAATTAATTAATTGTCTTGCTCCTTCTTAATCTACTTCGATAGCTTTTTTTCCTTTAGATCCCGCAGCAAAAATTAGTTTGTCTACGTCCTTTACCGCGTGGTTTAAATATTTTTCCAGCCACAACTGCAGCTATTTGGCTCTTTTAAAAGACTTCTTTTTGTCCTTGTTTACGAACCATAGCAATGGGCCTCTAGGTATCTGAATCTTTTAATTAATGATTACTCTTCCCCTAGCTCCGTTTGCTCCAGCTATTAATATATTTTGTTTTCATTATTCATAGCTTCTTTTTTAATAAAAATTAATAATTTATATCCCTTTTGAAGGGATTAAGACATGCGGATAACCACTTTTCCTTTAACTCTTCCTCTAGCTAAATACGAGTAGGCTTCAATGGCATCCTTAAAAGAATAAACGGTATCAATAACAGGTTTGATTTTACCATTTTTTACCATGGCAGATATAACATCTAGTTGCGCACCATTTGGCTGCATCCAAGTAAGTTTATAATTGGCGGACTTTTCATCAACCAATTTGGTCATGTTTTCAGGCAATTTATACCCTTCTACGCCCATAATGCTGGCGGTTTCTTCATCGAGAACACCCGCAATACTAGTTACTTTTCCACCTATTTTTATTACTTGTAATGCTTCTAGTGTGTAATCGCCTCCTAGCGTATCAAAGACCAGATCTAAATCTGATACAATGGTTTTGTAGTCTTCTTTTTTGTAGTCGATTACACGGTCAGCACCAAGAGTTTTTACCCAGTCTACATTTTTGGTACTTGTCGTTGTGTACACATAAGCTCCTTTTGCTTTAGCGTATTGTATCGCAAAACTACCAACTCCGCCAGAGCCTGCATGAATAAGTATACGATCATTTTCTTTTAGACCCACTCTCTCCAAAGCTTGTATAGAAGTCAAGCCAATTAAAGGAAAGCTAGCAGCTTCCTCAAAGGAAATATTTTCGGGTTTTTTTGAAACTACTTCAGCATCAACCGTAACATATTCTGCCACTGTACCCATCTGATTTTGAGGAACTCGAGCGTATACCGCATCCCCTATTTCAAAGTGGGTTACCTCGGCGCCTTTTTCTATGACCACTCCGCTTACGTCAAAGCCAATCGTGCTAGGTAAATTCAATGGCACCATGTCTTTTAAGGCTCCATTCACCAATTTATAATCTATTGGGTTTAATCCTACAGCTTTGGTTTCAATAAGAATATCTGCAGGGCTAATTGTCGGTTTTGCCGTTTCGTTAAAGTGCAACCCGTCTTTAAGTTCACCATATTTTATTATTTGTAATACTTTCATAATTAGTTCTAATTTTAATATTTGATTAAGGCAGATATGTTTAATTCAGACTGCTTTGTTCTTTAAATTTATGAATAACTTAAATTAGAATGCGCTGCTCCTTAATCTTTAATCTTACTTAATCGTATTTTGATTCCTTTATTAAGGATTATCAGTTGTTACTTCTTGCGCCAATCTTACATCATCCGGAGTGTTTTCTAAATCTTTATCGAATACATACAGTGCATCTACCGTAGCCTTTTCACCGCCCGCAATTTTAATTTTATCCAATAAACTAATAGCAAGATTTTCTTCTTCTGTTTGCTCCTGCACAAACCATTGCAGAAAATTCCATGTAGCCCAATCTTCTTCATTATAGGACAACTTTACTAAGTTGTAAATTGCTTTCGTATTACTTACTTCATGCTCAAAAACTTTTTCGAAACAATTGTTTACGCTCATCGGGTCTGAAGTGGGAGCAGGGATGGCAGTTACTTTTACTTTTGCTCCTCTCTTTAAAATGTATTCTAACAACTTCATCATATGATTCCGCTCTTCAGCCGCATGACGGAAAAGAAAATTTGAAATACCACTATAGCCTTCTTTGTCAGCCCATGATGCATAGGATAAATAGATTTGCGATGCATGCGCTTCTTTTGTCATTTGTTCATTCAATGTTGTTGTTAGCATTTCTGAAAGTCGATTTGTTTTCATAATAAATAAATTTAATTTTAATTTAATTTTTCTAAAAAAGGGGTAGGCAAATCACAATAATCTTTAAAAATTTTAATTTTTAGTTTCTTTTCATTTCTTTTTTCATCATTTTGTTCATATGGATTTGCCCAATACGTATTTTAAGACCCTTTCACTCGCTGTCATTTTATTGACCATTTTGGATAGTATCTTTTCTGGATTAATTCTATTAGGATTTACTCTTCTAAAATAAATCAGTATTAATTATAACAAATTCTACGAATAAAGCAATTAACAGAATTACGATGATATAAAAACCGATTTTTGTCAATTTATATCTTGAAAAAGATCGTCTCGTGTTTTATTTTCCCTTTCTTTTAAAAGTTTAAAACCCCCTTTAAATTTTTTCATTAGTTCCTGTTTTTTAATTTGACTTTTGGCTTAAAACTTATCGCTATTTATCTATTTTCATAAAACATCAATCCATCTTTTTTAAATATTTATACAATTGGCTATCTGTTGAAATAAAAATGGACGTTTTTTCATCAAAAGTTTTTTCAAACGTCTCCATAGATTTTAAAAATTCATACAATTTTCTTGATTGATTAGATTTATTGTAGGCTTCTGCATAAATTGATGCTGCGGTGGCATCTGCCTTACCTTTAATCATTTCAGCATCCCTAAATGCGATAGACTGTATGTTTTTTAACTCTCGTTCCTTTTCACCGTTAATACGTGAAGCTTCTCCCTGACCTTCTGATCGGAATTTATCAGCAATTCTAAAACGCTCACTTTTCATTCGCTCATACACTTGATCCTGAACTTCCTGCACATAATTAATCCGTTTAAATCGAAAATCTAATATCTCTATTCCTAAATCTGCTGTTTGTTCATTTGCTGATTCTAGTATCATTTTCTGAATCTTATCTCGACCTACATAAATCTTTGCTAGAGAATCACCAATAATATCAGTATCCGATGATTCAGGAACTCTGTTACTGGTACGCACCGTCTCTTCAATGTCATTATTTGCTATAAAATCTCTTGTATCTCCATCTAGAATATCGTCAATACGTGATTGCGCACCCCGTTCATTTGTTAGTCGTTTAAAAAACTGAAGTGGATCTGTAATGTGCCATCTTGCATATGTATCTACAAAAATGAACTTTTTATCTTTAGTTGGCACCTGGTTTGGATCACCATTCCATTCCATAACACGCTTTTCGAAATAATTAGCCTCCTGCATTAAAGGTAGCTTAAAGTGCATCCCAGGAGTCGTGATTGCTTCACCAACCGGCTTTCCGAACTGTGTTATGATTACCTGGTCTTTTTCTTGTACAGTAAAAACACTACTATTTAAGCCGATCAAAGTAAGAATGACTATTGCTGTAATTAAAATTGATTTAGTTTTCATTATTTTATATTTTTTTTGTTCATCTCCATTTGTAATAATGGTAATACATTGTTGCCTTTATCATCTGTGATAACCACATTACCGATTTTAGGCATCACGTTTGACATTGTTTCTAGGTAAATCCTTCTTTTTGTTACCTCGGGCGCCTTCACAAATTCATCATATAGCGCTGTAAATCTAGCAGCCTCTCCATCTGCATTATTGACACGCTCGGCAGCATATCCTTCTGCTTGCTGAATGGTTTCTTCTGCTTGACCTCTTGCTTTAGGTATTACTTTATTGTATTCTGATTTTGCTTGGTTAATAAGAGTCTCCTTTTCTTGTTGCGCTTCATTTACAGCATTAAAAGCTGCTTTTACGGGCTCTGGCGGGTTTACATCTTGAAGCACCACTTGTTCTATTTTGATGCCCATTGAATATTCGCGGCATATTTGCTGAATAAGTTCTTGAGACTTACTTCCTATTTCTGTACGGCCAACCGTTAGTACTTCATTTACAGTTCGGTCACCAACAATTTGTCGCATGGCAGCTTCAGAGAGCGTGCGCAGTGTATTTTGAGGATTTCTAACTTCAAAAAGGTTATTGTAAGCGTTATCTATCCTGTATTGCACAACCCATTGTACTTCTGCAAGATTAAGATCTCCAGTAAGCATTAATGACTCATCTTTTGTACTTGATGATTGCCTATTATATCTAGTATTTACTCCAGCTTGCGATGTCCGAAAACCAAACTCTAGTTTTTGTTGTCGCTCGACCGGAACTTTGTAAACATCTTCTGCTACAGGTATTTTAAAATTTAACCCAGGTTCTACTTGTCTAACATGTTCTCCAAATCGAGTAATGACGCCCACCTCTTCAGTGCTTATTTGAAAAATTGATGACCACAACATAATAGCCAAAAAGAGTAATGTGACAATAAGACGCCAGTATTTTAATATTTTTACGAACTCTGGAGGTAGATTTAATTTTGCTCTATTCATTTTTGTTTCATTTTTAAAATTAATCGGTAATTCCTGTATTTTTTTTAAAACTCTATAAATATGGGTGTTTATGCTTATTTGAGTTTGAGACTAGCTAATTTATTTTTCAAGAATTGAATTTTATATACTATTCTTTTATTATTGGCCTAGATGCGAATCTAGACGTTTCTCTAGTATTAGAATTTTCAAAGATTGAGTTTTGTTTATACAATTGAAATGACCTAAATCATTTCGGGTAATTTTGATTTAAAATATCGAGGGCTGCAGCTATTTTTTATGAGCTCACAGTTTATACTATAATCATTGAACTTCTTAACTCTGTTTTATAAGGCTTGTTGCGTGTTTAAGTACTGAAATCATAGACAGAAAGTCCGTGAGGAATTCCCTCAATAGGTTAGAACTAGCAATATATTATATAAGGTGTTATGCACTTTTATTTTTTGTTTTTGTATAAATAGTCAGCGGCAGCCTCACTCATTTTCCTATAATCGTGTCCCATATTTGGAATGGTCTGTAATTGAATTTTTTATTATATTCATAAGCGATTTTTTTCGCCTAAAAAAATAATTACAATTGAAGTGAAGTCAATTTTTTCTGATGATTGAATTGTTCCTTCTAAACGGTATAGGAATTTCTCAGAATCTTTAGGTAACGTGTACCAACCAGAGTTAGAAGCTAATATTCTATTTGCATTCTTATTTGGGTTAAAAACAGCAAACCTATGTAGTACTTGACCAACTGCAGAATGCCCAAATATATCATCAGTATCTGTTGCTAAATTTAGACTTTGTTTAACATTTTTAAAAACTCTGTCAAAGTCATTAAATATCAATTCTTCAGGATTATTGCTTATTCTAAAACTGTCAATAGCTGTTCTTTCATTATTAATTTTCTACTTTACAATGAATAAAGGTTGTTCTTTAAAGAAATCGAGATACCGAAATACCTCGATTTCCTGAAGGATATCAAATGTAATTTATGTTTTCTTGCAATTTGGAATATATCTATTGCTAGAAATATAAGACTTAAATTAATTTTAAATAACTTCAAAATTTAGAGGATATTGCATCCTGAGAATCTATATGTAATGTATAACTATCAAAGAACTTTTGGTCTTAATTAGAATACAAATGTACGTTCACTTTTAAAGGAGAGAAATGACCCAGGTCAGTTTGATTGTTTTTTTAAAATAAAATCAGAATTAATGATCGAATTGTTTTTGAGATCTCTAGCATTTTCTAAAACTAAATTATGCTTGCTAAGGTGTTAGTGATTTTTATAAAAATCATCTGGTTGCATCTTTAATATTTATGAAATAAAGAATAACAAAAGCTACGAGAATGAGGCAGTTGAGAAAGAATATTTTTTACTAAAACCTGATAAATTTTTATGCCAATCGTATTAAGTTTCTGCTACTGAAGTGTTAGAGTTAAAGAAACTCATATGCAGCATCAATACTCGAGAATATCAAAAAAACGAATTAAAATTAAGCAGTATTATAAATATGTTTTCTCAATTAGCAATGTCACTAGAGCCTTTAAAACAGTTATTTTGAATTTTCAAAATTAAGTATAAATCATCTCAAACGTTTTTGCTAAAATAAGATATTAAAAGGGCTTTTTTGCTATTTTGACAAACTCATAACCCGAAGGTCACAGTCTTTTTTTAAGTCCAATACTATCGACACTTCTTTGTTTCATAAAGTTTTTTATAAATATAAGGTTGTAGTACATTATAGCTAGTTTATTTCGTACACTCATAAACAACTACAAAGAGCAACGCTTTTAAAGTATTTATTAATAAAAACATTATTTATCCCAAGCTATATTTACATAATGGCTCCCCAATGCTCAAATCAGAACTATAAAAGATATTTACCGATATGCATGAACTCCCGTAAAATAAAAAAGTTGTGAACTAAATAACCGCACATCGCAGAGAGGTGGGTAAATTGATATGAAAAGAAAGCACTAATATATTAAAAAAATGATTTATTAGTATTTTTTCTTTTATATACCATTCAATCACCATTGGACTAACATTTTTAAAAATTGATAAATACCTCTGCGGTCAAACCCTCCCATTTTTCAATCTTTTAAAAACGTTAAAATAGGATATGGTTACTTTTTTTTCTTTCTTAAAAATAATCTTCTAAGCAAACAAGAAACAAAAAAACTTACGGTTGCGCCAACAAAAGACATACTACAATTAATTAGGATATCATGAAAACTAATATGTATAATAGCAGATAACAATGTGTCACCAACAACACCATATTTTATTTGAAAATCACCTTGCATGTTCTTCTTTTTTATCAGAAACCACGGCCTGGCTCTCTACAGTAGCGACGGTTCCGGCAACAGTTAAATAAATTGCTATTGATACGAGGATTGTAGGAAGAGTAACAAGGGCAGCTAAAATTGCACCACCTATTGCAGCCATTATAATTCCTATATTGCTTAATTTTTTTTTAAAAGGAGAAGGAGTAGGTTCTTTTAGTCTTTCCGAAAATTTCGGAAGGATGATTTAATAATTAATTCAACAGTTTATTTTCTTTAAAATGCTTGATAAAAAATTGAAAGGATTTTATTAAATAGAGGTTTTGAATACAAACCTTAACCAATCCCTGATAAATACGTAACTAGTGCAATACAGCCTCTGAGTTCTAAGGTTGCATTATTTACAGCATGAATTAAAATAAGTGACCTCTGGCCCACATTTTCTAAAACAAAATGATGCTTGAATTTTTTTGAAAAAAGAGCATTCAAAATTTACCTACCTTCAGGAACACAAGATTTGTTTTTGGTATTATCAATCCAAGGCAATTCAATAGTAAAACCTAAAAAGATAACCTTTGTAAAAAGGACACCATTGGTGCCCTTTTTAATACAACTTCTTTGCAGTGTTAACTCCATTTTTCAAGGGTAGCAATCATCGCGATAGACAAGGCATTATAAGAACCATTTTTAAGTGGATACATTTGTCCATTTCTTCTTGATAAAATTCAATACCTAATACTTGTATAACTGGCAAAACTGAATCAACAGTTATAGTCTCTGTCAATCCAATGGAAGCAGTATTGGCAGCGTCATAAGATGAAATGACAGTTTTATCACTTTAAAAAACTGAAACTTCAATCTCAAAGTCTAATTCTATAGCACCCATTACCACTTTAAAATAAGTAGTTCCTGAAAGAGCAGCAATTCTCATTGTTGGAGAGAAAGCAGCAAAATTTAAAGTCGCATCATCAGAGACTCGATTAAAAGCTTTAGTGTAAGTAGCAAATAAAGTCGCTCCTAGTTTTCCTTTCAAATTGGAATCAAAATTTTCAGACAAGCTTAAATTTCCATCTTGTAGAATTCTCAGTCCTTTCTCATTTGTGTTGTCTGTTTTGGTAATAGCCAAAAGGTCTTTCGTTAATCTACTAAAGACATGTTTATCTTTTGCATTTTGCAAAAGCAGACGAATTGCATTTTGTAAAACTTTACCACCTTTTCCTGTTCTTCCAAATTCAGATTCATTTTGAATCCCTCTTTTTACACGAGTTAAATGTCCGTGAGATGTTCTGTAAAAAGAAATTCCTCCAATAGCACCTCTTAATTCAATACGACCAGTTTGTTTTGTTATGATGATATAGATTTTATATTTCTAACAAAAAACAGTACTTTTAAAGATGAAATCAAAAGTCGAATGGCAATCATTCCAATACAAGTTATTAATGCCGATTAGGTATTGCTAAGCAAAAGAGAAGGTATGAAAATAGTAAGAGCTTGTATACACCCAAAAGACATCCAATGCATTACCGTAAAAGTGAAAGATTTGAAAGAAAACTCATTAACAAGATGAAGGAGCATTTTGGTAAACAACATCATCATTTATATATCTTTTAAAAAATAGGCAAACTCATTAATTATAAGAGTGCCTTTTGCTGCCAAATCCCAGTTTATATTTACAAATTTCCTGTATGAACGAGGGATCAACGCCTGCGCTTTATGTGAAGTAATATGGATTTACCTCGTAATGGAAAATCCTCAACCGTGATTTTTGGAGAGAAACCTTTAAAGTGTCCTAGTTCAGATTTATATTCTTAGGGAAGTAAATTTTTCTCTTCTAAATAAAAATGTACCTGATCATTTTCAACTTTGTCATCAATAATTACAAAATTATCTAAAATTCAATCGGGTAAAAAACACGGTACCTTAAATTGAGATGACAGACACACTTTAATGCACACTACCACAACA
>CEWR01087578.1_pt1 | contig 25998 bp, 22 predicted proteins | sample 356321 | NCBI WGS metagenome assembly CEWR01 (sample SAMEA2621551, study PRJEB7988) | marine metagenome | biome: marine biome (ENVO:00000447); feature: mesopelagic zone (ENVO:00000213); material: "saline water (ENVO:00002010), including plankton (ENVO:xxxxxxxx)" | depth 790 m
GCTGTAAAAGATGATCCCTTGCTGCTGGTCCTTGCTGCTGACCACGTTATACAAGATGAAGCCGCTTTCAGGGAGGCTGTGATACGAGCAATTCCTCTTGCAGAAGCCGGAAAGCTTGTCACTTTTGGAATTGTGCCTAGCGAACCGCATACAGGCTATGGCTATATTAAACGGGGCAAAGATATAGGTGAAGGTTTTGAGGTGGATGCGTTCGTGGAGAAGCCAAGTTCAGATGTCGCCCAGGATTACTTTTCGTTAGGCGACTACTACTGGAATAGTGGTATGTTCTTATTCAGGGCGAGCAACTATCTTGAAGAGCTAAAAAAGTTCCGGCCCGATATTCTGGAGCAATGTCAGGGGTCAGTGATGGACGTTAAGACTGATCTTGATTTTTTGCGAATTGACAAAGATATGTTTGAGTCATGCCCTGCTGAATCTGTCGATTATGCTGTGATGGAGAAAACCTCGCACGCAGTTGTTGTGCCGATGGATGCTGGTTGGAGTGACATAGGCTCTTGGTCATCACTTTGGGATATTAGTGAAAAGGATAGCGAGGGGAATTCCACTCATGGTGACGTGATCCTTCACAACACTCAGAACTCCTATGTAAGATCGGATAATAAGTTAGTAGCAGTCATTGGCGTTGATGATTTGGTTGTCGTTTCCACTAAAGATGCTCTGATGGTAGCCCATAAAGATAGTGTTCAGGATGTGAAAATGATAACTGAATCGTTGAAGATTCAAGCACGGAGTGAGTGGCAGTTAAGCCGTGAAGTTTATCGTCCCTGGGGGAAATATGATTCTATTGATAGCGGTGAACGCTATCAAGCTAAGCGAATTACCGTTAAGCCTGGCGCTAAATTAAGCGTGCAAATGCATCATCATAGAGCAGAGCATTGGGTCGTGGTGTCTGGGACTGCTCGAGTAACAAATGGTGATGAAATATTTTTGCTTGCAGAAAATGAATCCACCTACATACCTATTGGCGTTGTTCATGCGCTTGAAAACCCTGGGAAAGTCGATCTGGAGTTGATTGAAGTTCAGTCAGGAAGCTATCTTGGTGAGGATGATATTGTAAGGTTTGAGGATCGTTACGGTCGATAGATCTAATTGGGTATGATGTGTTCGAAAATGAATTTCGGAGATTTTTAAAAGATCGAAAAAGCGTTAACTACTTGGATATCGGATTAAGCGATTAACCGCCAAGCCAAGTGCCAAGTTGAGCGTGTAGTTGCACTAACATCGTTATATATTAATAACTTTATATTTAAGTCGGCTAATTAGTCCCATAATGTAAATATACTAATCTGTAGAGAAATCGGGAAAAGATTAAGATGACGTTTTTTCGCCAAGTGGGTTGAGTATGTTTGAGAAGTGTAACTTTGTGTTTTCAATAATAAAGTAATGAGAGTGGCTTTTAATGATAGATGATATTGTTAATTTTATAAGGGATATATATAAAACAAATGAATTTATACCTCTTCATGAGCCATCATTTAGTGGGAATGAACTTTTATATGTGACGGAGGTGATAAAGAGTACATATGTATCAAGTGTTGGTAAGTTTGTTGATGATTTTGAAAAAAAAATAGAAATGTACACAGGCACATCAAAAGCGACTGCAACTGTAAACGGCACAGCGGCGCTACATGCTGCTTTGCATGTGGCCGGGGTCAATGCTGGAGAGGTTGTTATTACACAAGCATTAACCTTTGTTGCAACATGTAATGTTTTGCATCATATGGGAGTTACCCCTGCTTTTGTTGATGTTTCAAAAAACACTATGGGTCTCTGTCCGCGAGCGTTAGAAATATTCTTAGGCGAGAATGCGGTTATAAAAGAAAATCAAGCGTATCTAAAAAAATCTCGAAAAAGGATCGGGGCTGTGGTTCCAATGCACACTTTTGGGCATCCAGTCGAGCTAGATGAATTAGTTCAAGTTTGTAAAAAATGGAATTTAGTGCTTGTAGAAGACGCAGCCGAAAGTCTGGGTTCGTTCTATAAGGGCCGTCATACTGGAACCATAGGTGAATACGGAGCAGTAAGCTTTAATGGAAATAAGGTTATCACTACCGGAGGTGGTGGCATGGTTCTTTGCTCTTCAGTAGATGATGCGAAACGCGTCAAACATGTTACTACCACGTCAAAAGTTTCGCACCCCTATGAGTTTTACCATGATGAAGCTGGGTTTAATTATCGTATGCCAAATTTAAATGCGGCGTTAGGATGCGGCCAGCTAGAGGGGCTTAGTGCGCGCTTATTGGCTAAAAGAAGTTTAGCGATGCAATACAAAGAGTATTTTAGAGAAAGCAACTACCTGTTCTTTGATGAGCCCGTGGATACCAGGTCTAATTTTTGGCTTAACACTATTATTTGCGAAGATTTAAATGCGCGCAATGATTTCCTTAAGCGGACTAATTCACTAGATGTTATGGTTAGGCCAGTCTGGCAATTAATGCACAGACTGCCAATGTTTCAATCTGCCCAGAGGGGGGAGCTAGCAAATTCAGAGTGGTTCGAAGCGCGTGCCGTAAATATACCTAGTTCGCCAGTGAGGTTTTAAAGAGTGAAAAAGCTTAAAGTCGCGATTTTTACGGGAACTAGAGCCGAATATGGACTTTTATATTGGCTAATAAACGATGTAAATCAAGATAAAGCGCTTACATTGCAGTTATTGGTCTCAGGATCACATCTATCCCCAGAATTCGGTTTAACTTATAAGCAAATTTTAGATGATGGTTTTTACATTGATGAAAAAATCGAAATGCTACTTTCATCTGACACGCCAACGGGTACAGCAAAAAGTATGGGATTGGCCGTCTTGGGTTATGCTGACGCGTTAGATAGGCTCAGCCCTGATGTAATGATTATTTTAGGTGACCGCTATGAAGCGTTAGCAGTTGCGCAGACTGCGATGATTATGCGAATACCTATTGTCCATTTGCATGGCGGCGAAGTGTCTGAAGGCGCATATGACGATGCTATTAGGCATGCAATTACGAAGCTAAGTTATTTGCATGCGACGTCTACAGATGTTTCTCGGCAGAGGGTTATTCAGCTTGGGGAAGCGCCTGAGCGGGTTATCAATGTTGGCGCTATCGGGCTTGACCATTTACAGCGAACAACCTTGATGTCGCGCGATGAACTGGCGGAGTCCCTTCAGTTTGACCTAAGTAAACCCTATTTCATTATGACTTACCATCCTGTAACATTAGCCGAAGAGTCTCCGGTTGATACTTTTAATTCGCTTTTGCGGACGTTGGATCATTTTCCTTCACATCAGGTTATCGTTACTTATCCAAACGCTGATGATGGAGGGCGTGAAATTATACCGTTACTTGCATCTTATGCCGCAGAGAGACCTGGAAGAGTATTCGCTATTCCATCTTTGGGTCAAATTCGTTATCTAAGTGCGGTAAAATATTCTGATGCGGTGATTGGTAATTCCTCCAGTGGGATCATAGAGGTGCCATCTTTTGATGTGCCGACAGTAAATGTTGGCTTAAGGCAAAAGGGTCGGTTAGCAGCTAAAAGTGTATTGCACTGTGCTACCGTCGATGAGGATATTTTGGAGGCCATTGAATTAGCGGTGTCACAGAAATATAAACAAAAGGATGAAGTAATAATTAACCCTTATGGCCAAGGAGATACCTCATCCCGCGTTATTGAAATGATTAAATCTTTGGACTTCACGCCAATGAAAGTTTTTCATGATTTAGAGGTATAGCGTGACTTTGATTATTGCAGAAGCTGGAGTTAACCATAACGGTGACGAGAAACTGGCCATTAAGTTAGTTGATGCTGCGTATAGGTCAGGTGCTGATATTGTTAAATTTCAGACTTTTAACGCAAAAAAACTGGTGACGATAAATGCTAAGCAGGCTACTTATCAAACGGTCAATACTGGTAAGCAAGAATCGCAGATGGATATGTTAGGCCGGTTGGAGTTGAGCTACGAGTCACACCATCGATTGGTCGCGCATTGCTCAAAATTAGGTATTGAGTTTTTATCAACTGCCTTTGATAGTGAGAGCCTCGAATTTTTAGTCAATGATTTGAAATTAACACGTCTTAAAATTGCGTCTGGCGAGCTAACCAATGCACCTTTGGTGCTCAAGCATGCAAGAACGGGATGTGATCTTATTGTGTCGACAGGTATGGCCACATTATCTGAAGTAGAAACAGGTCTAGGAGTTATTGCTTTTGGTTATACGGCCCCTGTAGATGTTATGCCGAGTATTGAAGCGTTTGCAGATGCTTACGCGTCAGGTGCAGGTCAGAGTGCATTAAAAAATAAAGTTACGTTACTGCATTGCACTACTGAATATCCAGCTCCGATGAACGAGATCAATTTACGTGCAATGAACACACTGGCAAGTGCTTTCAGGTTAGCTGCTGGCTACTCGGATCATAGTGCTGGCATCAACATTCCTATAGCAGCTGTGGCATGTGGAGCGGTGATAATTGAGAAACATTTTACGCTAGATAAAACCATGGAAGGCCCCGATCATAAGGCATCATTAGACCCTGCGGAGCTTAAAGCTATGGTTGGCGCGATTCGCCAAGTTGAGTCAGCGATGGGTGATGGAGTTAAGCGGCCGACTCACTCTGAGGTTAAAAACAAACTAGTTGCTAGGAAAAGTCTTGTTGCAGCATGTGATATTAATAAGGGTGAAACATTCACGCAGGATAACGTCTTGATAAAGCGACCTGGCACCGGTAAAAGCCCCTATCTATACTGGGAGGTTTTAGGTACTAGTGCGAGCCGACACCTAATGGCTGGAGAAGAGCTTGACTAATAAAAAAATTATGGTCATTGGTGGTGGTGGTCATGCCAAAGTATTACTCGAGATACTGTGCCGATTAGAGTTTGATGTATACGCTGTAGTAGCTCCTCAGATAGACGCAAAATCTCAACTATTTAATGGCTTAAAGCATTATATAAGTGATGATGCAGTTTTAAAGTATTCGACTGACCAAGTTGTGCTTGTCAATGGAGTAGGTTCTCTGCCAGGAAATACCATAAGACTATCAATATTCGATAAATTTCAACATGATGGTTATGAGTTTTTAACTGTGGTGTCAGATTTAGCGATAGTGAGTTCTTATTGCGCACTTGGTGTGGGTGTCCAAGTTATGCCAGGGGCCATTGTAAATGCTAATGTGCGAGTTGGAAATAACAGCATTATTAATTCAGGATCTATTTTAGAGCATGACTGCCAAATCGGAGAGAATGTTCATGTAGCTCCGGGAGTCACTCTATGTGGGGGAGTCATGTGTGGTGATAATGTTCACATCGGAACAGGAGCAAATGTGATTCAAGGAGTAATGATAGGATGTGGCGCGCAAGTAGGTGCTGGCGTTACTTTGACGACTGATTTATTACCTGGAAAAAAAGTGTATGTTGCCAAATCTTTCTCACCTTAGACTATACGGAGTTCCATTATGAGCTGCACCCAATATGTAGGCTACCTAGATACCGTTCTTAAAGATAGTGCTTCGCTAACTGATGCAATTCTTGTGATCGATGAGAGCGGGGCAAAGATTTGTTTGGTAGTAGATTTAGGTGGAATTTTAGTCGGCACTGTAACTGACGGAGATGTTCGAAGAGCGATAATTGAAGGGAAAAATCTGGATTGTAAGATTATAGATGTTATGACGGAGCAGCCAATTTTTATTGGTTCAGAAGGGGATGAAAACAGTGCATTCTTATTGATGAGTTCCAAGAAAATTCATCACTTACCTATCGTTTCAGATTCAGGAACCATACTAGGGCTTTTTGTAATAGATGAATTTCTTGCTGAGGATAAATTTACAAATCACGTTCTTATTATGGCGGGGGGGTTTGGGAAAAGACTACGGCCTCATACTGACAACGTGCCTAAGCCAATGGTTCTAGTCAGAGGAAAACCTATCTTAGCTCATATAATTGAATCTGCGGTTTCAGATGGATTTAGTAAATTTATTATTTCGGTGTTCTATTTGGCGGATATAATAATTGATTACTTTGGCGATGGATCGAAGTGGGGCATTGAGATAAGTTATATTCAAGAGTCCAAACCACTAGGCACTGGCGGAGCACTCGGATTGATCGATCCCAAACCTGAATCGCCTCTATTAGTAGTGAACGGTGATATTTTAAGTTCGATTAAGCTATCCAAGTTGCTTAGGTTTCACATTGATAAGAATAGCTCAGCAACGATGGCGGTTAAACCATATGAGTTAGCTAACCCATATGGGACGGTATTGACAAGTGGGTTGGATATTGTGGGTTTTAAAGAAAAGCCGATCACTTTTTCATATGTAAATGCAGGTATGTATGTAATTAATCCATGTGTAGTTGATATGGTGATTGATAATGAATTCGTAGGACTGCCGACCCTTTTTGAGAGATGTATGAGCTCAAATATTACTATAAAAGCGTATGGCGTTCATGAATCATGGATAGATATTGGAAGACCAGGTGATTTACAAAGCGCTAATCAGTGAAAACATCATTATATTTCACGTAACACATTAAAAGAACCAGGAGTTAGGGCCGACTATGATCAATAACAGAAGGGTGTTGGCAATTATACCGGCGCGAGGCGGATCTAAAGGTTTACCTAAGAAAAATATTAAAAACTTGGCTGGCAAACCTCTGGTTGCTTGGCCCATTTCTGCTGCGCTGGGCTGTAAAGAAGTTGATAAGGTGATTGTTTCAACAGACTGTGGGGAGATAGCAAAAATAGCTGAAAAATGGGGAGCTGAAGTTCCTTTTTTGAGGCCCGATGATTTATCCGGAGATAACGCGTCATCTATGGACGTTGTAATGCATGTTATTGAGGAGCTCGAAGATCAACGAGAACATTTTGATTATGTTGTTATGCTTGAGCCAACTTCGCCGTTAACTGAATCTGAAGATCTTTCGCAGGCACTGAAATTATTAACTGAATCTTCCATTAATGCTGATGCAATAGTTGGAGTTTCTTGTATTGAGGCGACACATCCTGAATATTCAGTAAAACGAAGTGCAGATGGATTAATTAAACCCGCATTCATGAAAAACTTTGCTAGTTTGAAGCGAAGGCAGGATGTTGATGAGCTTTATTTTCTAGAGGGAAGCTTGTATATCTCCTCTGTAAGGGCATTCAAATCACATAAGACTTTTTATGGTAGCACTACATTAGGATATGTTGTGCCAAGGTGGAAGTCATTCGAAATTGATGAGCTGGTCGATTTCTTTTGTATAGAGGCAATTATCAATAATCGTGATTATTTACTAACTTCCGAGACGGGAAAAATTTAATGAATAAAAATTTGTTTTGGTGTAAAACTTGTTTGAACATGTCGACTAGAAACAGGATCGAGTTTGATGAATCTGGAAGATGTAACGCATGTGTCTGGGCTGAGGAAAAAGCTAGTGTCAATTGGCCCGAGAGAGAGAGAGAACTTAAAAGTCTTTTTGAGAGGCACAAAACTGCCGGCCCTTATGATCTTATTGTTCCTGTAAGTGGCGGGAAAGATGGCTCATATGTGTCTTATAATTGTAAACAAAAATATGGCCTAAATCCACTTTGTGTAACGGTCCACCCCCCAACCAGATCAGGACTTGGATTCACTAATTTAGAAAACTTTAAAAAATCCGGATATACCCTTTTGGAGGTCAATCTTCCCTATAATACACACAGAGAACTAAACAAACGTGCTTTTGTTGAGCAAGGTAGACCTCTTTATGGATGGACCACCGCTATCTTTAGTGCCGTTATGAGAGTTGCCAAGGCTTTTGATATTACGTTGATTATGTATGGTGAAGATGGCGAGATAGAATATGGTGGTTCTAACGCATCAAAAGATTCTGGGACGTTTACTCCACAGTTCGTACAAAATGTTTACTTAGAAGATCAAGTTGAGAAGACTTTTGGTGATATGAACAAGGTTGATTCATATTTTTGGAAATTCCCAGAGGAATCGGATGAAATAGAATTTGCACATTGGTCTTACTATGAAAATTGGGATCCTTATCGCAACTACCTAACTGCGAAAAAATATTGCGGTCTCCAAGAGCGTGAGGAACAAAACACGGGCACCTACACTAATTTCGCTCAAAACGATAACGTGCTCTATGATTTACATACTTATCTTATGTACCTAAAGTTTGGATTTGGACGAGCTACTCAAGATGCAGGGATTGATATTCGACGAGGAGCAATGACTAGGGAGCAAGCTATACAGCTTACATCTCTTTATGACAACGAATTGCCGGAAGTTTATGTTGAAGAGTATCTGTCTTATTTTGAAATGACTAAGGAAGAGTTTGATGCGGTGATTAAGAGTTGGGTGAACACGGATTTATTTGAAATAAAAAATGGAAAATATGTCCCTAAATTTGAGATTACGTAATGATTGGAATAATTGATTATGGAATCAACAATTTAGGGTCTGTGAAAAATGCAGTAGATCAGCTAAATGTCGATTATGAAGTATTGGTTAAGCCCTGTGATTTCTCTTCTTATGATCTTTTAATATTGCCAGGAGTAGGTTCATTTGATTCCGGGATAAAAGCTTTGAAGTCCTGTGGATTGTTCGAGGCGCTATCTGAGTTGGGGTCTTCGAACAAAAAAATTCTTGGGATTTGTTTAGGTATGCAACTACTTTGTTCTGAGAGTGAGGAGGGCGTTGAAAAAGGATTAAATCTCATTCCTGCTAAGGTCAAACATCTTTCAAAATTCGGCTGTAGGGGTAAGATTCCTCATGTTGGCTTTAATGATGTGTGCACTGCAGATGACTCTAGATTTTTGGGATCAATGATTAACCAAGATTATTATTTTGTCCATTCATACAGTGTGGAGACCAATTCAGAGAATATGAGATTGGCATTTACGGATTATGAGGGGACAAAGTTAGTAGGAGCTTATAGGCATGGAAATATAATGGGAACGCAATTTCATCCTGAAAAGTCAGGTCTTAAAGGACTAGAAGTTATTAAAAGAGCCTATCTGTGTTAAAAAAACGAATTATATTTGTCCTTTTCTACCAAAATGGTTACTTCCACCTCAGTCGGAATTTCAGCTTACAAAAAGTTGGAGATTGCAACTGGCTTTTAGAGAAATTTAGATTCAGTAGCATTGGTGATTATATTGATGAACTGATTATTTTAGATGTTTCAAGAGGCCCAAGTGCTCCCGATTCACGAAAATATTTTTGTGATTCAATTAGCATGCTAATGAAAAATATATTTGTTCCACTTACCATTGGTGGCGGCATAAGAACTATTTCAGATGCTCATGACTATTTTCAAGTGGGGGCTGACAAAGTAAGTATGAATTGGGCTATTTCCGAAAAACCAAAATTAATTTCTGATGTGGCAGAAAAATATGGTTCACAGGCTGTGACCGTTTCTTTAGATGTAAGGTTATATAATGATGGCTATGCTGCTTATATAAATTACGGGCGGGATAGGGTTGGATCTGTAAGTGACATGATTAGCGCTGCAGAGGGTGTTGGAGCGGGTGAAATACTTATAACAAGTATTGATCAGGATGGGACGGGAGCAGGCTTAGACTCAAAGCTTTTAAAATCCCTCCCTAATGTGAGTGTGCCAATTATTGCATGCGGAGGTGCCGGCAAGCCTGAGCATTTTTTTGAAATCCTATCGATGACCAATATTTCTGGGGTTGCAACTGGGAATCTATTTAATTTTATTGGGACGGGCTTTTTAGAACTTCGAAGGGATCTAGCTGAATCACTCCCTAATGTACGTAAATTATAGATTTAGTTTTTTTGTATTGGGTATCCTTGGTTTACCAATGTAATTTCTCTCTAAAAATTTGTTATAGGTACACAAAAATGAAATTGAGTATCCCATCAGTCGAATTGGCAGATTACACTTGTCGGCAATTAAATACTTTTTTCCCGTCGGGATCTGAGGTTCAAAGGTCTGACATTTTTACAGTAACAGAAGCTGCAATTAGTCGCTTGGAATATTGTTTCTCACGTATTAACCTTAAATATTTTAATGATGGGGCACAACCAATCTTTAATCATCTTAATGGTGATCAATACAGTATGTTCTTATATTGGATGTCTTTCTTAGCGAATACTGAGCTTGAAAGATCCGATGTTGCAAGTAAAGTCTACCTGCTAAATAAAGCGCTCCATGGTATTGATGCATTCTATGAAGTTGCGTTGCCAGATATTTTTCTCTTTGTCCATCCCCTTGGCACTGTTTTAGGCAGAGCTTCATATCAAGATTATTTGATTGTTTATCAAAGATGCGGGGTTGGTACTAATAAAGGATTTTATCCTAGGCTGGGTGAATATTTAACTTTGCATCCTGGTGCCTCTATCTTGGGGTCTTCAGAAACTGAAAAAAATTGCGCAATTGCCAGTGATTCGCTTTTGATCGATCAACATTTACAAAGTAATCAAACTTATATTGGAAACCCGAAAAAATTCTTTACTCGTGAAAGAACCTCCTATAATCAAGTTTGGAATTTTTAATTTTAACAGATGGAGATTATAAGTATGGACTACATGAACGGCACCGGTCAAAAGCTTTGGGAACGCGCCAAATTAGTTATTCCAGGAGAAAATCAACTTTTATCGAAACGATTATGAGATATAGACAGGAAAATGCGGAGGTTGGAAATGAGTAAAAACTCTTATAAAGCAGGGACTATAAACAATCTTTACGCTAGAGCAAAAGATGTTATTCCTGGTGGTAATTCGTTGTTATCAAAACGAAGGGAGATGTTTGCACCTGAGCAATGGCCTGCATTTTTTGAATCAGCAAAAGGCATTGTAGTAACAGATATTGAGGGTTGCGAATATCGTGATTTTAGCCATTTCGGGGTGGGAACCAATACGTTGGGGTATGGGAATACGAACGTAGATTCAGCAGTTCTCGAATCTATTAAGAAAGGGAATATGTCGACGTTAAATCCTGCTGAGGAAGTATACCTTGCAGAGCGTTTAGTCAAAATGCATCCATGGTCTGCGATGGCTAGATTTGCAAGAACTGGTGGCGAGGCAAATTCGATAGCGGTTAGAATTGCGCGGGCACACACAGGTAAATCTAAAATAGCATTTTGCGGCTATCACGGCTGGCATGATTGGTATTTGTCTGCAAATATCCAAGATTCTAACAATCTAGATAAGCAACTTTTGGCCGGGTTGTCGGCAGCGGGAGTCCCGAAAGAGCTTGCCTCCACCTCTCTACCTTTTAACGATGGCGACCTGAAAGGACTGGAGCGGCTGCTTGCCGGAGGCGATGTAGCTGCCATTAAAATGGAAGTGATGAGATCTAAAGCTCCTTCGGTGGACTACTTAAAGAATGTTCGAATTTTAGCGGATAAATACAAATGCTTGTTAATATTCGATGAGTGCACAAGCGGCTTTCGCGAAACTTTCGGAGGGCTGCATTTAAAATATGGCGTGGATCCAGATCTAACCATCTTAGGTAAAACCTTAGGTAATGGGTATGCCATAACTGCAGTGCTTGGCACTAAGCCCGTGATGCTATCCTCGCAGTCAACTTTTATAAGCTCAACGTTTTTTACTGAACGGCTAGGATATGTAGCTGCCTTAGCAGTGTTAGATGAAATGGAGAAGACTCGATCATGGGAAATTATTTCTAAAAAGGGTGCTATGTTTAAACGGCGTATTAGCACTCTATTTGGTAAGCACGGTTTGGAGGTTGATGTAACTGGCATGGATGCGCTTGTTTCTTTCAATGTAAGACATGCGGATGCAAGTGCAGCCAAAACATATATTACGCAGGAAATGCTTAGAGAAGGCTTCTTAGCAGGAAACCTTTTTTACCCAAGTATTGCGCACTCAGTAAGTGACACCGATGATTTTTTTGTCTCCCTAGATCGAGTAATTATGGCCCTTTCATTAATCATCAAAAATCAAGATAGTATTATTGGGCATTTACAGGGACCTGTCTGCCACACAGGTTTCCAAAGATTGAATTGAATTAGGTTCCTATTTATTATCAATCAGCTGTGCTTGTATTAGTTATGTTTCGCTCTGACAACACTGCTTTCTAAAACATTCTTAAAAATATTTTGCAATAGATAGAGAGGCACCATGACCACTATTAAATCGCTTCAAAACTTACGAGGACGGCGCGTTTTATTAACGGGAGCAGCCGGTCGTCTTGGATTGGTAATGGCAGATACGTTAGCCGAGTTGGGCGCAGATTTAATTCTCGTTGATATGCCAGGGACAGACTTCTCCGCGATTGAAAAGGGATTGTTTGAACGCTGGAGTGTTAATATTGAGTCATATGGATGTGATCTCGAATTAGAGGATGACCGTGCTCTATTAGGGGATACTGTAAAAACTAAATATAAAAGTCTTAATTGTTTAATAAATAATGCTGCATTTGTTGGTAGCGCTGATTTGTCAGGATGGGCGGAACCCTTTGAAAAACAATCGCTTGCAACTTGGCGGCGGGCGTTTGAGGTTAATTTAACTTCAGCGTTTCATTTAAGCCAGATATTTACGCCTCTTCTTCGTGCGGGTGCGGGCGGAAATATTCTCAATATAACCTCCATATATGGGGAGTATGGTCCTGATTGGCGAATGTATGAAGGCAGTTCTATGGGTAATCCTGCGGCATACGGAGCCTCCAAAGGAGGGCTAGCTCAGCTAACTCGTTGGCTATCTACTACATTAGCCCCAGATATAAGAGCTAATGCAATTTCTCCTGGAGGAATCTTCAGGAATCAAAACAAGCAATTTCTGGAGAGTTATGAAGCTCGAACCCCCATGCAACGTATGGCCACTGAGGATGATTTCCGTGGTGCCTTAGCTTTTTTGGCAACTGACATGTCAAGTTATGTTACGGGTCAAGTGCTGCGTGTAGATGGAGGTTGGGGTGTTTGGTGAATGTCGCTGTCTTCAAATAAAGGCGGTCTAATGATGGTGCACATAAACATGCAGTTAGCTGGTGTTTGATGCGAATCTTTGATCGAGATTATTGGCATAATTATGCCTTTAATTTGCTTCTAAGGGCTTGCGGTGTTGGATTTAGGTTTTTAGTCCCTTTTACCTTGCTAGCTTCGGGAGCATCGGAAGATTTAGGTCTATATTATCTAGCTACCTCCATTATTGGAATCGTGTCTATTTTTGGAGGCATGGAGCTTGGGCTGTTTTATTCGATTGAGTACAAAAAGAACGAAAATCTTCGAGATCGTACCTCGTTACAACAGTTTTTCTATGTCTTATGTGGCTTCAATATACTACTTGTACTTATATCGATTGTTTTCTGGATATTTTGGTATAAGCATTTACCTGAACTGTTCGTTCTAATCATTATAGCATTAGCCGTTGAGTCAGTTTCTTATGAGTTGGGTCGCTTGCTTTGGAACTTAGGGGAGGTAGAAAAGGTTTCAAAAAGGGATTTTTTAAGACCATTATTATTTGCAGGATCAATACTCATCTCACTGTTCCTTTTTAATAAGATCTTGACATCAGTGTCGCTGCTAATCTTTATAATCAGCAATACTTCGATTCTAATTTATGAGTCAAGGAAATATCTAGGTATTACGACTTCTATGCACGATATAAGTTGGGTAAACAACGTTGTAAAATATCAATTTTTATCTAAATTATTTAAGCAAGTTGGTCCTCAATTTCTACAAAATCAAATATTGGCCGCGAGCGTTATTTTGGAGCGATTACTCTTTACCGCTACCGTTGGGTTAGCGTTTTTAGGTTCTTATGCGTTTATTTTCACAATCATAAGTGTGTTATCTCATTTGATATTTATGCCGAAAATGGTGAAGGTACGGGAAATTATAATAGCGGATCAATCGTCGCTGTCTAACATCGAAGCTTATACCGAGAGTATTAAATTTTTGGGGCCAGTCATCTTAGTTACACTTGTTATAACTGGCGTGATGGCTTTTGCCGGACCCTTGATAGAGAATTATTTTGATAAAGACTTGAACTTTAGCCCCATGATTCTTATCACTATGGGAGCGACGTCAGCAATTTATGCTTATAATGCAGCAGTGTCGCCATTATTTAGCCACAAAACTCGTTGGCTCAAAGCAAACATTCTGACTGTATTTGGCCTAATGCCTATAGTTGCGTGTATTTATTTTAATGAATTTCTTAGCGATGACCCAGAGATGCTCGCCTTGGGAGCCATATTAATTTCCGCTTTGACGCAATTGTCCTTTAGGCTTGTTTTTTTCAAATCACGCGTCAATGCCCTTAGTGATCGAATCTCGTGACAAGAGTATATCTACAACTCAGCAATAATTCGGCCTAGACCCTTAAGTACTCCTCGAAATGCTAATGGACAGATAAATTAAATGCGAAGATTGATTTTTATTACCTCAGACCCACTTAACCCAGTGATCAAAACGTTTTTGACAGATTTTCCTAACTCATTGCATCCAGTTGTGTTGTCTGACGTTGCGTTAGATGACTCATATCCGGTGAATCACCAGTTTTATTCGTACAGACCTAGCTTAGTAGAACGATTCGTTCTCTTATTCTTTAAACCAATTATGGTTAGGTCGGAGCAGCAGTTTAATAAGCGAAACATCTACTCACGTAACCGTCGGCTTGTGAATGGTTTGTTTTTTCTTAAAAAGATTGTTGACAGATTAATAGGGCTTCCGACATATAGTGAGATTTGTCGTTGGCTGTATTCTAACAGATACTCTGATAAGCCTTTTGCGTTCAAACCTGAAGACGTTTGTCTAACAGATGCTAATCTTGCGCATACGAGTGCATTGATACCCGCAGTTGTGGCCGCTGCCAATAAAACTAGTCATCTATGTAGTCTTGTTTATTCGTGGGACAACACCCACTATTCAACGCTAAACACATTTTCGGACAGCTACCTTACGTGGAACGGCATTAATAAAAAAGAGCTCGAAGATTATTACGGGATAGATAGAGATAAGATTTTTGTGACAGGGTCATTGTTAATGGACTATCTTTTAAAGACCGATTTGACGAAGCCTGATAAGTCAACTGGTGATGATGGTAGCCTGCGGATATTATATCCTGCCGTGTTTTCCCAAGGTGATCTGGTAATGGCACGAAACGAAATTTCGTTCATAACTGATTTGGGTCGATATCTTCATAAGAAAAATCCTCAGATAAAGCTTATCTTTAGGAGCTACCCATCTCTTGGCGCGGAAGATGTTTTGGGAACCCTAAGGGAGGAGCCGTGGGTACAAATTTATGAGCATAAAAACTATAAGACCATATCGCGACTTGGAAATAAAGCAGAGAAAATTAGTTTTGTAAGCAGTTACCAGACTAAAGTCGATGAATTTTTTGAAGCTGATATTCTTCTTAGTGCGGGTTCTACATATACGCTGGAGTATGCTTATTCAGGTATGCCTATAATTCATCTAGACGCACTTACTTTTTCCAGAAACGCCAACAACCATGATTTTTTCGAGCGGTTGGCCATATATGGTCACCTAGATGTATTGTCTAATGACCAATATTCCCAAAATCTTCCAAAGTCGCCCGAACAAATATATGATTTCCTCAAAAATCTAGGAAAAATTTCTCAGTCAGGTTACAACCAATACTTGATTTCGCTCAGTACTCCAGATCCAAGTATAAGCTCCAAAGACCGCGTTATTCAGAATCTATCCAAGAATTTTCATCCGATCGATGTAAAGAAAAGGTTAAAGGATGCCTCTTAATACCCGATTAATTGGTAAGCAGATATTTTGGAGGTTAGTTATTTTATGAAAGCCATATCCGTTTTATTACCTTTCACAGTATTTGTCGCATTCATTTTGGCGTTGTTTAACCTACCTTTATTGGCGGGAATGTCATTCTTCATGTTATCTGTATTGGTTTTTATGTTTTATTTTTTTACTATTCGGTCATTTAGTATTACGAATGCTTCGATATTGATATTTTATATATTCTTTTTTTTGATTGCACCTGTGATGCAGATAACAATGCGGGGTACAGATATACTTTTGAGCACAGTGCCCTACGAAGATACTGCTATCTTCAAAGGAAACATGATCCTTTTTCTTTTTCTTTTAGTGTATATGCTGTGGCGTTTGTTTTTGGATAGAGGAACACATTTTCCGAAATATTTACCGAAAGACCGAGTTTTGGATGCTCTTAGTGGGCAAGATCCAATTAAGCTTATCTTTATATCAGTTCTAATATTTATAGCTTTATTTAGCTATAACCTAAGTTCTGTTACTGCATTACTTATGGAGAAGCTTGGGGAAGAGAGCTCTGTTAGTCAGATGGCATCCCTCGTGTTAAGGAAAACAATAATGGTAATGCCACTAATATTCCTTATATTTTCTTTTGTGCGTAAAAACATACCCTTTAGGTACGGGGTTATATTTTTGGCATGTTTCATTGTGTTATTTTTCAAGAATCCAGTCGTAGAGCATCGTAATGGATTTGGCCTCGTTTATTTAGTTGCTTTTTGGGCGATTTTGGCTAACATTTTTTGGTCTGGGGAGAGATTGGTGGGGCTATTTTCTATTGTCTTTGGTGTTGCATTTCCGCTTGCTCAAGCCGCAGCGCCGCATCGCTTTATTTCTGAACAGTTCAACTTTTCTGATTTGTTTTTGACCACTTATAATAGTGTTAACTTTGATGCCTGGTCCAATGTAATAGCTGGGTTTTCATATGTTAATGATCTTGGTTATACGTTTGGCGAGCAGCTTATGTCTAGCTTGTTCTTTTGGGTGCCCCGCTCTATATGGGAGAGTAAAGGTGTAGCGACTGGTCAAATGGTTGGTGAGTATTTGATTGATCATCATAACCATTGGATGACAAATATATCGTGGCCGTTAATGGCTGAAGGATATATTGATTTTTCATTTTTCGGTGTAATTGGCTATGCAGTTGCTTTGGCTTTTTTAGCAAATCGCATTGATAGAGCCGTGGTTTATGCAGGCCCATCAGTATTTTTTGCTTCAGTATATGCTGCTTTTAGTTTTATTTTTTTATTGAGAGGACCTCTACTTTCTAGCCTAGCTTACACAATTGGTGGAATAATTGGCATCTTCATAATGGTTCTCCTTACTAGAAATAGTCGAAGTATTAGATCTCGCTACACCCATAATCGTTTTTAATCATACCGGCAATTATTTACTTGAGTATAACAACTTAAATATTTTTATAAATGATAGATTGAATATGATCGAGTGCAAAGCGAAGTATTGAAATTGACTTTTGGATGACTTAACTTGATTGACAGCCTGTGGAGATTCAGATTGATGAACAATAAAAAAACTTTAGATGAAAAGCGAAGAATTGAAATCGATTTTTGGAGAGATGACTTTGATGAAAATCCTGAATCGACGTCAGTAAATAATATTCTTAATAAAGCTCAACAAGGACTAGTTTTTTTGAGTGCCTTGGAACTTTTAAGTGCAGAAAGGCCGTGCTTTGAATCAGCAAAAGATGTACTTGAGTTGGGTGGTGGGCAGGGCTGGGCCTCATGCATTTTGAAAAGGAGGTTTCCCCATCTGAGTGTAATCGGATCTGATATAAGTGAATTTGCTATACAATCACAGTTCAAGTGGGAGCATATATTTAATGTAAAACTTGACGGTAGTGCAGTCTGTACCAGTGATGATTTGCCTTTTGAAAAGAATTCATTTGACGTTGCATTTGCGTTTGCAGCGGCACACCATTTTGTTGTTCATAGGGAGACCCTTATAGAATGCAGCAGAGTTCTTCGTCCAGGTGGGTCTCTCATTTATCTCTATGAGCCGGTTACACCCAAAGCTTTTTATCGTATAGCAAAATGGCGTGTTAACAGAAAGCGCCCTGAAGTACCAGAGGACGTTTTGGTACCGGCTGATCTTGCGGCCTATGCCTCTCAGATTGGATTTGACTATAAGATTATTTATTTTCCAGATATTGCAAGTAGCGGTCTTGTCGAAACGTTATATTACTTTGTGCTTGGTAAAATTACGTTCTTAAATCGACTGCTTCCTAGTACTGCTATCATTGTTTTTACTAAGCAGAGATGAAACTTCTCACTTCTCTAGTCGTATTTTTCGGGTTTTCAGATGTTTTGGTTTTCGGGTTCGTTGGTTCACTATGGTTAAGACTGTGAAGTATTTAGTTAATGCGAGATTCCTTAGTCAACAAGCCACTGGCGTTCAGCGGTATGCTCTTTCATGCTCCCTTGCATTACAAGAGCTACTAGGTGATGACGTTATATTCATCGCGCCCAGAGGTAGACTAGCTTCGGATTCTTCAAGGTTTAAGAATCTTTTGCAGATTGGGCGTCTAAAAGGTCATTTATGGGAACAAGTTTCTCTTTCTAGGTACGCTCGATCTGTTGGTTCTCCTTATGTTTTCTGTTTTAGTGGCTTGCCTCCAACTGGTTATCATAGGTCTGTCTACTGCATTCATGATTTGGCAATATATCGTCATCCAAAAGCGTTTTCGCGTGTTTTTGGGTTAGTTTATCGCGCCATGACTAAGGTCGCTGTTATGACTGCAAGTCGTATCTTTTGCGTTAGTGAATTCACTAAATCTGAGATATCGGCCATCCTCAAATATGATAGTGCATTTGTTGTAAGCAATACACTACCCCCCGAGTTTCATGACTTACGTGGGGTAGAAGGTTCTTCAGATCTGGATGTCGGGGGACCATATATACTTTCTGTTGGATCTATAGAGGCTAGGAAAAACCTCGATAGACTGATTGCTGCTTTTGGTAGGTTAAAATATCCCGGGCTACGGCTTATAATTGTCGGCGCGCCCGGGCATGCGTTTCGCCAAAGTACGGCTGCGGATACTAATAATAAAGATATCGTTTTTACAGGTTATATTTCCGATGCTAGCCTACAAAAACTCTACAGTGGGGCGCTATGTTTTATTTATCCTTCCCTGTATGAAGGTTTTGGTATTCCGCCGCTGGAAGCTATGTCAAAAAACTGCCCTGTGCTAGCTTCAAATTCCTCGAGCATACCTGAGGTCTGTGGTGATGCGGCTCTTTATTTTGATCCTCGCAGTGTTGATTCAATTCTTGGAGTGATGGAGACGTTTTTAGACCTGTCAAAAATAGATCAGCAAACGACAGTATTATTGGGAGATTCAAGGCTCAAGCGGTTCAGCAAAGAAAATCAAAAGAAGCAACTACATGAGTTGATACTGTCACTTCCAAATTAATTTTTTTATATGATTGGAACGCATATGTTGCTGACTATATTTTCCTTGTTAAAATATATTTCCATACATATTAACTACTTAATTGTTAGTTCTTATGTTGTCAATTTGTAGCTTACTGAAGTTAAAATTCTTAAAGGGCGGTTATCTATGGATGCTTTGTCATTAATCGGAAGAAATGCTGAGTTGTTTCAGCTAGACATTGATGAAAATCGAAAGCTTTTGTCGGAGTTGGTATCGGAACATAAGTTTCTGGTGATTGGCGGAGCAGGTTCAATTGGTCAGGCGGTGATACGAGAGTTGTTCAAACGTGAGCCAAAAGTATTACATGTTGTAGATATTTCTGAGAATAACATGGTTGAACTTGTTCGAGATCTACGTAGTACCATTGGTTATGGGCCAGGAGAATTTAAAACGTTTGCCATAGACTGTGGGTCAGTTGAATTTGAAGCTCTAGTTATCAAAGAAGGTCCTTATGACTATGTCTTTAACTTGTCGGCTCTCAAGCACGTACGGAGTGAAAAAGATCCATATACTCTAATGCGAATGGTAATGGTTAATGTTTTTAATACAATAAAGACATTACGCTTGACAAAAAAAATGGGCGCCAAAAAATATTTCTGCGTCTCCACAGATAAAGCTGCTAATCCAGTAAATATGATGGGTGCCAGCAAACGAATTATGGAGATGTTTTTAATGCGGGAAAGCCTTACGCAAGACATTTCTATGGCACGCTTTGCTAACGTAGCATTTTCTGATGGGTCATTGCTTTATGGGTTTAATGAGCGATTCGATAAACAGCAGCCAATAGCAGCCCCCAGTGATGTCCGCCGTTACTTTGTAACACCACAAGAGTCAGGCGAACTATGCTTGCTGTCTTGCTTGCTTGGCAACAATAGAGATATTTTTTTTCCAAAGCTGAGTGAGAAATTACATCTGATTACATTTTCCGAGATCGCAATTCGATACCTCCGCCAGCGAGGATATGAGCCCTATGAGTGCGAATCTGAGGATGAAGCTCGTAATAAAGCTAAAGAACTAATCAGGAACAAGCAGTGGCCCTGCTATTTCTTTACAAGTGACACTACAGGTGAAAAAGATTTCGAAGAGTTTTTTACTGGTGATGAAGATTTAAATATGGATCGGTTTGAGACTATTGGGGTTATCAGAAATCAGCCCAAATTTGATGAAATCTTATTAGATAAGTTCACGAATGGAATTAATGACCTTAGAGAATTTGGCGTTTGGAGTAAAGACGATATTCGTAAGTTGTACTTCGACCTGTTGCCAGACTTTGCACATAAAGAGACAGGAAAATATTTGGATCAGAAGATGTGATATTTGGAAGGTTTTTTTTTAAGATAACATGCCGATGTTCTTGTGGAAAGTTACTCTGAACTAAGCTGGGTTGCCATACAATGATGAGCTTGTCTCCCATTCGGCTTCTGCAATCAGCAACAATGGGCTAGCAATACCAATTTTATCCTTATTAACTCCCCTTATTTTCTCATCAACACCTCATAAAAGAGGTTTAATAGAACTCGAAATAATCGTTGAAATTAAACTTTCCTTTATTAGAGGAGTTAATGAGTATTGTTGGGAAATGATAAGAGTTATAGAGGAGTTAAGAGGGAAGTTTTGGATGTATAAAGAGATATCCGAATATCTCAGATCAAGGGGATTCGTGTACAGAAGAGGTAAACCCCTATCCTCACAGTTGGTTGAAAGGATGTATAAGAAGTATTTTAAGAAAATAGAGAACGAGTTTATCAAGAGCATATCAATAGAATTAATAAAATCGTAAAAGTGACATATGGGTGTGTGAGGTAGTGTTTTACGATTTCTGTCTAGATAAATAAATGATAAAAATGGACAGAAATGATTAAAAATACTTGAAATAATAGGTTAATGGGTTCTATTGATGGACCGTCTGCTGCCTCTTATTAGGTTCTTTGTGAGGCATTTTATAGAGGACATAGAGTTCTAAAGTCCATTTGACGTCACTTTGACCGTGAATTCTGTCCAATGGGGGAATCATAGTCAGAATTTCAGACATTTCATAAATACGCGACTCTAGATATTAGGGGATAATAAATTTTCATATCACTAGGCTTAACTAGAGGTTAATTACCGCAAAATAGGTCGCCGATAATTTGGGAAATCAAATAGTGAAAAAAAAACTACGAGTATTGCAGCTGGGTAAATATTTTGAACCGTTTAAGGGTGGTATTGAACTAGTCTCATACCAATTAGGCCTCGCTCTCAATACCGATGAAATCGAGTGTGATATTCTCTGTTTTAACCATGATGATAGCATTCATGACATCAATGTTGATTTCAAGGTAATCAGGGCTCACTCGCTGTTCAAGATAGCTTCGACCAACTTTTCCTGGGCGTACATCAAAGAACTCCGAGCCTTGATGGACGACTATGATATTTTGCATGTTCACCTTCCTAATCCAATGGCACATTTAGCGATAATGCTGTGTCAACCTAGGGCGAAGCTGGTACTGCATTGGCATAGCGATATTATCAATCAGAAAATATTAGAGATGTTTTACTCGCCTTTTTTAAAGCGTCTCATTAAGCAGTCCGCAGCGGTAATTGGAGCTACACCGGCGCATGTTGAGCAGTCAGATTACTCACGTTTTTTTGCAAGGAAAAGTTTTGTGATCCCATATATCTTTGATCATCGAAAGCTATCATCTAGGTCCGTCAATGAAGAAGCAGTAAAAGAAATTAACGAGCGATATGGCAATCGTAAAATTATTTTCTCGGTTGGTCGGCATGTCTATTACAAAGGATTTGGTGATTTGGTCGAAGCCGCTCGCCTTATCCCCGATGACTTCGTAATAATTATAGGTGGCACAGGCCCAAACACTAAGCTTCTCCGAGGTCAGATTGACAGGCTTGACCTGCAGAACAAAGTATTTCTAGTTGGGCGGCTTACAGATGAAGAGTTGGTTGACTATTTAGATTCGTCGAAAATGTTCGTGTTTCCCTCATTACATAGAAGTGAAATGTTTGGTATGGTGCAACTTGAAGCTTTTGCTAGGTCAAAACCAGTAGTTTCTACTGTTATTGCTCGGTCTGGTGTGCCTTATGTCAATAAAAGTGGTTTTACGGGATATAGCGTACCTATACACCGGCCGGATGAAATCGCCTCGGCTATATTGGCCATATCTGACGAAGAGAGTTACGAGGTATTTTGTGAACAAGCTAAGTCTTGGCTTGAGTCTTCTTTTAACGTGAGTGACATAGTCAATAAACATATGGATGTTTATCAGGGTATTATGAATGAAGCTCCATAAGCTCATCTACTGAATAAAAATTAGGTCTTTAAAATCAGTATTGGCAATCTGGTTGCTAATTTAAGAATCGCTTTGTAATTTACTTGAGGAATATATGAAAAAAGCTATAGTGACTGGAATAACCGGTCAAGATGGGGCTTATCTGTCCGCATTTTTATTAAAAAAAGGATATGAAGTGTTTGGTGCTTACCGGCGTACATCGTCCGTTAATTTCTGGCGGCTCCAGAGTATTGGTATCGAAAGCCACCCTAACTTACATCTAGTTGAGTACGATCTCACTGATTCGTCTTCTTCAATTCGAATGGTCAGCGCCATACAGCCTGATGAGATATATAACTTGGCGGCCCAAAGTTTCGTCGGGGTGTCGTTTGAACAACCTTTGGCTACTGCAAAGATAACTGGACTCGGCGCTGTTAATCTTCTTGAAGCAATTCGTATTGTCAATCCCTCAATTAAGTTCTATCAGGCTTCAACTTCTGAGATGTTTGGGCATGTTCAAGCTGTTCCTCAAGTTGAATCTACGCCCTTTTATCCAAGAAGCCCATATGGTGTGGCTAAATTGTATGCTCATTGGATGACGATTAATTATCGGGAGGCATATGATATTTTCGCATCAAGTGGGATCCTCTTTAATCACGAGTCTCCATTACGGGGTCTTGAATTTGTCACGCGCAAGATTACTGATGGAGCTGCCAAGATCCATTTGGGTAAGTTGGATTGCTTAGAACTTGGTAACCTTGGCGCGAAGCGCGATTGGGGTTTTGCCGCTGATTATGTGGAAGGCATGTATGCGATGTTGCAGTTAGATAAATCCGACACTTTCGTTTTGGCCACAAATCGCACTGAGACAGTCCGTGATTTTGTGTTGATGTCGTTCAAGGCTGTTGGCATCGATCTAGAATTTTTTGGAGTTGGGCAGGATGAAGTAGCTAGAGACAAGAGGAATGGGAGGGTTGTCGTGCGCGTTAATCCAGTCTTCTATCGACCTGCTGAGGTAGATTTGTTAGTCGGTGATGCAACAAAGGCCAAAGATATTCTTGGTTGGGAAGCTAAAACAACTCTTGAAGAGTTATGCAGTTTGATGGTAAGTGCGGATTTGGAGAGAAATATTAATGGAACCTCATTCTAAAGTTCTCATTACAGGCATGAATGGGTTCACGGGGGAGCAGTTAGCTAAGGTTCTCTCGGAAAGCGGTTTTGAGTGTGTAGGCCTTGGATGTGACTTGCTGGATCGTAACTCAGTATTTTCAGAGGTTAGGAAGTCGCAACCCGACTTTGTGGTGCATCTTGCCGGAATATCGTTTGCTGCCGAGCAAGATATTGATTCTATTTACAGAATTAATATTGTGGGTACAGTAAATCTTTTGGATGCGCTAAAAGATTTAAGTGTAAAGCCGAAGAAAGTTATTTTAGCAAGTAGTGCTGCCGTTTATGGTAATGTCTCGGTAACGAGCTTATCTGAAGTGCTTTGTCCAAAGCCGACCAATCATTATGGTTGTAGCAAGCTTGCAATGGAACATGTCGCGACAAATTATTTTGACCAATTTCCTATAATAATTACTAGGCCCTTCAACTATACCGGGATTGGTCATAGCGAAAGATTTCTGATCCCAAAAATTATCCATGCATATAGGGAAAAATTGCCAGCAATCACATTAGGTAATCTGGATATCTCAAGAGAGTTTAACGATGTTCGGGATGTAATTTCTGTTTACAGACTATTATTAATGTCTGAAGAACAGTCTTGCATTGTTAACATCTGCAGTGGCAGAAGTATTAGTTTATTTGAAATTATTGAAGCGATGAATGGAATTTCTGGATTGTCTATGGAAGTCGTTTCCAGCCAAGAGTTTGCCAGAGGCAATGAGATCAAGGATCTTTCAGGGGATGATTCTATGCTGAAACGTATGTTAGGTTACTCTTTTAGATATCAGCTACAGGATACTCTGAAATATATGTTCAATTATTAGAAGTTCTAATTTGCCGGTTTCTGTTTGCTGTTTTATATGGGTTCTGTGAAAGAGTTTATCTTTGTATTTATATAGGAATGTGCGGTATTAGCAACGTCTATAATGGGTTTTTACCTGTGTCTAGTTGACGAATTTGGGAGGTTTATCGATTTGTGTTGTTTTGCGTAAGTATATCCCTTTAAGTATAGGTTGATTTTTAATGATTTCGACCTAGATACGTGCTTCTTAATAAGGCGTTTCGGCAGTACTGAGAAAGGGTATTTATGTGGTTTGTGCGCTCTATCGTTTTCGAAATAGGTCGCTTAGAAAAATGGATCTGTCTATGTTAAGTCGATAGATGCGGTGTAATACACTGCTTTTGAAATTGTGTCTGCTGAATTGGTATTTGGTTTCGCTAACATATATCGTTTTTTGACGTAGTTCTTTTTTATTGAGACGACGGGATTTAATTTTTTATCGATAGGTATCAAGGGCATCTGGGTTCAGTGTGCCCAATTCCTTAAATATGTCATGGCAGTCGAATCCGTCTGCCAACCCCCTCTGAGCATTATCCTTTCAAGCGGCTCACATTGTGCTAATAGATCAAGTGCTGCCCCCACTCTAAATAAATGACCGCTGAGCGGTTTAATAGTGCTCAAGATTTTGGTACGTATTTGCGCCTTCCAATGAGGTGGGACAGATTTTGTTTTTACAGCTTTAATAATAGAAACTTAGATTTAGGAGTTGATGGTGTGAAACGCGAGTTAAGTGTTGTATGCTATTCACAAGATAATTTTATATTAAAATATGGAGTTAGAAGTGTTGATGATTTCGGCACATTAATGAATGAATGAACCCGCAGATTTCGCGTGAGAAAGCTTATATCGTGACGCCTTTGCTTAAACGAATTTTAAGGTGGGCCGGAGTACTTCAAACTAATAGACGAACGGGATAGCGAAATGGAAGTAATCAATGTCGAGTTTTTCATCGGATTGTTACTCAGGAACAGCGATATTGTCATAACAATACCTGCTCTGATAAGCTTATCTTTTTTGTTTCATAGAACTCTGATCCTTATAGGGCAAAAGTGGGTGGAAACCTTTGCTCATACAGCGACATTGCTGATACTTCCTGTCGTAACTTATGTTCTTACTACGCTAATTTCTGGAGATATCGCCTTGTCACTTGGAATGGTTGGAGCCTTGTCCATTGTAAGATTTCGAAATCCTGTAAGGTCGCCATTTGAACTCACAGTGTATTTTGTTTCCATTACAGCAGGAGTGGCGGCATCCGTAAGTTTGAAGTGGGTGTTTTTGTTGACCGGAAGTGTAATCATAGTCTGTGTCTTGTTGGCCGCTCTAGACTACCTGTCAAAACTGTTTAGAGGGAAATCGTTTTATACGACTTCGTTTACTGAAGGAAACCATCTGTCCACATTAGAGGTAGCGTTCAATGATTCAGGAGAAGCTTTGAGCTTTAGTGACTTGTTAGTCTCGATTGATGATATTGAAGGTCAGTCCACTTACGTTTTTGCATCATCAGACAGCGTTAAAATCAAAAGTATATATGAGGCCTATGCTGGCTATCCAAGTCTAAAGCGCATTCAA